>Ga0193752_1000014_pt1 | contig 351667 bp, 288 predicted proteins | sample H1c1metaG_FD_144924 | JGI IMG/M metagenome (GOLD analysis project Ga0193752, IMG submission 144924) | Soil microbial communities from a riparian zone of the East river system, Colorado, United States - H1c1 | ecosystem: Environmental > Terrestrial > Soil > Riparian zone | place: USA: East... | reverse complement strand
TCCCCACATGGAGTAATGGCTGCTTCTTTCGAAATCTCCTCTGTTGAACGAGGCTATCGTTGATTGCACAGCAGGGGCCTTAAGAACACCTCAGCCAACTCTCGACGGCTTGCCGCCGAAGCAGCCACGTTCCGGTTCACGGCCCTCCTCCAGGCCTCGGCCTTAACCCTCCTACGAAGCGCAGCCCCTGCCCAAAGCGGTCAATAGATAGATACTTCCGCCCTTCACAATAAGCACGAACCCAATTAAGACTACACACCCAAAAAAAATCTCCGTGCTCTCCCATCCTGGATTTTTTTCCCTTCAATCAAGCCACGCCCTTCAACCAGCCACGCCCTTCAATCAACCGTCATCAAATAAAAAGGGCCGTTCCTTTCGAAACAGCCCTTCCATTATCAAAAAGCAAGAATAAATACTTAGAATTCCCAGAGGTTGTGCTCTTTCTCCATGAGCATCATCTCTGTCCATTCACGTGCCCAAACACTTTCGTAGTACGGTCTGCCGTTGCCAGTGTAAGTATCCGTGATCGTTTCATCGTCAGGGTTCTGGATCTTGTAGATGGTTCCCTGGAAGAGGCGGAGCAATATGGCATCTGCAAAGTTCTTATTCTGTGCAGTGTTTTGGCGGTTAAACCAAACAGCCTTCGGAATATTGTTCCTGAACAGCTTCTCGAGATCCTTGTACTTGAACCAACCCAGCGACATATCGATGTTGGTCGTTGTTTTGGCACCCGGGATGATGATTTCAACACCCTGAATGTCATAGTAGAGGCGCGACCTTCTTCTGTCGAAGATCACATCTTCCATCAGGTGCATCGTGCTCATGTCGCTTATGGCATAAGGCAATCCGCTACCTTGGGTTGTTGCCGCCCAGTTGTCGACAGCGTCTTCGCTGGGTGTAATGCCACGGCTATCCGCCACTGAGCGCCAGTTCCTTCCATTGTAGGCTACGATGTCTTCGCTGTAGTAGTCCTTAGCAGGGTCCCAGGCTTCAAAAGACTGTGCCTGCTCCTGAATAAGGCGCTGCAAAAACTCTTCCTTGGCGATCTTGGTGGACAACGAGTCATCCTTGTAGATATCGGTCAGCTCACCGGAACGCACGGCTTCAACGATCAGCTTGGTGATCTCGCCGTTCTTGGCAAAGAACCCCTTGTTTTGTTTTTCCTTAAGATCGATGTTTCTCCACACCCGCACCTTGTAGTGCTGCTCGTAAACCGGGATGGGATTCAGGGAGTTAGGATTGTACTGGATTTCCAGATCCTGAACTTCCTGCGCCAGCACAGTGCCGAACGCTGCGGAGAACAATACAATGAAAAGCGACTTTTTCATTTTTAGTTAATTGGAATGCTAATGATACCACTAGATCCGGTCACCGTGACCTTCTCTTCTTCGTCCTGGTAAGTTCTGCGCACCACATCTTTGATGTCGATCACGACGCGGTCGCCAGGTCTTGCCTGGTTCGTCCATGCGCGGAGGTCAGGGTTTTCGTTCGTAGCGTTCAAACGCTGCACACCAGCGGTACCGCGACCGAGGATTACTTCAGCACGCTTAATGCGGTAGCGAGCATCCTTCGGAACTTCTTCCTTGAAGTTGGCATCAGGATCTGCTGAGAAGCGAAGGTTTGCAAGCTGGTTAGCTTTGATACCATTGCGCAGGTCAACAGGCGTGTTACCAACATAAGCGATGTAGCGCGGAGCAGGAACGTTCTTTACATCGAAAGCTTGTGAACCGATCGACATGCCACCGTTCGAAACGGCTACAGAGATCTTACGTTGCTTCGGAATAATCGTCACTTTACCTGGCTTGTCGCCCTTTATGATCTCAGCACCACCCGCTGCAGAGAAGGCAGGATTGTAGTTCGTGCCCAGTGCAGGGACTTCGATATTTACCGTGTTACCACAGTTCATGTAAAGTGTGGGCGCGTTACCTGTTGTTACACGGATAACCGGAGCAGCCACGAAGTATTCAATGTTCTGCGTGAACGTCTGACCCTTTACCTTGATTTCGGCTTTGAAAGCCTTCTTGGCAATACCGTGCGCATCATAACCACCGCCTTGTGCCGTGAATTCAACCTTACCCATCGTTACGCCGCTGGCATCAGCAATGGTAGACAGCTTCTGACCGTCCTTGAAGAAATCAGACTCCAATGCCGAGGAAGAACCTGTAAGGAACATTTCAGCCTCATATTTCGCACCGGCTGCGACAGTTGATGATTTCGCACGTACCATAGGGATAAACTTGTCGAAGCTGATGCGGTTTGCACCGGCATCTCTCGCCAGCTTATCAAGCGCGCGCGCTTCGTAGTCCAGTACTTCAGTCTCCGCCTGAGTAACTGAAGCAAGTGCTGCAATTGCGGGCGTGTTTTCGAACGTAAACGTGAGGAAGTCCTTTCTTACGTGGTCCTCATCGGACGCGAAGATGGGAATATCCTTCGGTGCTTTCGCAATAGGCAAAAACGCCGGCTCAATCTTCGAGAGCTCGTTCAGCTGTTTCACATAGTCGTTCAACAGTTTCTCGTAGCCCTTTCCATCGGGTGAATTTACGTCGATCATCATCGTAGCCACTTTAGAGCTATGGTCGTTGATGAGTTTCTCATCGATCACGTCGGTACCGGATGTAGTCATCATCTTCTTCTTGAGAGCATCCATTGCCTTGATCGTATTTTCTGTAAGCGCTCTTACTTTCTCTGCATTCGCCTTCGCCGCGAGAACGTTAGCATCCTGACTTTGGCCTGCATCGGCAACAATGCCCTGCAGAATCTGGTTGCTCTTCTTTTCTCCTTCGGTAATCAGGCCGCTGAGGGTCACGTTAATGATCGCGAATTTCTCGAGTACCGCGTTGCTGACCTGAAGCGCGAGAAGCGCGGTCAACACCAGGTACATCATCCCGATCATTTTCTGACGCGGAGTTTCTTTTCCACCTGCCATTTTCTAGATTCCTTTTTTAGTTTAAAAAGTTAACGTTGGTAAACAGTTTTAATTATGCTTGTCCGCCACCTTTCATGGCTGTCAGCATGCTACCGTAAACCTTGTTCAGAGAAGTCAGGTTATCTGTAAGCTTACCGAGCTCAGATGTGAACTTCGCCGTGTTGTCGCCAACCTTGGAAAGTCCGTTCATTGCGCCGGTGAGGCTTTCGTAGAACTTGTTCATGTTCTTCACGTGGCTATCTGCATCCTTCAGCTCCATTTCGTAAACTGAATTCAGCGCTGCGAGGTTCTTCGTAACCTTCTGCACTTGTGAGTGATACTCACCAGCATCCTTCGATGCATCAGACATGCTTGAAACGGCCTTGATGGCAGTGTCGTAAGACTTGTTCATTTCAAGAAGTTGCGTAGAAGCCTTCTTCACGTTGTTAGCGTAGTCGTTAGTAGCAACCGCTGCATCGGAAATGGTGGTCATTTTCTTCGCAGATTCTGCCAGGTTGTTCAACCCTTTGCCAAGACTGTCGAGCAGTTCGGGACCGATCTTCGCCTTTTCCAAAGAAGCGTCCAACTGTGCAGTCAGTGAAGGACCGTTTGCCTTGTTAGAGAGGCGCGTAGGAATAGCAGGGCCTTCGAAGTCTTCACCGAGTTCAGGATAGACCTTTGACCAATCCGGCTCTTGGTGAGGGGGCTCGAATGCACTCAGGAAGAAGATGACTGCCTCGGTAGTAAGACCGATGAACAGCATTTGATCCGCTCCTTCGTAGTGGAGAATCTTGAACAACGCTCCGATAATTACAACTGCCGCTCCGATACCATACACCTTCGGCATGATGGTTTTATACAGTAGTTCAACGAAGCCGCCTTTTTTCTTGCTCATTGTAGTAATGGTTTAGTTTGCCTTTTTGATATGTTAAAAAATTGTGTGTAGTCAAAGTTTAAAATTCTGATCCAGATGAGCGACCCAAGTGCGTCATAGCGCATCTAAATCCGATGTAGGCACGTGTAGAATCTTTGAATTCATAAGTACGGGTTCCGGTCTCCAGGTAGTAAGCCACATCTTTCCACGAGCCACCGCGGACAACTTTCTTGGGGGGAACCTTCGGATTGTATTTTGAACTCTCGGGATTCGTCCGAGGATCGATGTATTGCGGGTTCAAATCCCAAACGGTAGGGACTGATGCGGGGTTGAAGTCATCCAGGCACCATTCTGATACGTTACCCGACATGTCGTACAGACCATAGTCGTTGGGGAAGTATGCCTGTGCAGGAGATGTATAAGCGAAGCCGTCGTCGTAAAAGTTACCGCGTCCTGGCTTGAAGTTGGCGAGCATACATCCTTTAGAGTTACGGATGTATGGATTGCCCCAGGGGTACTTTGCCATGTCGCGACCGCCGCGCGCTGCGTATTCCCACTCCGCCTCAGAAGGCAGACGGAAAGCTGGCATCGGGAAATCGCCTACGCTCTTGCGATAGTCGTTGAGGTAGGCCGTTCTCCACTGACCAAAGAATACCGCTGCATCCCAGTTTACACCTACAACAGGATACTGATCGTAGCCCGGATGCCAGTAATAATAGTCCTGAATCGGATCACCCATGTGGTGAGCGAAATCGCGTACCCATGAAGCGGTATCAGGATAATACTTCTGACGGAACGTCTCCGCATCAACGGTCTCGAAACCTTCGATGCTTCCGTTGTCTACCAGGAAGAAGTTGGTGAACTGGCGATACTCATTGTTTGTAATTTCCGTGTCGTCCATAAAGAACGGACCAATCGTTACCTGCTTGTTGAAGTTGATCTGCGTTGAAGCAGGATCTTCGTCGGCCTGTCCCATGTGGAACGTACCGGCAGGTATCGGAACCATACCGTACGGAATGGTCATGACCCAACCCTCACGTCCTGATACGCCGACCAGCTCTCCGGAGTCTCCCCCTTTTTTGCCGCCCAGGCCGAGCAATCCACAGGCACTGGCAAGAGCACCCGTCATGACCAAAATTAATTTTGAAACAACCGACTTATTCATACTTAATTCTAAGTTTTCTTTTTAAAAAAATGCGGTTTAAAGCCCTCTCAAATAGTTGAGTTAGATGAATGGGGAAACGATCAGCAAATTCGTCAAAACAGTCCGAATCCCCCATTATTTGTCGTCTAGTGCCTATACCTTGGGGTCCGAACGACTTTTTTACCGCTGTTTGCGATGACCGGAAGGTCGTAGCTCAGCATAAACTCCAGTGAAAAATTTTCCTTAGCAGCCTGGTCCTTCACAATAAAATCTACAGCGGCGCCCAATTTCAGTGATTTGTCCTTGAGCAGAGAGTACCCTAACAGAAGACTGGCAGCCTCGGATTGTCTAAACGCTAATCCGCCGTACATCGTATCTTTAATGTGCGCTATTCCTGCAACATCAACCTGCGTTTTGTTCAGATCGGTTCTAACGGCCGCGGTAAACTGGAGTTTCAGGTCGAAGCTCACTTCATAAAAATAGCCACCGGTAAAGTTGATGTGGTTTTCCAGCGCACCGCGGGTGCTGTCCTGGCCGAAGTCAAATTCCGAGCGAAGAAGGTGATTGAAGCCGATGCCCGCATAGTACTTCTCGGCGCGGAAAAACACACCTGCGCCCAGATCGGGTCGCACCTGTGATTCCTTGCCCTCTGTAATTAGCGGATCGGGATTTTGAATGGCTCTGTATTTTGAACCGTCAATGGTCTGTGAATAGATACCCAGCTTCACGGCAAAGCTCAGCTTGGTCTCTTTGATTCCCAGGTGATAGGCATACATCATTTGTGCCTCCAGGTTGTTCACGGGTCCCAGGCGGTCGTTCACCACGTACGCACCAAAACCGCTGCGCAGTTTATAGATCGGTGTGTTAAAGGTTACCATCTGGGTGGTTGGAGCACCGCCGTCGCCAAAGCTGGATTGATAACCAAGCCACTGTTGGCGATGCACAGCCGTAATACGTGTAACTCCATCAACACCTGCATAGGCTGGCGTCATATAGAGGTTATTAAACATGTATTGCGTGAATAGCGGATCCTGCTGAGCAAATACGCTTACCCCGGGGTAGAGCAGCGCGAGCATATAAAAAATCCTCTTTAGCATTAAGTCAAAAAAGTAGGATACGAAGTAAACCTTTTTTTACGACACTTTCAACTGATGTAAGTTGAAGTGTAATAAAATAGATGACTTTCTAAAATTCAATAAATGAAGCAGTTACTTAATGCCGTTCGCCTTCTTAATATACAGTTCCAGCGCCCCCGTCATCGACGGTGCATTGGGCAGGGGAGCCTCAATATCAAGGATTAAACCAGCCGCAACGGCAGCCTTGGCTGTTGTGGGTCCAAACACCGCAATTCGGGTGTTACTTTGTTTGAATTCGGGGAAGTTTACGAACAGCGAATTGATGCCCGAAGGGCTAAAGAAGGCCAGGATGTCATAGAAGACTTCCTTCAGGTCGGAAAGGTCGGATGCGACAGTATGGTAGATTATCGCTTCCGTGTAATGATAGCCACCTTCCTTCAGAAAATCAGGAATATCATTCTTCCGGATATCTGAACAAGGAAACAGGTATTTTTCATTCTTATGCTTCTTGAGAATTTCAAGAAGATCTTGCGCCGTTTTAAGACCCGTAAAGATTTTGCGCTTACGAATCACGATGTATTTCTGCAGATAGTTGGACGTCTGCTCCGAAATGCAAAAGTATTTCATCTCGGGCGGCATCTCAAGCTTCAGCTCTTTGCAGATGTGGAAGAAATGATCAACGGCATTGCGGCTGGTAAAGATGATAGCCGTGTGGTTGAGTATATCAATCTTCTGCTTTCTGAATTCTTTTACCGGCACCGGCTCGACCTGAATGAACGGTCTAAAATCAATTTTCAAATTGAATTTATCAGCAAGTTTCAGGTAGGGAGAGTTGGCGTCGGCAGGAGCTTCCTGGGTTACGAGGATACTCTTTACTTTTCGCATCCTGTCAGTAGCTATTTCACTCATCACTTAAAGAATTCAGGGCTAGTAATAAAGGACCTTAACTGTAATCAGAAAGGGAATTAATTCTGTGGCACAAATGTACGAAAATAAATGGAACATCGAATGTTGCAGCTGTCGTTGCAACTTTAAAATGATCAACACCATCCATCCGGCAAACACCCAGGCGATCGCGTGCAGCAGGAAGTCGTAAAATCCCTCGCGCGCGCCGCGCATGATAAAATAAAAAAATACAATCACGGTAAGCACGCCAAATACACCCACCAAAAGTCTTACCCAGTTAAAGAAATGAACGCTGCCAATCTCCTTCATCCCGAAGATGTAGGAGAGGCCATATACCATCACAATCTTTCCGAAAAACAACGCAAGGACTATGAGACTAAGTTCTCCCCATTCCAGTATGGCATCCCAGAATGTGGTGGGCTGGAAATACAACGCCGTGGGATATTCATGAGGGAGAAAGTGGTACACAATCATGAGAAAGTATCCGAGCATGAGGCTGCTGTAGGCGTAAAACAGGATGTTGATACTGTTGGTGATACGCGACTTGGACGGACCATCTTCTGCTTCACGCATGGAAAATATTTTCGAAATGGAAAAATAATCTGATGCCAGCTTCGGATTGAGTTTTATGATAGTGATGATCATTACCAGCATTACCAAAATGCCTATGATCGCGAAGTCACGAAAGGCCGAATAATTAGGCTTGAGCGTCTCCCCGAAGGACGGGTTTGTCTGGCTGGCGATCACCGCCGTAAAAAGTCCGTCGGTAATGATGTGGCGCTGATGAATCGCGAGTTGCAACAATGATGATCCGTGTCGCTCGGCAAGGCTGTCGATATTCAGTCTAAGGGGTGTTCCCGACTGATTCGACAATTGTCCATTGATGAAAATGCTGAACCGGGCAGGACTGGAAACCTTCAGGTGCATGCCGGGAAACAAAGCTGCATCAAGCTTGAAATACACGGTCGATACATTTCCGGGTGAATGGCCATAGGGAACGTACTGGCCGTCGTCGAAAACAAGCCAATCGTTGTGCAGGTCCTTGACAAGCGCATTGCCCTGGGCGTTGGCCGAAAAATGTAGGACTACTGCAAAAAATAATAACAGTGCGTGGAAGCCAGCCTTCATCATATAGTTGTCGCAAAAGTATCGGATTCCCCCGTGATATCGAAATGCTGTAAGTTTGTTGGTTGATATGGCAGCTATTTACGTTCCTGTTCCGCCCGGCCGTCGGCTGGTGCCGGCAAACCTCCTTTCGGCTACGATAGCTAACTTTACGTGAAATCATGGCGGGCATCTACATTCACATTCCCTTCTGCAGGCAAGCCTGCTATTACTGTGACTTTCACTTTTCAACCAACCTGGGAACCCGCGACGCCATGGTTGATGCCATCTCCCATGAGTTCAAACTGCGAAAAGGCTATCTGGCGGATGACAAGGTCGAAACCATCTACCTCGGCGGCGGAACACCGTCGCTTCTTACGGGGAAAGAGCTCCGGCATATTTTCGATGCCATACGACAACACTTCGTTTTGGCTGACTTGCCAGAGATCACGCTGGAAGCGAACCCCGATGACCTCACCGATGAAATGTTGGTGACGCTCAAAGACGTGGGGGTCAATCGCCTTAGCATCGGCATCCAGTCGTTCGACGATGACATCCTGCGATCACTCAACCGGATACACAACGGTAGGGCCGCCCGCGATAGTGTCTTGCGGGCACAGGCAATAGGTTTCAACAACATCAGCATCGATCTGATCTACGCCATTCCCGACCAGGATCTGGAACGGTGGTCAGAAAATATCGCAGAGGCTATACGACTTAATCCGCAACATATCTCGTCCTATACGCTCACGATCGAAGAGAAAACGATACTGGGTAAGTGGACAAAGCAGGGAAAATTTCACCCGGTGGATGATGACACAGCCGCAGACCAGCACGATCGTCTCGTCGACCTTCTCGGCGGGGCCGATTTCGAACACTATGAGGTCTCTAACTTCGCACGGCCGGGCTACCGGTCACAACACAATACCAGCTACTGGCTGGGGAAGAAATACCTGGGGATCGGACCGGGTGCACATTCATTTGATGGATCAACCAGGCAATACAACGTGCGCGACAATCGCAAATACATCGGCAGCCTGGCGCAAGACGAAATACCCGCAACGCTGGAGGTGCTGTCGGAGCAGGACAAGCTCAACGAGTACTTGCTGATATCGCTTCGCACAAGCTGGGGTCTTGATCTGGAGAAAGTGCGTCGCCAATTTGGTGTCGATTTGAGGCAGGCTCGCGGCGGTTACCTTCAAAACCTTGAAAAAGAGCGGCTCGCAACCGTAACCGGAAGCACCCTTGTTCTGACACGTAAAGGTTTGCTGCTCGCCGATGAAATCGCGCTTTCTCTTATTCCCCAGGGGTCACAACCGGCGGGCTAGCCGTATTGATGTTTGCGAAATGTTCGTATTTTTCGCCTGCTCCCTACCCAGAAATGAAAACTATTGAGGAAAAAAAGGTCCACCTGCTGCTCAAGGCGGTGATCTTCCACTATCACGGTCTCGATGAAGAGGAGAAGCTCGACCTTGCCAAGACAGCGGCTGAGCTTAACGCCACGGAAGAATACCAATGGGCCATCGATTTTGTGGCCCTTGACTACATCACGGCTTTCGATCGCGCGCGCGAATACATGAATGATATCATCGGCGACTACAACCGCGAAAAAAGGATTGAACTAATCAACATGGTTTGGATGGCCAACAACCTGAAAGGTTACGTGACGGAAATGGAAGCTACTGCGATGCTCAAACTCGCCAAGGACTGGAACGTCCAAAAAGAACTCATTGAACTGATCACCGTCTAGATCGCGGTAATTTTAAAAGTAAAAAACGCGGGCCCGACTTTGGTCGGGCCCGTGTTTTTATATCTCCAAATATCAATAAATCTCCAATGGTTCTCAACCATTCATTGAGGCCAGGAACTCGTCGTTGTTGCGGGTTCCCTTCATTTTGTTTTGCAGGAATTCCATGGCTTCTACGGAGTTCATGTCTGCCATGTACTTGCGCAGGATCCAAACGCGCTGCAGTTCATCTTCGCGGAGAAGAAGATCCTCGCGGCGGGTGCCTGACGCCGGAACGTCGATCGCAGGATATACACGACGGTTCGACAGCTTACGGTCAAGCTGAAGCTCCATGTTACCCGTACCCTTGAATTCTTCAAAAATCACTTCGTCCATTTTCGAACCCGTGTCAATCAGGGCGGTAGCAATTATCGTGAGTGATCCGCCATTTTCAATCTTGCGGGCAGCACCAAAGAAACGCTTCGGCTTGTGAAGCGCATTTGCATCCACACCACCGGAAAGTATCTTTCCAGAAGAAGGGACCACCGTATTGTAGGCACGTGCCAGACGCGTGAGTGAGTCCAGCAGGATCACCACATCGTGACCGCATTCCGTCATGCGCTTCGCTTTTTCGAGAACGATGGACGCAACTTTTACGTGACGTTCCGCTTGCTCGTCGAATGTCGAGGCTACCACTTCGGCGTGTACGCTGCGGGCCATGTCAGTAACTTCCTCGGGTCGTTCGTCAATGAGCAACACGATCAGATAGACTTCCGGATGGTTCTCGGCGATAGCGTTTGCTATGTTTTTCAACAACACCGTCTTACCCGTCTTGGGCTGAGCCACGATCATGCCCCGCTGTCCTTTACCAATTGGCGAGAACAGGTCGAGAATGCGCGTAGACAGATTGTCGTGCGTGGTGCTCAACCTTAGCTTTTCGTTGGGGAAGAGTGGTGTGAGGTATTCAAATGCAACGCGGTCGCGAATTTCTTCAGTAGTCTTACCGTTGACGGATTCAACCTTCAGCAACGCAAAGTATTTTTCGCCTTCCTTAGGAGGGCGAATAAAGCCTTTTACGGTATCACCTGTTTTGAGACCGAACAGCTTTATCTGCGATGGTGAAACGTAGATATCATCGGGGCTGGCCAGGTAGTTGTAATCAGACGAACGCAGAAATCCATATCCATCTTGCATGATCTCCAACACGCCTTCATTGCTGATGGCGCCATCAAACTCGCGAATCGCCACGCGAAAGGGTGCTGTCCGTTCTTCACGTTGCTGTTCGGGTTTAGGAGCACGAATCGGCTCTTCCGGAATCATCGATTCAGCGGAGTCTATAGAATTATTTACGTTTCCCGAAGGAGGCGCTTCGAAGTTCATATCGATCGAGTCCTCTTCTTCATCCGAAGAGAAATCTGATTCGGTCTTGGGCACTGGAGGAGGAGGCGCGTTCGTGACATTTTCGCGACGACGGGGGCGAAGTTTACGTTCGTTATCGGCAGGATGGGGTGCCGAAACGATCGGCGTGGACAGTGAAGGTGCCTTTTTTTCGGCGGCAGCGTCACCTGCGACCGCTTGTTGATCGAGAATCTTGTAGATGATGTCCTGTTTTGAAAGCTTTTTGGCGTTTTTTACGCCCATCCCCTCCGCGATTTCCTTCAATTCTGAAAGAAGCCTGACATTCAGGTCGTCAATAGTGTACATGTTTGAGTTAGAATGGATTGAAAAAAATTGTTGAAATAAATGAGTTAGGTCAGCGCAGGCTGAGGTTGTGGTTCATGAAAACGACTAACTAGAGAACAAAAAACGAATAGTAAAATTCCGGATTTTGATTCAAAGGCTTGAGATGAAGCCTGATGACAGGTACAAACATAGGGACATTTTTTACGATAATCAACCCGTCAAATTTTTTTTTATTACTGCAAAAAGGCCCTAAAGCATGCAAAAAAACTAATTTTAGCGTCTCAAAAAAAAGATCATAAGGATGCTACAGGTATCGGTAATACGCGATCAATTCGACCTTGTGCTGGATGGACTTGCCAAACGCAATTTCAAACAAGGCAAAGAGTTGCTGGGGTCAATCCTCGATAAAGATAATGCTCGGAAGGAAACGCAGCGAACGCTCGATGACCTAAAGGCAAAAGCAAATGCCGACGCCAAGAAGATAGGAGAATTGATGAAGGCCGGCAAAGCCAGTGAGGCAAACGAACTTAAATCCGGCGTTGCAGGCTCCAAGGAGCTTACGAAAACATTAGAAGCGTCCCTGTCAACACTCGAATTGGAAGTCACAGACCTTCTTTACAAGGTACCCAACGTTCCACACAATCGAGTCCCGGCCGGTGTAGGCGCCGACGACAACGTAACGGTGCATACGCATGGTGATATCCCCACCCTTGCCGACGACGCCCAGCCACATTGGGAGCTCATCAAGAAGTATGATATCATTGATTTCGATCTGGGCAACAAGATTTCAGGTGCCGGCTTTCCCGTGTACAAAGGGAAAGGCGCCAAACTACAGCGCGCCCTAATCAACTTCTTTCTTGATGAAGCGGAAAAGCAAGGGTACAAAGAAATCCAGCCACCCATCGTCGTAAATGAAGCGTCGGGTTATGGAACGGGACAGCTACCCGACAAGGAAGGCCAGATGTATTTCATCGGGGCCGATAACCTTTATCTCATTCCTACGGCCGAAGTCCCGATTACCAATCTGTACCGCGATGTTATTGTACCGGAAGGCGACCTGCCCATAAAACACGCGGGCTATACGCCATGCTTCCGTCGCGAAGCAGGAAGCTGGGGGGCTCACGTGCGCGGCCTGAATCGCCTTCATCAGTTTGACAAAGTCGAGTTAGTTCAAATCTGCAAACCCGAATTTTCCTATACGATATTGGACGAGATGTGTGCACACGTGCAGGGCCTGCTGGAAAAACTCCAACTGCCCTATCGCAAGTTGCTGCTATGCGGAGGCGACATGGGCTTCAACTCGGCGCTCACCTACGACCTGGAAGTTTTCTCGGCCGGCCAGAAGCGTTGGCTGGAGGTTAGCTCCGTAAGCAATTTTGAAACATTCCAGGCAAACCGGCTCAAGCTGAGATTTAAGAACAACGAAGGAAAGATGCATTTGCTTCACACCTTGAATGGCAGTGCCCTGGCGCTGCCACGCATCGTTGCCGCCATCCTGGAAAACAATCAAACGCCTAGTGGTGTCGTTGTGCCGGAGGTACTGGTGCCCTACACGCGATTCAACATCATCAATTGATCCTATCCAACAGCCCGAATTAAATGATTAACTTTTCTCAATGCAGAATCGAAGGCCTGGCGGTTCACGGCGTTGGCAATCGCCTGAATGACGGTGTACTCAAGCTGTCAGCCCACCCGTTAGACATTGGAGGAGAGTTACTTCATTCTCTGCTACGCAGCTGGTTCTTTTCGCCTTTCCGGGATCCTACACGATACACTTTTGATGACGACGAGCAGGGTAAGTCCCTTTTGGCGATGGCCAACTACATATTTGCCAACCACACGTCACTGCAGGAGAATTCAAGCCTTCTGGCTGAGCGGCTATTCAACATCACGGAACATCCGAATATCAAATCCGGTGAATTGTACGTCGGATGCTTCTCGAACGTCGGTTATGACGGCCGACAGTGCGATGCCATCGGCCTTTTTAAGTCCGAAACAAAAGAGAATTTTATCAAGATCGACGCAGCACGCAGCGATTATAAGTTGAGCGCTCACGAGGGTATCAACATCAACAAGCTCGATAAAGGATGTCTGATCCTGCGTGTCGAAGACGAGCCCACACCCGTCGTTTTGCTGGTCGATACCGCCAACCGCTCAGACGCACGCTTTTGGAAAGAGGACTTCCTCCGCCTGGTGCCTATGCAGGATGCCTTTCATCAAACGAAGAACTTCATGAATATGACGCGACAATTTGTTGACGAGCAGATGCAGGAAGACTTTAGCGTTTCGAAGGCAGACCAGGCCGACATGTTGAATCGCTCCATGGATTTTCTCAAATCACGAGACACGTTCAATCAGCAGGAGTTTGAATCCACTGTGCTTGGCGATGAGGCGGTCATTGAATCGTTTAGGAAGTACGGACAAAATTTCAACGAGGAGCAAGCCGTCGTCGATAACTTCGAGATCTCGGCACAAGCCGTTAAGCGACAGGCCCGCGTGTTCAAAAGCGTGATCAAGCTGGACAAGAACTTTCACATTTATGTCCACGGCAATCGCGACCTTATTGAGAAAGGCTTCGATGAGGCAAAGGGGAAGAATTATTACAAGATGTACTTTGAGCAGGAAAGCTGAGGTAGAATTGACAATTATGGGGCTGGCGCTATGGCACCATGCTCTTTGACCGGGCATTTTCGACCCGGCAGACTGATATGCGCGCCATGAGCACTATACGCTCATTGAACTATGACAGGTGGGATATGACACAGGTAATTCACGGTTAACCGATTAATTCGGATCGATCGATGCGTGATAAAGTACCAAATCCTTGTTAACTTCGATAGCGCATTTTGGACCTATCCAAAGATTCAAAAGCGTATAATAGTACCTCCACGAACAGCACCTTACATCGCATAACAATAAACTAACTTATGGAAACGCAGACCTTCGGGCAACGAGTAAAACGCACCAGTAAGAAAGTGTTACGGATATTCATCATCATCCTGGTGCTGGGGATTGCTGTAACCTTCGGATTTCTTTATTGGGGCACCTACGAGGATGGCGTTATGGCCGGAAAGATACTTCGTGTCAGTGAAAAGGGAATGATGTTCAAGACGTACGAAGGCAAGATCAACCTGGAAACCTTCGGCGCTCTTCGCGATGCCAGCCCCATAGCAGAGTCATTTGACTTTTCGATCGAAAAGGGCGACCAACAGCTTATCAAAGAGTTGCAGGAAGTTGCCCTTACCGGCGAACGTGTAAACCTCTACTTCGTGAAGCGCTATACAATCTTTTTCTGGCGCGGCGACACGAAGGTATTCGCCACGCGGGTGGAAAGGCTGAAATAATTTACAATTGACAATTTGGGAAGGCCCTTCGGGCCTTGAATGGCTTGCTTCAATTGAACGCTACCATAAAGCCATAAAAAAAGGGGCGATAGCCCCTCCTTAATTGTCAATTACAAATTCTTACGCCGTCGCCGCCGACGTCTCCTCAAACTTTTGCGAGATCTTCAGCACGACTGTCTTTTTCGCCTTGTAGCCGCAGTAGCCGCACTGGAAGTGCTTCAACAGCTGGCCTTCTTCAGCAACGGAAGGGGTCTTGAGAATCTCTTCGCGAACCACCTTAAACGTCTGATAATTGCACTCAGGGCACTGCAGCGCATGGAGGTGACCGGAATATCTTTCGATTTTTACATAGCCTGTTTCTTCATCCTTCCAAACATCGTAGTCCACTGAGAACACGTTTTCTTCAGCCTGCATACCTTCGTCGAGGTAAGCATCTTCTTCCTGTTCGCCCAGGAGTTTCATGGCCTTGCCGGTCTTCGGAGAAATCCGTGGCTTGTAGCGCAGTGCCTTGAGGCGCTTCTCGATGAAGAAGGGATAATAGAACTTCAACATGTTCTGAATGATAAGGGCCACAATCATCCCCATCGCGAACGTGGTGAAACCGAGTACGAATATCCACAGCGTACTGAGCTTCTGGATGTTCGAGTTGGCATAGAAGCAGAAGCCCACAATAAGGATGATCGCAGCAATCCACAAGGTTTTGATTTCGCTACGGTTAATGTAGTCGTACTTGAGTTTTGCGTCGTTCATGGTGGCCAAGCGGATGACGTGGTAGAGAACGATCAAAATCGCAATTGCCCAGGCAACATAAGCGACGTTCTTCGCCATCAAATTCCATGCGTCATAATTTTCGGTAACAAATTCTTCCATGGTTCCGGATTGGTTATAAGGATTGTGAATATAGCAAAAATACGCCTCCTATGCTAGTTTTCAGCCAGTTCTTGGCGCGGACTGTCAGTTAAATGTCCTAAAGTTATTAAACAAAAAGTTTAGTTGTGATACCCGACAAGCCCCGGTAGGTAACAAGGCAAGTCAGATTTTGTTTAAAAAATCCTTAATTCTTCCGGCGGCCGATGCCGGGCTCTCAACCATCCCCATGTGAGCGACATTATCCATGACGTAAATTTCGCATGTTTTGCAGTCCTCCGCCTGCTGATAGATCGAAGCCAGGGGTATGCCCGGATCCTTGGCTCCGGCCAGGAACAGTGTAGGTTTTTCGTATGTTCTGATCGTTTTGACTCTGTCAGGACGTTCTCTCATGGCCTGTGTGTAGGCCACAACGGTGCCCTTAACAGTTGTTGCGGCTATTTGCTTAATCCTTTCGATGTCGGCATGCTGGGGATTGGCAAACAGCGGCGCGATGAAATTCGTAGTAAACTCCTTCGCCCCGTTCTTGTTCACAAAGTCGATCACTTTGTTACGCGACTCCTTGCGTTCGGCAGAATCGGCCAGGGCCGTCGAATGGAAAAGCACCAACCCGCCTATCAGATCGGGTCGCATCGCAATCATGGACAGCGCCACATAGCCACCCAGCGAATGTCCAATAACCACAGGGTTGTGAAGCTTGTGAATTTCAATGAAGGAAAGCACTTCAGACGCCACATCGTCGAGGGTGAAGGTCCCTGGAAGGGGGTCACTTTTCCCAAAGCCCGGTAAGTCGAGGGTTACTGTTGTATGAGAAGCGATAAAGTGGTCGGAAAATGCGTCCCAGATGCCCTGATGCATCGGAAATCCGTGCAGGAATATCAGCGGCCTGCCCTTGCCCCTAATCTTCGAAAAAATCTTCATCGCACGCGCGTTGCGGAATTCAGCATGGTAACGACGGCACGTTCTATACCATCGGCATCAAACCCGGCCTCGCGCTGAAGCTCACTTTGTTCTCCGTGCTCCACTACGGCGTCAGGAATGCCCAGGCGTCGCACGTCGGCGTGATATTGATGGTCGGCCATGAACTCAAGTACAGCACTGCCAAATCCGCCCTGGATGCAGCCGTCCTCTACGGTTATGATACGCGAATAGATCGAGAACACTTCGTGAAGCAGTTCTTCATCGAGTGGTTTCACGAAACGCATGTCGTAATGGCCCACCTCGATACCCTTGCGCGACAATCGCTCACAAGCTGTTTCTGCCAGGTTGCCAATATGACCAATCGTTAGAATTGCCAGCTCGCTGCCTGTGCGCAACCGGCGGCCGGTTCCTATGGTAATTTCTTCCATAGGGGTCCGCCATTTGGGCATTACCCCCTGGCCACGTGGATAACGAATAGAAAACGCCTTCCCGCTGCGGGGAAGTTGCGCCGTATACATCAGGTTTCGCAGTTCCGCCTCATTCATGGGTGCCGAAACGATCATGTTGGGTAAACAGCGGAAAAAGGCGAGGTCGTAGGCACCGTGGTGCGTAGGGCCATCTGCGCCGGCAAATCCTGCCCGGTCGAGGCAGAAGTTCACGGGAATATTTTGAATGCAGACGTCGTGAATGATCTGATCATAAGCGCGCTGCATAAACGTGCTATAAATGTTGCAGAAAGGCACAATCCCCTGCGTGGCCAGACCGGCCGAGAAGGTCACCGCGTGCTGCTCGGCTATGCCTACGTCAATGGCGCGTTCGGGCATTTCCTTCATCATTATGTTCATCGACGAGCCCGAAGGCATCGCTGGCGTGATGCCGATGATTTTGTCGTTGGCGCGGGCTAATTCCACCAGCGTGTGGCCAAACACGTCCTGGTATCTTGGGGCTTGCGGCGTCTCGTAGGTCTTCGTATGAATCTCGCCGGTTATCTTGTCGAAAGTGCCTGGCGCGTGCCAGGTCGTGGCATTGCCCTTCTCCGACGGTCCATAACCCTTGCCCTTCACGGTAACACAATGCAGGATCTTTGGGCCTTTGATGTTCTTAAGGTCGTTCAGCACGGTCACCAGGTGATTCACATCGTGGCCGTCGACCGGGCCGAAGTAGCGTAGATTGAGTGACTCGAACAGGTTACTCTGGCTCAGCAATGCGGCCTTGATTCCGGTCTCTACCTTGGAAACGATTTCCTGGGCGCTCTTTCCAAAAGACGACAGTTTTCCCAGCACATTCCACGCCTCGTCCTTCAGCTTATTGTAGGCCCGGCTTGTCGTGATATCGGTGAGATAGTCCTTCAGTGCCCCTACGTTGGGGTCGATGGCCATGCAATTGTCGTTGAGAATGATGAGGAGATTCGTGTCCGAAACGCCTGCGTGGTTCAGGCCCTCGAAGGCCATACCGCCCGTAAGCGCACCGTCTCCGATTATAGCGATGTGTTGTTTGTCGTCGATCTTAAGGTATCTGGAAGCCGCTGCCATGCCCAATGCCGCGGAAATGGAGGTCGATGAGTGACCGGTGCCGAAGGTGTCGAACGGACTTTCGCTTCGTTTGGGAAACCCGGAAAGGCCGTGATACAAGCGATTGGTGTGAAACTGATCGCGCCGTCCGGTAAGAATTTTATGGCCATAGGCCTGGTGCCCTACATCCCATACAAGCTGATCATAGGGCGTATTAAATACGTGGTGCAGGGCCACGGACAATTCCACAACACCCAGACTGGCACCAAAGTGGCCACCGTACACGGAAACGTTGTCAATTATGAAATGCCGCAGTTCATCGCAAAGCTGCACCAATTGTGCCTGATCCAGCTTCTTGAGGTCTTCTGGCGCGTTGATTTGCGCAAGTAATTTCCCCGGTGTTATGAGCATGTGGAGAATTCTAACAAACCTTTGAATGTAAGCGATTTAGCCGTCACATCAACAACGGATAAGTAACAAAGGTAGTTATTTCCGTGGTGCCGGAAATTTTTAGCGGATTATAAATAAATTTGCGCCTCATGACAACAGCACCGGAGAATTTCGAGATAAAGCTTCCGCTTTTTGAAGGACCGTTTGATCTATTGCTCTTCTTCATCGAACGCGATGAATTGGACATTTATGATATTCCCATTTCGAAGATCGCCAACGACTTCCTCGATTACGTCCGCCAGATGGAAGAACTCAACATCGAAGTGGCCAGCGAGTTCATTCTCGTGGCCGCCACGCTGATGCGTATCAAATCGAAGATGCTGCTGCCTCGTCCTGTACTGGACGATCAAGGTAATGAAGTGGATCCGCGCGAGGAACTCGTGAAGCACCTGCTCGAGTACAAGAAGTACAAATCTGTGGTCGACAACTTCCACAAGATGGAGGAAGATGAGTTGTCGAAGGAAAAACGTGGCAACCTGATCAAGGAACTGAAACAATTGGCGGAGAACACCAACGTCGAGGCGGAGCTACAGGATGTTACGGTGTTCAAATTGATGACGGTATTTGAACGAATCCTGAAGCGTCACGAAGCAGAAAAGAACAAACCCGTGCATCAGGTAATTCAATATCCCTACACGGTCGAGCAGCAAAAGAATTTCATCGCCGAGACACTGGCCACAAGGCCGCGCATGGCGTTCACTGAAATCCTGGAGATGTATCCCACGCGGATTGGATTAATCTTCAACTTTCTGGCCATACTGGAGATGCTGGCGCTACAACTGCTCACGATCCAGATCGGTGAAGGCTATAGCAATTTCTGGATATCAAGGCACGAAAACGCCCCCAAACTCGAGGACAATTCTGATGCCTCACCTTCATCTGAAGGAACGGACGAAAACATTCTCTGACGATAAGAGACCGGCGTGCAAAACACCGCTCTCCGTGATATACCAGCGAGGCTGCCTTATAGACAGCCTCGTTCATTTGATAGTGTCAGCTATTGCTCAGATTGGTATTCCAGATGTCTTTGGAAAGACGCCAATTGCCTTTCTCCTTCTTCCACACCACCAGATATTTTCCCTGGTCCAGAATCTGACCATCTTCTCCGCCGAGTTCGTATTCACCGACTTCGACCGCCCCTTCTCCCGCTTCGTCAAGGTGCGTGGTATTGAGCTTCGCCGTCTTAATGCCCATGCCCATTACCATTTTCCAGAATCCGCCAATTGCGTCCTGCCCTTGCTGAATGGGCGCGCCGGGTGGCATAAGCATCGCATCGTGCGTGTATAATGACGCCATTCCGGATGAGTCGCCGCTGGCAAACTTTTTTTCAAATTGCCGGTTCGCGCTTCCAATGTCCTCCCGAACATCTGAAGCTTGTGTAACGAGTGTTGCCATAATGTGAGGGTTTTAAAATTTACTAAATGACATCCCTGAAGTTGCCTACAAAGTAACAAGTAGGTGTACTGATTCACTGAAGAGCACGCAATAGACCATTCATCATTGGCCAACTTTCTTAACACCAGGCGAGCGCCCGAGCAACGGAACCAAATGATCTTGGCCTGCAATTAAATGTAGTTAGAAATCATGCCACTTAGGTAAGGTCAGTATTTCTTTTTTGGAGACCATCCTGTTTCCTGTAATGAACGATCGGTCGTGCGGCCAATATTCTTAACAAAAAACCCAGGCAACATCCGCGAAACTTAGCATGAGCACGGTACCCCGTCCGGGCGACGAGCGCACCACAATGTTGCCTTTCTCCTTCTGCATGATCTGCTGCGAAAATGCTGATCGTTCTTCAGCGGGTTAATAAGGACCTGCATGGTGAACACTCTGTCTGCGTGTACCGTAACCGTTACTCACCCGGAGTGCAGAAAGGTGATCGGTTCCGGCACCTGGTTCTGAATCCTTCCGTCTTACGACGTCCCCACCATGAAGAAGGCCACCCGTGCAACAGCGATCAAAGTGGATGCGTCGATGGGGTGGAATCCCACCATTCGCACTTCGTTCGTTCACGGCCGTACCCGTTCATAACCGGACGAAGTGCGATGCGCCAACCGCACATTCAGCGTTGATTACGCACATTTTAGATGGCATACTTGTTGGCAAGGTGCACGCATGTTAAAGAACTACTTACTCCTCACCCTCCGGAGCCTTGCCAAGAACAAGGTGTTTGTAATCATCAACGTAGTGGGCATGAGTGTAGCCATCGGCTGCTGCATCGTCGCGTATTTTGCCTACGCATATGATCAGACATTCGACGACATACACCGGAATCGTGAATCCATTTACCGGGTAAGCGCGGTGCGCACCTTCGAGAGCACGACAACCAAGTACGGAAAAGTACCGCTGGCGTTGGGACGCGCCGTCACTTCAACTTTTTCGGGTATCGAGGAAGGTAGCCGATATGCGCGGGTTACTTCCAATCTCAAACGGGAGGACGATCTCTTTGCCACCGACCTCGCCTACGTAGATCCGGCCTTCTTCAACCTTTTCACATTTGACTTTGTTGCCGGAAATGCGTCAGCATTACAGGATGTATCGAGTATGCTAATTTCCGAGAAGCTGGCAGAACGGTTGTTTGAATCACCGCACCAGGCCATTGGGAAAAGTCTCACGCAGGTACACGCCTACGGTTTGAAGGAAGTGAAGATTGCCGGCGTGTTCCGCGAGCCGCCGATGAACTCGAGCTACTTCAATCGCAACGGGTCCGCATTCGTCAACTTTGCCAATTACGACAACGACCTCCGCGCCAGCGAAGACGATTGGTTCAGCGACGCGTCCGTATACTTACAGATAAAGGATCCTGCAAATCTCGGAGCCGTCGAGAAACAACTTAAGAACTATGTGCAGCAGAATAATCAAGTGAGGGAAAACTTCCAGGTGCAGGCTTTCCAGCTTGACTCATTCGCGTCCATGGCACATCGCGATCGCGACGAAAATGTGCAATCAGAAACCTGGGGCGCTCCACCAGTGGCTGCCATTCTGGGTTCCCTGATCATGAGTTTCCTGATACTGCTTATTGCCTGCTTTAACCTGGCCAATACGTCCATTGCCATGTCGGCGCGAAGGCTGAAAGAGATTGGCATGCGAAAGGTGATGGGATCCATGCGCCTGCAGATCGCGTTGCAGTTCATGGGTGAAACAACTTTCATTTGCCTGCTGGCACTGGTCGTGGGACTCGGTATCGCCGACCTGCTCATCGCTGGCTGGAACCTTATGACCTCGAACATGATCCATCTGGAACCGAACTACTTCGGTGAACCGGGTTTCATGTTGTTCCTGATTTTAATATTGGTGGCGACAGGTATTGTTGCCGGCAGCTATCCGGCCGTCTACCTCAGCCGCTTTCAGCCCGTTACGATTCTCAAAGGTAAGCTCCGGCTGGGCGGCACCAACCTGTTTACGCGTGTCTTACTTGGATTGCAGTTCACCATCTCTCTGATCACCGTTGTGAGCGCCATCGGATTTCTTCAGAATGCCCGCTATCAGGAAGCTTACGATCTTGGATTTGACGTTCGTGGAACGATCGTAACCTGGGTTAATAACAAGGGCGAATTCGATACGTATAGGAACGCCTTGGAAAATCATCCGGACATAACTTCCATTGCCGGTTCCCGCGGCGGCATCTTTGCCGATCGGGCACACGAGGCGATTGCGCACGCGTCGCGTCAGGCTGAGGTCGACATCATTGAAGTGGGCGACCAATATCTATCGACAATGGGCCTGGACTTAACAGCCGGACGCGACTTCATCAAGGATTCAGAAAGTGATGTGCTCGAATCGGTGATCATCACTGAAAACATGGCCAAGCTCTTTGAGTTGAAAAATCCGATCGGCGAGGAATTGGTCTGGCGCGACAGCGTACACCTGCGTGTTGTAGGAGTTATACGCGACGTCTACACGCACGGACTGTGGCGTGAAATGGAACCGATGATGGTTCGCTATATATCACCCGGGTCCTATACGCAACTGATCGTTCGCACCACTCCCGATAAGTTATCGTCTGTCAACACATTCATGGACGAACAATGGCGCCAGGTCTTTCCCACGCGCCTCTATAACGGATACCTCATGGTGAAAGGCTTGCAGGACGCCAGTCGCCTGAATATGAGCATCACATCGGGCTACGGATTCCTCGGAACGATGGCCCTGTTGTTATCGGTAACCGGTCTCTACGCGCTCGTTTCACTGAACATGATGCGACGCATCAAAGAAATCGGCATTCGAAAAATTGTTGGTGCCTCCATAGCAGGCATTGCGCACAAAATAAATCGCGAATTCATTGTGATACTCTCTTTGGCCGCCGTGCTTGGTTCGTATGCAGGATACATGTGGTGCAATACCCTGATGTCGAACATTTGGAAATACTACCAGGGTGTTGGATTATCCACGTTTGTCGTAGCCGTTGTGGTGATGTTTACGGCGTCGATTGGCACTATTGCCTTCCGGGTCTACAATATTGCGAATACGAACCCTGTGAACACCCTTCGGGATGAATAACGTATTTGTTGATTGGTGAGCGCGGCATCGTCGCGGGCGTCGATGCGCTCATGGCAAGCCGCAGGGTTCCCATCAAATCACGGCCACCGAATCAAAGATTCCTTGGACTAAAGGTATGATGGATGTCAACTCGCTTTAAACTAAGGAACACCCGCTAATCGGGCAAGGCATCAGCCAATACCTATACGTACAGGTCGTTACGATCGGCCTTGGCGACTTCAATAAAAAACTCACCAACCTTACGTGTCACTTCTCGGTAGAAGCGTTCTCCCTTATCTGGCGTTGCCTTACGCGGGTCTCCTACGCCCGTATCTTTCGTAACCTGTGTCCACTTCCGCTCCGCCCACGCCCAGCCCTCGCGAATACCCGCCATTCTGAATTTCTTTGCTGCGCCATCTCCCGCTTCGTCTAAGGGACTCACCAGATCGGGTGTGAGGTGCATCATTACACTCGTCTCCATTTCGCCGCCGTGGTCGTCTTTGTTTTCAAAGAATGCCTTCTGATCTAGCGCCTGATACCAGTTACACTGACAGAGAAACATATTCGGAAACTTAAGTCCCAGCTCGCGGATCATCGTCTTGAAGTCGTTGCCGCCATGGCTGTTCAGGATAATCAACTTGTAAATGTGATGTCGGTTCAGCACATCCACGATATCCCGGAGCACGGCCAATTGTGTGCTCGGGTTCATATTCATGTCGAGTTTCACGTCGGATTGTCCTGTGTTCACACCAAAAGGAATGACAGGCAGCACCGTGATTTTGGCACCCTGATCCCACGCATGCCGGGCTGCCTCGGCAGCTACATTCTCCGCCTCAATGATGTCGGTGCCATAGGGAAGGTGATAGTTGTGCGCTTCGCAGGCGCCCCAGGGAAGAACAGCAACTTCATAAGCAGTTTCCTTGACAGTTCTCCAGTTGTTCTCGGCAAGTATGTATGGGCGAATCATATTATTTGTTGATCTGTTGATTGATTGATCTGTTGATTGGAAATACAGATTCAAAAGTAGGCGAATAGCGTCGCTTTGCAAACAAGGTCAAACCCTCCTCCACTCCCGCGAGGAGGCTGCGTAAAAATGAATTTTCCTGTGTGCGATTACTTTTCAGCGGCCAATATGGAAGCCGCTTCGCGATCGTCGTATTCAAGAATGAGTTGATCCAATTTTGTCTTCAGTTCTGAGGCTACGGTGCCGGTGCCTTCAGCTTCGTAGATATTTTTCAATTCATGAGGATCCGATTCCAGATCATACAACTCCCAAAAGTTTTTCTCTCCATAAAATCGGATCAGCTTATACCTGGCTGTGCGGACGCCAAAATGGGGCAGTACGTGGTGTGGTCGGGGATATTCATAGTAATGATAATAGGCGGCATCTCTCCAGGGTGTGATTTGTTTTTGTAACAAGGGTAGAAATGATTTGCCCTGAATATCGGAGGGAATTGTAACTCCGGCGATGTCCAGAAATGTCGGGGCCCAATCGACGTTCAGCACGAACTGGTCGATCCTTGTGCCGGGCTCAATCACTCCGGGATAACGCGCAACCATAGGTGTGCGCAACGACTCCTCGTACATGAAGCGCTTGTCAAACCATCCATGTTCGCCAAGGTAAAAGCCCTGGTCGGAGGCGTAGATAACCACCGTATTTTCAGCTAGTCCATTGACGTCCAGGTAATCGAGTAGCTTTCCGATATTTCGGTCAAGTGAGCGTGCTGTGGCCAGATAATCCTTCATGTAGCGTTGATATTTCCATTCTACCAATGCCTTACCGGAGAGCTTCTTTTCGTCGAACTCCTGACTGACGTTGTCATAGTATTTGGTAAACGCCGCGCGCTGTGTGTCTGAGAACCGCTTGTAAGTGCTATTTCGCACCATACCGTCAATTTGCTGTTCTTGTTCAGGCGTCAGTTTCTTGTCTCCGAAGTTTGACTTGATCAGTTCAGCGCGCCGTGCCGCGATCGACTTCTCACCTGGTTCCGAATTGTCATGGATCTTCAGGTCTTCGCGAAGCCTCATCGTTTTGTCGATGGTCATGTCCTGATCGCGGGCAGCAACCCGGCCCTCATAATTGTCATAAAATGTTTCAGGCAGCGGAAAGGTTATACTGTCGAAGGCACCCAGATCCTGGATGTCGGGCTGCCACTGGCGATGAGTAGCTTTTTCGCCTACCACCAGGAAGAACGGTTTGTCTTTATCGCGTCCATTGAGAAACTCGACGGCATACTCTGATATCAGGTCTGTAACATACCCCTCCCGTTGCACGGTATCCTTTCCCGTGATGAAATCGGGATTGTAATAGTGTCCTTGTCCCGGGAGAATGGTCCACGAGTCAAATGCGTCGCCGGGCGCTGTCCCGAGATGCCACTTCCCCACCCAGGCAGTTTGGTATCCCGACTGATGGAGGAGGCGGGGAAAAAGCGATTGACTGACATCGAACTTTTCTTCATTTGCCTTGTAGCCGTTAATGTGGCTGTATTTGCCGGTGAGCAACGTGGCACGGCTTGGGCCACAGATAGAGTTGGTGACAAATACATTGGTAAATATCGCACCTTGACTCGCGATTCGATCGATGTTCGGGGTCGCCATCAGTTTGCCTCCATAAGCACTGATCGCCTGATAGGCATGGTCGTCTGAAAAGATGAAGATGATGTTTGGCTTGGCTTTAGCAGTAGGTTTCTCTTCCTTCTTGCAGGCCATGGTTAGCACTACAATAGTGCAGGCCAGGATAAACTTAGCAAATGATCTGTTGTATAGGTGTTGCATCGTGGAAAAAAGTCTATACCTAAAGGCACGGCCTCGCAATTAATGCTATTGCGCTACATCTTTTGCGTTTCACAGGGATAGAATGATTTCTGTTACGCAGTCTAAATAGATTCAAAGAATAATCTCTATTAATTTGATAGACAAAAGTATGAATTTGCCTTTGGCTTGCAAGTGCTTTCTCAGAATAACGGAAAATTTCCAAGAATAATGATGTCGCTGGCTTTAACGTACAAGCTTGATGTAAGACACGGGTAATAATGGCCGTGAAATTCAACTGGCTAGATAATTCAACGATAGTATTTTTGCCGATCGTTATACTTATCCACCATCTCGTGCAAAAATTCTTCATTGCGTTCAGTATCTCCGTTCTTAGTTCTATTGCGACCTATTCGCAAGATCTCGTTGCCACCGTTACGCCCGCCGGAACTCCATCAAACATTCAGGGGATGATGATTGGCGTGGATGTGTTCCTGTCCATGAACGTTCAAGGTTCACAGGCGCCATTCGCTGTTATGATTAACCCCGATGGCGAACAGCGGACATTGGATCTCAGCGCAATAGGCGCTAATCCCCTTGTCGCCGGCGTCAAAAGCGGGGACAGCACTTTCTTTTACTTCCTGAAACAAGTAAACAAGGTCACCGGGATAGCCTCTATGGTGCTCGACAATCAGACAGACAAGAGCCATGTTCTGCCATATCATTTCGACGTCCCGGGAGAGATATACGGCTCCTACATAGAAGGTCAGGATATGTTCATGCTTTGCGGGGTGAAGAACGAATATAAATTGAGACTGCTGCAATTCAGAGCGGGGAAACTTTTTGACAAGAGTGAATTTCCGCTCACGTTTAATTTGGGAAAAAGTAAAACTCAGCGCATTACCTTCTTTGATATGGCTAATCCTGTCACGCCATCGCAGGCTGTTGGCCATGTGAAAATTTGCAAAGACGGGCGAACGATCTGGATTCTTGTTGATGAACCAAAAAACGACCGGGACGTCACGCAAACCGAAAAGACGCTCTTTCGAACAACTGCTGTCAAGCTTAACCTTGACACCAAACAAACAACGGTAAAAAGCTTCTACGAGTCAGAACCTGTTGCATTCACGTCTCATCCACTTGGGAATGATGTTTATCGACTAGTGCTAAGTGCAAACGGATTTCGTGTCGACCAGTTTAACTTCAACACTGCAAAGAAGGTCAACTCGGTTATTCTGGAACACGGCACGGAGCCTGGAAGAGACTCTACCTACGCTCGACTTGGCGGTCTTAAAACAGAAAAGAACGTAAAACGTGTTCCCCTCATCAAGCGATACATGGGATCATTCCTTATTGTCGACTCCCTTTCAAATGGCGAGCGGGTTTTCACGATTGGCGATTACGGCGACAATTACTCGTCGTTGCCTTTTGTAGCGGCGCCATTTCCAATTGTCGGACTTATTCTTACGTCGTCATCGCTTATCGTTGGCGAATTGGTAGAAGGGCGTCTATCCACATCCTACTCTTACTATCGCGGCTGGATGAACAAGGGAGTCCACGCAACCTACCAGGTGCCCTTTCTGCGCAAGGTCGTGGATGACTACGACTATAATCAGCTGAAACGCAAGGTTCGATTAGAATACCGGGGATACATCAACTTACCTACTGCCACATTTGAAATCACGCAGCAGGGAAGGTTAAGCGCGATTGAAATCCGAAAGTTTCAACTTCGGTAATTTCCTGAAATCCCACCACCAGCACCATAAGTTTTTCCGGTGGTCTCTACCCCGTGTTCGAATTCCATCCGAGAAATGTCTCACGTCCCTTGAATCTGTTGTAGAACAATCGCCGTTTCTATATCTTCAAGACTGCGCCATGTTGTACAAGAAGTTCCAGCCTGATAAGTCCTTAGCTCCCTTCGTAGAGTGTTACTACCAATGGGAAGGACTCGCCGACGAACCACTCACAGTACAATCTCCACCCAATGGATACTCGGCGATCGTCTTCAACCTGGGAAGGCCCTACGCTTCGTCACAAGGAAGTGCAAACCTCACTCAGGTCCCGCGTGCATTTGTATCCGGACAATTTACGGCCAACTATCGCCTCCACCTTCACGGGGTAATTTCCAATGTCGGGGCCGTACTGAGGCCGGCAACCATACACAATTTCTTCGGCATACGCATGTCGCAGCTCGTAAATGCACGTGCATCACTAAGTTTCCTGAATGGCATTGACGAGACCCAGCTTTGGGACCGCATTAATTTATCTAAAACCATTAATGAGCGCGTCACTACCCTGGAGGAACTATTAACACAGCATCTCGCAACAGGAAAATCAAACCTTTCCATCATCGATGAAGCGATCGACTACATCGACAACTGCAAAGGCTGCATTACAGTTGATGCGGTGGCGGTCCAGCTTGGAATCAGTCGGCGGTACCTCGAGAAAAGGTTTCTCGAAAAAGTCGGCATCTCTCCAAAGTATTACGCACGAATAAAACGTTTTTCTGTTTTGTCGAACGAGATCGCCCACAGCAAGCGCATCGACTGGCAGCATATCGTTGCGCATTACGGCTTTCATGATCAATCACACCTGGTCAAGGAGTTCATCGAATTCAATCAGATGAATCCGACACAATACCATTTGTTGCATCAGGAGATGATTAGACACGTGAAGACTTGAAAATTGACAATTAGTGGCCCCAGGATCAGCGGGATACTGGCCCCGGAATATCGGTCCGACTAAAACTCGTTCGCATTTTTACAACGGAGCCATCCATCTGTACGCATTTTTACAATCCGCTGCCGGCAGGTTGGTATACCTTTATGCCATCCAATCGGAAGCAAGATGACACCGCTAAAAAAAACCCTCTCCTTTTTTGTACTGTCCGTCATGTCCCTCAGTTCGTTCGCGCAGGAGACAACAAACTGGACAGAGGCTGATCGTAAGTTTCTCCTCGATAATCTTATCCGCTCACGCGACGAAGTCCTTAAAGAAACCCAGGGCCTCTCCAAGGCACAATGGTCGTTCAGGGAATCGCCCGATCGTTGGTCCATCAACGAAATCGTGGAGCACATCGCCATCTGGGAATTGTTGCTCTGCCAACGCATCAGCACTCAACTGAGCACGGAGCCGCAGCCTTTATTGGTGGCGCAGGCGGTTCCCGATAGCGTTAAGCTGGGCTTCATCATGGAGGAAAAGGTTCATCATTCGGCAGACTATACAAAGCCCTATACCTACACCATACCGATGGGACTCAACGAACTGAAGAACAACCTGGCGTGGCTGATGAAGATGCGTAATGAGTCAATCACGTACTTGACCGGCACGCATGCCGACCTCCGCGCTTACTTTTTGGCCGGCAGCACGTCGAACACGCACGGAACGTACATCACGCTCTTTGGCCATACTGATCGCCACCTCCGCCAGATCAGGAAGGTAAAGCAGCATCCTGCCTATCCGAAGAAATAGCACGGCGTGCCCACAAATGCACAACGCGACGTCCTCCTGCCTTCATTGGTCTGGTCTATTTGGACGTGCCTGTCGTGGTGGTGTTCCAACCCTTCCGCAGAAACGAAGTCACGCGCAAACTATCAGTCACTCAGAACAAAAAACAAAACTCAATACTTAAATTACATTACCATGAGCACATCAATTCAACAAAAAGAGAGCGTGGACATTCTCGCTAAAAAAGGAACTTGCATCGAATTTTTCTCTGCCTACCAGGATATGGATGTTGACCGCATGTTGTCGCTTTGCTCAGACACCGGAACTATTTCCTTTGTTCCACTGGGTGCTGACTACGCGGGCAAGATCAATGAAATTGGCAAGGGTGTATGGTCCGCATTGATGGATGCGTTCCCAGACCTGGACAATACGGTGAAGGAACAGCAGTATGACGACTCCAGCGACGCCGTAAGCTGCAAGGTGGTCATCTTCGGAAAACAGGAAAAGGAGTTTGCCGGATTGCCGGCTAAGGGAAATGCTTTCGACAGCGAGCACATTTTCATCTTCCGCTTCGAAGAGTCCGGTAAGATCAGCAACATCGAAATTACCTGGGATCACGATAGTTTCGTAAAGCAGCTCACGAATTAGTCGACAGGCTTTGACCGATTTCCGAAACCGGTCCAGCCGGAGATGTTCATACAGCTTATAGTCAAATGGACTATTATGCCGGCAGGGCAATCTGATACTTCCGTCCTTTTCTGACCGTGAGACGGTTCTCGCGCAACCATGGATTGTGGCGCTTGATCAGCTTGTAGTTGGTGCCTTTTTCCTTAGCAAACTTCACGAGGTCGGTGATCGTTTCATCGACCTCAATGTATCTCAATGGTTCCTCGTTGTACAGGTGTTCCGGATCGATTTTGAAGCCGTAGCGAAGCGGATTTTCGGCAATCTCCTTGATCGCGAGAATGCGAAAGACATAGCGCGACGTCTCGTCGTTCAGGTATAGATCGTAATACGTATCCACTTGCTGATCGTCCAACGCACGGTCTATCCCTCCCATGCCGCGGTTATATGATGCGGCCACCATCGTCCAGTTGCCGAACTTATTGTAAGCACGCTTCAAATATTTGCATGCCGCCTCGGTTGCCTTCAGCGGATCAAACCTTTCGTCGACTTCGTCTGTAATTTCCAGGTTGAGCTCCTTGCCCGAAGTGCTCAGGATCTGCCAGTATCCAACGGCCTCCTTGTGCGACGTTACATTCATCAGGTTGCTTTCGATGAGTGGCAGGTATTTAAAGTCTTCGGGTATGCCGTACTTTTCCAGGATCTTCTCCATCTGGGGGAACCAGCGGTGGGCGCGTTTAATGAGGAAGATCGTATTGCTGTGCAAATAGCAGTTGATTTGCAATTCCTTGTCGAGGCGTTCGTGCACATCGGGAATTTCCAGCGGAACGAGCTCACCCGCGAACGTCATGTTCTTCGGCACATCGTAAGAAATGGCCGGCAGGCGCTCCACGCCGCCGGGTACGCCTCCGCTCTCATAGGAGGCCTCGATTACCCCGTCGTCCGAAATGGTATCCGTCCGCCGCGGCGTAGATTCCTTGTAAGCAATGTATCCCAGCAGCAGTACGATCGAGCAGATCGACAAAAAAATGGCCGGGTTCATTTTTTCTTTGTGAACAGACACGAGTGGGATCTTTTGATGAGAGTCAAAAATACGGTATCGCAGCGCGCGAAATCAGCAAGAATCGATGAAAGGACCGGTGATGTAACAAAATCGGTGAAAACGAGGATGACTGCTTTTTTGCAACGGCGTATTAGTACGCTTTAGCAAAACCACTCACCATCAAGCACTACCTGAAAAATCAGCCTTTTGCAACGGCGTACTAATTATCCGAAAAGTTACCCATGAAGTTGGACGTTATCCCGATCCGGAAGCCGTAGTCCAGATATTTGCCATCCTGAAACGACACCGCGCCTTCCAGTCGGAAGATGCGCAGAATACCGTCAATGGTATAACCCACTTCCGTGTAATTCATAGACGTGGGTGTGGCCAGGTAATTCACAAATACGTTCTCCCGGATGCCGGCCAGTCGAACCAGTGGTATGTTGGTAACCAGAAACTTCCGAAACTGGTAATGCAGATTGCCTGCAAAATACTTGTCCGCTGTGCTGAAGCGATAGTAATCGAGCAAACGGAAGCTGCCAACGGGGTCGCTGGTGACAAAGGGTGTCTCGTTACCCAGGAAGTGCTTATAATCCATGAAATACATGGCGTCGGTGTTGAAGAACATTCCCGCACGCAAATAAAAATCGAGGTTACCACGGACACCGATGCTGAGACGATGACGGGCGCCCAACTCCAGCTGGTCAAACTCGATGCTGCTGTTAAACACATTGGGGAACGCACGCCGGTATTCCACCTTAAACATAGGTGACGAGTTTGGCACCTCGTGCTTGTGCCCGTTCCGTAAGGTGTACTTCAGCCAGGGTCGCGCCGTGAGGGCAACGCTGCCCACAAAAGCGCGATGAGTCGGGAATGATGTATCGGTCAATTCGTCGCTTGCCGGCGCGTTTGGCGTGTAGCCCTCGATCTTGCTGCGATCAACCCACTTGTAGTTGGTCGTATTAGCGAGTTCCCGCCGCTCGGCCCAAGACCAAGAAGTGGACACGTTGAAGTAGGGATTAAGCTGGTATTGGTAGTCGACATCCACATAGTCGCGCTCGTATAGCTTCATGAGGTTCTTTTCCATGAGCAGCGTCGTGAATGCGTTCACCAGCGGAAGAATGGGCTCATCCGGATTATATTGCTGGATATAACGGCCGCCCTGCACGTTGAGTCGGTACTTCTTATTGCGCAATGCAAAGTCCAGATAACCGGAGGCGACTTCCCTCGAAAAAGCATATCGAAAGGCAGGCGTAATGGTCAAGCGCGTTCGGTTCGTGTCCTGCAGAATTGTCCCGTAAGATACTTTGTAAACAAAGTTCCAACCGTCCACCGTATTAAAGGAGGGCATGGGAAAATGTATCTTGAAATTCGAATGTTTACCAATCTTGTAGGAATCGCCAATGAGAATGTCCCAGGGCTGGAACCCCTTGTGCTTCGACGACTTGGTTGTATCTCCTTCTTCCTTCTTGCGCTCAACAACAGCCAGGCTATCCATCTTCTGGTACCCCTTCACTTCTATTTGTGTGAGCGGCACCGGACGAACTGTGCTCCAATAGGTAGTATCTTTCTTATAGGCCCCGCTGTCGATGGTGAAGGTATTGTCTGAAATCACCTCGGGTTGCTGCTGCTGCTTCTGTTCTTGCTTTTCGTAATCCTTGAGCATGGTGTTGAGCTCCTTGCGGGTGATCTCCTTTCCTTCTGAGAGACGTTCCTGCAAATCCGCGGCCTCAGCCGCCTTCTTCGCCTGTTTGCCTGCCGTCGGCTTGCCTGTCGTCGGCTTGTCTAAGGCAGGCTTCGCCGGAGGTGCTGCCTTTTGCACAGCAATTGCCTTCGCCTTATCCTTTTCCGTCTTTTCGTCCACCACGTCCATCTTCTTGGTCTCAACGTAGACCTCAGGGTTCATTTCGATCTTGTAATTGCTGACAGTAGCCAGGTAGTTGTATTCGAACTCAAAACCGAAGATTTTGCCACCGGCGGTGAAGCGATGGGATACCGGCAACCATGCCTTGTCGTCGATCGGTGCGTACATACCCTTGATGTTCACTTTCACGCCCATCTTCTGCGTGTTGATGTCCATGCTGTGAATGGCCCACCAGTCTTCCACGATGTTGATCACGCCATCCACCACGTTATCGCCCTTGCTGCGCGGCGTTACCTTAATCCGGCTCACTTCATAGTCCCGGTCTTTGAACGTGCCGAGGTATTCAAACTTGTAGTACGAGAATGCCTTCGGCGAAAGGGGCGTGATCGTTTCCGCGATTTCGGGTTCGTAGAAACTGCCGAAGATGTATTGGTTGGGCGACGTATTGTTGTCCTTGCCATCGCTGCGAATGGAGATCACCTTTTCTTCAAACTTATTGGGACGGGTGTACTTTATGTCGCTTACCGACTCCGTTACAAAGGCCTCGCCCTTCTTGATACCCTCCTTTTCGATGGCTTTCTTGGCGATCCAGGGGTAGTCCTTCAACTGGCCGGTTCCCTTGATGTATACACGCGCCGAGTAGCGATCGATTTGTTGCTGATGATAGCGCGCCTTGCCAATGGTCTTGCGCATGATGGCATAGGCAGGATCCTCGGAATCGCTCGTGATGATTACTGCGTCAAGCTCCTTGGCCTGTTCCTTCATGGTGATGTTGAGCGTGAGGAACGTGTCGCCCACTTCCACCTCACGGACCTCGGTTTCATATCCGAGGTACTGAAAGGTGACCTGGTACTTGCCTGAAGGCAGCAGCAACTCATAGGCGCCGCGGCCATTTGCCACAGTACCGGTGCCGGCTTCTTTTACGAAAATCGTCGTGTAGGCCAGAGGTTCGCCCTTTTCATTGGTAACCACGCCACTTACACCACCGGCGAACATCGCGGTGCTGATCAGGATAAATGCCGCGGGTAGAAACCCACGACCGAGACAGATTGAAAGTCCGACGATAGCCGGAAAGCGCAGCGTAAAAACAATCATGAAGACTCTGCTGTATACTTTATTAGTCCAGATAAAATCCCTTCGCCCTGATCATCGCCTCCACAGCATCTGGAACAAGATAACGCACGGATTGTCCCTTTCGGATGCGTTCTCTGATAAAAGTTGCGGAGATATCGAGCAACGGCGCTTCGACTATTGTAACGTTAGGATGCGAACGAAGTTCCGAAAGTTGCGTGCCTGGTCGGGGATAAACGTAAAGTCCGTAGAGGTCAAGTATTTGGCGATGGTTTTTCCAGCGGGTAAAGTTGGACAGGTTGTCTTCGCCCACAATGACCCTGAATTCCTTGTCTGGGTGCTTCTCTTTCAGATGGACGAGCGTATGAATGGTATAACTCGGCTTGGGAAGGTGGAACTCAACATCCGAGACGTCGAGCTTGTAGTTTTCGTAGACGGCCGCGCGAACCATGTCGTAGCGGTCGAATTCATGCAGGAGTCCTTTCGCGGGCTTGAGGGGATTCTGTGGCGAAACTACGAACCAGACTTTCTGTAAATCGGAGGCCTCCACCATCAGGTTGGCAATAATGAGATGGCCAATGTGGATAGGATTAAAGGAGCCGAAGAAGAGTCCGATTTTCATAGGAGAAGTGGCGGAGTTGGCGAAGATAAATTCAACACCCTTTCAAACTATACCGTCTTTTTGAATCTGTCATACAACTCCTGCGCCTCCTTCAACGAATGCTGCAACTCCTCGTTCACCAGCACCACATCGAACTTATTGGCGAATGACATCTCAAAATTTGCCTTGAATAACCTTCTTGAAAGACTCTCTTCCGATTCCGTACCCCGGTCGCGAAGTCGTTCCTTCAACACTTCAACCGAAGGTGCCTTCACGAATACACCGAGCGCGCGGTCGCCGAAATATTTCTTGAGATTGAGTCCGCCCTGAACGTCGACATCGAAGATCACATTCTTCCCTTCGCTCCAGATGCGTTCGATTTCCGACTTCAGGGTGCCGTAAAAATTTCCCTCGTAGACTTCTTCCCATTCGATGAAGGCATCCTCATCGATCTTCTTTTTGAATTCGTCTGGTGTGAGAAAGTAATAATCCTTGCCGTGAGATTCGGTGCGGCCACGCTTGTCGCGTGTAGACGCGGATATGGAAAAGCCGAGGTCGGGATTGTTAGTGAGGAGATGTCTTACGATCGTAGTCTTGCCAGAACCCGATGGCGCTGAAAAGATGAGCGCTTGGCCGGCCATTCAAGAGGTAAGATTTCGGATAACCTTTGCCTTAATACTGTCGACGAGTTCCTGAGGAGCACAGTCGCCCGTGCACTTGGATTTGAGCATCTGGCGAATGGCCATCTCCAGATGATAGTTGTTAAAACACGGCAAGCATTCTTCGAGATGGTGCTTGAGAAAGTGATCTTTCTGCTCGGGAGTAGCCTCACCGTCTACAATGAGCTGAAGCATCTGCATGCATTCACGCTTGTTGGCGCAGTCTTGCTTCATTCGACTCTGGTCAGGATTGCTCATATTTTATGCCGTTTTATAACCCATTTGCTTCGCATATTCACTCAGTTTCTCTTTCAGCAGATTCCTTGCTCGGTGCAGCCGGCTCCTGACGGTCCCGATGGGAATGTCCAGAATCTTGGCCATCTCGTCGTATTTGAAACCTTCCAGATCACACAGTATTATTACCGTTCTGAAATCCACATCCAACGAGTTTAGCGCGTTCGAAATCTCGTCGCCGATCATATCTTTGAGCGCCTCCACACGCAGATCGGGCGTGATTTGTCTGTCTACTTCCTCGGAGTTATAATAGCTTTCTACTTCCTGATAGTCCACCTTGGAAGGTTCTTTGCTCTTCTTCCGGTAGTCATTAATAAAGCTGTTTTTTAAAATTCGAAACAGCCATGCTTTAGCATTAGTTCCCTTCTGAAAGGATTCGATGAAGCGGTACGCCTTGAGATACGTGTCCTGCACCAGGTCTTTTGAGTCATCCTGGTCGAGCGTAAGACGGTAGGCAAAATTATACATGGAGTTAATGTGCGGCATGAATTCATGGTCGAATATCTGCTGCCTCTCAGCTTCTGTGTAGTGTTGCTTTGGGGTTTCTTCTAATTCCATTGACTGGCAAAATAAGCAAAAACAGCATAAAACATCTAAATCCTGAATATCTGTAGTGTGATTATTGGCGTCGTCGGACCCTTCGAATGGTTGGGATACACCAGGCATTTTGCCGTATGAGGCTAATGCCCAGCAAATCAGCAGACATTAGGCTTGCCGCTCGCCCACCCAGTCGCGGAATAAAAATATTTGACACGTATCGACGGCGACATTTTTTTTCTATCTAACCAGCCGATAGATATTTGTCGATACCATTATCGCATCGTAGGCTTTCGTTGACGACCGTTTGGTGCAGAATGCGGTCGTTGGTGGCAAGGGCGTCACGGCGACTTTCGGGATGATACAGGTGAAAGGCTGCTCCTGAAAATTTGAGATGATACTTCCTGATACCGGCGTGTTGCATACGGGCTATGAACTCTGAATCCTCGCGACCCCAGCCTACGAAATCCTCGTTAAAGCCATTGATGGCAATCACATCGGAGCGCCAGAACGCCATGTTGGCCCCACGCACGCGAAAGATGTTTTGGTTAAAGTAGGAAAGCACTCCACTGAGCCATGCGTTTCGGAGGATATTTTTTCTGTTGCTGACACCCTGCGAAAAGAACGACAAGCGATGGGTCTTGTCACGAATGGCTTTCCGGGTATAGGGCTCCAGCAATAAAACGCGTGAGCCCTGCACTATCATTCCCCGGGTCGCGGCCCGTTTGTGGTCTGTGACAAAATCGGGTGGCATGACCATGTCGCCGTCAATCATAACGATGTAGGGGTTCTTCGCGATGGCGATGGCCTTGTTCCTGATTGTCGCCAATCGGAATCCTTCGTCTGCATGCCAGCAATGTCGCAAAGGTACCTGAAAGCGGTTCACATATGACTCTATAAGATTTCGTGTTTCGTCGGTTGACCCATCATCGGCGACAATTATTTCGTCGGGTAGTTCGGAGAGCTTCAACGCGCTTTCCAGTACGAGTTCCAGCGCATCGGCACGGTTGTACGTCGTGATGATTAACGTAGTGGGTACCCGCCACGTTCGAAGTTCAGCGTTCAGCTCGCGAAGAATGCTGTATTTGAAGAAGGTATAAACCGAAATACTCACCGAGATGGCCAATCCGTCAAAGCCATAGAATATGCCCCGTTTTAAAAAGTAATTTCGGACGAATCCATACCACGACTTGAACAATATCATCAGGGCGTTGCTGGATCGAAGGCCGGCGTTTGACTTCGCATAGACCACGGCATAGGCATACGCCTTCTTATACAGGAGGTCGTAACTATCGTATGCTTCGTGAAGAATCGGGCCTTGTAGTCTTTGTACGGGTACCCCTTTTTTCACAATCACATGGTCGTGGGGATTGTACCCACCCCATCTTCCCACACTGCGATGCCAAAGTCTGATCTTCCGATCCGGGTACCAATCCGTCGCATAGATCCAACGCCCCCTCAGACTGGATAGTCGTACCATTGCATACACCTGATTCAAAGGGCCCTGCTTTACTACCAGAATCGACTGCGTAAGCTCTTCGGAAAGATATTCGTCCGCATCGAGGGAAAGCACCAGCTCATGTGTGGACTGCGATAGGGCAAAGTTCTTCTGCTGGATGTGTCCTTCAAACGGGTGTTGGATGAACTTAACCCCTCGCGATTCGCAGATTCTGCGCGTGCCGTCAGTCGAGAAAGAATCGACTACAACAATCTCATCAGCCACGCGCATCAGGGAGTCCACGCAACGCCCAATCTTATCCTCTTCGTTGAATGTAATAACTACAGCGCTGATCTTGACCATTCGATTTTCCGCGTTCTTGTTCGTACGGTGGCGTTAAACTCGGGCAAAGATAAGCGTAAATAGTAGTTAGTCGTAAGTCCTGAGTAGGTCTTTAGTATTCAAAGTATTGAGGCAGTGGATCAAAATCACAACTCAAAAACTCTACATACTAAGGACCTACCAAGGACTAAATATTAAAGACTCAGGACCAACCTAGTGCGTTCCCACCTGATTGATCGCTTTCACCAGGTTGATAAATTCGATCCGATACCTTTCCTGATCCTTGCCTCGGGCACCATTTGCCAACTGCAGGACCTGCGCATAGGTATACTGGTTCGCGAATTCTGACTCGCGAAGAATCATTCCGAATCCAGCGACGGCAGCCGACCAACGATAGTTGTCCGACGTCCCGGCCATGGCAACTTGTTCATCTTTCAGCGTGTGCGTAATGAGCTTGCTCACTTCGCCATCGGGTTGCTTGTAGCGCAGTTTGATGGTCATCAGTTCACTTGAATACGATGCGCGTGGCGATGCCGTTGCCTTCTGGTACTTCAACGGATCGATGCCGTCAACCGGCGTGTCGGCGCCGACGGGAACGATTTCGTACAACGCTGTCACGGTGTGTCCGGAACCCAGTTCACCTGCATCCTTCTTGTCGTTGTTGAAGTCTTCGTTGGCGAGCATACGGTTCTCGTAGCCGATGAGACGATACGCTTTTACATTGGCCGGGTTGAACTCGACCTGCAGCTTCACATCCTTCGCGATGGTGAACAACGTGCCGCCAAATTCGTTAACCAACACTTTACGCGCCTCGGTGATGTTATCGATGTACGCATAGTTACCGTTGCCTTTGTCGGAGAGGATTTCCATTTTCGAGTCTTTGTAGTTGCCCATGCCATAGCCCAGCACCGTAAGGAAGATCCCATCCTTGCGCTTCTGTTCAATGAGTCGCTCCATGCCGGCGTCGCTCGATTCGCCCACGTTGAAGTCGCCGTCTGTGGCCAGAATCACGCGGTTGTTTCCGTTTGTTTTGAAATGCTTCTTCGCCGTTGCATACGCCAGCTCGATGCCGGCGCCACCGGCCGTTGAACCACCTGCTTCGAGATGATCGAGTGCATCGATGATACTTTTCTTATCGGCACCGGACGTGGGCTCCAGCACAAGACCCGCTGCACCTGCATAAACCACAATGGCCACGTGGTCCTGGTCGCGCAGTTGTTCGACGAGCATCTTCAGTGAACTCTTCAGCAGGGGAAGCTTGTTCGCATCTGCCATCGATCCTGACACATCAATAAGAAAGACAAGGTTCGAAGCAGGCAGATCTTTGGTAGGAATAACTTTTCCCTGCAGCCCAATGTGTACGAGGCGATGCTTCGTATTCCACGGAGCCGTCGATACTTCCGTGATCACCTCGAAAGGATGCTCACCTGCCGGTTGACGATAGTCATAGTCGAAGTAATTCACCATCTCTTCAATGCGCACGGCATCTTTCGGAGGTCGCTGGCCATTGTTGATGAAGCGGCGGATGTTGCTGTAGGAAGCCGCATCGACATCTATCGAGAAGGTTGAGAACGGATTTTTCGTGGCATCGCGGAAGCCGATCTCGTGAATCGCATCATACTCTTCTGTGTTGTGTACCATAACCTGCTTCTCGTCCGCCATTTCATAAGCGGGTGCCATGCTTCCATAGATGGCCACCCCGGCTGCCTTTCCCCTTAGTGATTTATCTTGCGTGGCGTAGCCTATAACAATCTCTTCTTTCAGTTGCACCTGGTCCAGCGTCATGGTAACATTGATAATGGACTTACTTCCCGTTTTAATCTCCAGCGTCTGATAGCCGATAAACGAGAACACCAGGGTTCCGCCACTAGCCGGTACGTTGATGCTATAGGTGCCGCTTGCATCCGTGGTCGTGGCGGCTTTCGTTTCTTTGACGACCACGTTAATCCCCGGCATAGGTTGATGCCCGTCCACGTCAACAACCTTACCCGTGATCGTGCGCAACTGGGGAGTGGTAAATGCCGATGCGACGAACAGTATGATCGAAAGCATCCAGAATGTGTTTTTCATATCGTTTGATATTTGATTTGTAGCTGAGATGCGCACTTTGGCGGCATTCCATAAATCCCTACGGTCTTTTTTGTAATTTTCAACGGTGCCTCTGTTGTCGACATATACACTGAAGAGTGATCCTGAACTGCTGGAACAGTACAAGGTATCCGGTGATCTGGACGTTTTGGGGGTGCTTTACAGCCGATACACCGGCCTGGTATACGGGGTGTGCCTCAAATACCTGAAGGATCGCGAAGAAAGCAAGGACGCGGTGATGCAGATCTTTGAAAAGCTCGTCGGCACGTTGCGGGAGCACGCGGTGACGCATTTTAAAAGCTGGCTGTACGTGACGGCCCGTAACCACTGCCTGATGCAGCTCAGGGCCCGGAAAGGGAAGTATTTTGAGGAAATTTCACCAGGACTTATGGAAACTGAGCCCTCCGCGCATCCTGAAGAAGGGCCAGAAACGGAGGCAAATCTCAGTAAGTTAGAGGACTGTATTCAGAAGCTGGCACCGGAACAGCAGGCGTGTGTTTCATTGTTCTATTTGCAGCAGAAGTGCTACAAGGAGGTTGTTAGCCTCACGGGCTACGACGACAATAAAGTGAAGAGTTACATTCAGAATGGCAAACGAAATCTGAAGATATGTATGGAAAGCAATGGCTGACCTCAGTGACGATATTGCAAGGTATTTGAGCGGACAAATGTCGGCGTCGGAGATGCATGCGCTTGAAAAGAAGGCGCTTGACGATCCGTTCCTGGCCGATGCACTCGCGGGAGGTGAGTCTGTCCCGGGTGATGAATTTCTCGCGGATGTGACCGCACTGAATGAGCAGATCGCGCAACGTGCATCCAAAGGCGCAACGGTCGCGGCACCCGAAAACGCCGTTAAGGCAGAAGGCCGGCAGGTCACGCTATGGAGCTGGCCCGTGCGCATTGCTGCCGGGTTACTGTTGCTCGCAAGCGCGTCGGCGATCTTCTACTTTTTACAGGACGACTTGCGTCAGGACAGCCTGGCACTAAACGACAAGCGGCAGGAGTCGAAACAGCAGGAGCCGAAGGTGGATGACCTGTCTCCACAAATTTCGGCGGAAACTGACTCAACGGGAGCTCTTGCAGCAGAAATCAGCGGCATTCAAAAAACCGAGCATGCCTACTCTGAAACAAAGCCCACGGCCGACGAGCAGGTCCCTGGCACCAACGCCGACCTGTCGCGTCAGGCGATTTCGGCGCCACCTGCCGCCGCGCCCCAATCGCAGCCTGCTCAGCCCTTCACCGAGGAAACGCCTGAAGTAATATCGGATGCGGAAGCGCCACCTGCAGAGCGTGCAGAGCGCCGTGAATTCGCATTCGAAAGCGAGAAAGATGCCGTGACGTCCAAGAATGAGGATGCTAAAGCGGCCGCTGGGCCGACGGAGGGATACATCGCTAAGGGCGCTGCTGCCGCGAAAAAGTCCGACAAGGAATCGAAGAATATATTTACCGGCAAGGTTATCGATGCTGATGGCGCAGGGATTCCGGGCGTGAACGTTATCGTGAAGGGGAGCAATACCGGTACCGTTACCGACATCAATGGCACCTATCAACTGGCCCTCGACGAAGCGAAACCCACGCTCGTCTACACCTTCATTGGTTATACCAATTCGGAAGTAGTGGCCGATGTCGCGAGGCCAGCGACCGTAAACCTCGATGAAGATGTTACCCAACTTAGCGAAGTCGTCGTGGCCGGCTACGGCGCATTGCGGGAAACGGATCCTCTTGAATCGACCTACGAATTCGCTTATCCTGCGGGGGGAAAACGTCAGTACAAACAATACCTGGAAAAGAGCCTTCAATATCCACGAGAGGCGCTGCTGAACAATGTCGAAGGAAGGGTCACGGTACAGTTCGCTATAGAGACAACGGGGTCGCTAGTCGACTTTAAGGTGATCAAAGGAATCGGAAGCGGGTGCGATGAGGAGGTGATACGGTTGATCAAGTCGGGGCCGAAGTGGACCCCGACGAAGCGGGATGAGGTGGCGGAGAAGTCCGTTATCAAGGTGAGGATGAGGTTCCAGCTGCCGAAGGAGAAGAAAAAGAAATAGGAGGATAGGGAGCGGAAGGAAGCTGAGCCCGCAAGGTATTTTAACCGCGAAGTCGCAAGGACACAAAGTTCCGCAAAGGTGCCTGCGGCACAAGATTTATAATGATGGCAGGGTCGCATATAGTACTTATGGCAGTCATTGACGAAATGATATTGATGAAGATAATCGGAGATTCAAATTCTATGATATGTGCCGCAGGCATCTTTGCGGAACTTTGCGTCCTTGCGACTTCGCGGTTAAAATACTTTGCTAACTCTGCTTCCTTCCTCCTGATGTGCAATTAACATCCTTCACATGTTTTCAAACCGAAAGATTATCCTCCTCATCCTCCTCACCATTACGCTCACATTAGCGGTCTATTGGATCGCGGTGGTGATACCTTCGCGCCTTGCGGCGAGGACGTACGAGGGCGCGAAGCAGATTGGGGCCGACTTTGCCAAAATATTTTCATTTACTCCGGAAGTGACGGTAAACAATACCGTCGTCCTGCTACAGCAAAGTCCCGTGCTCGAACTCGCCACATTGTCGCAAAAGTTCCAGCATCATTACGACTGGACAAACACCTGGCTTGGCAGCACGAAAAAGATCAACATCAACGGAGGATTTGAAGCAAAGGTGGGTTTCGACCTGCACCGGAAATTTTCCATCCAGATCAATGACGACAAGGCGGTCGTGTACCTCCCTCCTCCTCAACTGTTATCGATCCAGCCACTCGACAACGTAACATTTGAAGACGAGAGTGGCGTGTGGAATTGGGTAAGTATGGAAGACCGCTCGAAGGCAATGAATGCGTTCACGACTGATGCGCGCAAATACGCCGCCGGGGCTGGCTTCGTTGAGGCGGCACGTGAATCGATGGTGAAGCAGCTAACAGAGATACTCGCCTCCCATGGAAAGACTGTCGAAGTGAGATTTGAAGAGGGTCCTATGTTAAGACCTATATAGTTAAACCATCCTGTCTGCCCGGATGAAATTCCCGATCGTCAAGGTGTGCATCGAACACATCTAAAATCGCGTTCAACGGCAACTAAAAAACAGCACACTGACCATCCTGGGCCTCTGGAAACAGGAAAGGCAATCACCGTTACGCGATTGCCCTATTTTGAAAAAGCTCTAAACTCACGTTCTCCGTTGCGCCAGCGCACACTTCATACGCGCCAAGCTGCCGTCGGTGGCTTACACCACTTTCTTCCGGATCAGCTTCGCGTAAGTTCTACTCACCGGGAAGCTCTTGCCATTGAGCATCTTTACCACCATACCGCCATTGAAGTGCTTTTCAATCTCTTTGAGGTTGTTGATATTGATGATCGTGCTACGGTGTACGCGGATGAATGTTTCGGGATTGAGGATTTCCTCCAGCTTACCGATTCCCGAACTACTTACAAACTGATCACCCTTCGTAGTAAGGATCGTATAATCGCCCGATGCTTCGAGGTAGACGATCTCTTCAACGGGAAGGTTAAGCAACTTCTCAGATTTCTGTACGAAGATGTGAGAATCGTATTGCGTCTTGTTTTCGGTCTTGAGGTTGCGCAGTAGTTCGCCGACACTGTTTTCGTCAACCTTCATGCGGCCAATGGCACGCTCAACGGCAAGTCTGAAGCGCTCTTGGTCCAGCGGTTTAAGGATATAATCCACCGCATTCTTTTCGAACGCCTTCAATGCATACTGATCGTAGGCCGTGCAAAAAATCACAAAGGGATCGTGATTGATTTCTTCCAGGACATCGAAGCCAGTCATACCGGGCATCTGCACATCGAGGAACACCAGATCGGGTTTGACTCTATCGATCAGTTCGACGGCGTCTTTGCCTTTCGAAGCTTCACCGACTATCTGGATGTTTGGGATTTGTTGCAGATACTCCTGGAGGAGATCACGGGCCAACTTTTCGTCATCGACGATAACACAGGTTATGTTCATACAGCTTTGCTATTTAGGTCTTGCATGGTAAGTTGTTGCACTTTGTCGTCTTCAATAGGGATAAAGAAGCTGACCGAGTAGCCCCACTCATTCGAGCGTATCCGCAGTCCCGAACCCGGGCCGAATATACTCTTCAGACGCTGATCGGTGTTCTTCAGGCCAACGCCGCCGCTGGTCGTGCCGTCCATTACCTTTTTGGCATTAGAACCCAATCCGTCATCCTTCACCTCAAAAAATATCATGTTATTAAATCGCTTTACCGTAAGGATGATCGTACCTCCATCGTCCTTCGGCGCGATACCGTACTTTACCGAATTCTCTACCAACGGTTGCAAAATCATCGGCGGGATGGCCACGCTGAGACAGGTAAAATCCACCTGCTTTACGAATTTCATCCGGTCGCCGAAACGCACCTGCTGTATGCGAATATAGTTATCTATAAAGTCCAGTTCATGGATCAGGCGAACCATCTGATCGCCGTGCGAATCCAACGCATACCTGAAGATATCAGAAAGTTGCGTGATAACCTTGCGCGCCTGCTCCTTGTTTGCGCCAATCAGTGTATTAATCGAATTCAGCGTGTTGAAAAGAAAGTGTGGGTTGATCTGCGACTTGAGTAAGGAGATCTGCATTTCGCGGTTCTTCAACGTCAGCTCGCTCTTCTCCTTTTCTTGTCGCTGCAAGCCCTGGAAGTAGCGGATCACGTAGTAAACACCCACGGTAATGATGTATTGGTCATGGAAATGAAGACCTTCCCAGCGCAAGAGTCCGACGAGGTGATCCTGCCATACATCCCACCCGATATAGCCTTCACTGTAATTCTCCAGGTAATAGGAAAGCGAACCCATGATGAGGAAGTGCATCATCGTGCCCACCAGGTGTCCGGCTACCTGGAAGTAAACGCTGAACCGAAAGAGCCAGTCGCTGTAAAAGAAGATGCCGATGATAAGTATGCAGAGCGCCTCGAACAGGTGCACGGCATTCCAGAAAACATAGGTATAGGGGGTATTGAGCTTCCACTCGATGAATGCACCCACGCCATAGTTGATGGCAAACCAAAAGCAAAGCCAGAGATAGGCGCGCTTCCAGGTGTTAGGTATATCGTCAATTAGCTTCAAGCTCACCAAATTGCGGAATAAAGTTACGGAATGAAATGCAAAACCGCTCAGGAAAGGTTTGCGGCGTTAAATCTTATTTTTTGGGGACGACAAGCTTTTTTGCCCGTTAAGTTGAAGGGGCGAGTGTAGATAAAAGGAGAAATTGACAATTAACAATTGATAATTGACAATTGGGGAGCCTCTGTCGGGGCTTTAGCAATGTTTTTGAACGAGAGGTTCTCGCAATTATCTTTCCTTGAGCCGGTCCTGGAAATATTGACCCACCAGATCGAAGGCATAAAAAAGGGCCGACAGGCCCTCCTCAAATTGTCAATTGTGAATTTTATTTCAGCTCAGCCAGCGATGTCTTCATTCGCTTCAACGCTTCTTTCAGATCTTTTTCCGATGCTGCATAGCTGAGACGCACACAGTTTTCATCACCGAAAGCACCGCCCGATACGGTGGCCACGTGCGCTTTCTCGAGCAGGTAGAGGCAAAGTTCGTCGGCATTCTTAATCGCGACGCCGTTGTGCGACTTACCAAAATAAGCACTCACGTCGGGGAAGAAATAGAAGGCGCCTTCCGGAAGGTTTGTCTTAATGCCCGGGATTTCTTTCAACAGGTTATATACAATTTCACGACGCGTGCGATACTCAGCTACCATCTTGTTCGTAGGCTCTATGTCGCCGGTGACAGCAGCAAGCGCTGCGCGCTGCGCAATAGAACAGTTCGCGGAAGTGATTTGTCCCTGAACCTTATTGCAACCATCAGCGATCCACTTAGGAGCAGCGATGTATCCGACGCGCCATCCGGTCATCGCGAAGCCTTTGGCAAAACCGTTTACGGTGATGGTGCGATCGAACATACCGGGAAACGAAGCAATGCTCACCTGTTCGCCAGTGTAGTTAATGTGTTCATAGATCTCGTCGGCAATGATGAGGATATCTTCGTGCTTCAGTACCACGTCAGCAATAGCCTTCAATTCGTTGCGTGAGAATACCGATCCCGTTGGATTGCAAGGCGAAGAGAAGATGATCATCTTGGTCTTCGGCGTAATGGCCTTCTCGAGTTGAGCTGCCGACACCTTGAAGTCGTTCTCAATACCACCCTTTACGATCACAGGGGTTGCTTCCGTGAGACGCACCAGCGCATCGTAACTCACCCAATAGGGAGAGAACACGATACATTCGTCACCGGGATTCAGCAGGGCAAGCATCGCGTTGGCGATGGACTGCTTGGCGCCGTTAGAAACGACTATGTTTTCGGCCTTATAGGGCACGTTGTTTTCCTTGTTGTACTTGGCGGCAAGCGCTTCACGAAGATCCTGGTAGCCAGGGACGGGAGGATAGGCAAACCATTTACCTTCGTCGATCGCCTTCTTCGCGGCCTCACAGATATGTTGAGGTGTCTTAAAGTCAGGCTCGCCAAGGCTGAGGCCGATCACGTCGATTCCCTTTTGTTTGAATTCACGTGCTTTTGCGGCCATGGCCAATGTTGCAGATTCCTGAATGGCTTCAATGCGGTCAGAAAGTTTCATGGTTCGTAAAATTTAAGCGGCGGCAAAGAAAAGAATATTAATTGACAATTGACAATACAATTGACAATTAGCAGGGGCCTTGGAGCCCCCATGCCAGCCCTTGCATAGTAGAGCGCCAAGAGAAAGGGCCGGAAGGCCCTCCATAATTGTCAATTGTCAGTTAAAGAGCGTCCTGCCCAGAATGCTCCTCCCGAGCGTAATCTCATCCGCGTATTCCAGGTCCCCACCAACCGGTATCCCGCGCGCAATCACACTAATTCTTAGGCCTAAATCTTTTAGTCGTTTGTTGATGTAGAAGGCCGTTGTATCTCCCTCCATCGTCGGGCTAAGAGCAAGGATCACCTCCTTTATTTCGCAGGGTGTGCAGTTGACACGGCCCACGAGCGTTTCAATTTTGAGGTCGGCGGGGCCAATGCCATTCATAGGAGAGATGACACCCCCAAGCACGTGATACAAACCATTGAATTGTGCCGTGTTCTCAATCGCCATCACGTCTTTAGCGTCTTCGACAACACAAAGGATCGCGCGATCGCGCCGATGACTGATGCATATGGTGCATATGTCGTTGTCGCTGATATTATGGCAGGTAGCACAAAAGCGAATGTTTTCGCGCAAGGTGTTCAAGGCAGCTGTGAGCGCCGTAGTATTCTCCTGCTTGTCGCGAATAAGATGTAACACCAGGCGCAAGGCCGTTTTCTTCCCTATGCCGGGAAGCTTCGCGATCTGGTTGACCGCATTTTCAATAAGTCGGGAAGGATAATCCAATGAGTTGGCGGTATACTGATTATAAGATCTTCGCGTCGATTCCTGCTTCACAGATCGATTCCCTCATTGGACGCAGGAAATCATAATCCCCTTTCTTAACCGCGCATTTGCCCTTGTAATGAATCAGCATGGTACACTGTTCCGCCTGCTCGGGCGTATGTCTGCAAACGCGAATAAGCGTATTGATTACGTGTTCGAATGTGTTGACGTCGTCGTTGAAAACAACGAGGTCCATGGCGTCAGTAGTCTCTACTACTTCCAGCACATCTTCCATTACTTCTTCCTGATAGCTGGGTCTCATTGCACAAAAATTAACGACAACAAAGGTATCTAATTTAGAGGTTTTCCGGAAGACTCACGCGAAGGTTCAGGAGCAAAAATTTTGACTTCCCGGGCGCCAAATCTTCAGACTGGTGCTCTCCTATTCCTGTCCCGGCGCGGAGGGACGAGAGATCAGTCTGAAGGCTGGCGCCTGACGTGGCCAAAATTTGGATTTTCCGGTATTTCCATGATTCTTTGATATCCAATTTTTTGCGCTGGCATGTCCCCATTCCTCGTAGTATCCATCCTCATCGTCTATTTCGCCGCTCTGATCACCATTTCGATCTACACAAGCCGCGGCGCCGACACAACCACCTTTTTCACGGCTAATCGCCAGTCTCCCTGGTACTTAGTGGCCTTCGGTATGATCGGTTCGTCCTTGTCTGGCGTTACCTTCATATCGGTACCGGGCGCCGTTGGAAAAGTAGGGTTTGGCTATTTCCAGGTCGTGATGGGCTATTTGCTGGGCTATTGGGTGATCATGGGCATCCTGCTGCCCCTGTATTACCGGCTTAATCTTATCTCTATATATACTTTCCTCGAACAACGCTTCAGCTTCTGGTCGTACAAGACGGGCGCCGCGTTTTTTCTTGTTTCACGCACAATAGGTTCATCCTTAAGGCTTTACCTGGCCGCCACCGTGCTGCAGCTCTTCCTGTTCGATGCCTGGAATGTGCCCTTTATTGTGACCGTAGCCACCACCATCTTCCTGATCTGGATCTATACTTATAAGGGGGGGGTCAAGACCATCGTGTGGACAGATTCCTTTCAGACCTTGTTCCTTGTTACCGCCGTTTGCGTGGCCGTCTGGGAAATCACCGCCAAGCTTGGAATGACTGTTCCTGAAATGCTGTCGACCATCAAGTCGAGCCAGTACGCCAAAATATTCTACACCGATGATCCGAACTCGACGATGTTCTTCTGGAAACAATTCCTCGGCGGTGCATTCATCACGATTTCCATGACGGGCCTCGACCAGGAAATTATGCAGAAGAATCTCACGTGCAAAAACCTGGGGGAAGCTCAGAAAAACATGTTCTGGTTCAGCATCATCCTGGTTACGGTGAACCTGTTGTTCCTTATCCTCGGAGCGTTATTGTATTTGTACTCGGCGAAGTTCAACATCCCAATTCCAGCCGCGTCGGATGAATTGTTTCCGCGACTTGCCCTCAATGAGTTGGGGATGGCAGTGGGAATTTTCTTCCTGCTGGGGATCATCGCCTCGTCTTATGCGAGTGCCGACTCAGCACTGGCGGGACTGACCACTTCGTTCTGCATCGACTTCCTCGATTTCAAACACAAGGACGAGACAACGAAACGCCGTCAGAAATTCATCGTGCATGTAGGCTTCTCGTTGCTTTTCCTGTTGATCATCGTCGTGTTCAGAGAGATCAATGAGCGGTCGGTAATTGATGCGGTATTGAACGTCGCGGGGTACACGTATGGTCCGTTATTGGGATTGTTCACCTTCGGAATCTTCACGAAGCGAATCGTGGCAGATAAACTGGTACCCTTTGTTTGCCTGGCATCGCCGGTGTTGTCGTATATCCTGAGCCTGAATTCAGAGGCATGGTTTGGAGGGTATAAGATCGGATTGGAAGTGTTGTTGATCAATGGAGCGATTACGTTTCTGGGATTGTGGTTAGTGTCGAAGAAAGAAACCGGGGTGGCTGGAGGCGGAGAAGGGATGCGAAGGCGCTAAGTATTTTTACCGCAGTGGCGCTAAGATGCGAAGTTTCGCAGAGGTGCCTGCGGCACGGTATGAAAAAATTATGATACAATAGGAGGTGCCATGATATTTTCGAAGAAAAAATAAAAAGGCTGAACATTTCCTGGAGCAGTCTCTTTGTTTTAATAACCAAAAGATATTGCATTTGTGCCACCGGCACCTTCGCGGTACTTTGCATCTTAGCGCCTCTGCGGTAAAAAATACCTTGCGCCTTTGCTCCCTCCTTTGCAACTCTTTCAGATCGATAGTTGCACTCCGATAGAATACCCTGGCCACATCTCCGTCTTATATGCCCCTAACGTTCCCGAGTGAATCTTGATGCTCCTCACCTCATAGTACGCCCCACTCTCTCCTCCCTCGAAGATGAAGTAATTCATTGACACGCCCCCGAACAGGTATAGGAATTTGATCCGCCGTCCGTAATCAACATTCAATCGCGTGAGGAGATTGAAAGACTTGTCGTAGCTGAGACTTCTGTTCAAGTGCATAACCTTTGCGCCATACGAAATGACACGCTTCTTATTCAAAGGCGATGGTTTGATAGTGGCTTTGTTGTAGAGCACTTTTTGAAACCCGTATCCAAATCCCCAAGTCTGTCTCGCACCATCGTAGCCCGCGATCAGCACGTTTTGATTGTAGATTTGGTTGTCATCGTCATAGGGCATCTCTGAACCCAGTATCCAGGAACAGTTGAGACAATTGCCGGTGGAGAATTCGACGTTCCAGGGAAAGATCTCATTGTAGAAAACTTTCAGCGACGTGCCGCGTGATCCGAAGTTCAGCAGACCCATGGGGGTTCCCATGCGCGTGCGTTCTTTGGATCCATACTTCTCAAACAGGTTGACGATGCCGATCTGTTTTCCGCGTGTAGCGCCGCCTACGTTGACAAGTCCGATTTGCCAGCAGTCCATGCCGGCGCTGATGTTCACGACCCCGATCTGTATACCGCGCGCTTTGGTGGGCGGCGTTGATTTCGCGCCTTTGATCCATCGCGCTTTATTGATCAATCCCAGCTGCATGCCGGAGAGTTGTGCGTTTGTATAGTTGAAAAGTGCACTGATCTGAAAACCAGCGACCGACTCGCCGGCAATATTGTATAGTCCCGCGAGTTGAACGCCCTGTATAGTTTCACCGGCGCTATTGCCAATGCCTGCCAGCTGCAATCCCTTGAACGAATTGCCCACAGTATTCAGGCCCGCGGTGAACTGAATCCCCGATGCGTGGTTCAGTACATAATTCAGGAGGCCGGCGACCTGAATGCCCTTCTCGTTTACTTCGAATTCTTCTTTATTGATAAGGGTCCGTTCCTCCGACTGACTCAGATTGACAAATGCATTGGCACCCACGATGTTGGCCAGGCCGGCGATTTGAATACCATTGCTGGACTTGAGGTTGCTATTGGTGAACAAGCCGAGTTCCAGCAGGCGGTTGCCCGCCGAGAGTCCGCCGAACAGATTGAGTGAAATGGTGTTGTAATAAGAACCGCTGCTTACGCCATTCGTTGAGATGCCTGGAAAAATGGAAAGTTGAAACGTCTTTTCGTAGGTCCTGATTTTTTTGTTGACCTGCGCAGAGGAGGTCAACGCGATGGCTAACAGAAACCCAACGGGTATGAGAGTGCGGACCATAAGAGAGGCGTTATAAATGTCCAACCCTTCATGCACCCTGGCCAGATACCGGACCTGTGTAATCTAAAGATAGGAAATAAGCTGCGATATGCTTCACGCAGCGTATGTGAAGCACGTCTTCGGATAAAAGGAAAAGGCCGCTCTCCCTCCGAAGAACGACCTAAGTCCAGATTAAAAACCAACCCACTTTGTCTTTCGTGTCTGCACGTAATGGTCTCGTTTTACGCGATTGCAGACGGTAATGTTTTTAGGGTTTAGGAAAGGCCGCATCCCGGTTAAGAGCGCGGCCTGATCCCGATTAAAAACCAACCCACTTTATCTTTATTGGCAGTACGCCCTGGAGCGCCCGCTGCCGATTTGGAAGGAAAGGCCCACCCATCTGGCGAGCTTTTCTTCCTGTGTTAGTGCCTTCGTTTTGGCCTTCCGTCTGTCGACTTCCGGCGCCCGGTGGCGACAGCCTTGTGTTTCCAACGCGGGTGGTGTGAGACCCACAAAAAATTGTCTCTTCACAAGGCTGTCGTCATCCGAACACTCAGGCAACGGGCCGGTGGCTTCATTTCCTTCCCGTTTGCCTGTGTTCAGCGATCCTTCAGAGAGAGGATCCGCAGATCGCAGATGTAATCCCCTATTGCCAACGGTATGCCATCGGACAAACCGGCCAAAACAATGAAATTTGAGGTTCCAGGATTAGAAATATTCCTGAATTGGGACTGTTTATTCCCTAATCGAAAAAAATGGGAATCTAGGGCGCAAATGGAACGGCGTCTAAGTTCGTGGGTTCTGGTACTCCGGTGGTTCGCGCAAGGCCATCGCCGATTTTTGGACAGCCAGACCTCAAAAGAACCGCTGCGAAACCTTCGCGTCCCCGCGACTCTGCGGTTACAATACTCTGCTACTCTGCTACTCTGCTGCTCTGCTACTTCAACTCCAGCTCCTTCCCGGGATCCCAGAAAATCTCCTTGAACCGCCGGATTTTGTCGTTCTTCACCTCCACCCCTTCCTTCTTAAGCAATAGCTCCATTGCAGTCGGCGTTTTGAACGCATGCTTTCCGGACAACATCCCCGCGCTATTGACCACACGATGCGCAGGAACCCCTTTTGGACACGCATGCATGGCCCAACCGACCATTCGTGCGCTGGACTTAAGCCCCAAATAATGCGCAATCGCACCATAACTCGTGACACGGCCTTTGGGGATGAGTCGCACTACGTCATACACATCACCGAAAAAATCGTTTTGTGCTCCCTTCTTTTTGCTTAATGGCATGCGTTAAACTTTCGGTCTTGGTAAATTTACGCTCGTTTTTAATTTGTAAACTGTGAAATACCTTTTCTTGATGGCTTTGCTCGTGTGTGCGGGCAGTTCAGCTTTTTGCCAGAACGCACAGACACCTTCACCATCGTTCATCTTCCCCGACAGCACGGGCTGGAATGTGGTTAACGAAGGACAGCACGTGCAGTTTCAAATCAAGTCAACCCATCAATCGAACAAGATCTATTATAGCCTTGAAGGAGCCGACGGCCTGGGCATTCAGTTCGACAGCACTGGCATGTTCCGCTGGACCCCTTCGTTCGATATCGTCGATCGTGTTCAGAAGACGCGCGACGTTACCGTGATCTTCCAACAAGGCCTGCCAGACGGAAAGCGCGAACGCAAGGAGGTTACGTTCATCGTACGTCATGTGAACCGACCACCAGTAGTCGACGAGTTGCCGGTGCTTTATGTACGGCAGTCGTCCGCAAACAACTACCAGATCCCGCCGGAGCTCGTGTATGATCCCGATGGAGATCCGATCGTCCTCAGATCGAGTCTTGCCGTGATGCCAGAAGGCACGGCACTGTCGCAGCAGGGTTTGTTTACTTGGAAGCCATCGCGCACGCAGTTTGCGTCGCTCCGGACAAATCCGCTCATAATCGAATTTACAGCGCAGGATCAGCCTGACAAGTTGGAGACAACGGGTAAGCTACGTATTGCGCAGACACAACAGGATCTGCCACCGGATATCATGATTGTGCCTGGCGATTCGATATTTTCGATCAAGGAGGATGAGATCCTCAACCTGAAGATCTACGTGTCGGACCCGAACGGTGATGACGACGCGAAGACCGCGGGATTGATTACCAGCGACAAGCGTATACCCCAGGCGGTGTTGAAGGAAAATACGGCATTGCAATATGAACTTACCTGGAGTCCCGGCTATGACTTTGTCGAGGACACGCAGCCTCCGGTAAAGGCGGAGCTGGTGATCTATGCGTTGGACAAATCCAACAACCGCACGCAACGCAAGGTAACGGTACGGGTAAGCGATGCCGAAAACCTGATCAAGAAGGACGCGCACCAATTCCAAAAATATCGCACCAACCTCGCAGATGCCGTAATCCTGATCCAGCAATTGGATCAAAATCAGAAGAATCTGAACGCTGATTACAAGAAAGCGAAGAAGGGAAAGAAGAATCGCTCCATCGTTAACGCATCGCTGGGCGCCGTGACGGGCGCAACGCCCGCCATTGTGGACAATTCGCAATCAGCAAAAATCATCGCTGGCGTCGGGGGTACCACGGTACTCACGTTCGGAACACTGGAGGCCACGGAAGTAATTGGTCGTTCGAAGGAAGGGATTTTGGAGAAGATCAAGATTACGATCGATCTGCGCAACAAGATTCAGGGCGCGGGCGACGAATTCGCGCGGAAGTATTCGTTGAAGGCATCACGACGAAGTCCGGAGTTCGAGAAAGATATTGAGAAGTTCAGAACGTCACTGGCCGATCAGCGGATCGTATTGCTGGAACTCGATGCCTACTCGCGGAACCTGCGGATTGATGATCGCGATATCAAGAAGGTATTCGTGGACTACGTCGAGGAGCAGAAGGAAACCGCATCGCTGTCGCCGAAGTAGCCGATAGTAGATTTGACTATAAGTTATAGTCAATGTGGCTATAACATATTGATTCCTTTCAGTCGAACCTCAGATCATCAGTCAAGACCTTCGGACAAAGCTTCATGCCTGAGATCAACGTGATTTCATTTCGGTATCTACTCAGCTTTCAGACTCCTTACCGGATTTCGCGTGGCTGCTTGCAACGAGTGATAGCCCGTAGCTGTGAATAACAAGGCTAGCGTGGCTGCAGCGACCCATGCAAACACTTCCCCGGTGATCTCAACATGATAGGCAAAGCCATGCAACCAGATACCGATGAAGTAGGCGGCTATGGGAAAAGAAATCAACAGGGCGACAAAGCCCACTTTCACGACGTCGCGGTTGATCAACAGCATTAACGACGTGATTGACGCACCGAGTACCTTGCGTATGCCTATCTCGCGTGTGCGTTGCTCGCTAACGAATGAGATCAACCCAAAAAGACCTACGGAAGAGATGAATATCCCGATCGCCGTAATCCAGGTGAAGAGCTGCGTAAAGCGTTCTTCGGCCGCATGGAGCTTCGCGAAGTTATCGTCGAGAAAGGCATAGGTAAAGGGTCGACCCGGGACGTGGGCGTTCCAGACTAATCCCACGGCAGGTACAACGTCATGGCTATTTGCAGGTTGGAACTGCACAAACAGGTTTGACGTAAAATCGCCATGCACGAAGAACGTATTGCGAACCAGCATCGCGAACGGACGCACTGCTTCATGAAAGGATTGATAATGGAAATCCTTCACCACACCTACGACCGTGGCATAGATCACCGTATCCGGACCGCCTTCGTTCCAGATCAACTGTCTCCCGATGGGGTCGTCCAGGTTCAAGTCACGAACCGCTGTTTCATTGAGGATGATCGAGTTCACCATATCGGCAGGATGCTCTGGCGAAAAGTTCCGGCCAGCGACCAATTCGAGACCAAGGGCATCCACATATTCGTAGTTTACTTGACAGAAGTCGATGACGCGAAAACTATCAAAAGCGTTCGCACGAATATTAGTTGTCCAGTGCCCGTTTCCTGACGTCGCTGTTGAGGCACCCACAGCGGCCGTTGAGGCGCCCACGTACGAGACACCGGAAAGTTGTCTGATGTCGTTCTCCAGCACTTCGCGATTGGGCAACCCGCCGGCATTTGAAATGACGAGTACCTGCTCCTTTTTGAAACCGGGGTCCTTGCTGCGGATAAAGTGCATCTGGCGATAGATCATAAGAGTGACCAGAATGAGTGAGGTCGATATCGCGAATTGCAGCCCGACCAGATACTTCCGGGTCGTGCCCCCTGACGACGTGCTGTTCATCGTCGCGCCTTTCAGAACCAGCACCGGGTTGAACGACGACAGGAATATGCCGGGGTAGATGCCCGACAACAGACCGACTGCCATAGCGAATAATGCTGCTGCCAACCACCAGATGGCCATCGAAGGATCGAATGGTTCAATCGACTTATCCATAATGTCATTGAAGGGATGAATGAGGACCCCTACTATTAGAACCGCGAAGAAGAAAGCTATCATCGTCATCGACACTGACTCCATGAGAAACTGTGAGATAAGAACGCGTCGTGTGGCGCCGGATGTCTTACGTACGCCGATCTCTTTTGCGCGCGTCGTGGCACGGGCACTTGCCAGGTTCGTATAGTTCACACCGGCACTGACGATTACGAAGAGGGCGACCAGCAACATGATGTCGAGCGAACGCGCGTCGTTGTTGGGTTCCAGTTCATTGCGCAGGTGAGAATGGAGGTGGATGTCTGTGAGACGCTGAATAAAGTAGCCGTCCGTTGAATTTGGCGCGTACTTTTCTTTCTGTTGCGCCAACTGTTGTGTTAGAAAAAGTGCGGTAGCTTGATCGCCTGGCGTTGCCTCCTGGTCGCGCAGCTTCACGTAAGTAAAGTACTTTTGATTACCCATCCAGTTCGTGTTGTGCGCGATCTCGATCGTGCGCAAGGGGATGATCATGTCGAAGTGAAAGTGCGACTGGGTTGGCATGTCTTTGAGTACTGCCGTAACCGTATAGGAAGCTTTTTCACTGTCGATGTGCTCGCCGGTCACGTCAGTTCGTCCGAAGTAGCGTAGCGCCGTTTGCTCGGTAAGAACGATGGATTGGTCGTCGTTCAAGGCCGCGTTTGGGTTGCCGTGAATAAATTCGAAGGAGAACACCTGAAACAAGTTGCTGTCGGCTTCGATGATGTTTCGTTCCAGTAAAGGATGGCCTCTGCGGAACATGCTCATCTCCTGGCAACGCGCGAAGGTTGTAGCGGCCTCCACGTCGGACACATCCTGACGTATGGTGTAGGCGATGGCACGTACCGTCGTTGCCCATGACTCCTGCTGGCCGTCGGTATTGACTGTCGTGCGTGCCACGCGGTAGATGTTGTCGGCCTGGCGATGGAAGCAGTCATAACGTTGCTCATCTACGACATGAAGGCCGATGATGATGCTGCATGCCAGGGCGAACGCAAGACTGCTGATGTTGATAAGACTGTACCGCCATTGGTGAATGAGCGTACGGCTGATGATTTTCAACTGGTTAGACAACATGGATACGATTTTTGATGGTTGACTGCGCTCAGCTTTACGCACTGTGAGTTCGCTATTTACGCACCGCGAGTTCGCTACTCGATATTACCGGTTCCAGGGTTGGGAGCCAATTTTTTATGACGAGATGGGCGAAGACCTTGACGAACAGGTCGGGCGATTTTGGCCGATGCCAAATCCCTGTTTATGAGGTTTTCCGGAAAGATTTAGGGGCAGCTTTGTGGGAAATCGCAAAAGGTATAGATTTGCAGTCCCAAAACGGTCGAAAACGCTGTTTTCAGCTTGTTTTGGCAACAGAGGAGTGGCAGAGCGGTCGAATGCGGCGGTCTTGAAAACCGTTGAACCGCAAGGTTCCGGGGGTTCGAATCCCTCCTCCTCTGCTGAGTATCATTCAAACAGATCTAAAACCTCGAATTCGTAAAGGATTCGAGGTTTTTTGTTTTTCAGACCACCCCAAAAGAGTCATTTTTTTCCATTCGTAAGGTGGGGATTCGGGAAACCGAAGACAGCGACAATGATCTTTCCCGAATTAAGGCCTTAAGTCACTGTTGTCCAACTAGTTCATTCATTGGACATCTTGTTTCAAGAATCTCCACGCCATAATTTTTAACTAAAACCAATTCAATTATGAGCACGATGAGTGTATTGGTCTTCATCAGAAGGAACAGAGGAAATGACGATGTTGAAGCGCCCATTTACATGCGCGTGACAATCGCGGGAGAGCGTTACGAACTAGGTACAAAAAGACTTGTACTTCCAGCAAACTGGTCGGCTGATAGCGGCCGCGTGAAGGGAAACACATCAGCTGCAAAAACGCTGAATGCATATTTAGACTCTCTTCTTTCATTTCAAAAGCCTACAGCCATCAACGACAAATCCTGAACGAAGGCAAAGAACTTAGCATGACTAAATTCAAAAACAGATGGCTTGGGATATCTATGGAGAAAGTAAAGATGTTGATGGAAGTTTTCGAAGAACACAACCAACAGATGAAAGCTTTGATCGGTCATGAGTTTTCTCCGCTGACTTTTGAGCGCTACACAACTTCTAAAAAGCACACGCACGACTTCATGAAGTCGAAGTACAAGGTCGATGACATCGACATCAAAAAACTTAACTACGAATTCATTCACAACTACGAGTTCTGGTTGAAGTCAGTACGCAAGTGCGATCACAACACGACAATCAAATACTTATCGAACTTCAGAAAGATCGTCAACATCTGCATCAAGAGCGGATGGCTTGATCGAGATCCTTTTGTTGGATTCAAAATGACGAAGCGTGAAGTAGAAAGACCATTCTTAACCGATGATGAACTCAATCGCATTATCGAAAAGAAATTCACCATGCCGCGCATGAGCCAGGTGAGAGACATCTTTGTCTTTTGCTGTTACACCGGTCTTGCTTACGCTGATGTGAAAAAACTAACAGCCGATGAAATAACGATAGGGATTGACGGTGAAAAATGGATCTGGACAAACAGACAAAAAACAGACACAGCAAGTCGGATTCCATTGCTTCCTCCAGCACTTGAAATTATCCATCGACACAAAAACGATCCGCAATGTTTGAATCAAGGACGAGTACTCCCAGTGTTGAGCAATCAGAAGATGAACAGTTATCTGAAGGAAATTGCTGATGCGTGTGACATCAAAAAGAAAATGACATTCCATACAGCGCGACATACTTTTGCTACTACTGTCACATTAGCCAATGACGTTCCCATGGAAACAGTAAGCAAGTTGTTAGGTCACCGGAATCTAAAGACGACACAGCATTACGGGAAGATTCTTGATTTGAAGGTTAGCCAGGATATGGGGATGCTGAGGGCGAAATTCACGAATCGGTCAAAAGACAGCAAATCTGCTCAGTAAGCGGCAATTTTAATAAGACTGAAAAGTTCGCGTTTTGTGAACTTTTCTTTATTTTAAACGTATATTTGGATGAAGGTTCATTTAATTAGAAAAGAGACAATCGAAAGCTATGTTGCCGGCAATGCCCGCAGCAAGCCTTCATTTGCTATCTGGTTAACAGCGATTAAATACGCTGACTGGAATGCACCTTCCGATATCAAGCAAACATTTGGAGCCGCTGACCTTTTGGGAGATGGCAGTAGCCGAGTTGTATTTGACATCGGGGGTAATCACTACCGGATGATATGTAAGTATGCATTCGGTGATAAACAGGTTCATCTATTCATCTGCTGGATCGGTACCCACGGTGAATACGATAAGCTCTGTGACAACAACGAACAATACACAATAACGAATTACTAGTATGGTAGCGCTGAAGTATAGAGTGATCAAGTCAAAGACCCAATACAAGGAGTATTCTAAAATGCTTGAAGAGTTAGTTACCGCTGACTTCAAAAGCAAAGAGATGAAGTACGAGATTGAATTGCTTACGCTGCTTATTGAAAAATGGGACGAGGAGAATAATTCTTTTGATGATGTTGATCCGATAACGCTCCTTCATTCCCTGATGGAAGAAAGAGGCCTCAAAGCAAAAGATCTTGTAGAGATTCTTGGTGTGAGCAAGGGACTCATTTCAGATATTCTAAATTACAAGAAAGGACTGTCAAAAGAAATCATCCGAAGTCTTTCCGATTATTTCAAAGTGTCTCAAGAGGCCTTTAACCGACCGTATGAGTTGGCGGGCTAGTCCGATAGTCAAGCTCCGAATTCTAAAGTAGGCCGTTTCATTATTTAAGAATGTACGATCTTTAAAAAATATGATTTATGGAAAAGAGGATCGAACTGTTTCGCGAGTTCACTGAAGAATTGTTCATTGAGTACAAAAATTTAGGGATCAAAATTCTCGGAGATTATGAATTCGATGGCAAGACCTAAGCATCGTTTATGAGTGATATCACAAGGAAGAAATATAACATTCATCCTCTTCCGGTTGTAAAAATTTCCCCCAAATTTTCAATATGGTATTCGTTTAGCAACCGATCCACTTCCTCTATATTCTCGCTTTCAATTCAGTGATTATTTGAGATGGAAAAGACAATTCGCTATCCATATCTAGAAACCAACCATGCTGCGCAATTCACGGATCAGTGAATTTCGGCGGTGGAGACGAAAGTCAAAATGAAAGCAATGCATTACTCAAAGTATGGGCGGCTGGTATTTACGTTATACCTCCTGACAACGGTGCAGAGTTGCCTGGCAAAATTCTTTTCAGTTGACACCGCTAAACGAAATAACATCCTCCCGAATTAAGTATGCAGACGGTGAACTTTTGTCAATCAATCGATCAAGAATGGCGACATAGTTATTACGTAAAGTCGCATCGTTTTGAATATTGACGCGCAATCGCGGGTTGTAAAACACCTCTGTTGCAAGCTTCTGGGTGTAATCGAATTCATCCTTGTCATCGATACCATGATCTGAAATCTGCTTCCACAGCCAATTTATGCCGTGTGGAAGCAGTTCGGGAAATCCTAATCCACTTAGCAGTTTTGCTGTTTCTTTTACCAAACCGTTTTCTTTGATAACCACCTTTTCAAAGAAATCACGCTTACCTCTAACAGGCCTCCAATCCTCCCGAACAGAGAACCAATATTCGTAATCGAGCATAACGATACCTAGCAACCTTTTGTCTTTACTCATTGATACCTTGTCGTATAATCGTCCCCATAAGAACCAAAACTGCTCGATATCATCATCACCACACCCTGACATAATCTCTTGCAATGTACGCTCGACAAAATCCGATAGCTTTCTCGAATGGAATTCGCGATCCAAAAATCCATCGATTAGTTTATCGAAGAATAATTGGGCCTTATCAAGTGGCTGTTTTAGCAAGAATAAGGCAAACATCTTTTCGCAGTGCTGAAGGTGCTCAAAATGTATTTTATCCTGACCCCATCCGCCTTCTACATCGATATGAAGAAATATATATTCAAGTGTCCAATTCACATAAGCTATTAATGAATCGTCCGTGGTGTCCGGTGGGATCAAATCCAGTCCAAGCACAACGAAATAAGACGACGTTTTTTCATCGTGGCGCTGATCTAAATTGATTGTTGCGGAATCATCATTTACTTTCCGCGAGGTCATCTCGACAATTTTTGCCTCTCGACGCCTAAGCATGACGGCGCGCAATGCAGATCGGAATGACTTCCAACCTTTCCTAAATAATATTTTGAATGAATCAAGAAGTCCCTTAAAACCTTTTTCGGGTAACCAATTATCGCTAAACTGAAGAAAATGTTGAAGTTGCATGCGGACCTGGTGACCTCGATTCCATTCGTTAATTCCGGCTACAAACGGTCTAATCAGATGTAGCAATCGAGTCCTGATGTTTTCGATCAGTTTCTCTTTTTCCAAATCTTTATTTAAAAGCACGATAGACCAAAATGAAAAGTCTTTTGCCTGTGCTTGCACCCTCCCAGTGGTACTCAAAATAATCTCCACAAGTGCCAGGTAAGCTGCCTCTCGCTCAAATGTTGTGAACGGACTTTTGGCGTCAAAATTATAGGGATTCCAACTACGATTCAAATCACGATTTACTAAAGAAAATACACGATCCAGGGAGAGCTCGATCTCCCGCTCGTTCATGCGTGAGAAAAAATTCTTTAGGCCGAGGTATGCAAACTGCGCAGGGTGGTTAAACAAGTTGGCATATTGATGTTTGATGTCATCTCCAAAGGATATATTAAAATAGCGTTGCCAGGTTTCATACTCGCTGTCTACACAAATTCCTTTCTCGTCTTTTACTTTCTTTAGCGACCAATGTCCGCCTTCACGAATTTTTTCAAACGCTTTTTCTTGCGGTTCATCGCGGTCAACAATCTCCTGCAAATCCGGTGGAAGCTTCGGTTTAACAATATATCCGTTATCAACTTTATCAATGACTTCCAGCTGCCGATAGTCAAGGCTGTTTAACATTATGCGCCATTTTTCATCTGGGCAATTCTTGCTGTAAAATTCGTCTAATATTGATTCTATTTGGGGCCGGAAAGACGTGTAACTTAAATTTAGAATAACATAGCGTAGATCATTTTTTCGGTGGGGAAGACTATTTGATCGTTTATTCTCATCGAATATTAATCTACCAGTCACTCCGTCACCTCCAATAGTCTCCGTAGATCTTTCATGGGCAAATCTTTCAAGATCCCACTTAAATATTTTCTTCACACGCAATAACGGAAGGAGGTATTTGGCCATCAATACATAGTGTGCCGTTGCTACGCTCACAACCACCGCTGTAGTAGAAACAGTCCGACTATTCTTCAGCAGAATCTCTGTCATCTCGAATAGAACCTCCTTTACTCGTGGATACTTGCTTTCTTTATCCTCGGCGACAAAATCAGCCATTTCTAGCATGACCTTCTCGAGGGCTCTCAGTACAGATTGAAGAAGATTGGGAGTGGCAATATTGCCGCCCCTATAAATTGACCAAAGTATCGCTGAGCCACGCTGCGTCACCGTAGTTCCGTCTTCAAGTGTGTATGAAATCTCTACCCGATCATCGCGCTTAAAAATTTCAGAATCCTTCACCATAAAATCCGATAGCCAAAAGCTATCTACCGAATGATTAAATAATTCAACGACAAACTTTGTTGCAATGATCGGATGGTGACACAACAAATGATGGATAGGCGTCTGGACAGCACTGGCAGGGAAGTATTCCCGCTTCCCCGAAGACGATAATCCAAATACCGCCTCGTCATGCTGATGCAATGGACTGGCTGCATAGAATGGAATCTTCTCTTCCAGTTCCGCTATTTGTTCGGGGGTTGGTGGAACATACAGCCATTCAACTCTTGCAGCAGCGATTACTCTGTAGGGAAGATATTTGCTGATTTGGCGGCTGTCTAGCCAAGACAAAGCTTTCTCAAGGAACATATCATGAAAGTCATCGATATGTTGCATTCCCATTCGCGTTTTTTCTGCGATTGCGGTTTTAAGAATTTCAGATACATCAGATTGAAATAACTCGGTAAGTCGAAGAAAGAGGGCAACCATTTCTTCGAAATGATCTCTGTCCCTTGAATAGTCATCGGCAGCCAGATCCCGCTTATACTTTTCAAAGTACGCTAGGATAATTTTCCCGACGTGTTTTGATTCCAACGGCAGGTCACTATCATAACGGAGGACCTTCTTCCACTGAATAATGACTGGAATTATATTTTCAAATTCATCGGTAAGTCTATCGATGTGATCTGCAACAAACTCAAGCAGCAAAGCCCAGATCATCCCGTTTGGAATCAAATAATAGTTGGAATACGGTGCACGCCGATCCTCAATTGGAAGCCGTTCAAGCAATTCGTAATCTGGAGTTTGACAGGCAACATTGAGCAGCAGAATGCATCTTTTCAGTATTTGATTTTTCTCTTCAAAAAATATCTCTTGAAACTTCGTCGAGTAATGTGCAAACAGGTTCGGTTGCAGGACTGTTAGCAGCGTTTCATCTTTCCAATAGCCGACGGCTGGCGTACGAAAGACACTAAGCACAAAACTTTCAACGTTATTCTCCTCGGCTACCAGCCCTTCGGCCAACCAAATTCTATAAACTCTTCGAATCGATGGACTTGAGCCGATATTGAAAAAAAACGTCCCGACGGGATCCAATAGTGACCGCGTCTGAAAGTGTCTACCAATTATCCGCGACAGAGCCCAATCTTCGTAAATATCATGTGCTATTGCATAAGCATTGTTTAAGTCAGCACTTTTCTCAAGAATACCATCGCCAAACAGCTTTAATGCAATCTCATTCTTTTCTTTACTGAATGAAATAAATGAGGTCATCTTGTTTGCTCTTTCCAGCGCAATTTCTTCTAGCAAAAGGCCTCGTTGCGCTTGTACATCGGAACTTGTCTCCCGATCATTATTCTCAATAACATATCGCCATATCAGACCCCTAAACGCAGCTTCGGTACTAATCTGTTGCAGTTGTTCTTTTTCAAGCAGGGTGGCTTTATCCAAATTGAATGGAACTCGAAGTATTCGCTCAACGGATTGTACAGAGGCGACTTTTTCAAGTGCGGGATGAGCACTCAGAATTGATCCGAACTCAGCATCATCAAGCAACGGAACCTGGTAAATAGATGCCGGTGGAAACTCGCGAAGGTACCGCAATTGTATGTAGTAAGCGGCATACGTTCTGCACGTCAAAATAATTTTTAGATCTGTGCGCTGGCCAAGTAGGTTAAAAAAGTCTGCGATGACATCGGTATGCAAGGTTTCATAAATCTTTTCGAGGCTATCGATCAATAAAAGTTTTCGCACCTTCATCGCCGGAGAATTCAATAGTACCGCGAACTCGTTGGCAACCCCAAGCGATTCGCTAAAGATCAGGTCAACACTTCTTTTGTCTAATTGCTCTCCTTGAAGGGCAATAATTTCATACCGATCTCCCATTTGTTCTAACGCAATTTTTGTTGCGGCCGACTTACCAGCGCCTGCAACACCGGTGATTAACGTTAATGGTTTTCGTTGGATCGATTCTGAAATCTCTTTCAGTACCGTGGTGCGATCTAAATGCTTTTGACCAATCGTGATTCGCGCGCGATCCAAAACTCGGGCGGTGTTCTTTCGAATTTTTTCAATGTCCGAGAGAATGACTTCATCAGTCTCCACCAGATCCAGCAGCAGTGCTTTTTTGCCCGCGGCGACAAGTAATTCATTCAATAATTCTAACGTAAACCCCATTACTCGCTTTGAAGGTTCCTCATAGTCCGTTAACACGCCAAAGCAATAGTGATGACCTTCAACCTGGATCAGCAGAGGTGATCCTGAGTATCCATTGACGAGATTATCCGCATCAGGATGTTGCACCAAAGCGTCGGCAACTATTGCCTGAACCTGATGGTCGTAATCTTTATCGTCGACAATTGTTCCATCATATAACGTTCTAATGCGACTGTTCTCGGTTGATGCAGGTAATCCTCTCACGATGCACTTTTTCTCTTTGCCATTCAACTTAATTAGGGCGGGCAGATCGCCTTCAGCAATTTCAGCAGGAACCGCTGACCGCGGAATTATAATAACGGCGACATCTTCATTAGTTGTTGATCTCCCCGTGATGATTTGGTCGGTTGATCCGACTTGATAGTAAGAATTTGCACCGTCGAAGAATTTAATTTCAACCTTCTCCGCAAGGGCAAGAGTATTTTTATCCGCAATCCCATGCAAAGAGCAAATCACGTATGCCTCTTTTGCGTCCGATGGAAAATGTACGAATCCTGTCGATACTTGTATGGCCACAATTTTTACAACGTATTTATTCATGTTAATAATTGCTAGAGATAAAAGAATAGCGACCCCATCGCCTGGGTTGGGAAATTTAACTTTGCCTTGATAGCGCCTTTATCAGATTCAAAAATATTATCTGTTCTCCTGTTTTGGTGAGTGATGTAAAATTCGGGTTCGGGTTTGCCACAGTGATGAATTATTCTTGCTAGAGTTTCTTTATTGGGCAAAGCCGACCGGTTATATCCATTTGCACTAATCACAAAACGATTCGTATCGATAAGTTTAATTATTTCACTATTGGTATTATGCTTGCTCCCGTGATGAGGTACCTGCATAGCTTCCAATACCAGGCGATTTGACTCACTATAATTCAACTCTTTCAATGAGCGACAAACCGCTGATGGATGCGCATCCGCACAGAACAATACAGACTTGCCTTGGTGGGATAATATGAATGCAATGCTACTCCCATTTTCCTTACTATTGTCCTCGGAAAACGCATTAACATCGAAATCCTGTATTAATGAATCGTAATCGGTTTCTTCAGACGCTTTTTTTGTGTCGCGTTTTTTTTCTATTAAACGAGCTTCTCCCTTTTGCCATTTAATAAATAGCTCTCCCAGCTGGTCCTGCCTTGGAGAAAGCACAGTAATTGTAGCGCCGTAAAAATCCAGACGTGTATGATTAGTAATTGATTCTGGAAGGATCGATTCTGATTTTAGGAATTCACGAAGCCGAATTCCCTGGTCAACACTTTTTTGGGTGGACTTCGAAAGCTTTACCGGATAGTCACTATGCCAGGCATTGTACCAGAATATCGTTTTGCTTAAATCGAAGCCTTTACGAAGAGTCTCATCTTGAATGAATCTTAAAATGCCGCCGATATGGTCATCGTCAATATGGGTGATAATCCATAAGTCAATGCTTTCATTTCGCTCTTGGATAGAGACCAGCGCACGACAAACTCCTGCTTGATAGATGTCGTGTTGTTCAGCGCCACCATCAATGAGAATATTGTGATAGCGGTTGTCACTTCCTTCGAAGCGGATATGTATTGCGTCACCGCACCCGGCAGGGAGAAATTGAATATCCATTTCAATCAGGCTTTAAGGTCACTAGACAAAAACCCATCTACCACGGTAGTAATACCGTGATAGATGGGCTGAGCGAAGATACAGATTTTACGGCGGAATGGGATGAAATAAATGCCCGGAGTCCTTCAAAACTATTCCGCACCAGTTGGATCTGTTTTGTTACCTTCAGCTTTTCGTACACGATAAATTACTTCGTGCGCATGGTCTTTCAGCTCATAGTTGAGTTCAATAATTCTCTTAACGACCAAGGCATCAATCCCCAGAGACTCTAGGATGCAAAGGCACAATAGTATCTTAGCGATATAGTAGTTTGGATATATACGCTCGCCAATGAAGGTACTTTCATGTCGACCATGCGATAGCAAATGTCTTAAATCCTTGCTTTCGATCGAAAATGATTGTAGGTAATCCAACTTACCAAATAGAATCCTTAAAGAAGGAGTAAATCTTGCGATCAGAGCATCAAGTCTATCTAACAACGAATGTTCCTTCGGGAACTTCAATGTATTATGTAGCCATTTTTTTAGGTCGGGATCGGAGGCGAGATCTAAAACCTTCTGTCGATTCTTTGTGAATAGATTGTTATCGGGACTGAATTGCTCATTTAATAGGTAATGATAAGACTCTAGACCTTGAATTAAATTAAGGAACCGATTATTAAACATTACGTTGCTAAGGTGCACATCCGAGCCGGAGAACCAATAATTCGAATCTGCATAATAGTCATAAACCGTATAGAATCTTTCATTTGCAAACCAGGTACGCGTAATGTCGTCCAATATTTCGTTGCTAACTTTCCACCTGCTGAAAAGCATTCCATTCTGATGAATGAAAGGAGGTTTTGCAGGGTCTTTTTTAGAAAGATGATTGTAGTGAACTTGTACGGTGACATGTTCGGAATTCTGCTCATGCCTTTTGCCTGGGACGATACCTTCGACTGAAAGCACAAGCAATACTACATGAAAGTTTATTTCTTTTCCCATCGTTGTAAATTCTAGCATACGCTTGAATTTTACCCAATCATGCAAAGCTTCGTCGAATGAGACGATGGTTTGGTATTCAAAGTCCACCCATTTACTATATCTTGCCTCTATCAATTCTCCGTCGAGGTGATCATGCTGATCGTAATAGTCTATATACTTTAAAGTGAGGTTCTCGGTAATCTTTACAGCTTTCTCGTCAAAGGCGCGCACCCGCTTCACAGCCTCCTTTGCTTTCTCCATGGACTCCCATCCCTCGTACCATGAGCTAACATAGGGGAATCGTGTCGAGGCTCGCTTTATCCTAAAGCACTCCGGTCTTGGAACGTGCGCGCCCTCGAAGATCGCGTAGATACTGTATTTAAACTCATAAAGATTGCCACCGATGTTTCTAGTTCCCCTCCATTGACAGTCATAAAGCGTGACCAGACCAGACTGCTGGCATGTTCCCAAAACAATCGGATAACCGCTCGCCCTAGGACTGTCCCTATCTTTTGGATCATGGCCATCAATGTATTCATCGGCAAATAGGTAAAGGAAATATTTTTCACCATTCTTTCGGACGAGTCCCGGGTACTGTTTGAGCCTTCCTGGGAGATGCCACTCACCTCGGAGTAATTCGTCTTTCAGTTCTTCTTTCTCCATAAAAAATAAATCTTAAAATTTTCGCTCCGCACAAATTCAGCAACTATTCTGTGCTGCTACACTTGAGTGAAATTGGTCTAATCGAACTTTATTGGGTTGCCCTTTGAAAGCTCATTCCGGATGGTTTGAATTGAAGCAAGCCACGCTTGAAATTCCTTTGCTCTCTCAGGTAATCTTACGGATACATAAGTGGTATAGGTTGCCACGCAAAGATTGTGAGCGTATTGCGTCATTGAATGTGCTTCTTTCGGAAACCGCAATTGATCAATTCCAATTTGCCCGTTGGCCAATCCTGCAATCTTCCCTTGAATAATGTTCACACCGTGAACGGTATTTGACAAGCCTCGATATACTTCGTATAAGGCTGGATACTTCGACTTGTTTGCCAGTGCCTCAACACTATCAGGTCCATCGTAAAGCGAATACCAATGGACTTTTCGTTTCTTCATTTTTGCCTTCGTGCGTTCAAACTCCGCATCAAAATCCTGATAAAGAGGAAGCGCCAACAATTCTTTCGCATTTGCTTTCAGCTTTTCAACCATTTCAAATATTAGCGCCGTGGTTTCCTTCATTGCTTGATCTTTCTTAAACAATGCGTGAAGCTGCTTGGCGCGCTGAGATGTTCCATCAAGCATTTCATAGTACTTGTAATTATGGTAGGTATTCCAGACATGAAAAGACATGCAACGTTCATCCTGTTTCTCGGCAAGCAAGTACTCCCAACGAAAAGAAGTTTTCAACGACGGTACGCATTAACGTTTTGGCTGGATCGCTGGCCCCTTTTCGGATTAAGATTCCAATCGCATCTATATTTTCAATAAGGTTTCTCAAAAACAAAACGGGCACCAGGTACCCATCTTTTTTCTCCACTCCTTCACGGGTTAAATCCCAGTCAATGAAATCCGCTCCAAAGCGCACCAGCACATCAATACTGTCACCATATTTGTTCATGATCTGGCTGACATCGTCTCGCAAATGCCTTCCTAAAAAATCATCAGTTGAATTCTCCATTGTCATTCTGCTTATTTAACCGATGATTTAATTGCTTGGATCGACATCGTATTGCCATTCCATAGACCGGAATTCATTGATCAGGTCAATCATCCTATTCTTGAATTCTTGCGGAACACGCAGCATGTTCAAATTGATACTCATATAATCCAACAAATAGTCGGTGACTTCTTTTATATGGATCATTTCCCAATTGTGGGTTACATCATGCATGAGTCCCTCCGTGATAACCGTGAAATGTTCAAATTGCGACAAGCGGAAATAATATTCGTAAAGTTCCTTTATGAAAAGCTTGCCTTTAACAATTCGATCGGCCATTTGCCCAGGGCTTAAACTGCGTTTTAATACTTCGCCATTTTCAAAATACTCTGGAAATTCCTTGTGATGGTGAGAGAGAATTTCATTCATCTCGTCTTCTGATAACTCATTGTTTTTTACCTTTTTCTTCAGATTGTGGTTTAGCCTTTCGAAAAAGGCACTCGAGACTGCTTCGTAGCGTTTGATGAAATCTTGCTCGTCAACTTCCCAATCTTCCTCACTCGCGCCTTGCCACGTTGGCTCTTTAAACTTGAATTCCTCAATCAGATACAACATTAAAAGATAGTCGGCCAATATGGGACGCAACAAAGAGAAAATTGAGAACTTGAAATGCGAGTTCTTCAGGAATTCTCCCCAACCCAGATAAATAACTCGAAAGTTCATGGCGTGTCGGTGAAGTAAACTTGATAGCACGTGCTGATATTCATGCTTTGGCCGTTTGCCCTGGTAGTGCTTAAAAATATCGGCTAACAGGACATCATGCTTCTGGAGAAATGTATTATACTTCTGCCAGTTTGAAATAAATTTTGGAACAATTACAGTACTCATGCGTTTTCATTTACGCTACAAATCAAATATCCGCCTACGCAACCTTTTTGCGCAGTTCTTATTTTTTTGGGAAATTGCCTTGGGTGTTCGATTCGCCCCTCTCCGACATCATCTCTACTCGATATCATTTAATTCTTCTGCAGTCATTTCTTCAAGTAACTGAACGGTTCGAACAAATCCTTCTAAAGCAAAGTCAATTTGTTTAGTAAAGAAATCGGGCAACGCATCTCGCTCTGCAATCAAACCCTCGAGCATTTCTTTGTTAGATGAAGCTTCGAGGTGCTTATGCCTAAATACGGTATCATTTGTCAAGTAATGAACCACACCAATTCTCTTCGAATTCATTGTTTTATATTCATTTTCTTTAAAGGCCTTTAGCCATTTATAGTTCTCGGAAGAATGATACTTTTCAGGGATAGCGTCGATCGAAGTTCCAAAATACACATTACGCCCTGGTGGAAAGGCTTCTGGTAGGTATATCGCTATCAAATCACCAATCCGATCCCAAAAATTGTAAACTTTTTCGAAGGCATTATTGCTGTGCATTGCAAAGCGTTTGCGGGTAAATTTTGGTGATTAGGATAGATCATTCTGTCGTGAAAAAAATGGCCATCATTAATTGGATTATTCAAGTAGGGTCCATATAAATACAGAAGCGCGGTATGATATAAAATCTCATCTGAACAAAAAACTATATCGTCAAACACTTCATGAAAGTTAACTTTCTTGAATTTGTTTTGTCCTTTCCGAACTACAGTAAAGAACCAGGCAAGGACTTGGCGATCACCGATAACGAAGTCCATGTCGAGCCCTGAAATACTTCGGAGCTTTTTTTCTTTATAGATAGTTACAATCTCCTTCTGAAAAAGGTCAATCGCATTCAATTGTAATTCTCTTTCCATAATAACTTAGTTTTTGTCAAAATTTCCAACGATGATTATACTAACTTGTGCTACTACTACAACCTCGGATCTACTTCTTCGCTCTCTAACGCAAGCACGCCAAATACACACTCATGCACCTTACGCAAAGGCTCTTTCTTAACGAATCGTTCCAATCCTTCAACACCTAGCGCAAACTCACGCAATGCTAAAGAACGTTTGCCAGAAAGACCGCGATTTCTCAGACGAGCCATGTTCTCAGGTGCTGTGTACTCCGGGCCATAAATGATTCGCAAGTATTCTTTGCCGCGGCACTTCACTGCAGGTTGTACTAATCCTTTCTTTCCAGTTGAAATGAAGTTGTAAGGCTTGATCACCATTCCTTCACCACCTTGGTTAGTAAGATCTATCCACCATTCAATAATTTCATTTACTTGCTGGTCATCGAATACATTAATGATTTTGTGATTCGTTGCCTGGAATAATTCAGGATCGGCATCGCAAATCATTTTGATGTTATTCATGTGCCATTCGTGATCCTTGTCAGAATGAGCAGAGCTTTCTGTTGCAAGAATATGGAACGGAGCCAGCGTTAAATCATTCACTGAGTTTACAGGCCAGCAATAATGCTGATATGCGACCTTGTAGTCGCTGATCATTTGTTGCTTCCGATGAAAGTTCACCAGGAGCTGATCAATGCCTTCGATGTTCCTGCTTGTTGTTTCTTTCAAGAGTTCAACTACATTTGATAAAGACGCAGTTGCAGCAGCACCAACAGAAGCATATTGATCTTTCAACAATGCCTGTGCTTTGACAGACCATGGCATTAATTCGGTATCAAGACAAACCCAGTCAGTATTCATCCGATCCCAGAAACCGGAATTTGTCAACGCGTTGTTCACCCTTGAAATAAATTCACGCTCCAGGGTTGCATCATTAAAGAAGTTTCTACCTGTACGTGTATAACATACTCCGATTCCTTCATTCTCGATACCGAAACGGTTGCGAATCGCGTCCTCATCTTTTCCAACTACCAACACAGCTCTAGAGCCCATGTGTTTTTCTTCGCATACAACTTTTTCAACGTTCTGACTTCTGAAATACTTCAATGCCTCTACCGGATGTTCCAAATACCCCTCGAAGTCGCTGGTTTCAGATGGCGACATGGTAGGCGGCAAATAGATCAACCATTTGGGATTAATTGCAAACCTACTCATGACCTCAAGTGCCGCGATGGAGTTTTCTTCGCGCACCGTCAGGTTATTTCTCAACCTAGTGCTAATAATGCGTTTGCCTGTTACATCTGAGATGTCGAGTAAATCGTCATGCTCTTGCTGATGTGTTAGTGCGCTATTAATATTCTCAAAATCAATTGGTCGGACCGGTTCTTCATATACTTGTTTTGCTTTCACGGAAACAAGCTCTTCTTCCGGATAGCGCAATGCAGTTAATCTACCACCGAACACGCATCCCGTATCAATGTCGATAGTTCTGTTCAGCCATTGTGCCTCTGGTACAGGCGTGTGACCATAGACCACCATCGCTTTGCCTCTGTATTCAAGCGCCCAGTTGTATCTGACTGGCAAACCGAATTCATCAATTTCTCCGGTGGTTTCGCCATACAAGCAGAATGACCGAACAGCACCGCTGCCTCGTCCTTGCATTTCTTCCTTCAATCCAGCATGAGCCACAACGAGTTTTCCATTATCGAAAACGTAATGGCTTACTAACCCATATAAGAAGTCAGCTATATCCGTCTTGAATCGATCATCTTCCTTAGCAAGCTGGTCAACTGTCTTCTGCAAACCGTGCTTCAACTGAACATTCTTTCCGTTCAGAAATTTCTGCAATTTCAGATCGTGATTGCCAGGAACACAGTAAGCAATGCCCGCATTCACCATGCTCATCACTAAACGCAAAACGTCAGGGGAGTTCGGACCTCGATCAACGAGATCGCCAAGAAACACCGCGGTTCTTCCGACAGGAGGAATAACTTCAAAGCCAAAGTTCTTTTGCTTTACTTCTGTTCTGTTAATGATGTACCCCAGCTTAGTTAACAACTCAATGAGTTCATCAAAACATCCATGAACATCACCGATGATGTCGAAAGGTCCGGATACTTCTTTCTTGTCGTTGTACAATTTCTCACGTGAAATCTGAGAGATTGCCTCAATCTCTTCTGGTGAGTGCAGAACATGAATATGCCTGAAGCCCTCATCTTTGAGATTCTTCAACGAGCGCTTCAACTGCGATCTTTGTTGAGCGATCACGTGTCGGCCAAAATTTCTATCGGGCCGTAAATCGTTTCGATCTTCGCATATACGCTCTGGCACATCAAGAACAATAGCAACAGGAATGCAATGATATTCACGAGCGAGACGAATAATGGATGCGCGTGATTCCGTCTGAACATTTGTTGCATCGACTACGGTAAGCAATCCATTCTTTAACCGCTTTCCAGCAATGTAGTGGAGTAGCTCAAATGCATCTTCAGTGGCAGCCTGGTTATTCTCGTCATCGGATACTATTGCCCTACATCGATCAGACGATAAAACTTCGGTTTCTTTGAAATGCTTTCTTGCAAACGTTGACTTACCGGAACCACTGATTCCGATCAAGGCTACAAGGGAAAGCTCAGGTATCTTTAATTCTGTTGTCATTTTCTTAAAGTAAAAATTGCCATTTGTGTTTGAGCGCCAACACGCTCATGAACATCTCCAACCGGTTTAAACATCACGTCATATTCATTTCTTTCAGCTACGCCTTGAGCCCACGTTTCAAATTCAGTTCTTGTCCATTCAAACCTGTGGTCAGTGTGTCGCATCGAATCGGCAGCCATGGTTTCAAAAAGTTCGTTGTATTCGCGATTGGGTGTGGTTAGCACCACCGTTTTAGGTTTCGCAAATTCGAACACGACTCGTTCAAAAGCTTTTAAGCGATTCAAGTCAAGGTGTTCGATAACTTCAACAATTGCGGCCGCGTCAAAACCTTCGAGTCTTTTATCCCGGTATGTAAGCGCTCCCTGCACAATGGAAATCCGTTCCTTTTGCTTAGGTGCCATTTCATTGTAGTTCAGGCGATCCACCGCTTTCTCAAGCGTTCGATGAGATACATCAACTCCAAGAATTCTATCAAATTGTTTTTCCTTCAAAAGCATCCTCACAAGCTTGCCTTCACCACAACCAAGATCCGCTACCGATTTTGCACCGGAAGCAACTAATTCATCGCATACATTTCTCAATCTTTTGTCGTGTAGTTTTTCCTTAGCAACATCAACCTTATTTTCACCTTCATCATCCGTCTCGCTTATAGGTTCGTCATCGGTCAATCTTGCCAGTGCGTTTTTCGCTAATCCGCCAATATTCTTTAAGTATCGTTTTATAATTTGTTCCTTTTCCGGATGGCTTTTCAACCAGCCCTCGCCTTTTTGAAGAAGCTTCTCAACTTCATGCTGGCTGACCCAATAATGTTTTTCATTATCAAGGACAGGAATGAGCACATATAAATGAGAAAGGAGCTCTTTCACTTTCAGATTGCCACGAAGCTTCAATGTGAAATATTTACTCTGACCCCATTCAGGAAATTTTGCATCAAGACTGTATTGTTCAAGTGACACTGTATAACCCAGTGGTTCAAACAATCGCCTGATCAACAACTCGCCACCTTTCGAAGCGGGAACTACAGAAACGATAACCTCAAAAGGCATGACCATATCAACCAGGTCGGGACGTTTCTCGCATTTGCCGTTCATGGCAGTCGAGAATGACTTGGCAATTGCTACGCTCATGAACGAAGAAGCTACATAAGGCCTATCGTTAACATAGTGACCAAGCGTAAAGGAATCTGGGCCACCTTCACCAGACTTTCTAACAAGTCCAATAGGGTCAATCTCAAGAAGCAACGCCACCGTACACTTCTCATCATCTGCATGAGGATAAAAAATGTGCGCATTCCCTTGAGATAGTTCAACAGACTGAAGCCTTGCCGGATGTTTGTGCAACAAATGGCTTAAGTCAGTTGCGGGTTGGTGCGTTGTAGTAATCGTTAATAACATAATCTTAAAATGCCAGTATAATTAATGGAGATTCCCCTGCTTCGATTCTTCTATAGTTAACAAACGCTGAACACTCAATTAAATCACTATAGATGCACATTGCATGTTTTTTCAATTCTTCAGCTTTTTCAATTTTCAGGACAATCAGCTCGCCTTTGTTAACCCAAATTTTGCAAGTTATTCCGCTTTCTTTGTCGTCAAGAAATGTCATGCAATCAATCCACGCATCCATGTTCTCGCCATAATAGTCTGGGAAACCGAATAAGTCTGAGAAATAGCTATGGAAGCTACTTTGATTCAAAATCTCTAAAGAATCGATGGTTACTGTTTTCATAACATGTTTAACTAATGCCTAATGCGGGAAACAAATATTCCATTGACCACGATGGCCAAATATTCAATTCTGTGCTTATAGACTTTGCATGAATATTCCATTTCCTAATTTCGTCTTCCAACATCAAAGCCTTTGTTCGTAAATTATTAGTACTGAAAGAATAACTCTTGTCTAAATCCTGGTCTATCCAATAAGTAATATCACCTTCAGTACGAACTTCAATCCCATTAAAATATCCGGCACAGCCAGGTACTCCGCAGGAACAAGTCCACAAGAAATAGTTCCCATCTTTCCGGGTGCTCATGATGAACTCATATATATCAAAATCATCATCGCTGTTTTGCAAAGGAGAAACACCATCGATCGTAATATCGAAAGCTAAGTAGAGTTTCTTGTCTGCTAATTCTCGATAGTCGGGTGTAAGCTTTACTTCAAATTGATTCATAAGCTATTTCAATATCAAGGTGGCAGGCTAATTCCCGCCACCGTCCGCGTCATCCATTATGACAGTTCAAAAGTCTCATCAATATGCGCAGCCTTTTTGCGCAGTTGAAAAATTATCTCCAGAATTTCCACCATTTTTTAGTTACTACCAGAGGTTGATACTCTAATTTCCCACATTCTCGATAATCCCTTACGTCTAAATCCAGGATTCTCAAGTTCCTGCTCTTCAAGTTCCCGGAGGAGATGCTCGCTGTCACGCCTAAGCTCGATTAATACAGCTTCGAGATTGTTCCCATAGTATTCTATGTCTTCAATCTGATACATATAGTATCCAATGGACTGGAGGAAAGTATAACCATCATAGCCGAGGTAATAAAAATCATACAGAATTCTATCTCGATCGTTTCTATTTGCAATCAGATCACGGAGATTTGACTTGACTTTCCATAACAGGAATTCGTCTTCATCAAAGTATTTGAATACTGCCTTTTTGAATTGATACTTTGCATCCCGTTGCTTATAGTTGAACGTGTACGCTTCGAGCACGACATCTTCCGTCATTAGATTCTGCAACTCCTCTGAATCATAGATCCATTTCTCAAAGTCTTCTAAAGGCATTTGATCCTCAAGTACTTTAAACACGTTTTCCTTCAAATTTTGCAGTATTTCCATAACCCTGTGATAATGGTACAAAGAATATGATCAAGTGCGCAATCTTTTTGCGCAGTTCATTCTTTTTGACAGTGATTTTTAAGATTTTTGCGAATACCTGATTTTTTTTAAAGCAATGCCCGTAAATAGAAACGCCTTAATCCGACTTCGCACAATTGACAAATGCCTCCAAAACCGAGGAAGAAGATGGACTTTGGAAGATTTGATTGAAGCTTGCTCAGATGCTCTCTATGAATATGAAGGTATCGACAAGGGTGTCAGTAGACGTACTGTGCAGATGGACATTCAACTCATGCGCAGTGATAAGTTAGGTTACAATGCTCCGATCACTATCAAGGAAAAGAAGTACTACGTCTATGATGACCCGGAATACACCATCGAGAAGAATCCACTTTCAAAAGCAGATCTCGAAAAACTATCTGAGGCTGTTGATATACTGAAGCACTTCAAGGGGTTTAACCATTTTCAGCATATGTCGGGAATAATCCAGGGACTGGAGGACCGAGTAAATAGTGCGGGGCGGGATGGAAGATCTATTGTGCATCTCGAGACCAATGAAAATTTAAGGGGTATCGAATTCATCGATCCGATTTATCAGGCAATTAGAGGTAAAAAAGTGATACAACTAACGTATCAGTCCTTTAAGGCGAGAACTCCGAATGTGTTCAACTTTCACGCATATTTGCTAAAGGAATACAGAAACAGATGGTTTGTACTTGGTCGAAAAAGTAGTAAAGAGCCAATGGTTACCCTGGCTCTTGATCGCATTAAATCAATCGAATTAGTTCCTACTGTAAAATACATTGACAAGGAAAAGTTTGACGCCAATGAATATTACAAGGACGTAATTGGCGTAACTGTGAATGAAGGCAATCGGCCACAAACTGTTCATCTTGCCATTGATCGGAGTAACGCACCATATGTTATTACGAAACCATTTCATCACACACAAAAGATTGTGGCAAAATCCATAGAAGGAATTGAAGTGACTATTGATGTAGTACTCAATTATGAACTTGAGCGAGAAATACTTGGCTTTGGTGAATGCATCACGGTGATTAAACCTAAGAAGCTGCGTGAAAGAATCGAGACGAAGTTGAAGAAAGCGGTAGAGAAGTATGAGCCCTTGAATACTTCTGAAGAGTAGTCTTTTTAAGAGCGCGCCTAATTAAGTTTCCTTTCGTCTCTCAAGCAACTGTAAGCGTCAACTATATTTCAAATATTTTATCCCCAGGTGGGGAACACCTGTGAAAAATTTTACAGGTCAATTTTTAGCCCCGAACCAGGGTAAGATTCAAACTAATTTTAGTCGATTTTGAACTGATTTGTACTAAAAATAAATCTTCCCCAGTGTGTACACACTGTGTAGGACGAAATTATTCATTCATGCACTTTTAAATCATAACAAATCAAAAACTGCATTATGATGACGAATGAATTACTAACGCGGGAGGATTTGCAGCATTTCCGTACGCAATTGGTAAATGAACTGAAAGAAGTTCCTCAACAGTCCAGCCAGACCACAAAACAATGCTGAAGAGTTCTGAGGTGAGAAAGATGCTCGGCATCTCAAACGGTACATTGCAAAACTTAAGGATCAACGGGAGTCTGCCTTACACTAAGCTTGGGATATCATGTTCTACAAGTATGCGGACATTGAAAAGATTCTTGAGGACGGCCTGATCTCTAAAAAGTACTAGTGTGACCGGCTAACCGGACTAATCAATCGGGCAGCCAAAGTATTTAAAAAACATCAAAGCCTTCTAAACTCAGGCAAGGTGATTCGGAAAAAATCGCTGTTATATTCAACCTTAAAGTGATCTTTCAACTTTTCAACATCGATGGATTCAACTTCATGCTCAGAAAACACTATTAATAATTCGTCTGCTTTATTAACAGTCACAGGCATCATTGCTCCATTGAGCAGCATCATATACGGAATAGGATTTTTTTCCACGTATTGCGCTAATGATTCTTCACTGTCAATCCCTGGATTGAGCTCTGTTGAGAAAAAGAAAATGTCATCCAGGTCAAAGCTTTGGTATGCGTTTAAAGGGCCAAATGTTTGCCAGCAACTCCCATTAAATGCAATCAAATTGAACCAGAGCACAGCAGACTGTTCCTTGAGCGTCTGCGTTACACTTTTGGAATAAAGCAGGAATGACTCTCCGGATAACACATCCTCCATTTGATAGAAGTCCGGAGCCGGGGTTGCAGAAATAACGCTAAAACTAAACCGCCATGGAACAAGAAGCTGTTCCTTTAGAAATTCTTGCTCTGACTGACTTCTGCGTTTGATTTCAGCATGATTCAAATATTTCCGGAGAAGGCCTCCTGATTTAAAGACCCTGTGAATTATATACTGTGATTTCAGCATTCTTACCCAGGCCGACTCGGCTTCAGTCTTAGTCAAATGTTTATAGGATGCAATTCGCAGATCAAATTCCCGGGCCAGATTATCCTTTGCCGCTGCATAATGCAAAATAAATTCGTCAACTACTGTAGCCGATATACGAGAGGTCTGATCGCAAGCATACTTCAACGCGTTAAAATTGACCATCTAAAGATTTTAAGTGCTGCATACAAAATCACTTATTCACTCGCTTAGGGAAACAATGCCTTAATTGTTTCCATTGGATTAAACATCCGTCCACTCTCCAATGAAATAAAACCAAAACCTTCATAGCTCGAGCTTTCTCGTCGATTGGATCAGTTACGACAGCCAGGCACCGATCGAAGAGCTAGCTTGATAAGCACGTCTTAATGCATCAGCTAGTATTAATTCCCCAATGCCCCGTCCCTTATAATTAGTATCACGAGCAAGCCTACGTAGTAATGTGACCGGCAAGTTTTTATATGACAATTCCTTTTCCAAATTCTCCGGAATCAAAGTTCGGTCAACGCTATAGGCTGACAGTGTATAATAACCCTTGATTGCGCCATCTTCACCCTCTAAAACAAAACAGGCTGCAACTTGTCGTTTAACATCTTGTCCAGCATGTTTCTTAAGATAATTTTCAAAAGTTTCAAACAAAGTATTTAACACGCCGCGTCTTTCAGTTGTTTTGCTACACGGGGCTTGCGTACGCTGATGTTAAAAAGCTCCTGCCGTTGTGATATTATTAAGTTATCCACCGTGCCGCACAGAAAGAGTAATAAACCGTGTATTTGACCCATTTTACTTACTCTCAAAATCGACGGCAAATCTCTAAGCAGGCAAACCTCATCGTCTCAATGCGCAGTGAATAAGAAATTAAAACAGTCACACTGTAACCTTTTGGATTCCAACGGGTATTCAATGAAATCATTGCATTACCGTGAAAAAAATTGCTATTATCGTTTTTGCTGTGGTTACAGCATTGACACCAATTGCCATTATCGCTCAACCTGGACATGCAATTCTGTCTGGAAATGTGAATACTATATGGGAACGTGAAGTGACGCTGGATAATCATAGTATTCCACTTTCAGAACACGGAGATTTTACATACAGGCTTTTCCTGGATCATCCAAATTGTTACACATTGTCACACCAAAACAAAAGAGTTGAGTTATTCATCAGCCCAGGGGACAGCTTGAATATAAATCTAAATGCGCAAAACGTTGACATTACCGGAACCAATTCAAAACTGAATATGTCCTTGCAGGAACATGAAAAAATTGTTTTTGATAACGGCACTTATCTGGATGAAAACAACGAAGCCGTATTTAGTTTGGGTCTAACTGAATTTAACAGCAAAATAGATTCTCTTAAAACGATAGAGATAAAGAGTCTCAACGAGGTTATCAAACTGAATGGTGGCGTACACCCCACTTTAAAAAGCAAACTCTCGTCCGACATAGTATATCGTAATAAAAGGTATAAACTACTATATCCGCATAACTACAATCGTCATACTGCCAGAATGCCTCCTGTCAAGCCTGATTACTTTGATATTATTTCTAAAGGAACTTTCAATCATCCTGAACTGCTATCGTCAAGTGCTTTCGTCCGATATGTTAATTTTTATCTGGACATTCAAGCTGCGGGTAAGTATAAATTCCGGAATTTGAACAATAGTCCTGTTGAAAAAATCAATTCACGCTATCAGGCAATAATAAACCTACCAGCCGCTCCAAAAGTTAAAAGCTTCTTTCTGAATCAACACTTTGTAAAGGTGATCAATGAGTATAGCGCAAAAGACTTAAAAGGAACCTTTACTTTATTTGAAAAAGATTGTAAAGATGATTCGTTAAAACAACAGATTCGGAACCTATATCATAAAAGCGCGGAAATAAGAAAACTGCCGGATGAAATCAGAGTTTACAAACGCATCGGTAACGTTGAACTTGAAGCACATATTTTCCATCCTAAGACGTTATGTAAAAATGACAAGCATGCCGCTTATTTATTCTTTCATGGTGGAAGTTGGGCAATTGGCGCGCCTGAATGGGGTTACTACAATTGCCAAAGGTTCGCATTGGAAGGTATGGTCGCTATTTCATTTGAATACCGGCTTAGAGACGTACATGGCACATATGTCGCAGACGCTGTAAGTGATGCTTTTTCGGCGATTTCATGGGTTAGAGAAAATGCAAAAGAACTTGAAATAGATACTGAAAAAATCGTAGCGGCAGGATTCTCTTCCGGTGCGCATTTAGCGGCCTGCACAGCTATGATTGATGGATCAGAATTTTTCGGGAACAACAAAAAGTTCAACTCAAAACCGAATGCTCTTATATTGCAATCGGCAGCCTATTCTATCGATAAGCGAGGAAGCGATAGCGCAAAGGTTCCGTTTGAACTATTATCGCCAATGAATAATATAAAAAGTAAGATGGTTCCTGTTCTTATGTTTCATGGAGAATTTGATGATATCGTACCATTCGATGAATTTGAATTATTTATTGATAAGATGAAACAGGCTGATAATGATTTTACCTATAGGACTTTTAAAGGTGGTCATTTCTTCTATGGTCCTGAATCAAATACAATTGTTGATAAGATGTCTGACGAATTCTTAGCCTCACATGGGTTTTTAAATGAATAAAAAGATTCTGCAGAGACTTCAATAATGTGAGAGAATAATTCCCGACGGACCAACTTTTAATGCGGCAACAAAAATCAACGTCGGATCAGCTACCCGTACCACTGATACCGCCGGTGAAAACTTCAAAGATGCCGAGCACTTTATTAGCACAATTAGTGAACAACACCTTGAATTGTTCGACAAGTTCGATCCTGGTCGTGTCCCAAGTTTGTGGCAACAATTGGAAAGCATCCTTTGATCCGGTAATCTTGAAGCGATCGATGGTTTTACTTTTGATTTATAGCTGATCTGAATCTCAGCAACCGTAAACTGTTTGATGTCTTCTACATTTTTCATAATCGTAAGAATTAATTATGGGCACCAACTGGCTTATGAAGGAATTAGCGCAAGGAGGAACGGAATACATGGGGGTTCCTGGAAGAGTTAGACATTAGCTGCAAGGGGGAAACTGTTTATGCCGTAGTTCCTTGCAAGCGCTTGCTTCATAAGTCTAACTTGTGCCTGAATTAATAAGGACGAAGATCTGATCAGGCAGCCCAAGAGTTTGGTACTACGCTGTAAAATTGTATCGTCACAATGGCCTCCTGACCCACCCGATCCAATCTGATCACAAGCCCATGGGAGATTACATTCTCTCACCTGATAATGAACATCGGTTCAATGTTCAGTCATCAACAACCAGGATTCGGGCAGAAGGGCCTCTGAAAAGAGATTATCCGGAGTCTTTCTAATCACTTCAAAGTTTCACAGGAAGCATTTAACAGACCCCTATAAATTGGCCGCGAGCAAACATGAGAAAGCTATTTAAATGACCGGCGGTTGACTACATCGTATGTCAATTGGTGATCGAAATCCATTGATTAATTCAGCGGCTTTGTCTCTGAACTGATCGTGAACGCGGACGGTACTAATATTGAGGTTTAGCGAATCTAGTAGGCAGTCGGTGATTTCGACGATATCCATTAAATTAGAATCTTTGTCCGGATCATTCATAAGTCCCTCAGTGACGACTGTGCAGTCTTCAAACTGCGACAGATGGAGGTAATGGTTGTAAAGGTTTTTCACAAACTAAAAATGAATAAATAATAAATTATCTTTATCCGAAGCTCTAAAAAATAAATAAATGACGACGCGTAACATTCTAATCATTCTCATCTTGGTATTCAACGGCAAATGCGTATTCGGACAACCACCGGCTGCATCCTTTTCCTGGCCGGAGGGAAAACGCACGGCCATCAGCATCACATTTGATGACGCGCGTACCAGCCAGGTAAACGGTGGCACTGCATTGCTCGACAAGTATGGTGTCAAGGCAACTTTTTTTGTTTTACCTGGTGGCGTTGAAAAGGAGCTTCAGGGATGGAAGAAAGCTGTTGCAAGTGGTCATGAGATTGGTAATCATTCAAACACCCATCCATGCGCCAGTAACTTTGCATTTTCGAGAAAAAATGCACTCGAAGACAAAACGCTGGAACAGATGCGCAATGACCTCACCGAAGGAAACAAGCGCATTCAAAAGCTGCTGGGCGTCACGCCCGAAGTGTTCGCCTATCCCTGCGGAAACACATTTGTTGGTCGCGGTGTCAACACCAAAAGTTACGTTCCATTGGTCGCCGAAATATTTTTGCTCGGACGGACCTGGACAGATGAAGAACCCAATGATCCGTTGTATAGTGACTTCGCACAACTTACTTGCATAGAAACGGACGGAAAAACTTTTGAACAACTATTGCCAGTTCTTGAAAAAGCAAAAGCGAATGGACTGTGGATCGTTTTCGGGGGCCACGAAATGGCTGAATCGGGAGATCAAACCACACGCCTGTCAACGCTTAAAAAACTGATCGAATACACGCAAGACCCCGCTAATGGAATCTGGATTGCTCCGGCGGGCGAGGTGGCGAAGTATGTCTTGAAGCAGCGATAGGCGCTACGAAGGGGGGATTGCCACACTCGCTGCGCTCATTAGCCTAAGTTAAGCATCAGTGAAAGTTTCAAGATAGGCGGGAAATCAAAACCTCGAAGTCCCAATGATTTCGAGGTTTTTTTGTTCTCTAACCACTCAAAAATCAAATCATATATTCAACCGTCATCAAGTTCTGGTAAACCCAAGCCATTCACTGATCAATCCATAGCAACGAACTTCAAACACACCGGTGCGCCCACTGCAATTTTTTTTCCTGCGAACACCAACTTGCCTGTTTGTTGGTTGCGTTGGAAGATGACAATCTCATCACTTTCGCCATTACCGACCAATAGAAATTTCCCGGTCGGATCGATTACAAAGTTTCTGGGACCCTTGCCGAGTGTGGAATGACGGCCCGCATACACCAATTTCCCATCTTCCCTTACTGCATAGTAGACCAATTCATTGATATCACCTCGCAGGGAACCATAGAGGAACTTGCCATCAGGGGAGATATGAATGTCTGCAGCGTCCGCACCAACTTTTTTATGACCAGGTAAGGGTAGTGACACTTCCTGTATCTCCTTTAAATTCCCATTTCCATATTCGAACGCTGTCACATCGCCTGTAAGTTCCTGAATGACATAGGCGAACCTCCCATTCGGATGAAAGGTGAAATGCCGTGGCCCGCTTCCAGCCTTGACGCTTATGAAAGCAGGCGATGCTGGCGTCAAGGGATTTGCTGCGGATAGGTCTACATTATAGATATTCACCTTGTCGGTTCCGAGGTCAGGAACAAAAAGAAATCGATCGTCCGGAGAAAGGAGTGCAGCATGAACATGGGGCCTGTCCTGATCCTGGCCGATACTTTTCCCATAATGTCTTATGGACTGGAGGGAAGAACCAAAGGTGCCGTCGGCCCGGATTGGTATAGCGGATATATTTCCACCGCCATAGTTGCCCACAAAAGCATACTTATTCTCACTATCTACAGTTATGTAACAAGGTCCGTTCCCACCTGAACTTGCGCTGTTCATTAAATGAAGTTGACCGGTTGCCGGGTCAAAAGAAAAGGAGGATACCCTGCCCTTTCCATCACCCACCTCATGGACCGAATAGACATGTTTATGGTCGTTTGATATGGTCAGATACGATGGATTTTCAATACCTACTGCTTTTGACTTGTAACTGAACGCTCCGGTTTCACTGTTGAACCGATAGACATAAATGCCTTCGCTCTTGCCCGGTTCGGTATACGTACCGATCAGCAGGTTGTATTCTTTACCGGTGGTGGACTGTCCTTTGACAAGGAAATAAGAACACATTGTTACTAATAAAACAAAGGCTACTCTTACTGGAATGTATTTGAAAGTGGATTTGCCCATTTGGATTTCACTCGAATCGACTCAGGTATTTAACTTTTACATTTTACATCGATTGTTTTACATTTTGCGGTTTGATTCAGTGCCAACGCTATGTTGTCCCAACGGCACATGAGCGATAAACGATTCAATGCTAACAACCGATGCCCGACAGAATATAAAACACCTTACTCGAATATTATGGCTCGGAACTTATCAAGCTCATGAAGGGATTCTTTTATCGTCGGCGTCCATGACCACTTTACCATCTTGCCCGTGTCATGGTCAAGCCTGCAAAAATTGGCGTTCCAGATGGTGCCGCTCTTCGGCGGGACCCGGGACAGGAGCCCTAAAGACTTATACGATATGAAGACTTCTGCGCTCCACGAAGTAATCTTTCCATTCAATTTTTGTGGTCCGCCAAGTATTTCAACTTTATTGATCGTTCCATACGTATTACTATCATACTCGTTAAAGGGTATCCAACCTACTCCGTCCTTCGAGTTGGAGATGGTCAAAAGAAGCTGTTTTTCGAACTGGTTTACTTCGTACTCAAAATATTTTGCCTCGTGCGTATTGGATTGGAAGAACACCTCAAACACATCACCGTTCCAGATTTTATCCATATCCTTATAATCCGCCGTAGTAATTTTGTTGTCCTCGCCATGGAAGAGAATATAGATACCTTTCTCCGATGACAAGACTTTAAATTTACTCTTATAGTCAGTCCCCTCCGGATCCAATTTGCTAAGCGTCAACCATTCGGTTTTGCTCCATTCAGGGCTATCGCCTTTGCCAGTGATCTTGAATTCAGTACACTTTTTGACCAGCAGCGGATCGTCGGAACGAGCTATTACCGAATCGCCTTGCTGGTTATCCAGGATAGGCGTAGCGACAGATTGGGTAGCCATGTGAATCAAAATGACGAGTATAAACCCGGGCCATTTCCACAACGCACTGTTACGATATTGCACACTTCGAATTCTCATCATACTAGGGCACTCTTTTGTTTGCGGATGAACTTCTGATTTCCGATACTGTTACAGCGCTAACGGGCTTTGACTCATGGCCGAACCTCTTTCTGACATAGGTCAGAATCGACGCGATGGCATGATCGTCCAAATGACTGTGCGCTGGCATGAGTCCATTATAGGTCTTTCCTTTAACCACGAGATCGCCCTGCATCCCGTTCAGTACAACGTTGATCAGTGCAGCCTCGGATCCAGTGACCCACTCTGAATCAGCCAACGGAGGGAAACGGTTGTTGTCTCCTTTTCCATCTCGCTGATGGCATGCCGTACAATAAGTATCATATAATATCCTGCCACTATACGTGTCACCTTCCTGTACCAAATCCTTAACCGGATCCGGGTCTCTGATATAGTTTTGAGCCTGCTTCCGACTTTCCATTGCGGCCAATTCGGGTTGCCCAAATTTGTCTTTATCCCCTTTGTACATTACCCTCCATATCCTTCCCTGATTGGATTCGCTGATATATATGGAGCCATCAGGTCCTGTCGAAAGTCCCATCGGCCTATAGACGGCATCACTGGTATTTTTAACGATATCAACTCTTGCAAAGCCATCGGCAAAAACCTCAAATTCTCCTGTGGCATTACCGTTCTCATCAAATGGAACAAAGCAGACTATGAAACCGGACATAGGGTAAGGTGCACGATCCGTTGATCCATGAAGGGCAACAAAAGCACCGTTGTTATAACGCTGTGGGAATTGGTCACCATGATAGAACATAACATCCATGGGCGCCCAATGTCCCGGGAACCCTACAGCGGGCTCGTCGTATCCACTAGCCTTGCCTACGATTTTACCATCACCGCCGTATCCGGGCTGCAAGACGTTTTTCTTCTGAATTTGATCATAGTAGGCATAGGGCCACCCATAATCGGACCCTTCGGTCACTTTCATAAGTGTCTCAGAGGGCAACATAGCGGCCTGCCAATCAGTGAAGAGGTCAGGAAAAATGGTATGGAAATTATCGATGCCGTTTCCTACTGCATACAGACTTTCATCCTTCGGGTTCCATTCCATGCCCACGATACTTCTGATGCCTGATGCAAATTTGGTCCCGTCTTCCTGCGTCAGACCAATCTTATCGGCATCGAAGCGCCATATCCCGGCATGCTTTTCCAACTCTGGACATGGATCCAACCCTTTGCCGTGCGGAATTCCGACAGGTCCATACTTCTCCATATCCTGACATGCATCAGAAGGGGCTCCAAAAGGCACGTACATGTTTCCCTTCTCATCAAACGCAACGGGCTTTGTCGTATGCCAGTTCCTTCCAACGTTGGGATCCATGTCCGTCAGTACGATTTCGGTTTCACTTGTGGGAACCAATTCACCATGGGTCATTTTGTTTCGGAAGATATGTTTCTTGGTACTGGTATACAGGTAACCATTGTGTATCGTAATACCAGTGGCACCCCTGCCCTTATCCGGATAATCGCCAAAACGGATAATGCTATCGGCCTTGCCATCATGGTCAAGGTCACGCATAGCAACTGTCCCTTTGCCATCGTCAGAACTCTGAAGCTGCGCATAGACATCACCATTGTCGTTCACGGCAATATGCCTGGTCTCACCAATACTGTCAACGACCACAAGCGCTTCGAAACCTCCCGGAAGAAAAAGACCGGCGTTATCCTTATCGGCCATGGGCAAAGTTGCTCGCGATGGATCGGAACACCGGACGAACACGAGTACTAACAACAAGCCCAATGGCACTTTGAAAATATTCGACCTCTGTATCTTGAAATCTAATTTCATATTCAATGTTTGGTATTTCGCGTTCTACTATTCATTTCCTTTCGTGCTCTACTATGATTTTGTCCGATATACAAGGAACATACGTGCACCCTTGTAGTGATCACTCCGTTCATTTCCTGTCGAAGGGTTTTGCCGCAAGGCCGTTCAGATCCCACACAATCTTGCCGGCCCTTATAGTCATTTCAGCCTCCAGTTTTTTATCTCCTTTGATGCTGTTGTTCCGCGCATCGATGAACCCGAACGCTCCCTTTCTAAGCGATAAGATGGCGACATCCGCGACACTCCCGGGGCTCAGGTTGCCAAGGTCCTCCCTTTTGATGGCCTTGGCAGGATACCAACTGCCCCTCAGCAGCACTTCGTTCAAAGGCATGCCTATGTTCAGGTACTTCGACATCACGTTCAACATGTCTTTCATACCAGCGTTCATGCTGAACCGGTGAAGGTCTGTCCCGAACGAATTGGGCCAAAGGCCTTGTTCAAATGCGGGAATCGCCTGGTCGAACCAGAAGCCGGCGCCACCGTGCCCAACATCGAACAGAATGCCTCTTTCCTTTGCCGCGAGCACATAAGGCGAAACCTTTCCTTCCGAATTGACGACCGGGGCGCGCTCTGAAATGTTCTCGAATGAATGCGTGATCATGTCCCCTGGGCGCATATGCTTGAGCTGATCTTCCAGGGAGTACTCGGGCAGATGGCATTCAACAAAAAGTGGACGGCCCGTCTTCGCGGCAGCGGCTACTGCCCTTTCAAACGGAAACCAACTCTCCCCCTTGAAGTGGCCGATCTTAACGCCCACGATGATATCCGGATATTCCAGAATCATGGCAGCCGTTTTAGCAACGTCCATTTCATTGAGGTCATGCTTTTCGGCCTCAATTTTCGTGAGTTCGATTTCTGTTCCGTTTATCCCTTCGGCAGCAATGTTCAAAAAAGCCAATACCCGTGTCTTCGATTGGTCGATGACCTGTAACTTGAACTGGGGGAAGTTCTGCCATCCGGAAGTACCCGCGTCAACCACGGTGGTGACACCTGATTTAAAACTAAAATCGTCAGGGGACAAACTGTTGAACCCGTCAGCAAATCTACCGGGCCTCGGTCCCACAAAAACATGGGTATGAGGGTCTATCAGTCCCGGGACGACATAAAGGCCCGTTGCATCGATTACCTGCTTTGCATTTTTGTCGGATATAGATGGCGCTACCGCTACGACCTTTCCGTCGGCGATCGAAACATCCATGACAGCATCTATCTTATTCCGGGCGTCGACTACATGACCGTTCTTAATTAGTATGTCTATTTCCTGGGCGTGCAGGGACAGGGCCATAAATAACAGTATCACACTGATTGTGTTTGCGGCAATTTTGAAGTTGAATGTTTTCATCATCATAGTGCGAATTGATATGGGTGAAATCACCAGGCTGGAATGCTGCGTAAATATGGTTCAATAGACCTGGGCCACACTCCCATAACCGGAGTCACCATTAGATCGTTCTGAACTTGCAGTTCAAAAAGCCGGCATCAACAAAAACGACAAGAGGGTCTATGACCCTTTGTCTGAGTTACGATGTTCTTCTCTTTGCTGTTTGTCAACGTAACGGTTAGGCTATCTGTCAGGTCACGTTGCCAATGGGGGACCTCCAGGTACCACGATTCGTTTGTGTTCCTTGCTATACTCCACGCGCTTTGCCGAAAATTTGGCGGTTAGGTATTCGCCCAGAAAAACAGATCCGGCAAGTTTTTCTCCTTCCATTTTGGCCGAGAACCAGTAACTGATTCCATCACCATCCATTCTCTTATTGCTTCTGAGTTTTACATCTTCGCCTTCTATCATACCGACGATCTGCTGAGTAGAGAAATCGCTCTGGTGTGATCCGCTCACCCAATTACCGTCCTGCTGCAGGAAGAAATAATGTGTGCTCTTGCTCGAGAAGAATTCCATTTGCACTTCCCAGTGGCCCGTGATATTGGCCTTTGCGGTGGCCATCTCATCCATGATCGGTTTGCGCTTCTGCGAGAGGATCTCATGCAGCCTGCCCGCCACGACCTTGGCGTTGCCGGGGCGCATTTGGCTCGGTGTTATGTTGATGGACGTCTTGCCCTCGCCCGACCGGGCCCCGATGGCAATTCTCGGCTTACTCCTGGCTACTATTTCGGCAACTTCTTCGCCCGTGATGTGCAGTTTGTCCGCGTCCCAACTGATGTTCAACCTCGGGCTCCGATTGGAAAGACCAGTGGGCTCCGACACGGTAGTGGTCACACCAGCAACCGTGGTGAGCTTCTTGGAAATCTCGTCGATCCAGGAAAGCCAGGTGGCCCATTCCGCTTTATGATCTCTGGTCGTCCATGCCTCTACCGCCGCCAGCATGCCCAACATCTCTTCCTTGCCCACTTTATTGTCTCTGCCTGGCCCGTGATGTGGTGAGCTTGCCTGCCATGCGGACATCAGCAAATCCTTATCACCAATCAAAAGGCCGGCACACTGGGGGCCGCAGATTGCTTTGCCTCCGCTATAGGCCACCACTGTGGCGCCTCGTTCCAAATGCACACAGGGGATAGTCAGGTCCTCAGCGGCAGCGTCTACAAGTACAGGGATATTCCTTTCTTTGGCTATGCTAGCTATAACCTCAAGTGACATCGGCTGACCTGTAGCAGAATCCTCATCGGAATTGACATAGATCATCGCCGTTTTGTCATTGATGGCCATTCTTAGCTCGTCGGCCGAGTCGACGGTAATCATGGTAACCCCGACATTTCTGATTGCATGGTCATAGACGTTCCTCGAGTATCGCGGCGAGATCACCTCGGTCTTCTGCAGACCCGTAAGGTCGGGTATCCGAATGAGCTTTTCCGGATTGCCACCCGTCACGCAAGCAGCAGTGACGTGTTTCAATCCAGCAGCACATCCGGCCGAAACCATTCCCCATTCCGCCTTTGTAAGTTCAGCTAGCCGTTGGCCGATACCGAGGGCAAGTTCGTCGTATTGAACGAAATACCCCGAAGCGGACTCAATCGCCTTCAGCACTTCCGGGCGCTCCGTAGAACCACCAAGGATCGTAAAGGTTCCCCGACAGTTAATAATCGGGACTACTCCGATGGCATCATAGATTCCGGTATTGCCCGATACGCCATTGGCCGCCAGGGGCGCAGCCTGATCGAACGTTTTACCTAAGACAGACTCGCTGGCAAATAAACTTCCTGCTATAGGGACTATACCCAGTTGCTTAATAATGTCTCTGCGTTTCATACTAATAGATGGTACTTTTTTAGTTATCCACTTCTATCTATATCACCACTTAATTCTTCTTATCCCACCAAACCTTCGTGCTATTCTTATTTCCACCTTGCATTTCAGGAAATTGAAGCGCCTCTTCCAATCCTACCGGGTTGGTATCAGCCTCCAGGTCAGGATATTTTATTCTTCTCATAATTTCAGAAGGGCCAACATCCGGATTATCGGAGAAGAGGCGTTCATACATTTTGGGATAGCCCGTTCTTCTTAAATCCACCCAGGCCTCCCAGCCGTTGGGATAGATAGCGAGCCACTTCTGGGTCATAATCTGTTCGAACTGAGTTTCCGGGTTTGCAGAGAATGCTATCGGAATATTGGTAAGTGCTGGAGCGCCTTCCTCATAAGGTACGGGAGTATCAGAACTATTAATGTAAGAAGTGATAAATGCCTCACTTGCGTCAGATTTTGCAGTAAGTGAAGCACGTATGCCTCTTTCATACATTTCTTTGGCTGTACCGTCCATACTCCAACCTTGAAGGGCACCTTCTGCTCTTAAAAAATAAACCTCAGCAGCAGTCATAATTTCATAATTACCATTGGTGCCCCCTTCTTCAATCGGTAAATACGGTAATGACATATTTGAGTAGTCATCATTCGGAGGTGAGGTTAACGCCGATTGGCTCTGGCCATTTAAAAGACCTTCATAAGCAAGCCCGTCTCCATCGGAATCTCCTACTACCGCCTCAGCAAAATACGTCGGAATACGAGGGTCGTTATATCCCTTCAACACGCTTTCCATCGCAGCACTCATCCTGAATTCGCCCCATGCTGTTATGGTGGCATACGGTGATCTGATAATATTATCGACGGCAACAAATGCATCCTCGGAGCCATCAGTGATCACACCATCAATAATTGCTTTTTCCGCTTCCATCCTGGCTTTCGTCGCATCCGCGTAGCGGATATGGATGGCCATACGCAAACGCAGACTGTTGGCGAATTGCAACCACCTGTCTGCACTGCCCCCAAACATTCTATCATCAGATGAAAACATTTCAGCTCCAGGATTGGCTTTTAAAATGGACACTGCTTCATCAAGCTGGACAAAAAAATCAGCATAAATGGACTCCTGAGTATCAAAGGGAACTACCAATTCTCCATTACCAAACTGTGAATACATGATCGGACCATAATGATCGGTTATTCTGGAATACGCGAGCACCTTCAAAATCTTAGCCATTGCATTGCCTACCTCGTTATGGTTTTCAGCGGTGATATCTTCAATGGCCTTTATGTGAGGTGCGCAATCGGAATAAAAAGACAACCATGTTTCTCCCGACCATGAATCCGTAAAGTCATATCTGTCCGCTTCAGCATCAGGCGTAGTCAGGGCAAAATACTGAACATACAAATCTGCACTCCAATTTTGAGCATATTGGAAATAGTAGGGATCCGAATACATACTCGCGTATTGCGCCTGAGCGAATACCTGCCCTTGTAACAGGACATCTTTCGCAATAGCATCGGTGGTAATCTGTTTTTCGTTTGTGTTTATTTTAGTAAAATCATCTGTACAGCTCCAAATGGTAGCCGCAAATGCCAGATAGAAAACAGGCTTCAGTATTATTGATTTATTGCTTTTCATAACCATCTGTTTTTAAAATCCGAATTTTAAATTCACGCCGATACTTCTTGTGAGCGGCGGTGCAAAAAACTCATAGCCTTCTTCGTTTGAGTCTGTACCCGTGGTCACTTCAGGGTCAAAGGACGCCTTTAAGGAGAAAAAGAACAGGTTACTACCCACCAGACTGATTTTACCATTCTTCAGTCCAATTGAGTTCAATAGTTTCGTTGGCAGGGAATATGCCAAAGCGAACTCCCTCATTCGGATGTTAGAGGCATCTTCAACAAAAGCCTCTCCTACAGGTTGTTCGGATTTGCCCAGCGATTTCCATAAATCTTCGGCAGTTACCTGAATGTCATTCGGAGTCCCGTCAGCCTTTACAGCTCCTTCAGTACCGAATATATTACGGCCTACCACCAACGTTCCATCTCTTCCCGCGACAGTGCTTTCCAAAAACCCGCCGGAAGCCAGGGAGGCCAGAGATGCTGAAATCACAGAGCCACCTTGCCTGATATCGACCAGGAAGGTCAATTGTAAGTTTTTATATTGAAGCGTGTTGCGAATTCCGCCCAACCAATCAGGATTAAAGTTCGATACTTTTACACTTTTGCCGGCTGTAGTTTCGGGTAATCCATTTTCGGCTACTATTATTCTTCCCTGGTCGTCTCTTTCAAAACCTCTTGAATAGTAATCTCCCCATTTAGAGCCAACGGTAAGTTGCATATTTCTAATCCCGAAAGAACCGTTACCGATTGACAAGCGGTCAAGACCCTCAGCCAATTTTTTTACCTCACTTTGGTTTTTTGAAAAGTTGAGCGTCAGATTCCAGCTGAAGTTGTCAATTTCAACAGGACTTGCAGTAAGTATCACTTCCACTCCCCTATTCTCAATATCTGCTCCATTTAAAAACCTGGATCGCACGCCTGATCCAAGAGGCACATCTTGTGCGAATAGCTGATTCGTTGTGTTTGTCTTATACAATGAAAGATCAACTCCCAACTTGCCTTGAAAAAACCTGGCATCAACACCTACTTCACTTGAAATAGTCTTCTCTGCTTTCAGGTCTTCATTAGGAAGGACCGGGGAAAGATAGATGAGACCTCCTGGCCGCAATTCACCAGCCCGATCCAATTTGAATGGCGCGGTATCGTTCCCTACTTCTGCAACGGAACCCCTAAGCTTTAAATAGCTGAAACCTCTTCCAAATTCAAACATATCAGAGATTACCGCACTTAAGCCACCCGAATAATATCCAAAACTCCGGTTCGCCGGAGGCAATGTAGAACTCCAATCATTGCGATAGGTAAGGTCCAGAAACACCATATCCTTATATGAGCCTTGTCCAAAAACATATAAAGATTGCACCTCCTTGCGTGAAAGGCTCTCTGAAAAACCAGGCTGTAAAGCATTGGCCAGTGCGAATATGTTGGGAACGCTCAATCCGTTGTTGACCGTGCTTACCGAATTACCATTTACCTTTCGAATGTTACCACCCGCGTTGATACTATATTTCCAATGCTCTGAAATCTGATCATTATAGGATAACAAAAAGTCACTGTTCCAGTCGTAGGATTGTCCATTGTCCGTTCTGTACTCCCCCTTCTGAGCAATAATATAGGTGTCATTATAGAAACGGGTTTCTTTATAGCTGGAAGAAGTTTCAAACGCACTTCGCGCCATCAAACTAAGCTTGTCAGTGAAATTATAAGTAAGCGATCCATAGCTCAGGATTCTATTGGTGAATTGCTCCGTTAGGTTTCTTCGTGCCACCCAGTATGGATTAGACCCACCATTAGATCCCGGAAGCCAATAATTTTGACGCACATTGCCATCGGCTGCGGTGTATTCAAATTCTTTAAGGTCCTGAACTCTGATGTTGTTGGGAATTCTATAGACGTGTCTCCATGGGTTCTCAAAATTACCTCCTGTGGCCAGTTCGTTGTCCAAATCGGTTCTTATGTAATTTATTTTTGAATCCAGGACAAGTTTATTTTTGAGAAACTTTTGATTGATCTTCAGACTTAAATTATTCCTCTTCAATTCGTTTCCAGGCATAATTCCCTTTCTGTTATCGTGGGTATATCCAAAATAGAGTTGAGATTTTTCAGTCCCGGCCCTCGCTGTTAATGTATACACCTCGGTTGAGCCCGTCTGCATGAAATCATTATGCCTGTTCGGGTTGGCGCTATAGGGCAGCATTACTCCGCTTTTGTTCGGATCAGGAGACCAGTGCGGTACCATACTGCCATCCAAACGCTGTCCCCAGGACTCCAGTGATCCACTCAATGGTGTTCCATCCTCCGATGCATAATAGGACCCACCAACACCTTGTCCATATTCATCCTGAAAGTCGAACAACAACTTACCAGTTTCCACACTAGCCGTTGCGTTAAAATCAATAGTCAATCGCTCCGCCCCTCCTGACTTTGTGGTGATGATAATCGCCCCATTGTTCGCGCGGGATCCATAGAGCGCGGCGGCGTTACCACCCTTTAATACATTTATTGTGGCAACATCGTCCGGACTCAGATCCGAAATATCACCTCCTATCGGAACGCCATCAACAACATACAGTGGCTGACTGCTGCCATCAATCGAACGATTACCCCTTAAGTTTACACGCGAGGTTCCTGAAACACCGTTACCCGTCCTGACAATAGATAACCCAGCCACTTTTCCTTGTAAACCATTGACGAGATTCTGTGCAGGTCTCACTTCATCGAACGTTTCTAAATCCACATTCTGGGAAGAATAGGTCAAAGACTTACGCTCTCTCCTTATACCGAGGGCTGTGACGACTACTTCACTCAGCGAGTGGCTATCCTCGATCATCGTAGCATCAATTGTAGTCATACCATTCACCGCTATTTCCTGTGTGGCGAACCCGATAAATGAAAATACCAACGTAACATCGCCCGTGGAGGACTCTATTTTGTAAAGTCCGTCGGAGTCCGTTGTGGTGCCCATAGTTGTTCCCTTCACAATAACATTGACTCCAGGAAGTGCATTGCCGACACCATCCGACACTTTTCCGCTTATGGTGTACACGACATCGGGTACCGTTTTGGGCGCCCGTCCATCCGTAATTTCGATGGATTGATTTTGAGGAGTTAATACGATCTGGTTGCCCACAATTCTGTAAGAATAAGAAGAGCCGAGCAGCGTGGAGAGTACATCGGCCAGCGTCTCATCCTGAAGACTAAGGGTAACTTTTTCTTCGTTTTTTATTACCTGGGGACTGTAGGCGAATTTGACTTTTGCCTGCTTGCCGATCATTAAAAGCACATTTTGGAACTCTGCGCCTTCAACTTCAATAGTAACTTTGCGATCCAGCACCCCCTGTCCGGCGCTATCAACGGCATAGGCCATCGCGACGGAAAAAAATGAGGCTACCAGGTGAATCAAAGTTACTTTCATAAGAAACAGTAATCCATGTTGAATGGGTTTAGGTTTATTCATAAATTGAAATGTTTTTGTTTATCAAAGGGCAAAGACCGATGCGCTCATGATTCAATCATGACGCAGGAAAGGCCGGTGATGCTCGTAACATCATCGGCCTGATTTTTTTGTATTAATTCAAATCATAGGCATAGGGGTTGGCGTTAACATTTTATTTGCAGCCTTCAGCCTCAATAAGAATGGAAAATTCAGACCGTTTATATCGGGCGCCAAGCGCGTTGCAAATAATTTCAATCTGTTCATACAGCCCCTCCTCTGCTATATCAGCATAGGTAAGGGTACACCCTGACAGCGCGTTTGCATCATACTGAATGCGGATGCCATAATTTTTCTCGAGCGCCTGGAAAATCTCCACCACCGGAGCATTCTTAAAGTTGGCTTTCATCGGTGGCTGTTGTACGATGACCTGCGGATTATCCACCAGCATCTTCACCGTATTATTTTCATTCCGGTTATAAATGACCTGCTGGTTGGGTGTTACAATGATTTCGTCTTGTGTGTCATGCTTATTGCCGGAAGGTGTGGTAAAGACAGAAACTTTACCCGTTTTCACAGCCACTGTAATTTCCTTGTCCTGTTTGTAGGCTTTTACCAGGAAGCTCGTTCCCAGAACTTTTGTGGTCACCTCATTAGCATACACCAGGAAGGGCTGGTTTATGTTCCTTGTCACTTCAAAGAAGGCTTCTCCTGAAAGGTACACCTCCCGCGTATCTCGGAAAATTTCCGGAAAACTCACCTCGCTGCCAGGCTGAAGCATTATGACCGAACCGTCCTTCATGGCAATCCTTTTCGGGGCGGCATCCGGATTCATGAATTGCAGCATCCGTACGTGACCGTTGGATGCACGTACCGTATTCACTTCGGAATGAAAATAGTTGATGAGGAAAAAAGTACTAACCCCCAGAAATAAGAGGGCTGCAGCAATCCTGGTTAGTTTCCAATAGCCGGAAATCTTATGCTCCGTGTTATCGAGTTTAGACCACAGCCTTTTTTGTACAGCCGCTTGCGTCCGGATATCCAACTCTCGGTCGTCTTTTCCGATAGCGTCAAACCATTCTTCAACCAGCTGCTTCTCTTTTCCGGTACACTCGTTCCTTAAATACCGTTCTAAGATTTCGTCAATTTCCTGCGGTGACATTCTTTTGTATTCTTGGCCTTAATACCAAGACGCACAACTCAACCATTTCCGCAATGGTTTGGAAAGGTTTCTGAAGATAAATGGGATGAAATATTTTAAAGCCAGACTCTGACTAAGATCAGGAGGAAGAGAATGTGGTCTTTTAAATGTATACGAAGCTTCCGTAAGGATTTGGTGAGATGGTCTTCAATCGTTCTCCGGGGCATTTTGAGCATCTCTGAGATTTCAGGAATTGAAAGTCCCTGAAGACGATTAAGGCGGAATACCTGCTGGGATTTTGGCGGAAGCTGGAGAAGCGCATTTTCAATAGCGGTGCTCAACTCATCAAATTCAACCGCCTCATCCGTAGCCAATGAATAACCTGGAAAGAGCTGAAGATAATAATTGCGGTATTTCTCGTGAACAAGTTTTGAACGGATTTTGCTGATAACGCCTTTTCTAACGGACGAAAAAAGGTAATTCGACAAGTTGGAAACGAGCAAAATGTTATGATTTTTCCAAAGTGATGCAAAAATATCCTGAACAATCTCCTCTGCCTCTTCCCGTGATCTGATCCGGCCGTACGCAACTTTAAATAACCGGTACCAATAGCGAATAAAAATTTCCTCAAAAGCACCCCTGTCGCCATTAAGCAATCGTTTTAGTAGTTCTTCGTCGCTATGCTGGATGGGTGTCACAATAAGGAACTCTCATAACAAGTTTAAGTTAATTTAACATTAATTTCAACCGTCACAATTATTCCCGCATTACTAATTCATTCACAAGTACCAATTTTAAAGAGCAATCTGGCAGTGCTTGTAAGGTGGATTCATCCAGGCCTCTTTCGACACTCAGTTCGATGAGCGAAAGAGCTGCTTCGTATCGGAACTTCGCCAGGGTGATGTAGCGTCCGGCTGGCGGTCGATACAAAAGAAAGAAATCGAAACTGTTTTCCAGCACTTCAGCTTTTCATATCTTCGGAACGAGCCCATCTATACCATTTGCGCATGCAGTGGTCTGGATGGGCTTTTTGTGTTTATGAAGGGGTCTGCGTCGGTGTGGTCATCAATAAATAGAAAAAAAGATATGAAGAGGGTATTAGTTGTTATAAACAAGAGCTGGGAAGCAGATCCCCTGATTAGTGCACTGATCGCATCTAAGCTTAAGCCAGTTGGGTTTCCCTTCCCAACTAGCCTTTCTTTCCCTGTGCCAGACCCGGTAGACTCTCCGAAGCCGGCAAAGCAAAATAACCCCAGAGCAATCATTGGCCTCGGACCTAAAACATTCGAAGGCAAAAAGGAAGTAAGCGCCATGGAGGTCATCATTTGGTGTATTGAAGACCTTACTGATCCGTCGAAACACAGTTCAAGTTCAGAGGAAAAATCAATAAAATTAGTCCAGTTATTCGCGACTGAAAAAAATGTTGATTTAGTGATTGCTTTCGGAACAGCCGCCTTCAACGATAAGGGCACATCGTTTAATGGCTCTGTTGTGATCGGCTCCGAGTTCTTCACCTACAATGCCAGACCTGATAACAATCAAAGTCGTTATGAAGATAAAAGGCTTGGTGAGTACTTGCCGTCAAATTTAAGCGAGGCACTCCGTAAATCCTTGTTCGCAATTTTTAATGATAAATTTAAAGATGTCGTCGAATCCAAGCTTGCAGGTACTCCCAACTTCCCGGCTGCCAAACCTAAAATATTAGCGGCATCAAACTATGTTGCGATTAGCAATTTAAATATCACGGATTATAATGACTACGCATGGGCGGACGAAGAAGGTCTATCTCATTACCGTGCAACAAATCAAAAGAATCCAGTTGGATCGATAGAAACCACCCATGGCCTCATTCGTTTGTCAACAGAATTTCCAACGATTTTTATTTCAGCAGTTTCTGACCGGGTTGGATATTTTAATTCTGACGTAACCCCTACTCAGAATTATATAGCATCGTTGAACGGAGGAATTTTGCTTGCGCATCTTCTACCCGCTTTTGTGAATCTGTAATACTAAGTGATTGCATTTGTCTTCAAATCGTAACCAAATTCTAAATTATATGAATAAACCTGACCCTTATCCCTTTTACGCAATTGGGAGTGGATCCTTAAACCTTGGCGATACACCTGGCGTATTTCATGATAGCTATTACGCAGGCCTTATTGTTCAGTTCCCCGTCAACATTTCCTTCATCGCAGCCAAGCCAGAGCTCTAGCGCACTCTGTTCCTGGCCCGTCGGACAAATTCCATGGATAACCTTCCTACCCTAATTGAATCAATGGCATCCAACCACGGTATACGAAGCGTAACCAGAGCGACGTTTCCATCGGGTGCGACCGCATTAAAACACTATCACACGGACTATCGCGAGACCTTTAGGGTTCATCAGGGCGAACTAACCCTTATAAAGGGCGATAAAAAATACACCATAAAGGAGGGAGAGCTTTCACCAACCATCGAAATGCATGAAGTCCATACGTATAAAAACAGCTCAAAAGATGACGTAATAGCCGACATTATACTAGAACCTGGTCATCGAGGCTGTGAACTGGCTAATATCATCTTTTCTGGTATCGTGAAAGATGACAGACTTGGTGAGGTTTCCGCGCGCAAAGGGTACAACATGTTTTGGATTGCTTTCTACGAAATCACAAACACTATCCCAACAGGGATTCCTTGGATTTTGTACAGCTTATTGAAATTCTTCCACGGTCGAAAGAAAATTGATGCCTATAAGGTGACTCTGATAAGCAAATATATAAGCTGATGATTCCCATGCCAGCCGACGACGAGATATACAAGTAACGTTAGCCCAAGGGCGTAGCGCTCTTTAACTGAAACGAAAAGGTACTGCCCTTCCCGACAGAGCTTTCCACGTGAATTTCACCCCCTTGTGCCTCAATGAACTCCTTTGAGATCGCAAGTCCTAAACCTGTTCCGGAAGGTGTCCCTGGTATCTGGAAGAATTTTTCAAATATTCTCTTTATATACTTCTCCTCAATCCCTGGTCCGTGATCGGCAACTGAAAACTGAACCGTTCCGTCGGAAGCGGAACACGACACCATGATTTTTTCATTCTCCGGGCTGTACCGAATGGCATTTGTCAAAAAGTTGACCAGTACCCAGGTGGTTTTGTCCATGTCAGCTTGTATCTCCGGCAGTTGTTTGTCCAGCCGGATATCCATATCAATGTGTTTTCGCTCTGCCTGAAACCTCACCGCTTCAACGGCTAAATTCACAATTTCACCAGCCTTTGTCCGCTCAATATTCAACTTGATATTGCCCGTTTCAACCTGCGAGAGATCGAGTAGTTCGTTTGTGATCTTGGACAACCTCACTACTTCATCGTTCAACGTACTGGTAATATTGCGTTGTTCTTCGTTAAGTATTCCAACACGGCTGTCCAGCAACAATTTCACACACATCTGGAGCGATGCAATCGGAGTCTTCAACTCGTGGGAAATCGTAGCGATAAAATTCGTTTTCGCAAGGTCCAACTCTTTGTACGCCGTGACATTCTTCATCAGGATCACCTTCCCGATGTCTACTTTTTTCCTTTCCCCCGTGGGTATGAAGCTTACCAGTATGGCTTCTTTAGTGAAATAATTCTCCTTTCCGTTTACTACAGCCTTGACCAGAGAGGAGGTATCCTTGCCATTTTCGCTTTCCCGGACGAGGCTGCGAAACAGATCATTGTTTAAGGCCACGTCGGGTGCGTAGCGATCAATAATATCAAGGCGCTTCATGTTGAGGATCTCAGTGGCCTGGTCATTGGCGAAAATGATTCTGCTGGTTTCGTCAAGGCCGATAACCGGGTCAGACATTCGGTTGATAATCGTCTCAATCCGCTTCTTTTCAAATAGAATCTTTGCAAGGTTGCTGTGCTCATATTCATCAAGCTTTTCAGCCATCTGATTGAAAGCTTCAGCCAGTTCTTCAAATTCATCCTTGCGGTCAAATTGAAGCCGTTCTTCGTAGTTCTTGTTTGCAATCGCCTTAATACCTGAAGTCAGTTGTATAATGGGGTTGGCAATGTATCCTGGAAAATTGACAATGAACGTAAAGGCCACCAGTATGCAAATTGACCCGACAATAATGAGATACGTGGATGCCTTTTCAGAGGATTCAATCGTCTTCTCATTCTTATTGACGATTGCTTTCATGTTGACCTCCTGGATCGTAAGGCATATCCTTCTTATGACAACCAGGCTACTATCGCCTACATTAGTATTCTTAATTTTCTCGAATGCCGTCCGCAATTCCTGAGTTAGCACCCGTTCTCCACCTTCTGTTACGTTTTCCTCCTGGAGCTGGAGATTTGATTCAATGATGCTGATGGCTGCAGCCGGGTCAGACCTCATAAGATCACATTGCTCCACGATCCGCTTGGTATACTCAAGGGATTCATAGTTATCTTTCAAGATGTTTTTCGAATCATTTGACAAACTTTTCAAGTAGTAGAGTCCCAAAATTCCAATGGTCAGGATAACCGTGAAAAGAAACAGGACACCGATCCTGACTTTTGCCTTGATGCTCATGATAATATGACTAAATCAATGTCCGAATCTGACAGCTTGTTGAGAAGACGGTTGAACACGTTTGTGTTCAATATCACCTGCCATAGCCTTAAGTGAGGCTTCCCGATGCATACCGTTGTGATTTCCTTTTCCGATGCGACTTTCGAAATAATCGAAGGTATATTATTGTTCTTAACCTGGATCACGTCTGCCCCCAGTTCCGTTGCCAGTTTGAAGTTATTAATTAAATGTCTTTGAACCGACAGCTTGATCCGGTTTGAGTTTTCCCTATTTGTCTGTACATACAACACGTACCATTTCGAGTTGTAGTAGCCGGCCAGCCTTGCAGTCTTGCGAATGATCATCCTGGCTGTTTCATGATTGCTGCTAATGCAGGCCAGCAAACGTTCATGCCGCAGCTTTGTACTGGTAGTAACTTCCGTGTCGACTTTTCTTTCAACCTGGGAGGCCACTTCCTTTAGTGCCAACTCGCGGAGCTGCAATATCTTATCCGCTTGAAAGAAATTCAGCAGGGCTGTCTGAATTTTCGAGGGATGATAAATTTTTCCCTCCTGCAACCTGGTTATAAGCTCGTCTGCCGTTAGATCGATATTCACCACTTCATCGGCAAACTGTAGCACCCGGTCGGGAATGCGCTCCCGTACTTCGATACCGGTAATATGTTGTACTTCCGCATTCAAGCTTTCGATGTGCTGAATATTCACGGCACTGATCACGCTGATCCCGGCTTCAAGGATCTCCAGCACGTCCTGCCATCTCTTTTCGTTCTTGCTTCCTTCTATGTTGGTGTGTGCGAGTTCATCGACAATGACAACATCAGGACGACTATTGATTATGGATTGAATATCCATCTCATCAAGTTCTTTGCCTTTATAAAAAACCTTTCTCCTGGGAATGATCGGCAATCCTTCCACCAGTCCCTGTGTCTCCAGACGGCTGTGCGTTTCCACATATCCTACACGAACGTCTACTCTATTCTTAAGAAGACTATGCGCCTCCTGGAGCATTCGGTACGTCTTGCCGACACCGGCACTCATCCCGATATAAATCTTAAACTTTCCCCGTTTGGACTTTCGGATTAAGTCTAGGAAGTGCTGAACCGATTTCTCTTTTTCGTCCATGTAAACGCGAGGCTTGAACTTTATTGAAGAATTAATATGACAATTACCTAAAAACTCAATGCCAGGGCCGTAGTTACAAAGGTATCGGTTTTCGAAGCGCCATCATCTTTTTGAAAAACGTTGTCTTTGCTGGCAAAATTTCTTACCTCAACCCTCCAGATTGCATTAGGCAATACGAGGTAATCAAAGTTTGCTGAAACCCCCGTTGTCTTGAACCCGTTGGGGGTGCCCGTTGCAATGATCACACCGTTTTCATCCTCGTAGTATTCAGCGCGCATGCCAATGGACAATTTATCATTGATGGTGAATTTTGCGATCACAACTGGCGATATCCAGACATTTGTACCCGTGGTCTCCGGACTTTTCTCTTCCGCTCCATAATCAAAGCCCACGGTCAAACCTACCTTGCCAGAGACCTGAAATATTCCGTAGAAATTATGGAAATAGCGCATCTGTCTCGAACTGTCAGGTTTGTCCGTTCCAATAAACGAACTGCTGTTGAGTGTGATCCTATCATTGGGCTTGAAGGTAATCTGGGTTCCGAAAGAAGGTAACGAGTTCCCATCCACGCGCTGAATGCGCTGCCATCCATTCAGGATCAATCCCGACAAGAACCACTTTCCATTCTCACTTGTGTACGAGATCTTTGCGCCTGCTTCATAGTAGGGCGTATTATCGGCAAGGATACTCCGGGTTAAATTCCAACAGTCCTTCCCGATAGCACTCTCAAAACCAATATGCGACGCGAATATACCCGCGTCAACCCAAAGGTTCTAGACGATGACAGTTTAATACCGACGTTAGCTTCGTAGATGTTCTTCAATACTCCGGGTTCCGCAGCAAGGTTGGCATTGGCATAAGTCCCTGCCATGAGCGCAAGATTTGCACGAACATTATCGGTTTGATAGCTGCCGCGGATAAATCCAAGATTCAAATTTACTTCGTTGTGGCGATTGTAAGCATAAACAAATCCGGGCCTGGTGTTATGTTCAGGCTGATTGAAATCATAGCTGTAGTAAGTCTCTATGTATCCATTAATGGTAAAGGGGGAACTTTTAGTTTCTTCCTGTCCAAACGCATACGTATGGAAAATGGTGGCTATAAGAAATATAAAGGCGTGTTTCATTTATCTTGCTGTTAAAGTTTCAACTACTTGCTCATTTCATCCAACGCTATGTTCAGACGCAAAACATGAACCCGGGATGTTCCCATCCCAAGAATTGGCTTCTCAATGTGTTCCTTTACCAGTTCCTCAATTCTGGAAGTTTCGATACTTCTCACTTTAGCAATCCTGGCGATTTGAACCATTGCGGCTCGCGGTGAGATGTGGGGATCAAGCCCGCCACCTGAGGCCGTGACCAGATCAACCGGAATCTTAGATTTGTCTATATCGGGGTTATGAACAAGAAACGTGTCGATCCGCGCTTGAACGGTCGCCAGGTAGTCCGGATTCGAGGGACCCTTGTTTGAACCGCCAGTTCCCGCAGCATTGTAGTTGACTGCCGAAGGGCGGCCGTTAAAATACCGATCATCGTCAAACTTTTGGCCGATCAGTTCAAATCCTACGACCTTACCATTTACCGTCACCTGTTCTCCCCTCCCGCCATTGGGAGCCACGACTTTAGCAATTCCGGTAATGACCAGTGGATACAACACACCAAACAAAATGATGGTGATGAGGGTAATTTTTAAACCTATAACAAAATGATTTTTCATGGCTGCACTAAATTAGAGGAGCGATAAGAAGGTCTATCAGTTTTATTCCAATGAATGGAACGATGATGCCACCCAATCCATAGATGAATAAATTCCGGGTGAGCAGGGCGCTTGCCCCAATGGGTTTATAGGCGACACCACGTAAAGCAAGCGGTATCAGCATCGGAATAATAATAGCGTTGAAGATCACAGCAGAAAGAATAGCACTTTCAGGGCTTGCGAGCTTCATGATGTTAAGTGATTGTAGCGCTGGAATGGAAGCCATGAACAACGCAGGGACGATCGCAAAGTATTTCGCCACATCATTGGCAATAGAGAAGGTGGTAAGTGTACCGCGCGTAATCAAGAGCTGTTTACCGATTTCAACGACCTCGATTAGCTTAGTTGGATCATTGTCGAGGTCTACCATATTACCCGCTTCTTTCGCTGCCTGCGTTCCGCTATTCATAGCTACGCCAACATCTGCCTGGGCCAGCGCGGGCGCATCGTTTGTTCCATCGCCCATCATAGCAACAAGTTTTCCCTGAGCTTGCTCTTTTCGGATGTATTCCAGTTTGTCTTCAGGCTTAGCTTCTGCTATGAAATCATCAACACCGGCTTTACCGGCAATGTATTTTGCCGTGAGTGGATTGTCACCTGTTACCATAACCGTTTTGACACCCATCTTTCTGAGTCGTTCAAAGCGTTCCCTAATGCCAGGCTTGACAATATCCTGTAGTTCAATCGCACCCATAACAATGCTGTTCTGCGATACGATAAGCGGAGTTCCTCCATTAGACGAGATCCTCTCAACAACCGTCTTTATTTCATCCGGAACTTTGTTCCCCTTGTTCTCGACCAGGCTTTTGATGGCATCAAAGGCACCTTTCCTTATGCTTCTTCCGTCAAGATCGATTCCTGATGACCTTGTCCCGGCAGAAAACTTGATAATTGAAGCCTGTGGCAGTCCAAAGGAAATCTCAGATTGGCTTCCCATCAGCGCGGGATGTTTAAATCCCTTTGTTGCAGCTAACTCTACAATGGATTTTCCTTCCGGAGTTTCATCGGCCAGGGAGGCAATTGTGGCCGTTTCGATAAGATCGTCTACGAGTATCCCATTAGCCGGATAAAAGTTGGTTGCTTTTCGATTGCCGATAGTTATGGTGCCGGTCTTATCCAGCAATATGGTATCCAGATCACCGGCAGTCTCCACGGCTTTCCCGGATTTAGAGATTACGTTAGCCTGAAGCGCCCTGTCCATACCGGCAATCCCAATCGCAGACAGTAAGCCACCAATTGTCGTTGGTATAAGACAAACGAACAATGCGATCAGTGCCCCGATGGATATCGGCGTATTCGCATAGTCACCGAAGGGTTTTAGTGTCACCGTTACTAAAAGAAACACAATGGTAAATCCCGAAAGTAAAAGTGTGAGGGCAATCTCATTGGGTGTCTTCTGGCGGCTTGCACCCTCTACCAGGGAGATCATTTTATCCAGGAAGCTTTCACCCGGTTGTGTGGTCACCAACACTTTGATCTTGTCTGAGAGAACTTTCGTTCCACCGGTTACTGAACTCTTGTCCCCACCAGCTTCACGGATAACCGGAGCAGACTCACCGGTGATCGCACTCTCATCTACCGTGGCAATGCCTTCAATAATTTCTCCGTCGGAAGGAATGATGTCGCCGGTTTCACAGACAAACACGTCACCCTTCTTTAGCAGGCTTGATGCTTTTGTGGCAACCATCCCATTATCGGATACAACTTTTGCTGGCGTTTCCTCTCGTGTCTTGCGCAACGAGTCGGCTTGTGCTTTGCCTCTTGCTTCAGCAATGGCTTCGGCAAAATTGGCAAAGAGAAGAGTTATCAAGAGGACAAGAAAAATCACCAGGTTATAAATCGGTGATCCCTGGTCTGTGTGGGTAAATGAATAAATGGAAACGGCAAGCATGATCAGCGTGCCCACCTCCACACAGAACATGACGGGGTTTTTCATCATGAGTCTGGGGTTGAGTTTTACAAAAGACCCTTTGATTGATTCAACCACCAGGGAAGGCTCAAATAGTCGTATATCTTTTTTGATTCGTTTGCTCATAATTGATAGGTCGTTAATTACATGGAGAAATATTCTGCCAAAGGTCCAAGCGCCAGCGCGGGAAAGAATGACAGGGCAGCAATAATGATGATCACCGAAAGCAGGACAGCGACAAATGCCGGGCTTTCAACTTTCAGCGTTCCGGCACTTTCAGGTATATATTTCTTTGAGGCCAGTGATCCGGCAATCGCCAGTGGCCCGATGATGGGAATAAATCTTCCGAACAGCATACACAAACCACACAGAATATTCCAGAATGGAGTTGCATCACCAAGCCCTTCAAACCCAGAGCCATTATTGGCCGCGGACGAAGTGAACTCGTATAACATTTCACTGAAGCCATGATAGGCGGGATTAGCTAACCATCCAATGTCGGGATTGCTGGATTGAATATGAGAGGCTATTGCCGTACCCACCAGGATCAGAAACGGATGAAGGATTGCCACCAGGGCAGCGATCTTCACTTCTTTGGCTTCGATCTTCTTACCGAACAATTCCGGTGTTCTTCCCACCATCAAACCCGAAATAAATACGGCGATGATCACGAACACAAAGAAATTGATGAAGCCAACACCCACCCCTCCGTAGATAGCATTGATCATCATGTCGAGAATGTAGACACCGCCGGAAATAGCAGTTTGGCTATCGTGCATCGAATTTACGGAACCATTGGAAGTGGATGTTGTTGACACGCCCCAGAAGGCACTGGCCGCGGGCCCTATTCTCATTTCCTTTCCTTCCATCGATCCCAGCGAGTTGTCAATACCCATGTCGGTGATCTTCGGATTGCCTTGAGATTCAAAGTATACCGTGACAAAAACAAACGAAAGAAAAATCAACGTCATCGCGGCAAAGAATGCGTAGCCAACTTTGGGTTTGCCGATGTAGAATCCAAACGCAAAGATCAGAGCAATCGGAATAATGATGATGGCAAAATTCTCCACCAGGTTTGTAATGTAGTCCGGATTTTCAAAAGGATGTGTTGAGTTCGGGCCAAAATAGCCACCACCATTTGTACCGACCTGTTTGATTGTCACCATGGGCGCCACAGGTCCACGCGCAACATTTACCGTATCGCCTTCAAGCGTCACAACTTGTGCCGCGCCTTCAAATGTAGATGGCATGCCCTTCAACACGAGGAATATGGAGATGACGAGAGATATCGGCAGAAGGATCCTCGTACAGCTCTTCAGAAACAAGTGATAGAAATTACCCAGATCGGATGCCTGTCTTTGCACGATCCCTCTGAACAATGAAGCCATCGCAGCAATACCCGTCGCAGCACTTACGAACTGAAGAAAGCAAAACACGAGTAACTGTGTCAGGTATGTTGCACCCGTTTCGCCGCTGTAATGCTGAAGGTTTGTATTGGTCATGAAACTCACGGCAGTATTGAACGCCGTTGTTGGCTCCATGTTGGTGATTCCATCGGGATTCCAGAAGGGGTGCCATGATTGCGTCAGCAGCATCACCATTGCCCACGCAAAGAATATAATGTTCAACGCAAGGGAGGCCTTCAGATTCTCCTTCCAATCCATTGATCTTTTCGGATCTATTTTGCACAACCTGAAGATCAGGCTCTCCAACGGTGCAAGAAAGTCCAGCCACGTTCTCTCATTTTTGAATACTTTAACACAATAACGTCCCAGCGGAATGGCCAATACAATGGTCAGTAGAAAGAGAAGCGTTATTCCTATAATTTGAGGATTCATTTGATTGGGATTTGCAAAGTGAGCAAAACTTAAAATTTCTCTGGTTTAATAAGCGCATACAGCAAGTAGAAGAATAGCAGTATGCTTATGGTCAATAATGTGATCATCATAACTTTAGATTTTATCAAATACCTTTATCAACTGGAACAGCAGCCAGAAGCAAAAGAGCCCGAGCAGAAGCATGAGTGCGGTGAGCATTTAATTAAGATTTAGTTGAAAGTTATATTTTGCCAAGGGTTGCCTGCGCGTCACTATAATCCCGAAGCATAGCGTAATCGTGCATACTCAAGTCGCAGTTCGCGCGGCATAAAAGGTTCGATCCATTTCCTGGATACGCGGTTCTGGTCAAGTGATCGAGACAGCGTGAACAGGTAGACATTCACAATTCCGTTCTTCACGGTTTGATTCCCTTCCTTGAAAAGCTTTAAGGCAACGTCCAAAAACCGTTCGAGTTTTTTAAACTTTCCTTCTTCACATAGGGTTAGGGAGATGTCTGCAAAAACCTGAATTGATTTGTAGAACTGGCGTGTGTAGTGAGGGTCATCTTTCTCCTCGGGTACTTCTCCATTCAACATCACCAGCGCAATCCTCTCGTTAATCATAGTATGTTCATTTAAGCAGTTGGCCAATGACCAATTCTATGCTAAAATGGACAAGCTCTGTGAATCAGTGAGTTAGCTTGCAGAGGAATACATTGACCCTTCGGAATCCGTAGGGTGATTTCAGAATCCGAAGACGCGACAGTTAAAAAACACCTTTTTGAATGGATCTCGCCCCGATACATCGGTAGCGAATTGCCGTTTGAGCGTATCGATTCGTCAACCGCCGTAACTAAATGCTTCAAAATCTTTATGATTTCGTAATAAATCAAAATCAACTGTGCGTGAACAAAGGGTGAACGATAGGACTGACATTAGTCAACATCGCGCGTGAGTATTCAGCTTAAATGTTGTAGTCCTTGATCTTTTGATAGAGTGTCGTCAGACCAATTCCCAACAGCTTTGCCGCCTGAGTCTTGTTCCCATCAACGTGTGTGAGCACTTTCCTGATATGGTGCTTCTCAACCTGGGCAAGTTCGAATTGATTGTCGTCATCACCCGTGCGAAAATCCGAGGGGAGAAGTGAAGAATCCAACTCGCCTTCGGCAAGAATGACGCTTCGCTCAATTACATTTTTAAGTTCACGAATATTTCCTTTCCAGGGATGCTTTTTTAAGGCCGCCAGGAAACCTTTGCTTACCCCCGGAACTGGTTTATTTGTTTTTAGAGAAAACTGTTTGATGAAGTGATCCATGAAAATTGGAATGTCATCCTTTCTATCGCGCAAGGCAGGAAGAGAGATCGTAAAAACAGAAAGGCGGTAGTAGAGATCACTTCTGAAATGTCCCGATTCCGATTCATGCTCCAGGTTCTTATTAGTTGCCGCAAGAAACCTGACATTCACATGTCTCGCCCTGCTATCCCCAACGCGATAAAACTCTCCTGTTTCAATTACTCGCAAAAGTTTCGCCTGCAGTTCAATAGGCATTTCTCCGATCTCATCGAGAAAAAGGGTTCCCTCGTGGGCTTCCTCCAAATAACCTCTCTGAGCCTTATTGGCCCCCGTGTAGGCGCCTTCAGCATGACCAAACAATTCATTCTCTAACAAATCCCTGGGAAAGGCACTACAGTTCAGTGCGACAAATGATTTAGTCTTCCGTTGACTTTCATAGTGTATCGCCTGGGCGAAGAGTTCCTTTCCGGTTCCAGTTTCGCCGAGCACTAGTACATTGGTATCCGTGCCCGCTACCTTTTTCGCAAGCTCGATACATTGCTTAAGGATTTTGTTCTCACCCAGGATTTTCTTGAAACCAAACTTTTCTCCAAGCCTGGTTTCCAAACGCAGTACTTTTTGCTGAAGCAAAGCCTTCTCTGTTGCCTTGCTCAGTAGTGGAATAATCCGCTCCTGGTGTTCGCCTTTTGTGAGGTAATCAAAGGCGCCATTCTTAATGGCTTTCACGCCATCCTGAATAGTTCCGAAGGCAGTGAGAACAATAACCTCAATTTCGGGAAACTCCTTTTTTATCCGTGCAGTGAGATCAACTCCATTGCCGTCGGGCAGTTTGACGTCGGATATAACGACCTGAATCGACTCCTTCGACAAGGCTTTTAAACCGTCTTTGACGTTTGCCGCCTGGATGACCGTATAGCCCTCAAGTTCGACCACCCTGGAAAGAAGTTTTCGGAGATTCTCTTCGTCATCAATAATTAAGACTTGAGTCACGGGGCAAATCTAAGCAGGATGGTATAAAGATTTTATAAATATTTTTACCATCGGGATCCTCTGTCCAAGGCAGTTTTCTACGTCAACGGGAATGACGTCGGATTTATTACCGGCTGTATCAGCCCTGCCTCCTCACCATCTCCCGGATCCAAATCGGTGCAAAAGGCGAAGTAACCTTTGGAAACGGTATAGTCGCCATAGATGCCTAACGACTCGCCAATATTACTCGCCCGCTTGCGATGGCAATGTCGGCTGAATGCCTAAGATCTTGATTGTCCGGAAACCGCGGTCCTCATCGCCCTGTCCGGATTCGATCATAGCCTTCCAAAAATCTGAACACTACGTCGACCTTGAAGGCCATAATCAGCGTTCCGCAGCTGATTCCGTTCATGGCATGATCATCGCAAGAATGCGGCGTATCCTACAAGCTGAATCATCATGCTCAATAACTACCTCAAGACTGCAATTCGTTTCCTCTTCAAGAACAAAGGCTACGCCCTACTCAACATTTCCGGTCTGATCATCGGCATTTCCTTCAGCTGCATGCTGTACACATACGTAAAGTACGAATTGTCCTTCGATAGCTTTCATCATAAATCCGACAGAACATTTCGCGTCATGACAATTGATGCCAGCGACGTCACCGCGCCGGCCAGGTATAACGTGGCACCGATTCCGGTCGGGCCGGAGCTGGTAAAGAACTTTCCCGAAGCTGAAACGGCCGCCAGGCTCTACAGATTCATAGGCCAGGTGGTGTTCAACATCAATGGCGAGAATTTCATGGAGCGCGATTGGTACATGACCGACTCCGCCTTCTTTGACGTATTTGACTACGAGTTTCTACATGGCGACAGAGCGAGTGCCCTCCGTCAACCTTCTTCGATAGTGCTTTCCGAGGCGGCTGCCCGGCAGTATTTCGGCGCTACCGACGTGGTGGGTAGAATATTGGACAGGACCAATCTTGGACCGCTGAAGGTAACCGGTGTATTCAAAAATCCACCGGTCAATACACATTTGTATTTCAACGTTCTCGTTTCAACGGCTTATACTGAGCCGTTCTGGAAAAATCAGCTCGACAACTGGGCATTCGACATGGAGTCTTCAATAGTGTCCTATACCTATGTTGTGCTCAAAAGCAAAGAATCACTGGCCGCAGTAACGGATAAGCTACCCGCATTCGAACGTCTGCATTTCGGCACATCGCAGCCAAATGTGAAGATCGAATTGCAGCCCCTACGCGATATCTACCTGCACTCCGCTGATGTCAGCGAACAACATAAGATTACCCGATCGGGCAGCCTCTCCTATATCTATATCTTTTCATCAATGGCGGTATTCCTGGTTCTCATTGTCTCGGTGAATTACGTGAATCTCGCAACAACCCGCGCCATGTCGAGGTCAAGGGAAATTGGCGTGCGTAAAGTGGCCGGAGCAAAGCGGCGCCAGCTGATCGCACAATATTTAACGGAATCATTTGCCATTACCGCAGTCGCCATGTTGATATCCCTCGGTGTGATGGACGTGGCTTTCCCGTACTTCAATCAAATTACCGGGCGCGATTTTGACCTACGTCTAGCGACCATCACCGAATACCTGCCCGGCTTAATAACTATTTCCGCGGTCATTGGCCTGGGCGCAGGTTCCTACCCGGCGTTGTATCTCGCTGGCTTGAAACCTGTGCTCTCCTTGCGCGGGAAGGCGGTCGCAACAGGATCACAGGGTTCACTACGGCAAGTGCTTGTCATAACGCAGTTTGCCTTGAGCATTCTGATGATCATATCCACCATTGTTGTCGGGCGTCAAATGAATTATATTCAAACGAAGGACCTTGGCTTCCTTAGGGACAACCTGATGGTGATTGACATTAACAGTGGAAATGTCAGAGAGAAGTTCGAGACGGTCAAAAATGAATACCTGAAAATTCAGGGCGTTAGTCACGTCGCCACCTCCTCGCGGGTACCCGGAGAGTGGAAGAACATCACCCAACTTTATGCACGGTCTGAGAATGCCGTAGATTCACTGAATCTCTATTTCATGGGTTTCGATGAAGACATGCTCGACACCTATCGTTTCCGGCTGAGCGAGGGTCGCTTCTTCAATAAAAATACACGCAGCGATTCAACCTCAGTCTTGTTGAACAGGACCGCCGTAAAAGCGTTGTCGCTGACAGAACCAATTGGTAAACAAATTTCTCTTCGCTCGCCGGATGGTATGGTGCGGGCGACGGTCATCGGTGTGCTGGAAGATTTCAACTTCCAATCTTTGCATGCGCGTATTGAACCCATTGCCATAGCTGCATGGAACAATCCCATCCAGAGTATCGACTATTTTACCCTTAAGTTTTCAGGCGATGCCACGAAAATCGTGGAGAAAGCCACCTCCGTGCACGAACGGTTCGACGAACGCTCGCCGATCGAGTTTCACTTCCTCGATCAGCAGCTCCAGACTTTTTATGACGCTGAAAAGCGCGCCAGCATGATATTTCAGATGGGCGCCTTCCTGAGCATCTTTGTCGCGTGCCTCGGCCTGTCCGGCCTTGCTGCGTATAACATACAACGACGAATGAAAGAACTGGGCATACGGAAAATTCTCGGTGCCAATTCGTCGCAGCTTTTTGTGTTGCTCTCGACATCGTTCATGAGACAGATCCTCATTGCTTTTGTGATTGCCGCACCCCTTGCCTGGTTTTCAATGCGCGAATGGCTGGAGGCCTTTCAGTATCGTGTATCGTTAGGAATTGGAGTCTTTCTGATCTCCGGCATAGTCGCCTTCCTGGTCGCACTTGTGACGATAAGTATTAGAACAGTGATCGCGACAAGAACGAATCCAGTCAATACACTGCGGAATAACGACTAGCGTCCCTCTATTGACTATTGACATGAACAGCCAAAGCAATCCCGCCGATCGTCATCGGCCATTTCCCAAACGCACAAGCACTAATAACGCTCAGTTAGTCGTGGATACTTGTCTTCAAAATCATGCGGAGACACATATTCACCTGTCATTTTATAACTTCCGAAATCATAGCTGACCTCCGTACAAACGCACCTTGGACACCCCTCTTCATCAATCTTGTTGGTCCTTTTTTGATAGGCAATATCTGCTACGTGCATCATCTCTTCGCCAGCCCACATCGATGGATCCACTATCGTCGCAAACAATTCAGGACTATTTATTGCCCGATCGAACTCGTCCTTTCCCAGCGAGATGAGATAGCATCGAAAGTAGATAAAATCATCAGTTGAAATATATTTCCCACTTATGATTTGATAGAGAGACTTGATATTGTAATTCCAAAGCTTCACAACGTTCTCCACGAACGTACATTCAAAACCTACGATACGCTCTTCGGGCATCGAAGCTAACGTATCTGTCAGAAATTGAATCTGCTTATCATAAGCGTCAGGAAATTTAGATTTGGAACGATTTATCAGGATCCAGAAACTCGAATCATCCATTTTCAACGAATCCGGAAAAAACCGCGGTGATTCGCTTCCCTTTGAATTCTGCATTTCAGCATACATTGATTCCTGAGTCTCGATGAGTTTATAGGAGGCGACTTTGTAACCGGCAATTAGTACGACGACAACGAGCAAAAGGATGTACAGGAGGACTTTCATTTTACGCTAACTGCTAATACAAGGCAATATCCAGAAGTAATTGCGAAAAAAGAAGTACCGGTGCGATCTTAGAAACACCTCCATATCCAATGTATGAACGTCAGCGACAGCAAGAAATGAATCTTTGAACATTGTCTCACTACGCGTATATTGTTTGATCCCTGCACATGAACGTTCAGTTGAAACTTAAAAAAAGTCATTTATTGCCTGATTTTCCATCGGGCTCATCTATCAATTTCAGAGATGGCAAGTTGTTTCTAATCGGTGATGATGCCAATAATGTCCTGGTACTTGACTCAGCCTATAATCGCGTGGATTCCAAAAGACTCTTTGACTTTCCGGAGAAAAGAATTCCCAAGCCTGTTAAGGCCGACCTCGAAACATCAGCCGTAATAACTCTTGGTGGAAAAGACTTTCTGATGATTCTTGGCTCTGCTTCCACCGGCACGAGGGAAAAAGCATTTATCATACCCTTCTTGGAATCAGATCTGGACGTGCCTCACTTTCGCGTGGTGCATACTGACATTTTCGCCTCGCGTCTGTTGGGAGGCGGCATTAGCGAAGTCAATATCGAGGGATCAACGGTGATTGGCAAACACCTGTTGTTGAGCAATCGCGGGAATCGAGGTCACCTCACCAATCACTTTGCCATAACTGAAGTAGATTTTTGGGAACGTCAGGCCAGCGCGCTGCTTAAAATTGTACCCGTTAAAATTCCCGTGGTGGCCGATGACGCCCCAAGTGTTTCAGAGTTGTGCTACGTGGACAAACTTGATATGCTGTTGATGGTGCTGTCAAGCGAACACACCAGCAACGCTTACGACGATGGTATTATTGGCAACAGTTACATCGGCTGGATTGAAAACATTACTGGCAAGATGCAAGCCCCGATTCTCACAATCGATCAAATCGTAAGTTTAACATCTGTCCATCGCGACTTCAATAATGAAAAGGTTGAGGGGTTGTGTGTTGAGACCGTAAATGGCATGGAGCTTACCCTGCATCTCGTGTCGGACAACGACAATGGCGAAAGCAAACTCTTCAAAATTGGTATGACGTTAACCCGTTAACGAAACTCTTTACCTGTGTAAAGAGTTTTGCTTTTAATCATCATGAGGCCGAAAGTACCTTTTCAGTTAGTTTGTGGGTGCTTCGACGCTACGCGCCGATAGCTAGTTTGTATATGCCGGAAAACACGGCAGCATCGAAGCACTCAAGATTTAGTCGCACGCTCCATGACCCCGGATTAAACACCTGCGAAGTGATGCTCGTTCCATCCAAACGTTATTTGAAAAACCAATTTTTGAAAACGGGGTACGCCCGCCAATCTCAAAGGCTCCATTGGCTCCGCGTGTTGTGGATTTCTCTTTGCGCCCCTGTGAAGCATCTTTTTTTGTGTACTTTAGTCGATCTGCTACGGGTGTATTGGCCCAAAGATGACGTACTCAACGCAGGGTACTGCGGCTATGCGAAATTTCACCCGACCATATTTCTTTATCGCACTTTGCCTCTGTCCAATTTGGCTATGCGCGCAAGCTCAGCCCGACACGGTCAAGTCTTCATTGGCGAAGAAGGCTCTCAAAATGGGAATGGGATACATCACCACCGGTAAGAAGGATACGGTAAGAAACGAAACGAGTGTCGACATCAACAAAGTTTACGCGGGCAAGATCATCCGTCACATTTACCTCGAGCATATCGATTTTGAACGGTCTATCTACGATAGCACCAAACGAACCAAAAAAATTATCGCCGACCTGGCCAATGCCCTTCACGGAACTACTAAACCAGGCATTGTGCAGCAGCATCTGTTTATCAAAAAGGATCAACCCCTGAATCCCGATATGTTGTCGGACAATGAGCGATATATTCGCGATCTTGACTTTATCCTGGATTGCCGGATCGTAGTTGTTCCCTTGCCGGATCAACCCGATTCCGTTGACGTTTCGGTTATCACCAAAGATGTGTTCAGCTTGGGTGTACGAATCGGTGGCACTATCCCCACGGCACCGCTCATCGGTATCTACGACGCCAACCTCGCCGGACTGGGCCAACGCCTGGAACTTACCGGCGTGTTCGATGGTGAAAAAAATCCCACATTTACATCGGCCGCCTACTACCGGAAGAGCAGCGTATTTGGAAGCCTGGCCAATATCGAGCTGGGGTACACGCAGCTCAACACGGCCATTAGTTATGGAGAGGAATGGGAATACGCGTACTACGTCCGGGCTACACGACCCTTGGTATCTCCCTATTCGCGAATAGCCGGAGGATTTGAGTTTAGCAACAATTGGTCGCACAACATCGATCAGGAACCAGACTCCACATTCCTCAAATATGGTTACAAGGTATCTGATGTCTGGATGGGCTATAACTTTGGTGTGAAGCGCAAAGCCGGGGATCGAAACCGGATCTTTTTGGCCGGGCGCTTTTTTGACGGGTCGTATCTGGACAGACCCGACCAGGTAGAATATGATGACGAAGTAAAATACAATAGTGCGAGTGGCTACCTCACCGAGCTCACGTTTTACAGGCAGGACTTCTACCGAACGCGATATGTGTTTGGGTTCGGACGAACGGAAGATGTTCCTTATGGTCTATCACTCGCCTTTACCATGGGCTACCTCGATCAGGTAGGCGTCGAGCGCCCGTACACCGCAGTCAAGTTTCGCTATGCGGTTGCCAACCGAAAAGGTAATTTCTACAATTTCAATCTCCAGGCGGGAACCTACATCCGTTCGGGAAAACTGGAAGACGGTGTGCTCAATGGCACCGTTTCCTACTTCACACGAGCCTTAAACGCCGGCAACAGTAAGGTCAGGGGACTTATATCGGCCAGTTACGCGGCGCTCTTGGCTCAGGACCTTCTGCCGTCAATGCAGATTACCCGAACGGACCTGCCCACCTTTTCGGCCGACAGCGTTTGGGGAAATCACAAAGCCTTTATACGCATCGAACCAACCGTATATACACCGTGGCAGTTGCTGGGATTCCGGTTTGCACCGTTTGTGGGCGTGATCGCGGGTTGGCTCGACTGCCTGACATGTCCGACCAGAGATACCAACTTCTACGAATTTTCTGCCGGAGCCCGCACGCGGAATGAAAGCTTGATTTTCGGAACCATGGAAGTCAGGCTTAGTTATATACCGCCCACGGATGTCACTTCTGGTAAGTTCTCGTTCGGATTCAAGCAAAGGCTCACGGTAAAGAATACAGGAAGCTATGTGCGACCACCATCGCTCGTCCAATACTAAGGTCCTTCAGGCCAGGCAACCATAGCTGAGTTGATCTTCACAATTCCGATTGGTCAATCCCATCCAACTCCTTTGTGATACTCGCCACGATTGTATCTACCTGTTTGGTCTCATGCTCAACTTTTTCAAAAAACCAGAGATAGTTTAAATCTGTTTTCAGTTTGGATACTTGAATTAATCCCAAAATTCTGGCAATCGGCCCCCTTACGTGATGGGCATTGGAGTAAGCGTATTTTAAGATCTTTTCATTTTGAAGTTTAATGCTCGCGGTCTTTTTCAAAACCATATCCTCCAGGTGATGATTGATCTCGTTTAACTTTTCCTGACTTGCCAGGAGTTCTTCATTCTGTGATTGAATTTCCTCGTTTTGAGCTTTGATCTGTTCGGATTGGAGCTTTAATTTCAACAACATTTTTCTATTCACTTCATCATTGTAGGTGATGATCGATTGGAATGTAAAGCAACCCACGCTGACGATACAGTAGCCTACGAGCGTTCTCATTCCCATGAGAACCGATTCCTGCCCTGGCAGCTCGTGCTGATCAATGCCTAGTCCGAACTGTGAAAAGATCCGGTCGAAGAAGAGCAAGGAAATTAAAGTTGGCAAAATGCCCAGGATGAGCAAGTGTGGTTTTCGCTTATCAAGTAGCAGGTAGGGTATAAAACTGATGGCTACCAAATGAATTCTGGCACTATCATAACTCGCCTGCTCGATCGATGTCATCGCCGTCATCAGCGAGATATAGGCATACCATATAAAACATACGGAAAAGTAACACAGCAGCAGACGGCTCGCGGTCGTAAAGCCACTCCTGTTAAGGACAATCGGGCATGCGAAGAATAGTATTCCAACGCTAAGAAGTCGAAGGTTCATGCCTCCGGGAATGTGTCCAAAAACCAGGCGCCTGCCAGTAAATAGCAAAATCAAACAGGCGCATAGTAACAATGAAATGTAGTTTGTCAGAAGAATCCCACGCTTCTTTTGGTATTCATCAGCATCCAGTAAACCGCTACGGGCGATGTTTCTTAACCAACTCATCTTTTAGTCATCGTTAATGGAACGTAGCCCTACTTCCCATATCGCAGGCGCGAATCAGGAGGGGGTCAACACTTCGCAATATATTGAAGATAACAATTGCCGGCTTAATCTCGGTGTCGAACGGTTCGGTTCATGGAATTCGTTTCTAACGGACTGACCGGAGTGTGGCGCCGCTGGAAAACGTCGCAGGCAATGTCAGCGAAGTAGGTGGTCAGATTCCTCTTGACAGGTAATTCAGCTGCGCACGTCGGGGACTTCAGATGGACTGAGCTCAAATCGCTTTAGAAATACGGCATACTCCGGAATAGCCAAAAGGTGTTTATTATCGGGCCACACATTAAAGCATTGCAGGAGAAATGCGTCGTGCCGTTCATAGGCTTCGTAGATGTACCGCATGGCTTCGTCATTCTTACCCATGGCCGCCGATGCCATGGCCAGCAATGATGGCAGTACGTGGCCGGTTTTTGATCTTAACAGCAATTCGTGATAAATGCTCTCCGCCTCTTTCCATTGTTGCGCTTCAACAAAATTTTGTAGCAAGGAATTGAGCGCCCACGCATGTCTACCGGAAACTTCCAGGGCATGGTTATAAGCATCCGTGGCCTTTTTGTGACTCCCTGACCAGTGGTAGCAATTTCCCAAAGTATACCACGGCAAAAATGCGTCCGGCTGAAATTCAACCGCTTTCAAGGCTGCTGCTATGCCACTGATGTCGTTAGCGCGGGCGTCAACCATTCCTAAAATACAATACGCGTAGGCAGACAGTGGATCGCTTTCAATCGAAATCTTCGCTTGTTCCATCGCCGCCGAATGGTCCGTCCGGATACTTTGCAAGTAAAACAGGCTGTACCACGATCGGGCTTGCAAGTACCTGGGATTAAGTTCAAGCGCCTTCAGGTATTCACGCTCTGCTTTTTCCCAGTTGCGTTCGTACAACAACGCAATCGTGCCTAACGCACCATGCGATTCTGCCAGGTCAGGACCCGTTTCCATGGCACGATTGGCAGCATGAAGTGCCTTCGGCCACACCTCTTCCGGCGGTATAAAACTATGGAAGCAAAGCATGGAGTACGTGTCGGTCAGACCCGCCCAGGCCAGCGCGTAATTCGAATCAACTTTCAGCGCTGCCTCAAAACACCGCTGCGCGTCGAACAATTCAATCCCTCTCTTGTAATACAACGATCTTCCTTTGAGATACAGCTGGTAGGCTTCCACGTTGTGCGTTTGGACGCGCTCAATGATCTTATCCCCGGAATCATATAAGGTTACTTTGAGTTTGTCGGCTATAACTTTGGCGATCTCATCCTGAATGGCAAAGACATCGTGAATTTCCCGGTCGTACTTTTCAGACCAAAGGTGGAATCCCGTTGATGCTTCTACCAATTGCGCGGTGATCCGAATGAGATTTCCGGAGTTCCTGATACTTCCTTCGAGAATGTGATCCACATTCAACTTTTCGGCAATGGTGCGGAGATCCTCGTTCTTGTTCTTGAAGCTGAATGAGGAAGTCCGACCGGCCACGTTGAGGCCCGGTATCTTTACCAGCATGTTGATGATCTCTTCGGATATACCATCACTAAAATACTCCTGTTCAACATCGCGGCTCATGTTCGTAAACGGGAGGACGGCGATGGATTTTTGTCGTGTGTTAATTTTCAATTCCATTGAAGTCGGTGCCATCGCTTCCGCTTCTGAAGAATTCGTCAATCTTGAAATGATCTCACCAATGGCGTTGGCTAGTTTGTTGATTTGATTTCGATAGAACAGTGGCTTATGATTGTCGAACGGTCTCTCCTCCCGATCACGCAAGGGACGGTTAACGCCAGGTGCCGTAAAGGTGAAATCAACGCTGCGTAAGGGTCCTACTTCTTTTTCCAACAAGGTTTTGTCGGCCTGTTCAATGTCATGAATGCAGACGGGAATCACCCGACTGGCCACATTGCCCGTACTTAGCCGAACCTTCAGTCCCAGCGCATCTTCACTAGCTTGCTTAAGAAACGGAAGAAATTCCCTGCTCCACGCATAACTCTTCACGTCGCAATAGGTCTTTGAAACGATGGGGATGAAGATCAGACATTTGAGTTTCTCCTGGATGGAATCATCCACCTGGTGTGTTTCCAACAAACCATCACGCGGGTTTGCATCAAAGTATACGGACACATCTTCCTTAGACGTGGCCGCCAGCTCCCTTTGCAAGTTGTTCACAAAGTCCGTTACCCATCCATCGTACTGGTCATCTTTCTGACGATAGCTGATAAATATGTCATAAGAAAAATCACGGACAATAGATGGCATTGAGCAATACTAAGGTTGAATATTCTGATTTACGCTGAAGAAATTATGAGGATCGTATTTCGATTTGATCTTCCTCAGCTTCTCGTAGTTACCGCCATACGACGCTTTTACACGCTCCTGTCCTTCATCCATCATGAAATTCACATACGCGCCACCCGAAGAAAACGGATGAAGTGCTTCATAGTATCCCTTTGCCCAGGTGGCCAGCTTGTCTTTGCTCGATGGATCAGTATCAACTCCCACCATTACCTGCGCCCAATTCGCATCGCGATAAGCGAAAGCGGTATCTTCACTCTTCTTATTGTGCGCTGCGCCATTGATCGGATACAGATGCATCGTGGATTGAGGCGTGGGTAGCTGATTCCCGTGCTTGATATTCAATTGAATCGATTCGTCCGACAGTTCCTTTACAAAGTCAGCCTTCCAATACCATTGCATTCCCTTAGGAAACAACGGATCAAACAGCCCTTGCAGGCTCGCGTAGGGAATAGGGCCGACATAGTCCAGGGCGGGCGTTTTGAAAGTACGAAAAACATCAACGGCTTTTGTCGCGCTTTTTTCATCACCCACGTTACACCAAATCAGCCCACACATTTTTTTCAAGTGAAGATCTGCCGGGAAAATGGGAACTGGTGGGACGGTGAGTAGAGCAAAATAACAGTATGCTTCGTTAGGCGCCGTGAGGATATAGTCGCGATAGAATTTCATCATCTCCTCGGCATCGGCAATGTGCCATAGCATCGGTCCGCCATAGACGATCCCGGCATCATGCAATTTGAATAGGAATGACGTGACGACGCCAAAGTTTCCACCACCACCCCGAATCGCCCAGAACAGGTCGGAATTTTCATTTTCGCTGGCCGTTACCAGTTTACCATTCGCCAACACGATATCTACTTCCAGCAAACTATCGATGGATAACCCGTAGGCGCGCGACAAGTGACCGACGCCGCCTCCTAGCGTAAGTCCCGAGATCCCGGTAGTCGAGAAAATCCCACTAGGCACGGCCTTTCCAAAAGGTTGAGTGGCATGATCCAGGTCGCCCAGGAATACGCCACCTTCAGCACGCACTGTATTTGTTTTTACATCCACGCGTATACCCTTCATCAGCGACAGGTCGATAACCAGTCCATCGTCGCACACTCCCAGGCCACCTGCATTATGTCCCCCACTCCTGATGGCCGTTAATATTTTGTGATCCCTTCCAAAGTTGACGCAAGCAATTACATCGGCTATGTCGCGACATTTGACAATGGCGCCCGGCTTTCGGTCGATCATACCATTGTATACCTGGCGTTCATCCTCATAAGTGGGGTCGCCCCTCATAATAACCTGACCGCGAACGGAGCTTTTGAAGTTCTGAAAGGTTGCTTCCTCTACCTGCTGCATGATGGGATTTTCAAGTGTGATAGTTTCCATGTGCCTGGGTTTGTTTGGTTAGACATGTGTAGTGAACCACAGCCGCTGCCGCGATCATTGAACCCAAACTTGCCAAGATTAATGTCCCCCTTCCACCAGCAGCTATTCAAAGAATAACACAAACTGTTCAAATGTCTCAGACATATTGCCTGGCGGCAACTTCAGAGGGCATGCAGCCGAACTTGTCGGCGAAACATTTAGAAAAATAGGAAGGGTTGTTGTAGCCCACTTCGAGAGCGACTTCGGATATATTCCCCACGCGTCGTTTCAGCAGTGTGACGGCTTTCTCCATGCGGATATCGCGCAAAAAATCATTGGGCGCACGACCGGTGAGGGAAGTAACTTTGCGATACAGCTGAGGTCTGCTGATGCCAATGTCTTTACACAGGCTTTCAATATTGTAGTTGTTATTAGAGAGATTTTGCTCAGCGTAATCCAGCAGCTCGGAAACAAATAACTCATCAGCGCTATTCAGGGTCTTAATTGGAAAAGATGAATCGAGACCTTCGTGGCAGAGCTCCTTAACCAGGGATGAAATCAGTATTTGATTATCCTGCGCCGTTTGAATCAGACGTCGTGCGAGCTTGATGGCCCGGGTGAAAAATTCTCCATCCTCGGTGACCGGCTGATCACAGCTGATGCCAATTTTAAAAACAAGTTTTGGATGAAGTGGATCAGGCAGCAGCATGCTTTGAATTTGATGACCACATTTAACGGCGTCAGTAGCGTCATGAAATACCGCGATGATGCTGTCGTCGGCGGGCCACTTGACTTCTCTTCCGTTGTGCTTTCTGACACTGTCCAATACCCGCTGCTTGGCTCCCGGGGGAATTTCCAGGCTTTGCAAGTCGGATGAGTGAGCTGAGCCTGCCAAACTGCGAATGGTAGTAGAGAGGATACTCCGGTAGCCCATATCGAGGCTATCGTCTCCATTTTTTACCAGGCCAAGTTCGAGCTTATGATTTTCGCCCATGAACACTTTGTATGTTCCAGGGTCCACCTCGGTAATAGCGCACGCAAGATTGCCGTGTGCCATTTGATGCACCATCTCACAGGTCTTCGCATCGGGACCTTCGGTTAGGCAGAAGACAGCGCCGTCCCTTTGGTTTACCCAGAATTGAAGATACTTTACTCCGTACTGTTCCTGGATGGCCACATCGGCCATGTGCGCGTTCACCACGTCATCAAGCGAGATGTTTGGAATTTTGTGAAAATCCATGAAAAGCGGCATACGGAAATCGGGACGTTTGGCTTAGGAAGATAGCGATTTTTCCGGAGATGTGGACTCCATCTAAATCTCGTTCGCCCTTCAACCCGTCTATGTCGACATCAGCCGATTCTACATCATTCAGTTCATTTCAATTCCTGCTTTTGAAAACGATCGCTTGAGCAAATGCGCCTAGCCTGCCAGGACTCAGGCCAGCAGTAAAATGCGCCTTCACCAAATTATAAATTAAAATGCTTGTCAAGTTAATTACGCCAATTGCTTCAATTCAGACTTTGTAACCAATTTACCAAGCGCACCGAATTCATGCAACGTGCCAAACGCTTCAAGGCGAATTGACTGATCGATTCCTCCTACGCCAACAGGTTCGAAGCCATTGTCCTTAATCAGTTCTTCTATCTTACCATTGATATGCTCGTCGCTCGCTGCATAAAATAGCACGGCGCGCTCTGGTTTTTGGTACGCAGCACTGGCTAACGAAGCCGCTCCCAATGTACCCAGTGCCTTGGCAAGGACAGCGCCCTTCGGAAGTAAACCGGAGATGATCTGTCCTGCCGATTCATCGTTGCCAATAATCTTCTTAAAACCACCGTTGCCGTCGGGGGCAATAGGATTGGAAGGATCCACGATGATCTTACCCTGTAGCTCCGTTGCGTACTTTGCCAGCAGCTCTTTGAGGGTGTTGAACCACACGGCCATCACAATGATGTCAGCCTCACGGATAGCAACCAGTACTTCGGCGGCTTTAGCAAGGCTTCCCAACTGCTCCGCCAGTGCCGTGGCATCTTTCAGCTTATGACTGGCAACTATAACTTCACGATTTCCCTTGACCAGGTTTGAAGCCACTATTCTTCCGATGTTTCCAAGGCCGATTATCGCCACTCTTGATTTGCTCGTTGACATATACTTTTTCGTTTTGGTTGATGATTCGTTTTGTTCGTACAAAGCAACATCAAGCGGTGAATCCACACCAATGACCTGGTTTAAGAAAAAGCATTGATCTAGTTTAAGACGATCTGTCGCCTTTGGCTCTCCGGCCGCGTATGCGGCTCAGGAATTCGGGTGTAATGCCCAGGTAAGCAGCGATTTGCACCTGGGAAAGACGACCAAGCAGGTGGGGATAGGTCTCCATGAACAATTGATACCGTTCCTCCGCAGTTGAGCTGAACAACTGGCCCATACGTTGTTGCTGAAGCATAAAATGATTCTCCAGGAGCACCCGGAAAATCCTGTCAAACTTGGGTGCCTTGATGTAAAGATCGATCAGGTCTGCGTGATTAATCCGCAGCACGAGCGTGTCTTCGAGGGCATCGATGTCGAGCTGTGCTGGCTGCTTTTTGTGGAAACTGGTCAGGTCAAGTATCCAGTAATTCTCCGTTCCGAACTGAAGGATATGATACACGCCATCGGCACCAACCTTGTAGAGCCTCAGACAACCCCGGACTACGAAGTTGAAGTACTCACATACATCACCATGTTGCAAAACGAATTGTCTTTTCAAAAAGAGATGGGGATGAAACTTCGACTGGATCAGTTCCTTTTCGTCCGCATTCAATACTATGAGCCGATGAAAATACTCCAATAAAGGCTGGATTGAATTCAGTTGACTATCCTCCATGGTTCTCAAGACGCAATGAAGACATAAATTAAGAAAAATATTTTTTCCGCCGTGCCAATGCGCTGACCTATAGTCCCAACCATGCTCTTGGCCAATAAAATCATGGCTGGATCTGGTGGGCCTCACATTCAACCAACGGTGCCGAAAAGGGCAAGTGAACTGGATCCAGACCCGAATCAAACCGCCTGCAATTCATCCGGCGACTCTATTGAACGAACAACGCCAACGGATGCAACGCCGTGGCTACGCTCTTCTTTGCTACCGAAACAACCCATAAATTGAATCACCGAACCCGTTAAACTATCCTGTTGTCCGACATTTTTTTAACTAATGGTATCTCTCCTCACGAAGTAGTTAGTGCTCTAATTCGTTGTTAATAACACATGACCCCCCCTTAGCCCCAATGGAAAATATGAAAAGGCCCTTTCTTGCTGTCCTTTTGGCGCTATTGTATGCCCAGGCAGCGTACTGTCAATCCTTGCAGGTCGAACTGGGTCCCGTGGTTGACCCTAAGGAGATGCAAAAGGAGCTTGACCTACCCAGGATCGGACCACTCGCTCCTTTTAGAAGTTTTTCATACTCCACCAGTTTATTCTTCGATCCATCACAGAAGAAAACATATAGCGGCTTCGGCTTTCAGGGCAAATCATTCTACTTCGGCGTACTGGAAAACTATCTGAAGTATTCGGGAGTCAAGAAGCTTACGGCCGAGAACATCAATGAAGAAGTAAGCCTTAACGCCTTCATTGTGCTGAATAAGAAAATGTACATCCTGTATAGCCTGAAATATCCGAAACAGGACGGATTCTCGGCGTATGTGAATGAAGTCAGTCCCGACATGATTGTCCTGGGAAGTCCGATTGCTTTACACAGCTTTAAGGACCTCGACAAATACGGCATGAATGTCTTCGTTTCCTCCTCGGAGGACAAGAAATACATTCTTATTACGAGAATACTGAATACCAAGTCGAAAGAAACTCAAAAGCTGGAGTGCAAGGTTATCGACGATTCTTTTTCGGAGGTTTGGTATACGCGCGTCGAAACAGAAAGTACAGACAAAGAGCTTACTGTTCAATCGGTAAAGGTTGATGGCGTCGGAAACATGCACGCATTGGTCGAATTTGATAGCAAGAAGATCAATAAGCCAGTCGTGTATTCATACTTCTGGAAGGCGAAGGCCCTTAAAATATTCGAACCCGGACTACCCACAGGAGTAAACTTTGGCACCAGACTGGAGCTCTTGAAAGGCACGGACCCCTATATCGTTGGGCTCAATGACGAACAAAAGCAAGTCAAGTATTTTGTCGACCGGATCAATATGCAGTCTCAGACGCTTGAGAAATTGGGATCGCAGCTGATGCCCGAAGACTTCCGCAAGCTATCGAATTTCAGGGTGTTCGAGACCAAACACTGGGGCGTGATGGACATTGTCATGCTGGACAACGATGCGATCGTTGCCTCTATCGAGGCAATCGTGGTCGACTCTAAGTACGGACAACACCACAGTTATAATGCCTACGTATATGCGTTCCGCAAAGACGGATCGCAGATCTGGTCACGCATCATTCAGAAAAAACAAATTACGTTGCCAGGGTTTGCAGGACACATGCTGATTCCTGCCAAAGACCAGGTATTTGTCGTGTACAACGACCTCGCGGAGAACCTTCCAAAAGATCCAGACGTAACTAAAGTATCTCCTCTCTATGCGAAGAATCCTATGCCAGTGGCTCAAAAGATTGATGCCTCCGGAAAGGCGACCAAGTTTCCGTTAACCAAAGCGAAGGACTTTGAAGATTATGCGTTGAATTTTCGCGCATTAGCTAAGATAGAAAAGGGCCTTTACTTTAACACCACCATTAAGAGAAACGGCATGTACTCGTTTGATTCGCGGAATGCCACGATAAAGGTGGTGGATTGAGGGCAGTGGGAGTTGGTGGAGTTGGCGTTGTTGGCTGGCGTAGTTGGCGCAAGTCTTCGTAGTTGCGTAGTTGGCGCAAGTCTTCCAAAGCAATCATGGGGTTGGTAGGTCATCGGCGGGAGACTTGTGCATACACTCATCGGAGTGATGAACCAATACAGTCTTCAGACTGACGTGAAGTTCAAGCCAGTCTGAAGACTGTATTGGGGTTCACCTCCAGGAAAACATTGGCACAAGTCTCCCGCCAAAGGCCTGCTAATTTGACATTCAAATAGGAAGACTTGCGCCAGCGGCTGAGGCCTGCTAATTTGACATTCAAATAGGAAGACTTGCGCCAGCGGCTGCCAGCGGCTTTGCAAAACAGCCGTAACTACTTCACGTCACTATTTCAAAAACATTTACTTCACTGATACCGGAACCTCCAGGTTCTCCCACTTCAATACGAAACCGCTCTTGTCAACTGCATAAAGAAGCTTTTCATTGAATGCGTTTGATTTCTTTGGCTTGGCCTTAACCGTAAGCGCATCCTTCGCGCGGTCAAGATTTGGTTCTCCGCTTCTCTTAATGCCCCACTGTCCGGTCTCGGTATTAAAAATAAAGGTCCATTCATTTTCACCGGCGATGGCGAACAAGCTGTACTTACCGGCAGGAAGCTTCTTGCCCTGGATCGTCAACTCGCTGTCGGTTTCGAAGATGGTGGCCTCATTTGCCCCAGCACGCCATACTTGTCCGTAAGGCACAAGGTCGCCCCAAACTTTTCTTCCTTTGACAGAAGGGCTACTGTATGAAATGGTAACATTGGCCTTTCCAATTTTGCCAGTGGCAGTGGCCGGAGGACTCGGCCTGGATGCCTTGTCGTCTTGCGCAAATACAGGCGATGTCAAAAGAACGGAACACAAAAATGTCGCTACTAAAGCGATTGCGGATTTTGTTCTCATATAGAAGTTAATTAGTTAGTTAAATGTCCACATCAAACTGACCGGAACGTGACTTCGAATGCGCCTGGTTGTTCACCCCCGCTTTCGATTACCTGCATCGAGGCAATTCGATCCCGCTATTTGGGGCGTCCCGCCACAAGGTCACGGTCCGGCGATTAGCAAACATGGCCGAAGGAAACAACGGCACGTAGGTAAGTATATTTACTAAACTTTCCTTGCCTGCGCAATAGTTTGAGTGCTGGCCGGTAAAAAGAATCTCGTGCGGAGGCGTTAAACAAAGGCACACCATTACGTCTTCGCACGGGAAGAATTGTACCTGATCCGAAAGAATCCCGACGCGGCCAGGACAAATATAATCGAGCCGATCACCATGACAACTCCGTTATATGCTGACGCGAGTCCGAGTGCGAAAATTCCCAGTCCCACTGCCGCGGCTGCAATAGTGATCACTGTAACACCGAAAACATTCTGTGATTCGGCTGCAACATGGGCAGGTGCTCCTGCTTTTTGCACCGACTGGTTTGCCTGAAACTGTAACGCCTCCGGTGATTCGTGTCCCGATGAATAGTAATAGTATTCAAATAAAGCGAGCACCAGTAGCGGCAACCCTACCCCTACCAGCGTCTCCATTGATCGGTCTAACTTCAGGCCGATCAGGGTCGGCGCAATGACTTTAAAGAAGAGACTGACCGACAAAGCGATGATCGTCGTGGTGATCACCGACATGGCCGTTTGTCGTTTGGAATATAATGACCAAATGATCGGCGCGAACAAAGCGCCGCCAGCAATTGCCGCTATGCTCAACACGACCTCTACAATTCCACCAGCCAGCGGCACCAGTAACGCCAGGCCTATTGTACCGGCGCCAAATAGCAGCGTAAACACGCGCGCCATCAAAATTTGCTCTTGATCCGTGGCCGCCGGACGAAGCACGCTGCGATACACATCCTGGGCAAATACGGTCGCTGCCAGGTTGATGGTTGTATTCGCCTTGCTCGACGTGGCGGAAATCATTCCCGACAACACCAAACCGATCAGTCCGGCAGGAAGCACCTGCTGGCACAACATCATGTACGCGCCTTCGGGCTCAAGTCCCTGCAAGTTGGGATTAATGATGCGATAGATCATTGGCGGCAACATCCAGATGACCGGGCTTATGAAATAGAGCGTCGTGAACAGATACGCGACCTTCTTAGCATTGCGCTCGGAAGACACGCTGGTGTAACGCTGTACATATGCCCAATTGCCGCCAATATAAACTGTTTGATACCCGACAAAGGCCAGCATGAAGATGGATGTATAGTCGTCGTTGAAGGGTTCGAAGAAATGCTCCGGCGCTTTATTGAAGAACCCCTGGACGCCACCAATCTGTCCGAAGGCCGCGGGGATCACAATTAGCACGGCCGCCATAAGGATGATAAATTGCACCACATCCGTCACGAGCACGGCCCACAATCCACCTGCCGCGGTATACAATACGATCAGTACACCTATAGCGATAATACAGGAGTTGAGTGAAAACGGTGTGGCTACGTATACCATCTTGCCCACGGGATACAGCACGGCTGCCGTATTCACGAGGCTTAGTATGAGCATGAGGTACGTATAAAATTGTTGTGCCTTTACACCGAAGCGCCTGCCGATGTACTCTGCGGCAGTGCGCGTTCCGGTCCGCTTCCACTTCGCTGCTATGAACGTCGCTACCAGCAGGCCGCTGATCGCCATCGTAAGTTGAATCATGTTCGCCACCACACCGTGCTTGTAGGCGATTGATCCCCATACCACGAACGTTCCAGCCGAGAAGTAGCTGATGAATAAAGAAAGACCGTTGATCCACCATGGGGTTTCACCACCTGCTTCGAAGAAGGCCTGCGCACTCTTGCTGCCCACTCGCGTAAACGCAAGGCCGATTGCAAAGATGAGCAGCGCAAAAACAATCATCACAATAAAATCCAGCTGATTCATGCGCGCATAGTATTAGAACGAGAAAATTACGGAGGGAATGATGATGTTAAAGGTCAATCGCATACACATTGATTCCGTATGGCGCAACCGTGATGTCGAGTGATGAACTTTGCGACGTCTCAATTGACTTGTTTTGGGCCAGGTCCGTTATCTTCTTCACGCTGGCGTCTGGACGAATAGCAGTGACCTGGATATGCAGCATATCCGACAAAGACTCGTTCCGGTCATTCATCACGATGGCATAGAGGCGATTACCCGACGGTGACTGTGCCATGATGCACTCGAGGTTTGGATTCTTCAATTGAAACAATTCTTCACGAATGATAAGCATAGCGGGTTCGTTGTAAATTTTGCCTTGACCGAACCCATAACTTTGATGCGGTCCCACCTTCGGGGTCACAAATCCGCGCGGAAAAATTACCTGGTCGTTCGAACGGAGTTGGGCTTCTGCCATGAGGTAATCGGTGATCCAACCTATTTGCCACCACGCGTGATGTGGATATGGCCCTGAACCCTTGTTCATCGCCCGCCAATAATAAGAAGCCACGCTTGTAGATGGCTCAACAAACGCATCTCTTCCAATGGCGCCAGCACGGGCCATATCGAGCAGCAGGGAATCGCCGGTCAGCTGAAACATCCGGACGAACAATCCAGCGTGACTCGCCAGTTGTATGGGTCCATTTCGTTGCGCCGAGCCCATAATGCCGCCGTGCTCGAAGCTAAGACCTGACTGCGCGATCTCCCAGTCTTCGCGGTTGATGCCATTTACAGTTTTCATTTCCCTTGTGGGTATAGGGTGCGTGTAGACAGACGTTGTGTAGAAGCGGGCTGCTGCGATGGCAGCTTCCTTATAAAGCTCTTTGTGTGTGATGTCGTATAAATCCAATAGTGCCTGGGCTGTTTGAGCCGTTGCAAAATCCGGTGCATAACGCGCGTCGCCGCATACACCCAGAAAATGTCCCTGATTCACACCCTCCTTGATAAGCCATTCCGCTCCGCGTTCGGCAGCCATAAGATACCTTTTATCTTTCAGGATGCGATGCGCGACGATGAGTCCGTAAAACGTTGGACGAAGATCCTGGATATCTTTGAAGAGTGGCTCATGTGTATCCTGGTCGTACGCCACCTCCCAACCGCCATCGTCTTTTTGCCAGATCAGCAACAATTCCGCGCCAAGTCTCAAACGCTCACGCAATACTTTATTATCCGGTTCGAACAACAGGATGTTGCCATCGTCGAGCATGGTATAATAGGTGAGACTGATCGGTTCAACGAATGTTCCCCACTCCTCCACGAACAGCTTGCGCTTAGCCAGGTAATATTGCCCCATCGCCGCACCTTGAAAGAATCCCGGCTTGACCTGTTGCTGTGCCAACTTGAAGTTGTACGCATAAGGCAGCACATTGCTCATCAATTTTGCATCGTTGGTAGCATGCGCCAGCATCCACATTGCGCCGTAGTCGGAGTTTTTCATAGCATCGCGTTGTGAACCCACGACGCCTCCTAAATAGGATTGTCCACCGATCTTCAGGCCCTGAAAAGATTCGATGTTCCAAAGTGAGGTCTTTGGATCAAGCAGGTAATGATGCATGGCCTCGACACGACTCGTGAGCGATTGCTTGTTGGCGCGAAGGGCGAGGCCTTTTTTGAACTGATAAATATCATTGATCGCATGATGCAAACTATTGTACCAGTTGCCGTTCCTTACGCTGTAGCGGAATTCGTACGTGATGGTGTCGCCAGCCTCGAGCCTGGAGCGCGGCTCACCCAGCACAGGATAGAACAGACTGGGCGATAACTCTGCCTCGCGGTTCTTATGCGATACCCCAATATTCCACTTCTCGTGGGTGTTCGTGTCCTTTTGCCACGGATCTCGTCCAAGTCCCGGCGCAGCAATGATTGCCAACGATATGCTATCGTGGGTGTCTATAATGGACGTGAGTGTACTTACACAACGCTCGCGATATACGGCTGGTAGCTCCGGTACGCCCTGACCATAGGCATACGCCAACACAAAATCTTTCTGAATCTTGTCGCCCTGAAAATAGCCCGGCACGGTTGCCCAGGCGAGGTCATTTTCTTCGATGGTTACCGGCCCTGGAGAACCGAGTGAATAATAGCCGGCTTTCTTAACAATGGCTTGTTGGCGGACAACAATGTCTGTAGGATATGCCCGGTCCATCGTCCAGGTGGCGGTCACACTAGCCCATTTATTGTCTGCCTTGAATACGATCTCGTCTTCCGATTTCACATCTGCCTCAGTGGGATAAAAGAATATCTCCTGCCCTGCCGTATTCAACGAAACCGGTTCGGTAGCTTCCTTCCATATATCCTGCTGATAGTGATAAGCCTTTTCAGGAAACTGCACGCTAGTGTTCGTCTCAAATATCCTCGACGTACTGTCCGGCCTGCCTTCACTATAAAGCAACGTGTACTTCCCCGCCGGCGCACCAACCGATTTCCAGGCGTTACCCTTTTGTACTTCCAGTGCCGACACTGCCCAACCCTCGTCCCGCTTTTTCCAACTTATCTTCAATTGTTCGTTCCGCAGCGTTACTTCATTTTGACATGCCATCACTATGAATGCCAAAACCGCTATCGTTATGTGATTTGTTTGTTTCATGGTTGTGCGTCGTTGTCTGGCGATGTGGGATCCCTATGAGATCCCTTATGTCCCTTTGTAAATTATTTGTAGCACAATATTTCGAAAATTGCCGCTGGTACGTCGGCCGAAGGGTGTTCGACCTCAATGGTGAGGCTCTGGGTTCTCAATGGTTTTTCCAGACGGATCGTGTTTATGGTTTGGTAATTGTTCCTCTCCTCATGCACCACGTTACCTTGATCGTCGCGAATCTTATAGGTTCGTACACAGAACGGCATCACATTCTCCGGATGGCCCATCAACACCGTCTCCATCGGGTGATCCAGGTCCGTGTCGAACTTCAGTACGATAGTATTGATCGATTCGGCGATGGGCCACATCACCTGCACGGCTGGACTCGCATCTGTTGGATCAGCCACCCACGCATTAGATTGACCAGTAGGTCGCGTTACACCATTGATCAGGTTACGGACACTAAAAGACGTGAGTGGCTCACTGATCTTGATCGCGACGTTCTCACCTGCCGGTCTTCGCTGGGGGCACCAGAATTCAAAAGCGTCGATCCCGATGTCATCAGGCGGCTCCTGCTTTCCATAGTTCGACACGGCTTCGTTCACCTGGTTGTACACCGATAATATACCCGTCACACGCTTCGATGTGAAATGCAATTTAATGTCCGGATTCTTCCTGAACAGGATAAAGCAGTATTGCGCCGCAGTAAGCTCGGCCTCAAATTCAAGCCTTACACAATTCCTTCCCACGGCAATGGGGATGCTGAGTGCTTTCAAAAGTACATCAGGCGTGTAGGTATTCACACGGCTGCAAATGCGCAATTCAACATCCAGCGTTGTAGCCCTATCCGATTGCGCATGCACCGTGAACTGCGGCACGCGCCCCTGCGGCAATGGCAGCATTTGTGCTACCGCTGGATCCAACACCTTTAACAGGCCCCCCTCCTGAAGTTCGCTAAGGCGAAGCTCGCTTGATGCGGATAGCGTTGCTGCACGGACGAGGTCATCGGAGTCAAGCAATGCCAGACCCGGAATGTGTTGCCCGGCGGCCATCAGTTTTTGTTGCAGGCGCTTCATATGTTTTTCTGTGCCCAGGGAAGCGGGTAATACATTGAGCTCCCGGCAAAGCGCCGCCGCCATGCCCACCGCTTGCCCGCCGTAGGCACTCGTTCCCATAACACGCGACGAACCGAAGGCCACGTGAGTGACGCTAATAATGCGTCCCGCGATAAACAGGTTCTTGATATTCTTGCTATAGTAACTGCGATAGGGAATCTGGTAAATGCCTTTGCCATGCCACTGGTTGCACCCCGGTTTTTCACTGAACACCCCATCGGCCGGGTGCAGGTCGATGGACCAGCCGCCGAATGCAACGGCATCGCTATGCGTACGTTGTTCTACGATGTCCTGCTGTGTGAGCAGATAGTCGCCGATAAAACGGCGGCTCTCTCTCTTACCCGGAATCGTACCCACCCATTCGAGGGTAAGGTTCTGTGCCTCCGGAAACTGTCCGGAGTTCTTGATGTGATTCCACACGCCATAGATCACCCGCCACAATTCCCATTTGATCGTTTCCGTTTCATGCACGGTGTCGAGCCTGCCACCATACTCAATCCACCAAAGGTTGCATCCAAATTCGCGCGTATTGAACTTCCGGTAGCGTGGTATCTGCGTGATGTCATTCAGTGCAAACGACGGCGGAACAAAGTTCACTGGCTTCCCGGTATCTTTACTGTAAAAGTAAAGTGAATGACCGAGCAGCTCGCCGTACTCCTGTGAAGGCGCAAACTTTTCACCGAATTCCCCGCGCGATTCTGCGCCCATGCGAAACGCCGCGCCGGAAAGAAAGCCCAACACACCATCGCCGGATGCGTCACAAAATAACGGCGCCTTCAATAAATACTCTACGGAGTTCTGACTGCAAAACGCCTTTACCGAACCGACGATATCAGCAGAAGATTTTTCGACTTCGATCACGGCGGTATTCAACAACAACGTAATGTTCGGTTCGCTCACAACCTTGTCGAGCACAACAGTGTCGAATATCACCGCATTGCCCTCCGGGTTTCGATACATGTTCTCGACCAGGATCTCATCGATCACGCCGCCTTCACGGGCCCAGCGATTGTTATTTCCCATGTGCGACGTGGCACCAAGCACCCAGAGTCGCACCTCGCTGGACGAATTTCCGCCCAACACCGGCCGATCCTGCACCAACGTAACTTTGATGCCGGCCCGCGCAGCGGTAATGGCACAGCACGTTCCCGACAGTCCACCACCAACCACCACGAGGTCGGAAGAAATTATCTTTTGTTTGAATGATCGCGATGTTGTTTCCTCTGCTATAATCATGGCCACGTAAGTCTTTAACGTTGAATAGTTGTTTTCAGCACGGTGAATCCACCGGGCTTGATGAGACGCACCTCTCCACTTGATGCATCGCTGGTGAACGTCTTGCTCTCTCCAGGCTTCAATTCAGCAATCTCAAAGGATTGTCCTCCGCACTGCAACTGGTAATGACGAAGTGTGTATCGCGGAAAATCGTTGCGCCCGGTAACTGTGATGGAGGTTTTGCCAGAAGCATCTTTGCCAAATGAAATGGTCGCGGGAGAGAACTCCTCCTGCCATTTGATGTACATGTCGCGGGTCTTACGTTCTGGCGACACAAGTCCCCACGGACGATATCCGTTGGGATTGGTCCCGGGGAAACGGCTTTGATAATCGTTAAAGGTCCAGATAGATGCACCAATGAGAAAATCACATTGTCTGAAATCCTGCATGGCCTTCGCAAGATGATTGACACGATCCTGTTCGGTCTTCACCGCGTCGGTACGCACGCCAAATTCGCTGACATAAACCGGCTTGTCAGGGTAGAGTTCGTGAATGTGCTTCAAATGTTTGAGGTGATCGCCATAAATGTTGGCGCTCACGAAGTCGACATATTGTGATGCCTCCTCGTCGGGGACTTTAATGAAGTCACGCCAAACAATCATACTGGCAAATGTGTATAGTCGCGAGGGATCGAGCTTTCGGCCGAATGCGATCATGTCTTTCGTCCATGTCTTCCCTTCCGGTGTCTGAGACTGATACTCGTTGCCCACGCTCCAGGCAATCACCGACGGATGGTTCCAATCGCGTTCCATTAATTCCGTGAATTGCGCTTCAAACTTGGCGCGCATCGTGGGATCGCTCATCTGCTTCGGCGTCATCTGCCAGTTGCCGGGTTCGGCAATGATGAGCAAGCCATGAGCATCGGCCCAATCGAGCAACTGGGTGGATACGGGATAGTGACTGATGCGCGACAACTCCATGCCCCCGGATTTAATAAGTGTAAGGTCTTTGTCCAGTACCTCGGCGGGATCCGTCGAGCCATGACCGGGATAGTCCATCGGGCGATTGCACCCACCCATGCGAATGGGCTCGCCATTCAACAACAGGCTGGAACCCTTCACCTCCACCTTGCGAATACCAAACAATGAACCCGAGGTATCGGTTTGATAAAATACTTCAGCCTTGTATAGAGTGGGTTCATCGTGGTTCCAAAGCTTCACATCCTTTGCCGCCAAAGTGGCTTCCATGTAATAGCTAGTGATGCCGTCGGCAACGGCTGGCGTCCCTTTCGCTTTAAATTTGACCGGTACAACAGCGTTGTCACGCGTGATGCGTATGGCGGGCACGTGAGCACCGGGGCTTGAACCTGCACCGCCTGACTTTACCGTCACCACGCCGGTGGACGTGCCGGACACATCCACACGGATATTCAACTTCGCCGTTTTCTTCGCGAGGTCGGGATCGGTTTCGATCTTCATGCTTTTTACGTAAACCTCCGGACGAATAATCAAATGCACTTCACGATTAATGCCGCCGTAGTTGATCCACGGATACACCTGTCCGACATTGTCATTCTCGAATGCCACACCGGTCTTCGCCCCGGGTATCGTCGTAGTATCCCAGGCATTGTTTACCTTCACCGCAAGGGTGTTCTCACCACTCAAAAAACTGGTCACATCAACTTCGAACGGCGTGTATCCGCCCTCGTGTTCGGCTGCTTTCTTTCCGTTCACATACACCGCCGACTTATAGAATACAGCCTCGAATCGAAGAAATGCCTTGTATCCAGTCGGTAGCGACTTTTGCGTGAATGAACGTACGTACCACGCTGTTCCGGTGTACAGCTGGTAACGAGGGTCGATCGAAAAACAATGGGGGACTGTGACCTTGTCCCAACGCCCTCTCGGAAATACCGGCGTATACCAATCTCGTTGTTCACCAATGTCCAGGGGATCCAGGGCAAATTGCCATTCGCCGTGCAGCGATACTTTCGTCGCGTGTTGAGCGCAGACGACGTTCGTCAAGAATAAAAGAATCAGGTATAAATACAGTTGCTTCATCGTATCTCCAAAATTTAAGTGCCTGGAAGTGGAAGTGGGGATATGCCAGAACCCAGGCATATCCCGTTCCCTCCAACCGTCATAACCAAATCGAAAATCTCGTTATTGTATACTATTTCCACGGATCGTTCTGTACCAGCAAGGTATTGGCATTTAATTCATCCTGCGGAATGGGGAAATATTTGTTCTTTGGCTGAGGCGTACGCACCGGATAGTAGTCGCTCACAGCCAGCGGGATCACGTCAATGAATGTATCGGTCCGCGTCAGATCATACCAGCGATCGCCCTCGGCGAAAAACTCCCACGACCGCTCCCGGAGTACTGCATTCACGAAGGCATCGGCACTTAGTCCAGGCGTAAGGTCCGTCAGTCCGGCACGGTCGCGTACAGCCTTGATGTAACTGTAGGCCAGTGCTGTCGCCCCGTTCAAATGGGCTTCTGCTTCTGCAGCGAGCAGGTAGACGTCGGCCACGCGGAAGATAGGAATGTTATTGATGTTTCCGGACGTACTCACCGGGTCCATGTACTTCTTAACCAACACGCCCTTTGGCGTAATGGGGGTAATGTTCTTTTGCGCGACACTAGCCCCTGCGTTGTTCACATACGTGGTGTCCAACAAGAGCCTGCGCTTGTCGATCGGATCGAATGAATTGTAGAACGACTGGTACGCGAAGAACGATCCGAAGGTAGTCAAGCCGTATGGCTTCGACGCGCTGCCGGCAGGACCACACAAACCGACCATCTGGTGGCTGCGCGCACTCGTGGAGCCTGACACAGAAGTATTCGACTCCGACTCGAAAGCGAAGATATTCTCAATGCGTGCCAGGTCCTCTTTGTTAATGTCGTAAACATCGAGCACGTTCGGCATGAGCTTCAGATAAGCATTTGTCAACACGGCTTGTGCATTCTGCAATGCCTTGGCCCAGTCTTCGTTGTATATTGCCGCCTTGGCATACAATGCGAGGGCGGCTTCTTTCGACGCTCTTCCCTTTACCAGCGAGGCGGTGTGCGCAGGCAGTAACGGCACGGCTACATCAAGATCGGCATAGATCTGCTTATACACATCGGCCATCGTACTCTTTGACACGTACGCATTGGTCAGCACATCGCTTGGCAATGTCTTCACGATCACATCGCCGAAGTTCTTTGTCGCCGTCCAGTGGTAGTAGGCACGAAGAAAGTAAGCTTCTCCAATGATTTCATTCTTGCGTGTGGCATCCATGCTCACTTCGGGAACTTTCGCGATCACCCAGTTGGCCTTCTCGATGCCGTCGTAACACGATTGCCATATCTGCTGCGGCGACTCGAACAACCGTCCGGCTGTACGCTGAGCTGTGTAGTTTACATCATAGGTAAACAACGTGAGTGTGTTGCGGGATACGGCGACCCGCGGATAGGTTTGGTCGGCACTCATGTCGGAGACGAGCACCGCTGCCGGACCACTGTACAAATCGGCAATCGGGTCGTACGCCGCCGTGATCGCGGCCTCGGCATCTGACGCCGTTTTGTAAAAGTTCGACGTATAGATTGAAGAGTATACTTCCTCCTCCAGGTCACATGAAACTACCAGGCTGAGCAAACAGGCTATTGGCAATATGTATTTGATGCGTTGCATAGATGAGATCAATAAGGTCTGTTAGAAGGTGATTTGAATTCCGCCAAGTACGGAGCGCGCAGAAGGATATACGAGATTGTCAATACCAATCGAGGTATTAGAACCGGCATAGGTATTCACCTCGGGATCGTAGCCCGAATAGTTTGTAATCGTGAACAGGTTGTTCGTGCTCACGTAGATGCGCGCGCTATTGATTCCTTTAATGGCGGGCAAGCGGTAGCCCAGCGTGATGTTCCGGCAGCGCATATACGAGCCGTCTTCCACAAATCGATCGGTGATCGGCAGCCGGCCTCCCTGCAACGGACTCGCATATTCGTTGTTAGGGTTATCGGGGGTCCAGTGATCCACCACACCTACGAGCAGGTTGCGTTGTCCCAGGGGATTCTCGAACGACGCGCGGCTCACATTGTAGATGTCGTTGCCATAGGTGGCACTCAGGAAGATTCCCAGGTCAAAGTTCTTGTATGACAGATTCGTGGACAAGCCAGCGATGAATTTCGGATTCGGGTCGCCGGTGATTACCTGGTCGGCCGACGTGATCTGGCCGTCGCCATTGTAATCCAATACTTTCGTTCCACCAGTGCGGCCATCCGATCCCGGAACAATGGTTTCGCCCGTCTGATAGATGCCATCGAACAAATAGGTTTTGAAAAGACCCAACGGTTCGCCTACCTTCAGTATCGTGTAGGTGGTGATAAAACGCTCCAGTGTGGTACCGCCGTCGATGTCGGTCACTTCGTTCCGGTTCGCACTGTAGTTGATGTTCGCGCTCCATTTAAAATCGCCACGATCGATCAGCCTTGCGCCCAGCGACAGTTCAATCCCCTTGTTCTCGATGCCGCCGAGGTTGCTCAGCATGCCAACGCTGTAACCCGAAGAAAGCGGCAGCGTCATCTCATACAGTAGGTCCTTGGTCGTCTTCTTGTAGACATCGACCGTAAAGTTGAACCGGTCGTCGAGGAAGCTCACATCCAGACCGATGTTTGTCTGCAGCGACTTTTCCCAGCGAAGGTCGGGATTGGAAATGCCCGCGGGGTTGATGCCCTTCGAGTACGCGTGATTGAATTGATAGTCGCTGGCGGCAGCAGTGGTTTGCAATGACAACGCCTTGTACGGATCGATGGCACCCGCGTTGCCCGTGAGACCGTAGCTTGCGCGAAGCTTCAGGTCACTCAGGAACGTCGCCCCCTGCATAAAGCCCTCATCGATGATGCGCCATGCGCCCGATACGGCGGGGAAGAATCCATACTTGTGATTCGCACCGAACTTGCTGGAACCGTCTACCCGTGCCGTTACGTCGAGAAAGTATTTATCTTTGAAACCATAGTTGATACGTCCCAGATAAGAGTCGAGACGCTCCTTTGTGCGCTCGCTGCTCGTCGAAACTGTATTGGCAATCTGCAGTGCTTCGTTCGTCGTTGCATCATTCGGAAATCCATTGCCGTTGATGGTATTCCGATCATAGTCGGACACCTGCGTCGCGAACACGCCCGTGAACTTTAACGAGTGTTTCTCGGCAATCATTTTCGAATAGGTGAGGATGCTTTCATGCAATAACACGAAGCTGTTTTTGTTCTCCTTTTGTGCGCTACCCGAAGTCGCGTTCTGATCCTTCGTGGCGATGATCGATCGCGGCGAGTAATAATCTTTCAGGCTGGATTGTATGTCGCCATTGAAGGATGCCCGGTAGGTCAGTCCGTGAAACAGTTCCGCTTCGCCATATAAGTTCGCGAGCACGCGGGTGATGCCCGTTTGATTCTTGATCGCGGCGAGTCCCAGCGGATTAGTCACCTCGCGATAACGACCATCGCGTTGCTCAGCAAACGGAAACAAAGTTCCATCGTCGCGGTAAGGCAGCAGCGTTGGTGGTGCGCCCAATGCCGCACCCACGATACTATTCGTCACCACAGCCGCATCGCCCACGGTTTGAGAACCTGTGGTGGTCCCGTTGTTCACGTTATAGCTACCCATGATGCTCGTTCCGATCTTAATCCGTTCGCCGATCCGGTGATCAAGATTTAACCGGAGGGAGTAACGCTTAAAGTTCGAGTTGATGATAATCCCATCCTGATCGAAGTAGTTGAGCGACAACGCCAGTTGCGTCTTTTCCGAGCCGCCATTCACCGACAACTGATGGTTTTGAATCGGGGCAGAACGGAAAATAAGATTTTGCCAATCCACCCCTTTGCCCTCGGCTGCCGGATCCGCATACACCTGCGTCTTGAATGTCTCATTTTCAATTTGCGCGAACTGCGAACCGTTCATTACGTCCAGCATCTTCCGCACCTCCTGCACACCATAATATCCTTCGTATGACACGCGCGTAACGCCGCTCTTTCCACGCTTTGTTGTGATCAGTACCACGCCGTTGGCACCGCGCGCACCGTAGATCGCCGTAGCCGAAGCGTCCTTCAACACATCGACCGACTCAATGTCGCTGGGATTGATTGTCGACAGCGGGCTCACATCGTTGATGCCACCACTGTTAGATATCTGTATCCCATCCACCACATACAGCGGCTCCGATGAGCCATTGATGGAGTTCGTCCCCCGGATGCGCACGCTCACGTTACCGCCTGGCGCCGCAGAGTTCTGGGTGATCTGCACACCCGCCACCCGCGACTGAAGTCCTTGCGCCACGTTCGCCACCGGCGTTTGCACCAGGTCGGCTGCCTTCACGGACGCAATAGCCGTTGTCGTTTCAATTTTCCGCTGCGTACCATACCCTACTACCACCACTTCGTTCAGTGTTTCCACGTCGCTCGCGAGCACAATGTTAAAGTTGGTCGTCGTACCTGCGTTCACTTCCTGTGTCGTGTAACCGATGAACGAAAACACCAACACCTCTTCCGGCTTCACTTCGCCGAGTGTAAAGACTCCGTTGCCATCCGTGGCCGTACCGCGCGTCGATCCTTTAATGAGCACATTTACGCCGGGCAGTGCTTCGCCGGCGTCTGTCGTCACCGTACCCTTTACCAGTCCTCCCTGGGCGAACATTCGAAGTGGACTGACGAATAGCGCGAGGAAGAGTCCCAGCACCACGAGTACCTGCGTTTCAGTAGAACATTTCTTCATAAACTTTTGAAAATTATGAGCTGAAATGTAATCCCTGAACATAAACCTTTGATGAAATCGATTGAAAGTAGGTCTCGAAATGTACCGGGAGCGCTTTCGCAACCGCTCTCGATAGGTCGCAGCAATCGTCGCAACGAACTGTTTCAATCGTTAACACCATTTTTTCGAAGCGCGAATTTTTGCTATTTTTCATGTGGCGTTCGATGGATTTTGTCGCCCATCGGCCCAAGTGATAGACCATGGTTAAGTGCATTAAATGTGGAGAGGTGGATGCCATTGCCAAGTCGGGCATCATTCGTGGGAAGCAGCGATTCTATTGTAAAAGGTGTGAGTCTTACTTCACGCAGCCGACGCTGATTGTGGAAGCCCCTTCACACCGAAGGCACCAGACGACGATCATGGATATAGCCAGTGCGTTGCAGGTATCAAAGTCGACCGTGTCACGCGCGCTTCAGGGTCATGCCGACATCAACGTCAATACGCGCAAGGCCGTGCTGGAGATGGCACACCGGCTGGACTATCAACCCAACCTGCTGGCATTAGGACTCGCCAAAAGCAGGAGCTACACGATTGGCATTATTGTACCAGAATTCATCAACAGTTTCTTCCCTTATATTATCATTGGTGCGCAGCAGGTAGCCAATCCTGCGGGTTATCACGTGATCATCTGCCAGTCGAATGAGACGCTGGAGACAGAGATCGCTAACACGAATGTGCTGATGTCAAGCCGTGTGGATGGCGTAGTGGCTTCCGTAACGGCCGAGACGAAGAACCTGGATCACTTCCACAAGTTTCAGCGGGCGGGTATCCCGGTCGTGATGTTCAATCGCATCTGCGACGGGCTCGACGTGTCGAAGGTGCTCGTGGACGATTATGATGGAGCCTACCGTGGCGTCGAGCATTTGATCCAGCAAGGATGCAAACGCATAGCGCATTTGGGCGGACCGCAGAACTTGCAGATCGGCAGGCAGAGACTCAAAGGATACCTCGATGCCTTACGTCACTACAATTTACCTGTAGATGATGAACTCATCGTGTACTATAATCTGACCCGGGCCAACGCACGGCCTGCAGCACAGCAGTTACTCGAACTTCCGGCTCCACCAGATGGCATATTTGCTGTTAACGATCCTGCCGGGATTGAAACGATCCTGGTGGCAAAGAGCAAGGGACTGCGTATTCCTGACGATGTGGCGATCGTGGGATTCAGCAATGAGCCGACGTCGGCGTTGATTGAGCCGGGGCTCAGCACGCTCGCCCAACCGCTGGATGAGATTGGTAAGACGACGGTGCAATTATTACTGAGTGAAATTGAGGCGGATGGCGATTTGAACGCGCCGAAGACCGAGATTTTAAAGACGCAGTTGATTGTGCGGGGATCGTCGTTGAGGAAACGAGTACTCTGTTAATCGCGACACAGAAAATGCCCTGACGAGTACCCTGGCCAACCGACGACAATTTTCCGGGCATCCTTCTTGTTTTTTGCTTTATCCATGCCCTTTTTTATTTTTTGCTGAGCAGAAGTCGTGCGACAATTTGCGGACAACCAGGTGTCTCGGGGCCAATACCTGGTAACGACATAAACCATGACATGCTATGAAGACGTCAACAACAGGCAATCCAATAATTCGACACAAATAACCTCCGATCCTCCCGTGATCGTTCACGACGACCGGGTATATCTCTTCACAGGGCATGACGAAGCACCACCAAATTATCCGTGGTATGTTCTTACCGAGTGGCTATGTTTTTCATCGGCCGATCTCATCCATTGGCAGGAACACGAAATAAATTTCAGGCCCACGGATTTCAGCTGGGCAAGACGCGATGCCTTTGCCTCGAAGGCGCTTGTACACAATGGAAAATTCTACCTGTTCGTATCGCTCACGCATGGAAGTATTGAAGGTGAGGCGATCGGCATAGCTGTTTCGAATTCACCTACCGGGCCGTTTACAGATGCACGCGGGTCTGCATTGATCACCAGTCGCGATCTGAAATCCGGAGGACGGAACTTTGATCCCTCAGTAATCGTCGATGACGATGGCCACGCCTACACCTTTTGGGGCAAAGGGATTTGCTACTATGCACGACTTAGCGACAAGCTAACGGAGATCGAAGGGGAGATCAGGCAGGTGGATTTGCCTAAATTTCAGGAGGGTGTGCATATCCATAAGCGCAACGGCTGGTACTATGTTGCTTTCGGTTATGACTTTCCGGAAAAGGTCGGCTATGCGATGAGTCGAAGCATACATGGACCATGGGAGTTCAAGGGGATTCTAAACGAAGTTCCCGGTAACTGCGAGACCAATCGACCTGGTATTGTCGACTTCAAGGACGCATCGTATTTCTTTTACCACAACGGTACCCTGCCCGAAGGAAAAAGCTACCGGCGATCGGTTTGTATCGATCGCCTGTACTACAATGACGACGGGTCCCTCAAGAGAATCGTTATGACATCAGAAGGAATTCAATAACCACACCGGACAAAACCTCGGCCCGAAGGTGTTTGTATGTCGCGTCAGGAAAGTGAAACCGGATGGTTATGGCACGAAATGGCACTTCTGGCAAACCGTTAGGAAATCATCCATCATCTTTTGGTAGCCCTCAAGATCAATGGGCTTCACAGCAACCATGATAGCACCGAGCTTTTTGCAATCACCGACCAGGCCGCTGTCAGCATACGTTGAATAAACGACGGTGGGAATCTGTGAAAATCGAACGCTTGATTTAAGAAATTGCAGTGTTTGCTTTCCGTTCATCTTGGGCATATTTTGATCCAATATGATCAAGTTAGGAAGTTCGTCCTCGGAATTCGCGTTGTCCAGATATTCAATCAGCTCCAAACCGTTACCGACCGGCGGCAATAGCCTAATGTCTTTTCGATTGGCAAAGAAAATGCTGAACAAATCCTTGTCATCTTCGTCGTCCTCAACCAATATGACTTTCGAAGGTGATGATCACTCCCGGTTCATCAAATAGCGTGGCGCCGTTAACAATAAATTCAATGCCGAACAAAGTCTTACCGGAACCCGGACCGCCGCATACCAGCGTCGGCCGACCCTGAGGCAGGCCTCCAAAGGTCACCTCATCGAGTCCGTTTATCCCGGTACGCGATTTTTTTACTTGCTTGTCATGCAGGTCATTTGATTTGCTTTGCTTTGAAGCTTTTGCCATGAGTTTACTGCGATAGGGTTACAAAAAGCGCTAGTCGCTGAAGTCTTTCAAGCAACGTACCAAGCCCGTAATGAGTGAAGTGCTCCGGATTTGCCGTTTACGTAACCTATTGATTATGAATTGCTTTCAGGCCATTGCGCAAAGTTTTGGCGGTTGAAGCCCAAATCATTCAAGGGCGTGATGGCGTGAAGAAAAAAGATCTAGTTTCTATCATCGGGGAAAAATATCCACAAAAAAGTATCCGCGCGGATCAGCATGTTTTCAATGTAGCTGCTCATTCCTCAACGCCTCGGAGCACTGCTGAATCCCGTTGGATTTCCCGGCGAACATTGCTTATCTTTTGCAACAACAATCCCCAACGCAGGTATTCAACTCTCGCATTTCCCGTGGACCACGGGTTGCGAACGAGATATAGTCACTATGACAATAACTACCCACGCCTGACTATTGTCGGCAAGACCCTCAAAAAAAGCCCTCATGATACCCCAATCTACCCTCACCCCTACTGTAAAGGCTGACCGGATCAATGCCATAGACACACTCCGCGGCGTGTCCGTGTGTGGCATCCTGTTGATGAACATTGCCGGCTTCGGGCTATACATGTCGTACGAAGATATCACGATAAACGGAGGTGCTACCGGCTGGAATCGGCATGTCTGGTGGATTAATTCTGTATTCTTCGAAGGGACCATGAGAGGCATGTTTTCCGTGCTGTTTGGTGCCGGTATCCTATTATTCACAAATCGGTCGGGCGACACCCGTTCAGGTAACATTGTCGACCTCTTCTTTAGAAGGTTAGTGTGGTTGATCCTGTTTGGCATTATCCACTGTTATCTATTGCTGTGGACCGGGGAGATCCTCTATACCTACGGTTTAATTGGAATGATCGCTTTTAGCTTCAGACACCTCTCGCCGAGAAAGCTAATCATCGGAGCCGTTATCTTTCTTTCACTGGCCACTCTGTGGAATGTGAGTGACTATTTCAATACGCGTGACAAATATGAAAAAGCAGCGACTGCCGGCGACAAAAAATCCCACGGCAACACCTTAACTGAAGAAGAAACCGCAGCAATTTCCACGTGGGATGAAACCTTGAAAGAACGCAAGCCGGGCAAGGAAAAAATGGACAAAGAGATCGCGGAGATGCACAAGGGCTACTTCAGCATTGTGATGCACACGGTACCTGCCCACCAGTATATGCAAACGATGTTTGTTTACCGCCTTGGAGCGTTCGATACCTTGGCGATGATGCTGCTGGGAATGGCCTTCCTGAAACTTGGTGTATTGCAAGCTTCCCGCTCCTACCGTTACTATCTGCTTATGGCGCTGATTGGTTACACAATCGGTATTACCGTAAACTATTTTGAAACCACGCACATCCTGAAGAATCAGTTCTCTGTTCTTTCGTTCGACGAAAGCTCGATGACCTATCATGTTGGAAGAGTAGCCAACATGTGCGGCCACATTGCCTTGATCATGCTGTTCATCAAATCTGCCTGGCTTCCCTTTCTGCAACGGTCATTGGCGGCAGTAGGACAGATGGCACTCACCAACTATATCTCACAATCGTTGATTTGTAATTTCATCTTTCTTGGATACGGACTGGCGAAGTTCGGCGAATTGCAACGGTATCAACTCTACTACGTGGTATTCGGTATCTGGATCTTTCAGTTGATCGTAAGCACGATCTGGTTGAGGTATTTTCGATTTGGCCCGATGGAGTGGGTTTGGCGCAGCCTCACCTATTGGAAGAAGCAGCCGTTTGTCAGAGAGACGTTAACAGAAACGCGTTTACGGGAAACCGCCGGGGTTCGTTAGGTACTAGCTGACGCAACTATATAGTTACGTCGCCATAAACCAACAACCTCAACACACTGGATGGCCTCAGATGCCAGCTCCCCCAGGAAATGGGTGTATCTCCATTTTTGTCTTTCGTGGATGGGTCAGCTCCACCTTCCAGAAGCGCGTTAATCATCGCCTCATCGCCGTACGCTGCGGCACGATGCAGTGGTACTTCGCCTTTGAGAAAAGCATCACGCATGAAGCAGAGCGTTACACGGCCCGGAATTGTCCTCTTGTTTACATCCGTTCCGCTGTTCACTAAAAGCTTAACAATTTCAGTTCTTGCATCCATGTTGTTCGTCTGGGAGATGACGTAGTGCAACGCATTTTCACCCGTTTCTTTCAAGGTATAATTTGAATCTTCTCCTTTTTGCATAAGCCATTTGACGGACTCAACCTGCGCATTAAACGCAGCGTTGCACAGCAGGTTCGCGTCGCCGAGATCCAGGTTAGCTCCTAAATCATAAAAAGTCTCAAGCGCCTTTACGTTACCGTTCCATGCTGCGGAGAATATGGCCGTGTTGCTCCACTTGTCGCGGTAATTAATATCAGCACCTTGAGAAACGAGTGTCCTTACTGCGTCGAGGTCACCTTGCATGGCTGCCTTTAACATCTGTTGGTTCAAACTTTCCATACCTCTATAAGTTTTGGTCTATCACAATGAATCAAGGCAAAGGGCCGTCATGATGATGCAAATTTCAGTTGTTGTCAGCGTTCTATTCGCTTTTCAGCAAATCCACCGGGTTGGCCCTGGCTGCTATTACCGCTTTGAAGCCAACGGCTACTCCTGCCAACGTCAATGACATTATCACTGCCACCATCAACAGACCAGGTGAAACATCAATCTTATAAGCAAAGCCTTGAAGCCAGCGCTCCAGTAAATAGGATGAAACCGGAAGTGCAATCGCGGCGGCCAGTAAGACCAACAGTACAAGGTCCTTCGTCAGCAGTGCTGTAATCCTGGAAACCGATGCACCCAACACCTTTCGTATACAGATCTCTTTAGTGCGCGATTCGGTCATCAGCGAGGTGATGCCGAATAGTCCGAGGCAGGCAAGAACGACCGACAAGCCACAAAAGATGAATGTTAGGCGTGAAAATCTCCTTTCCTGGCGGTACATTTCGCCAACGTGTTCATCCAGCATGATGTAGTCAAACGGAAGATGAGGAACAATTGATTTCCAATCCGATTCCAGTGTGCCTAGCGTTTGATGAAGGTCGCCGAGGGCCACGCGTATGTACAAATATTCGACCTTCGATTTGGGAACGAGCATGATCAACGGAGTCACTGCTGCGTGTAAACTCGCAAAATGAAAGTCTTCGACGACACCAATCACTTCGCCCGATTGGAAGTAAGAATATAGTCTTCTCCCAAGCACTTCATTTTGGTCCCAACCGAGCATCTTGACGGCAGCCTCGTTCAGGACAAAAGCAGTACTGTCCGTCAGTGGCTCCTGAAAGGACTTACCCATCAACATTTTGATTCCCATGGTCTCTATGAAGTTCGGATATATGCGAAACATGCTGATCGCGTGTGGCTCTTCTGAGCTTCCCGCCTCAATCACGTCCGTAGTGCCTTGTTGGCCGTCGAAAAGATCCCTGCTGGCTGAAACACCAAGCACAGCGACATGCTCCATCAGCTTATTTCTCAAGGTCGGAAAGACGTTCCGCATCTGGTCATCCGGAAGGTGAACAACGATGATCCCCTCTTTGTTGTAACCCAACGACTTTGACTGCACGAAGTCCATCTGCTTCTTGATCGTAAGGCTTGCCGTTATGAGTACCGTGGTGACGAAAAACTGGAAGACGATAATGGCTTTACGAAGGGGAACCTTGCTACCGCCCCGGCCAAATGTGTTTCTCCCTTTCAGTGCTTCCGGTGCCGTGAGCCTCGACAACAAAATGGCAGGATAGAGTCCCGTGAACGAGCCCATGAGTACAACTAGAAGGACGTAGAAGGGCATCCATTTCAAATGGACGCCAATCGCCAACGATAGATTGGCACCGGGCATAAGTTCGAGTGCGGTAGCCACCAGGTGAAGAAGTATACCCAGCAGTAGGCCAATAGTTGCACTTACGATCGATTCCAGCATGAACTGGAAAAATATGTCCGTTCGGTTCGATCCTAAAGACCGCTTTACACCCGTTTCTTTGACGCGATAAATGGCAAGTGCGGTAGACAGGTTGGCAAAGTTGAAGCAGGCAATGCCCATGATTACGACAGCAATAGCAGCTAATCCCACAGTATAGAGATAATCGCCCTTCGTTGAAATGCCGTCTCGTTCGTGGATGTTACGCGAATGGAGATACACTTCTTGAATGGGCTGCAACTGATAGCTGACGTGTGGCGCATCCTCCGGCGACCGGTAGCGGCTGATAAACGCCGGAAACTTCGCTTCCACACTGGCCCGGTCAGAGCCTTCATGCAACCGTACGTAAGTGGGAAACGATGTCCATGCCCAGCTCGTTAAAGTTGCCGGCGTCCCTCTGGGCGGCGTAAATGTTTCAAACGAAATGAGAATGTCAAATTCAAAATGCGATTTGCCCGTGGGCGCCGTTACGCCGGTTACCTGCAGAAGCGTTTTGCTGACAACGATCGTTTTGTTGAGGGGATCTTCATCACCGAAATACTTTCGGGCAAACTCGGTCGTGATAACGGCTGTGTTGATCTTCTTTAAAGCGGTGTGAGGATTGCCTTTGGCAAGGGGAAAACTCAGGACCTTAAAGAAATTTGAATCGGCATAAAATACGCGGGTCTCGTAGAACTTCTGTTCGCCAACTTCAACGAGTACATCGTCGGCATGGCGTAATCGCACCGCGGCTTCGACCTCCGGCAGATCTGACATGAGCGTTGGCGCAAGCAGTGGCGTTCCCGCGGCCTGCACCTGAATACCCTGTTCAGAGCGGCTGACCGTGTTGAGTCGGTAGACGTTATGGACGGAATGGTGAAACCGATCGTAGGAGAATTCCTCGGAAACGAATTGGAGAATGATGATGGATGATGATAGCCCCAGAGCCAATCCTCCCAGATTAATTAGAGAATAAGTCTTGAATTTGAATGCATGACGCAAAGCAATTAGCAAACTTCTGAGAATCATCAGATAGAGTGTTTATTTCAAATACGAAATGGGAAAAGTGCCTTCATATCCGAATATAAAGAAACTTCTATTAAAAAGGATGTGATGCGCTTGATACCCTAAACACGGCCGTATACATACCCGATGAGCCATCCGAACAAGGCATTGGAAGAGGCAACTTCCAGCAAGTGCGCAATCCTCACTGGCTGTGGCATGAACGGATTATCCACAATCAATTGCAGCGCAGGAAGAAAATACAAAAGTGCGCATGCGACTATTTTTTCAGCCTTCGTACCTTTCAAAAAAAGCAGTACTGGCATGCCCACAATGATCCATAAAAATCCGCGCAACAGTTGGAAGAGAAAAATAAAGGGCCTGGTTTGAAAGTTCTGTTTCATGCCACCTATAAAGCCGACATCTTCCGGACTTCCTGAATAGAAAATGCGAACCGCTTCAAATTGCCAGGCGATGAAATAGCCGAAGACAAAGTAAATAACCACGTATGCACCAGCCAGGCTTATTATCTCTTTTCCATTCAGACCCGCCGGCGTAGAGACATCAAGCCTGTCCATGGCTGGCTTCCATTTACCCAATACCCACATACCCAACGGAATGAACGTGATTGACGTAATCAAGGGGCGCAGGAACAGGTTGAGCAATTCACCATTGGAGATCGACGGCATGGCGTCTCTGAAATACCAGGTCTCGGTTTGAGGCATGAACGTTTGCAGACCCCAAAAGACGATCACCACGCTGAGGAATAGTTTCATTCCCCATAAGTTCAGGCGCTTGATCAGGTAGATGATCACGCAAAACTGCGACAGTATTAGAACGAAGGCCATTAAACTATTGTACTCGCTTTGATTGCCCATCGTTACCTGCAGGGGAATTAGAACAGCAGGCAAAACAAAGAGGACGGAAAAGCAGAAGAAGAGCAGTATGAATTTCAGCAATGTTCTCATAACGATAGGATTCCGGGTGGTTTGCAGGGCAAAACAACGGTCAGCAATGCTCAACAATTGGCGTGCCGCACCCGAACCTTCATGATATCGCTTGATTTTTCTACGTGACGATGATTATTATGTTCACAATTGAACACCGTGATGTTCAATTGCGTTGCTTAATCCCGAGTCAGACAATTTTGCCAGCCTCCCGGCATGTTAGGGAAAAGCCGTCTGAAAGTCATAAGCCTATACCTGGTACTGGTAGTATATACTCTGACACTCGCTGGTCCCGTCGTCGAACAGATCGATGATGGAATAAACGGGAGGAAATTCGTCCAATACAAAGGAGTCACGCCACCAGTTGCCGGACACCGCGCCGTTGCACTGGTATTTCACACCCAGGTATTCAATCGAATCAACGTAGTGAACATGTCCGCTGATACACAGCTTTACGTTCCTGTGTTTGAAGAATAGATTTTTAATTCGCTGGTGATCAAGATGCATGTCGGCAGAAGGAAACTTTACCTCGGCAATCGGAGTCCGCTGCGTGTGATAAAGCATTGCACCAATGGACATGATCGGCACGTGATTGAACACGCATATCGGGCGCTCCTTTGGAATATGTTTAAGCTCACCCTGGAGCCATTCGAATTGTGCATCATCCAGGCTATAGCCCTCGGTACCATTAATACTATCAAGGGCTATGAACTGCCAGCCTTTTGCTTCAAACGAATAAAAACGGTCGGGCATTGACAACAACTCAATTGCCCATTGTTTTCCATATCGCTTTTCCTTCTTGTACGCATTGTCCAGACTTTCACCCGGCCCGTACCACACATCATGATTACCCAATGCACTGTACATTTTAATTTTATTTCCCTGGATGATCTTCTGCCACGTGTTCCAGCGCGTAGAGACGACTTCCTTTGTTTGGTTGTTCTCGTCCATCACCGTATCACCCGTATTCAGGATAAGGTCTGGGGCGTCGGACAGGGCATTGATGTCCGCGACCACCCGGGCGAACGATACTTCTGCGTTTCGCTGATCGAGTATGTGTACATCGGTAATGTGCGCAACCCGCAATAGGCGTTTGGCGATTTTTCGTTGAACCGGTGATGCTTCTGAATGAAGAAATGGCAGGCACGAGGCGACGATGCTGCCTAACGAAGCCTTCTTAATGAATGCGCGACGATTTGAGTTCATATCGGTGAATATATCGACGTCATTTTATCAGGTGATTAGTAAACTGTTAAGAATTGAGCAAAACGGAAATCTTTAATTCGCCTGTGCACCGTCGTCTATCCAACAGACAATCGTGGATATGTAATTACCCGGAAGCGGTCCATCAAACGGCATCGAACGATTCAATATCCGCGTCCTGATTTGCGACGAATAGAACCTGACGTTGTCGAAAGAAGTAAAGTCCACACGCCCGGTTTCAGGGACATGACATCCAGCCCTGGCACAGTAAGTCTTTACAATGGGCTGTACATCTCGCGACCAGCTGATGCCCGTGAGTCCCCGCGGAATGGTCACGGCCGCCTGATAACTACACATAGAGGAATCAACTACCTGGATGTTGTGCACACCGGCCTCAAGGTTTCGGACCTCGATGCTGGCTGTCGTTCGTTCCCTAAGCAGCAGTTGGTTGTCGAGATAGATATCACAGAACCCTTGAGCTCCTGACACACTTATCATAGCCAAGCCGTTGCCCTCTTCACACTTGTCGTCCGCCGTTGTCAACACTGATACGGCAAGGTGGCTACTCAGGTGGCGTATGCGAACATGCAAGGTATCTGAACAGCCGCGTACATCCACCAGTTCGACGAGGTAGTCCCCTGACGATAAGGGGTGAAATGCAGCCAACGGATCTAATGGATCGATTTCAAGTTCCTGTGGCGCACCGTTGAGAAGTAGTGAATAGCTATGGTCACTTCTGGCAATACGAACAAAGAATCCACCAGGGATGTCACAGGTGGCGTGCTGAACGGGACGATCCAATTGAATGGTCAACGGATCACTAAGACAATCCGGCTCCCGAACGATCTCATGATTCACACAAGACAAAGCACAAGTCAGCGGCAGCACGGCAATCAACCAGCATGTGCGCGCCGTTTGTTGTTGAATTTTCTCATCTTCGCGATAACTGAAGTCAGTATTCACCGCCTATCTTTCTTTGATCAAGCTTGTCAAGAGGGAGTCTCGGCAGCCTGGCCGGCCTGCTCGTCAACGCTGTGGTATCCGTGAGGGTGTGAAGAAAACTGATGATATCCTGCTGCTCAGACGCAGAAAGGTTCAACTTATCCGTAGGCAATGTCTGGTTGGAAAGGTTGACGCCAATGCCCGCACCCCCACCCCGGTTGTAAAAATCCAGAACTTCTTCGAGCGTTTCATACACGCCATTGTGCATATAAGGTGCTGTAAGCGTTGCGTTGCGCACCGTAGGAGTCTTGAAAGCATTTCGAAAAAGATCGCGCGGATAAGTGTTAAACTTTCCAGGGTCTGTATCTACCTGCGCATTGACTGTATCGGAATGCGCCGGTACACCCAGTACTTCTGATTCTGTTTCGGCATACATCGGAGGCACCGAGCCATTGAACAGCGGCATGAAGTGACAGGTTGCACATTTTGCTTTGCCCATAAACAAGTTGAATCCGTTGATCTCCTGATCGGAGAGCATAGCCGTACTGTCGCGCATGTATTTATCGAAGGGAGATTCGAACGAGCTAAGAGACTGTACATAGGCAGCAAGCGCGGAACGAATCATATCCGATGTGACCTTTTCTTTCTCCTTGTCACGCGTTCCAGTCTTACCGTACGCCGCTAAGAAAATCTCCCGGTATTCGGCGCTTTCATTCAATAGGGCAGTCGCTTCCTGAAGCGTGTTGTGCATTTCATGGCTATTGCTGACAACATCCGCGACCTGGTCCTCAACAAACATCACGCGCTGATCCCAGAACTGGGAACGCTGATAAGCAGCGTTAATCAGGGTGGGTGCGTTGCGGTCTATTGAACCCTTGAAGTCAAACGCGACGCTACGCTTCTTTCCATCGGTAAAGGCGAGCTCAGGCTGGTGGCAGGAAGCACAGGCCCGCTTGTTATTGCCCGACAATGCGGGATCGAAAAACAGCATTTTTCCAAGAGCGATTAATTCCGTTTCCCTGGGATAAGCGTGATTACTGAAAAAGCTTGCCTGATAAACGTGCGGCTCAAAGAAGTCTGCCTTGCGCATATCAAGGGCTTCGCTCCATTTATTGTCATGGATATTCAACTCGCCTTGAAAACGAAACAACGATCTTGATAGCGGATTCAGATAACGGCGAATAAAAGCTGCGCGGTCAAACGCATCGAAATCGTCGTGCTTCGACAAATATTGCCTGGCCCCATCAAGAATTTGCGACATCTTGCTCCATGACTGCGTATCATCCGAAGCATATGGAGCGATGAGCTGATCGATGCCATCAAGCGCAGCAGCGCATTCGGGCAGAGAGGCCAGCGCAACGGGAGAGTCAAATCCAGTGATGCCTAAGCTCATCATGCGCAGGACCTGCAGCCGCACGGCCTGGAAGATATTCTGGTCGGTAAGTTCTGTGCCCTTCATCAACGATTGAATCCTGCCGCTGCAGGATTGAAGGATGGCCGCTTCGCGCTTCAATTCGACAATGCCTGTAATATCAACGTTGGGAAAAAGAAACTCCTCAACGACTTGAAAACCCGTGGCATAGTTTACTTTATCGTCGTGTTCATCGGCCTTGTCGATCGCGGGTCCGTTGATCGCCTTACTCGCTCCTGCGAAATAGAACTCCACAATTGGCTCGATGTGCTTGTAAGCTTGCCGCGCCTGCACAAAATGCACCTGCGCACTTTTATAGTCGTGATTGTCAATATCAACAACCAGGTGGTGCAGGAGCGTCTGCAAGGAGTCCACCTCAGTCATCACGAATTGTTTCACGAGTATTGAAGGATTTTCATTGATCGCGGGCGCTCCACAGGCAAACAGTACCAGCGACACCAAGATTATGTACGCACGTATTCTCATATTCATGAAAAAGTAACTGCCCCGGCAGTACCGAGGCAGTTGGTAATTACAACCTATGGCAAATTAGGATGTTCGGATAGTTATCGGCCCAGCCCTTTCACAATGAGAATCTGGCTGCCCTGATCCTCAGCGGCGCGCAAGGCACCTCCATCAACGCCTGCAAATTCTGGCTTTCTCCATGTGTGAACTTGAACGCAAAGCATGAATACGTCTTCAATGCCCACGATGTCGGATATGTCAACCATGGAGCCGTACTCCCAGGATCCGAACGCAGAATTGGTAGACATGAATTTGGATCCCAAGTCGTCTGTGCGATGATGATCGAGTTCAAAAACAGGCTTCAGCGCTTTAGTAGCGAGATCATATTGATAAATGTAGGAGTCGTGCGTCTCGGTTGTGTATCCGTTCGGATCCTCTTGCACGTAGAGATAGTTTTCTGTGACAACAATGTTGTCGACATTCTGGAACGCCTTCGCCTTACCGGTAGTCCTGTTGTCGCCATCGAGAATGAGTTGCAAGGTTCCCTTTAACGGGTCCGCAGCATCAAGCACAAGTTTATAAGTACGTCCGTATTTGGTGCGGTCCGTGTTACCATCCTGGCCGGTCACGTTGAAATACACCTCGCGACCAACACCGTCTTTGCGGTAGTCAATATCCTCTACGCGTCCGAAGGCGATACCATTAAGAGCCGCCACCGCGCTGTTTATCTGAGCTCCCGTCTGGGTGGTATGATCCTCGATCTCTACAAATTCTACGTTTGTCGCCGTCGCATCTTCTTCGAAGTCCATTTCGCGTTCGTTGAGATCTGTTCTTCGAAGAACGTATAGCTTACCGTTGTCAAGGTCGCCTACTTCGTCTGACATATACATGGCGACTTGTCCTCCGGCAGTTCCACCGGAATCATCATCACCTATCAACACCACGGTCTTTCCCGCATAGGCAGTCTTGGGAAGGGGCACGGCGTTCTCGGCGTTCCAGCGACCAAAGCCTGCAATTTCGCGTGACATCGAGGCGCTACCCGCGCCAGCAAAAGGGCTCAGTGCATGCGTCCGAGACTCTACACTGCTCTCGCCGCAAGTAATGTACAGCGGACCGAAACCATGCTCTTCCATGGTTGCCAGCGTTGCTGAGCAAAGGCGCCATTGTCCACCATCAGAGTTCAGGATGTATTCGCCGCCAACGGGCTTAAAAGTCTTGTCGAGCGTGATGCGGGAAACGGCGAAGTTGTCTTCGTGATTAACGAGCAGCATGTAGCCATCCGTTGCCTTCAGCAGTCCGGAACCATCAGCCGAACCGCCAAAGGTGAAAGAAGGAGCGCCGATGAGCTTGTCTTCGCTGCTTATGAGCGAAAAGACCTCAAGACTTTCGAAGCCGCTCAGTTTCTTCACTAGCGCCGGCGTAGTAGAATAGTCCTGAAGCACGACATCGGTCGGATAGTTCTCGCCATCTGCGCCAGGGTTACCCTGGTCTCCTTTGTCACCCTTGTCGCCTTGTTGTCCGACCTGTCCTTCAGGGCCTTCGCAGGATACAAACGCGACGGTCAGGGCCATTAGGAAGACCAGCAGTTTAGTAGTGATGTGTTTCATTGTCGAGTAGTGGGTTAGAGTAGGTTGATAGCCGTGAAGGTAGGACACGACCAAGACCTCAGCGTCAACTCAGGTTTAATGATCTGTTACCCGTTAAGGGTAGCTTGTAAAGGGTACGTTAGGGATGTGTTAGCGCGTTAATATATCTTTCACATTCGCAGGATGGCGCGCTGGAATTGAGTCGTGGCAGGCATGCAACAATGGACGTATCTATAAACGCCCGCCAAGTATGATGTCTGTTTTTGGAGCAGTAAGCAGGCGGCCCGTCTTGTAGAAATCGCTACCGCTCCGCGCCTAAGTGGAAATGTGAACCGTTATTAGCTCTTCTTGTTTAATCGACTTTTCTCGATGCCGAGTTTTTTAATTCTCGAATTCAGGGTCGAAACGTTCATCTCCAGCAGTTCGGCGGCCCCCGCCAGGACCATAAACCTTCCAGTTGCAGCTTTCTAACGTAGCGATGATGTGATCTCTTTCGTTTTTTAATAAGCTCATCAATTTCCGGTCAGGATAACCAACTCTTAAGGTCTGCGTTTTGTGGTAAAATTCTGAGACGATCGGGCCCTTCGTCAGTAGGACGGACCGATGCATCAGATTTTCTAACTCCCGAACATTCCCGGGCCATTCATAATTCTCCATCGCATAAATTACCTCCGCGGAAAAACCACTGACAATCTTCCTTTCAATGTCGGAGAACCTGGCTATGAAAAAATTAGCCAATAACAAAATATCATCTTTTCGTTCCCTCAATGGGGGAATGACTATCGGAAATACATTTATCCTGTAATACAGATCCATTCTAAATCTTCCGGCTGCCACCTCTTCATCCAGTTGACGATTAGTCGCGGCAATGATGCGCACGTCTACCGTTCTCGTTGAACCCCCTATGGGCTGAATCTCCTTTTGTTGCAAAACGCGCAGGAACTTCACCTGTAAATCAGCGGGCAACTCACCGATTTCATCTAAAAAAATTGTACCCCCATTCGCCTGTTCGAAACTCCCCATCCTCTTTTCAATCGCCCCGGTAAACGCACCTCTTTCGTGACCAAACAATTCCGATTCAATTATCGTCGTTGGAAGAGCCCCACAATTCACTACTATTAAAGGCCTCGCTCTCCGATTGGATGCGTCATGGATAGCTTTTGCCACTAGCTCTTTGCCCGTTCCACTTTCACCAAGAATCAAAACAGAAGTCTCGGATGGTCCGGCTAGCCGGATATGCTCCAGAACATTCATCATAGCCTTGCCCTGTGCCACGATTTGAAAGGGATACTTATCGGTCACCGGTGTTTCAATTTTGCTGTATTCCCTCGGTATCGAAGCCCCTTTCTGCATATCATCATGCAACTCCAAGGCTACTTCGAGTGCTAAGAGAACATCGCGTTGCCGAAATGGCTTGACTAAGAATCCATAAGGCCTTGTGGCTTTTGCTGCCAGGAAAATTTTCCGGTTGGAGTTTGCAGACAAATAGACAAACGGGACTTTACGGTTAGCCAGGACCTTAGCAAAATCGACTCCGGTCAGCGTACCATTCAGGTAAATATCCAACAGGACCAAGTCCGGCCTGTGCCGGTCCAGAATATCCATTGCCTCAACAAATGAGGCAGCAATCGGAAGTAGCGTATAACCCGCCCGATCGAGGATAAGCCGCAAATTGTTGGCTTCAATAAACTGATCTTCTACAATGAGTATCTTCCGCTTCATCTTCAAGCCTTAAACGCTGTCTTCCTGAGTGACTGGGATTTGATCTGTAATTGACTCTTTTTGAAATTCAATGGTCAGTGTCGTTCCTCTTATTGTGTCGATTTGTACTCTACCTTTGAGCTCCTTGCTAAGTCCTCTGATAAGCTGCATGCCCAGACTCTTGCCTTCATCCTCTTCCTTCAATTCAAATCCACTTCCATTGTCTGAGATGACGAGCTTTACCATCTCAGTTGTCTGACTCATCGAAATCAGCACCGCGGGAAGCGATATGCCGCTAAATGCATACTTTATGGCATTTGTTACACCTTCGTTGATAATTAGTGCGACGGGGATAGCTTGTTGCAGATTTAAGTGGACGGGCTCCACGTTCAGCTTAAAATCTATCCGCTGAGCATCGAAACTATCCTTCAAATAGCCGATAAGCTCCTCGAGATAAATTGACATGTCAATTGTACTTAGATCATCATTTTGGTAAAGCTTCTGGTGAATCAGAGACATTGCGTAAATACGATGTTGACTCTTTTCTATCGCCTGAAGCGCATCTTTTTCCAGGTAAACGGCCTGAGATTCAAGCAAGCAAATGACCGTGTGCAGATTATTCTTCACACGATGATGCACCTCCTTTATGAGCCATTCCTTCTCCGTAAGTGAGTGTTGCAGCTGTTTGTTCATTCGCGAAATTGTATCACTGTCACGCTGCTTACGCCGATATTGACGATAAAATATGACTCCTGTTACCAGCAAAAGAAGACTGCCATACAAGGTTGCATTCTTGATGAACCTTAGCCGTTCCAAATTCATGTCTTTCAGCTGCCGCTCCTTAGTCAACACCGCTATCTGTTGGCCTTTCACCAGAATGTCCTTTTCCTTTTTTTCAGTTTCGAACTGAATCTGTAGCTCAGCTATCTGCTTGCTTTTAGTTTCATTGTACAATGAATCATTCAGGCGAATGTAATTTTGCAAATGCGCTACGGCTGCATGATAATTGTGCCTCGCGGTATCCAACGCAAACCAAAGCTTATGATTAGCCGCACGAAGGGAGAGATCAGCCACTTTTTCCGACAGCTCCTTATGCTTCTTCAAATATCTGATGGCCAATTCATGCTGTCCGGAAGAAATATAAAAATTAATGGCAACTGCATAGACTTCAATCATTCCAAATTCACCAATACCCACATTATCGAACATCTCCAATAACTGATCGCAATAGGGCTGTGCGCTGGCATATTGTTTTAGCAATGTAAAACTGAGTATATAACATCGCAACAAATTGAAATTAACGTTCGTTTCGTTGGGCTTTTCATACTTTGCAGAAATTTCCTTAACAATACGCAACGCTCTTTTTGGATCTCCGAGATTTGCCCAGTTAAGGGCAAGGTTTGTGCCTACTACATAGATTGAACTTCGGTCATTATACTTTTCCGCTACACTGAGTGCATTATTGAAATAGTAAATGGCTTTTTGTCTATCATTTAATCGCACAAGGGTTCTCGCTATTGCGTTGTTTATCTGACAAAGTTGAAAAGAAGTATCGCCAACATTCTCCGCTGTCTTTAAAGCCAACAGCCCATAATCCAATGCTTGTTTATTATCGCCCTGAAAACCGTAGGCTGTACCCATCAAAATATAGACTCCTTGTACTGCCGCGTGATTGACTAAGCGATAGCCATCTAACGAAAGCTTAAGGTGCTTCAACGCTTTAGCATACTCATAGTTAAGAAAACACAGATCACCAAGGGCATAATGGCTTGAGGCGCTTCTCTCGGTGTTACCAATCTGCTGAAAACAATTAAGGGCCAATTCCATCAGACGAATCCGCTCAGCTAACTCCTTTCTGTCGCTATAACTATAATATCCTGAAAGCTCAAAATAAGCACTACCCAAATACAATCTATTGCTATCGGATTGTAAAATCTTAACCGCCTTCTCCACCATCCTCCTCGCTTCTTCCTTACGTCCCTGCTCTTTAGTTAAATAAGATTCTGTCAACAGTTGGAAACCACGTGCGGCTGACGACTTTACCGACTTATTGAGTATCGTAGCTTCGTCTATATAGACGGTTGCACTATCAAAATCTGCCTGAAGTTCTCCTGGTTTATGAATATGATATTGTGCCAGATGTAGAAGCAAATCTATGCGTTCAACACCGGGAAGAGTTTTGTTTAGGACTACAAGAAGGGAATCTGCTGTTCGTTTCTCGATTGGTTGCGAGAAAGTCCTTGTCGCAAATATTGACAAGATTACTATGATAGCATAGTCCTTCATTACTGCATGAGTGTTTGACAAGCAGCCGCATTCAATCATGATGACCGCCCTCTTCCCCATTCTCCCGAAGCCTGGCGAGCCTGAATTGAATTACAGCATAACTTAAAGTTACAGCTATTGATAACTAACAATCAAAATATCATGGCAACATTTTCACATTGTTGAAATGTCAACAAACTCCCAACAATTTTCTTCAAACTTCACTAAGGCACCCACGCGCGTCTAACGTAATAATTTGATTTTCAAGACATTATATCTGTTGGCATATTAGTTGACCCTACGGCAAACATCAACTTGCAAGGGTAACACCTAAACAAAAATTTATGAACACACCATCTTTCACACAAAGGCTTACGCGGGTTTTTCCCGCTTTCGCGATCGCTGTCTTATTCCTAACAACTTTATTAACCAATTCAAAAGCACAAACTATGACCGTAAAAAATGTCGTATTAGTTCACGGCGCATTCGCCGATGGTTCCGGCTGGAAAGGGATCTATGATGTACTAACCAGGAAGGGGTTCAGTGTAACTATTGTTCAAAACCCGTTGTCATCGCTGGAAGATGACGTAGCCGCCACAAATCTGGCGCTTGACAAACAAGAAGGCCCTGTGATTTTGGTCGGACACTCCTGGGGAGGCGCTGTCATAACGCAGGCAGGTGTGCATCCTAAAGTCGCCGGTCTCGTCTATGTTGCCGCTTTCCAGCCTGACCAGGGCGAGTCTGCATTTACATGGTTCAGTTCAATGCCTCCGGTTGCCGAAAATGGTGTGATGCCACCAGATGAAAAAGGTGTCGTCTACTATGCTAAAGAAAAGTATCACGCTGGTTTTTGTGCAGATCTGAGTAAGAAGGAGTCTGACTTTATGTACGCGTCGCAAGGAGCATTTGCGGGTAAGTCTTTTGCTACACCATTGACTCAAGCTGCCTGGAAAACCAAGGTTAGCTACGGAATCGTAGCCACGGAGGATAAGAGTATTCGTCCGGAAATAGAAGAAAAAATGTACTTAAGATCAAATACCAAGATATCTAAAATAAAAGGTAGTCACGCCGTGTACATTTCGCAGCCTGAAGCCGTTGCAAAAGTAATTCTTGACGCAGCGGAAAATGCATCTAAGGCCGCCAATTAAATATCCCATGAGGAAAAGGGGCCAATCCTTTTCCTCATCTCTTTGACCTGCTATGAATCAGGTTCCCTAAGGCGAAATCTTGCGCAAAGACACCCCATATTCCCCGGTTCCTGCAGTTCTGCCGCCCCCGTCATCGGGCGGCTCATAGCTGAATGACAATCGTATGGTATTGCCTTCATCTAGCACAGTGATGCTCGTAATCGGCAGTATGTTTTGCAAGGCAACCAATGTCAACGTTTCATCAGACCACGACCATGTGCCATCCGTGCCGGCGAAAAAATAGGGCGCACCACTTGCCGTAAAATCGCTCGGATAATAATCGTCATCGATCCGGAAGTCTAATGAAAGATCATCTAATACCCCAGGCGTTGTACCAAAAGGCAGCGACGCATCGAAAGCCGATCCCCACGAGCCACGCATAAATATGGATGCCTTTTGCGTATCCGTCGTAGGAATATCGCCTTGCGGATCGCCATGATCGTCGCAAGCCCCCGACAATACAGTCAGCGCAGCAACCATCAATAAGTAATGTATCTTTTTCATAGGATTGAGAATGTTAGGATTGAGTATTATGCCCGGCAATTTTGCTGAACGACAATTTTGACTGGATACCATTTTATCTGACAACCATAAATTTCAAGACCCTCAAAGTTTTCTGCGACTCTACGCGCATCAGGTAAAGGCCAGCATCATAAGGTCCGTCCATGGTGATCACGCCCTGTTGTTCAGTTACCTTTTCCGCTGAAGATCTCACGGCAGTGCCCATACTGTTAAGCAGTGTAAGGCGAATTTCGCCCGAGCCTGACAAATCCTGTTTCGTAAATTGGTACTTGATCTGAATGTTACTTCCGCTGCGCAAAGGATTGGGATAGAGCGCAAATGGTTCAACCTCCATTTCTTCCTCATTGCCCAGGATGATCTCCACTTCGCCACCCTGACCGCTACCCTTGTCATTGGCAAACATGTCCGACACTTCGGCCGGAGTGACTACACGGTTCCAGATCCGCACATTATCCAACAATGCGGAGAAGTCTGCACTATACGTGCCGGTACCATCCTGCATGAGCGTAAGCGGTAGTCCCGAAGTGAGGCTGCCGGTAATCTTCGCCATGTCAAAGCTATTCGGTGAGGCATCCGTCTGTTTTAGCGCGCCATCAAAGTAAACATTCATCCTGGCAGAGCGATCGAATGCGACGGCTACAAAATGCCATTTACCATCTTTGAGACTGGAAGCTCCATTGGTATCGGCATTCCAGTCGAGGCGATTCGTTCCGTCAGCGGCGTTCACGTACCAGCGGTGAGAACCTGCATCATCGGGATCTACAGGGCCAATAGCGAAGCCGTTGTTCTCGCCGCTGTTCCAGTCCTTGTTACCGACAATTACGGGGTCGCTTGAGACAGGGATCAATGGATTGATTCTCACCCAGAACGCAACGCTAAAGTCGATCGTACCGAAGTCTAATTCAGGCACGAGCGGGAATTGTGCGTGAGCGTCTGTGGGAAACAAAGCGACATCGCCGCGGTCCGGATCTTTGATAAACTCCGTGGTGCCAACACCGGCATCGGAAGCATGGAGGTTGTTGCCGCTGAAATCGCCAAGGCTGCTGTTTAATGGAAGGAACACCGTGGCGCCATAGGCTTTATCCTCGGGCTTGTACATCGTTGCGATTTCCTGGGCGGTGAGCACCTTCCCTTTCCAGATGCGCAGGTCATCGAGGAATGCTGCAAAGTCCGCCACATAACCACCCGTTGCGTCCTGCATGATTGTTAAAGGCAGCCCTGAACTCAGCGATCCTGGGGCTAAAGTGAGATCGTATGAGTCCTGTGCGGCATCCGTCTGTCTTAACAGGCCGTCATAGTACACATTCAATTTTGCATCGCGGTCGAATGCCACGGCAATAAAGTGCCATTCACCGTCTTTCAGATTAGGTGTTTCGTTATCGTCTGCATCCCAGTCCAACCGTCCGGTGCCATCCGCCACATTCACCGTCCAATGATGAGCATCCACTGCGTCGGCGTCGTCCAGGGCTACCAGGAATCCTACGTTGCCACCGCTATCCCAGTCCTTATTGGTAAAAATAGCAGGATCACTGGGGATCGGAACGCCTGCATTGATCTTGATCCAAAAGGCAAAACTGAAATCGTCCGTTCCGAAGTCCAGTTCGGGAACCAGCGGAAACTGGGCGTGTGCTTGTGTCTCGAAGCTGGCAACCTTGCCACGCTTGACGTCTTCAACGAAGGTCACAGGAACACTTCCTTTGTCTTCGGCGTCTACATGTCCCGTTGCGTCAGTGAGGTCTGCGTCGAACGGAAGGTAGACATCGGCACCATAAGCCAGGTCGTTGCCGGGCTCGCTTTCCGGCTTGAAGTTGTACACGGCCAGGATCTCGTCGGCTGAAAGGGCCTTCCCGGTCCATATCCGGATGTCATCGAGCTTACCAGCAAAGTCGGCGCCGTATGCACCCGTGTTGTCCTGCATGATGGTGAATGGTTTGTCATTGGGTGCAAGGTCACCCGGAACCAACGTCATGTCTTTCGAGTCCGGAGCGACATCGGTTTGCTTCAGTACGCCATCGAGGTAAACGTTCATCGTTGCGTCGCGGTCAAAAGCCACGGCCACGAAGTGCCAGTTCGCGTCGACGAGATTCGGTGTCCCATTATCGTCGGCGTCCCAATCGAGGCGACCACTACCATCGGCCACATTTACTGTCCACATGTGGGAGCCTGCTTCATCAGCACCATCGAGCGCGACCAGGAAACCAACGTTGCCACCACTATCCCAATCCTTGTTGCCCACGATAACGGGATCGCTGGTGGGCAGCGGCGGGGTGTTGCCAATTTTTGTCCAAAAGGATACTGTAAAGTCGCCGGTACCAAAGTCAAGTTTTGGATCGAGCGGTAACGTAACGTGTGCCGCCACTGGAAAATCCGCTACGGTTCCGCGCTCGCCGTCGTTCACAAATTTCGTTGCCTCTATTCCTGCGTCAACTCCGTCTAGGCTATTGCCACTCTTGTCGAGCAGGTCACCATCAAATGGCAGATACACGGTAGCACCCAAAGCCGGATCAACCGAGTAGCCATTTTCATTCAAGGAGGCTACTTCCTCTGTCGCTAACACACGGTCGTAAATCAAGATGTCGTCGAGATATCCGGCGAAGTCCGCACCGTACACACCGGTATTGTCCTGCATGATCGTGAAAGGCTTATCATTTGGAGCAAGGTCGCCCGGAATTAACGTCATGTCCTTCGAACCGGGCGACACATCCGTCTGCTTTAATACACCGTCGAGGTAAACATTCATCGTCGCATTTCTATCGAAGGTCACGGCTACAAAGTGCCATGTGCCATCAACAAGACTAGGCGCACCGTTGTTATCGGCGTCCCAATCCAGGCGCTGGCTTCCGTCGGCCACATTCACCGTCCACCTATGGGAACCTGCATCATCGGCACCATCAAGGGCGACGAGAAAGCCGACGTTGCCGCCACTGTCCCAGTCCTTATTGCCGACGATCACCGGATCACTCGTAGGAAGGGGTGCTGTAGCCGGAACCTTTATCCAAAAGGCGACGGAAAAATCATTTGTCCCAAAGTCCAGTTTTGGATCGATCGGCAAGGTTGCATGCGCTGCAGCGGCAAAGTGGGCCACGGTTCCGCGCTGTGGGTCATTTTCGAATGTTGTGGACACCGTTCCTGCGTCTGTGGCGTGAAGGTTATTGCCGCTGGCATCATTCAAATCCTGATCCAACGGCAGGTATACTGTCGGTGCCTGCGCGAGCAAGGCACTGCAGGCCAGTATCAATCCAAGACAGGTAAGTAGAATATATTTCATAGCGATCTTTCTGTTGACTTTGTTTGTGATTAATCTATATCCCACCATACCCTGGTTTGGGTGTTGTCGGGACCTTGCACGGCAACCGCGGCCGCGTAATTTGCCTGGTTGGCATTCTGCTCCGATAGCGGATAGAGGAATCGAACCGGAACAAATCCGAGCGAGTTTGGACCGGGCTTGATCTCCGGAACGCCGGTACGCCGCCATTCGGACCAGCCCTCAAAGCCCACGTTGTAAAGGCTTATCCATTTTTGCGTCCATATCTTCTTCAACTTTTCGTCGTGTGTACCGGAGTAAGCGACGGCGTCCTGCGCGAAATACGAATCGCCAGGAATTACGTCCGTTGGTTTCGGGAACGTGTAGTTGTCAGGAATGCGACTCGCATAATAGTCGCAAGCTGCGTGTATCCCCGCTTGATAATAATCAGACGCATTGCCGGTGATGTATCCATTCTCTGCTGCTTCCGCCAGTATCAGCTGAAGCTCGGCATAGGTCATGATCAGCGTTTGGACTGCCGTCTTCGACGCCAGATCCGGGTTGGCGCTGATGGGTGCCCAAAGCAACCCTGGAAGAGATTGATTGGCAGGTCCGCCGTTGAAGGTTGATTCATTCGCGATGCCATTGGGAACTCCGACGTATTCAGGATTGGCACTTTCGGCGGTTGAAGGTGTTGCCTGGGCAAACACGTACAGGCGCGGATCGTTCAAACCTTTCAACACATTTACGAGGTTCTCGGCAGCTGATGCGCCAAAACCAAATGCACGATACCGGGGAAATTCGTTGCCCAATTGATCGAGGTATTGCAATGCGGCCTGATCCTGATTGCCGGTGAAGATCGGGTACGCACCGGGGTTGGATACAATCTCGTGCATTTCTGCTGATGGATCCTTGCGACCCGAGATGCGAAGCAAACAACGCAGCCGAAGCGAATTGGCAAACTTCTTCCACTTCAGTATGTCACCGTTGTACAATATGTCACCTGAAACCGCTTCGTTGCTGGTGCTCAGCAACGAATTGGCTTCCTTGAGGTCGGCCAGGATGCCGTTATATATATCCTCCTGTCGATCGTACCGGGGAAAGTTAACATTGTCCGTCTTGGCCTTTACGGCTTCCGAGTAAGGAATGTCTCCATAGATATCGGTCATTGAATGAAAGAGAAATGACTTCCACACCAACGCGATTCCCTGATAATTCTTAAGATCACTTTCAAGCGCCAGGTCATGCATAGTCATCACATTTCTCAGACGGTCGTAATAGGTCCAAAGAAAGTACCCTTCAGCGTCGGCCGGCGACCAATCGAATGCACTGACAAACTGGTCCGCCAGGTAATCTGCTACAATGTTCCCACGGTTCCAGGAACCATTGTACGAATCGTTTAATGATTCGCGAATGATGGCGGGAAGCAGCAATCCCGGAGTAGACAAGTCTTCCGGTTGATTGGGATTCGTGTTGATCTCTTCGAAGTCATTCGTGCAACTCACTGCGCTAAAAACGCAAACGACGAACGTTATGATAAGTTTTAGGTAATTGCCTTTCATGTCGATGGTAAGATTAAAGTCTGAAGCTCACGTTAAAGCCATAGCTCTTGGTCGAAGGAAGGCTCATGTTTTCAAAGCCCGGTACAAGTCCACCGCCACCGGTCGCCATGGTCCCTTCCGGATCAAAGTCCTTGTTGGAGCTGGGCGTCCAAAGTTTAAGATTGCGGCCGACAGCGGATATTCGCACATCCTTGAAGGGCAACCGACCCATCCACTTTTGTGGCAACGTATAGCCTAGAGCAACCTCGCGGAGTTTTACAAAGGATGCATCAAATCTTTGTGCTTCAGAGTTGTGGTCGAAGTATTGCTTGTAATAGGCACGGCCGCTGGTGCCATAAATGCCTTCACTGGCTGTGCCATCCGTACTGACGAGGTTGGGGCTGTATGTACCATCATCGTTCTGTGCGGCGCCAGCGTGGTAGTACAATCCATCGTATTCTGTCCCCGGTTCCCGCGCTGCGCGCTCATAGCCGGATTCCTCCAGAATACCAGCACCCATGCCTTTGTTGTAGAAGCGTGATATGAATACCCCGCCCTCGCGGATATCAAATAGACTTCTGAAGGATATCCCTTTAAACGTAAAGGTGTTCATGACATTGGCGGTCCAATCCGGATTGAAGTTGCCCAGGTAGATCGGGTTTGTCGTTTTGATCGGAAGGCCGTTTGCTGCAATGATGATATCGCCCTTCATCGGTCCCTCTGGCACTCGCTCGAATCCCGGGCCATAGATGGCACCCATGCGCTCACCCACCCTTGCCTCGATGGTTGCCTCCTCGCCAGGCGCTGTTTGAACATAGGCGGGAACGCCAGGTGCTAATGAGAGTACCTTATTCCGGTTGCGCGCATAATTCGCGCTGATCTCCCAACGGAAACTATTGGGAAGGTCTATCGGCGTTGCCCTTAACATGATCTCGACACCAGCGTTCTTTATTTCACCTGCGTTGATGATCCGGCTGTCATAGCCCGTTGATCCCGCAAGCGTAAGTGGGAGAATCTGATCTTTCGAACGGATGTCATAGTAGGTAAGATCAAGGTTGAGCCTGTTGTTGAACATGATCACATTAAGCCCGAACTCGTAAGTATTGATGGACTCAGGTTTAAGCTGAGGATTCCGTAACGTGCCCGATTCAGTTAGCGAAGGAGTTGTTCCCCATGCGGGCGCAGCGCCGTACGTTGAATACAATGCGTAAGGCCCGGTGTCATTACCGACTTCGGCCCAGCCACCACGAAGCTTGACCTGGTTGATGGCATCGGGCATCTTAACGAATTCATTGATCAATGCGCTGACCGAGACCGCAGGATAAAAGAAAGAATTGTCGTTGAGTGGTAAGGTACTAGACCAGTCGTTGCGGGCAGTTACATCAAGGAATACTTTGTTGTCATAGTCGAACTGCGCCAGACCGTACAAACTGTTTACCCGTTTCTTATAGTTGTATTCACTTTGCGTTAGTGGCGCTGCACTGTTGCCCAGGTTGTAGACACCTGGTATCGTGAGTTCCGGGGCATTTACATCCAGGTTCCTACCAACATCATCCCTGCGATTTCCCCCTACGGATACCGAGGCACCGAACAATCCATCCCGTTTTACATCGTACTTCAGGAGGAAATCGGCATTGCGCTCCTCGGCATACAGGTTGTTCACGCGATAGGCGCCTCTCGGGTTATCGACAGAACTCCACGCCTGTTTGAACGTGCGCTGATCCATGGAAAGATCTGTCGACAGGCGAACCATCAGACTCAACTGGTCCGTAAAATCATACGTCAATGCCACGTTACCAAACAAGCGATCCTTCAACTGGCTACTGGTGTTCTCATATTGATAAAAGAACGGATTGTTGTGGTTCTCTCCATAGTTGTACTGAAACTGCTGAATTCCCTCCAGTCCGGGCTGCCAGTAGTTACGCAGGGAATTCATATTCACCTGCCGGGTCATCCAAAGCATAAAGTACATGGGCGTATTGCGTCCGTATCCTTGATCAGGACGGTTGCTGCTTTCCGACTTGACATAGTTCAGTCTGACATCTGCCTTCAGACGCTTAGAGATCTGCGCCGTTGTGTTTACGGCTACTGTATTGCGCAGAAGGTCATTGTTTGGCACAATACCCTTTTGATCCTGGTTCGTGTAGGAAAGTCTGAACGTTGACTTCTCTCCACCGACGGTAACAGCAACATTGTTGAACAACGTGTGTCCCTGTTCAAAGAAGTCTTTGACGTTGTCAGGCTGCGAAATCCAGGGTGTCGGTATAATGGAACCCCTGTTTGGTACATAAACATCCCCGCCGCGATAATCGTTGATCGTTGGTGAATCGAACTGGGAGCGCTTCGGCCCATAGTTCAACCGTGGTCCCCAACTTTCATCGAAACCATCCTGAATGCCATTGGGCATGGAAGCGAGGTCGCCCTGGTACCCGAAGTTGGATCCCTCGAACAGGCCACTGTTTCCTCCGCCGAATTCATTCTGAAATCGCGGGAGCCGCAACACTTCTTCAAACGTTACACCCGAATTGAATGACAATCCAACGCCCTGGCCTTGCTTTCCAGAACGCGTAGTAATAATAATGACACCGTTGCTGGCGCGGGCTCCATAAAGCGCCGATGCGGCAGGACCTTTCAGAACATTGATACTTTCCACGTCAGCTGGATTTATTTCAGCCGCACCGTTACCAAAGTCTGCGCCGGACGTATTGCTGATAGTATTGTTGATGGGAATTCCGTCGACGACAAAGAGCGGTTGATTGCCATTGAAGTTAAGCGACGATTCCCCGCGAAGAATAACACGCGTCGAACTCCCCACCCCGGCATTGGACCGTACGTCAAGGCCAGCGACCTTTCCGGATAACTGATTGGTAAAGTTTGAGTCGCGAATTTCACCCACAGCATCTCCGGTGATCTCCTGGGTAGCATATCCCAGCGATTGCTTCTCTCTCTTTATTCCCAATGCTGTGACCACGACTTCGTTCATTTGAAACGCATCGCCCTCAAGCACGACGGAGATACTGGTGCGCCCGGCGACTTCAACTTCCTGAGTGGCATAACCTACGTATGAGAACACCAATACGCCGTTTCCATCCGGCAACTGAATTCTGAAACGCCCGTCGGTATCGGTTACGGTTCCGACGGTTGTACCCTTTATCACCACGTTCACACCGGGTAAGGTTCCCTGAGTGGCATCTGACACCTGTCCTTCCACATCGATATTTTGACCGAATGCGGAGCCTGAATAAATAAGCAAGACAAACGCCACTATCCAGGCAGAGGTGGCTAGTCTCCTGTTTGGTAAAAATCCTTTCATATGAGTTGGTTGGAATGGACGCTTATCAACACCCATGCGAATACTGGGGAGCGGGTGTTGAATGGGCGAACGAAACTACAGAGGAAGTCCGCGGATTATTGCGTACCCAGGTTATGAAATCATTACTGCACGATGAATGAATTGGGGCCGGCGGTGATGGCCGGTCAATTCAATCCATAGATGATGTATCGGAAATATGTTTGCCCATTGTGCATGCTGAAGATGGAAAAATGCAGTTCGTCCTTTTGTTTTACCGCGCGAGTGACTAGGTTGATGCGAACCAAATTGCCGTCCTACAGACACCATCACCTGTCAGACATCTTGTGTCAGAGAAACGACAAGCCAGAACTAATTAACCAAGAACCACCCATACTCATGGAACGCAATCCGCAAAACGTATCTCTGGAACAGGGCGACGTAAACATCAGTGAACAAAGAGAAATTTTCACGCATGCATTAAGTGCGGATACAAAACAACTGATAGAGCAGGATGCGCGTTACTTTCTACACCAGGCACTGTCAACACCCGTGATGAATGTGCTGCGCAAAACAGAAGGTGCCTGGATAGAAGATTTTGATGGCAACCGTTACCTCGACCTGCACGGCAATGGCGTCCACAACGCCGGATTCTCAAACCCCGAAGTTATACAAGCCATCATTTCCCAGCTTCAGACGGGCTTGGCATTCACGCCACGCCGTTATACAAACGTCGCTACGATTGAACTTGCCAGGAAGCTGGTCGACATCACACCAAAAGATCTGACGCGTGTTCTGTTTTGCCCTGGTGGATCGGAGGCCATCGAAATGGCTGTGTCGTTGGCAAAGCACATTACAGGAAACTGGAAAACAATATCCTATTGGGACTCCTATCACGGCAATGGATTTCAATCTTCGTCACTGGGGGGTGAAGAACATTTCTCCACTGGTCTCGGCCCCATGGTACCGGGCGCCTTTCACATAGAATTTCCAAATTATTATAGAAATCCCTGGCGACTCGGCAGCGAAGAGGAAATTGACCATCTGTATTTACGGCAACTGGATGTAATACTTCAACGGAATCCCGACGTGGCCGCTATTGTAGCAGAGCCTATCTCCGCGACACCGGTTGTGCCTTCGAAAGCCTATTGGGAACAGATCCGTTACATTTGTGACAAGCACGGTATCTTCCTCATTTTCGACGAAATCATCGAGGGGTTTGGGCGCACGGGTAAGTGGTTTGCCAGTGAACATTTTGTAACACCAGACGTATTGGTAATTGGTAAATCGCTTGGCGGTGGTGTGATACCGGCGGCAGGCATCGTTACGCATGATAAATACAATACCCTTCAACATCGATCAATCGGGCATTTTACGCATGAGAAGAATCCCTTGAGCGCTGCTGCTGGCCTGGCGGCAATAAACTATATCGAGAAAAATGGGCTGGTACAGAATTCAGAAGTGCTGGGAAAGTATCTGCTCGAGCAGCTCTCCGAATTGAAAGAAAAGTATCCCGTCATTGGAAACGTCGCTGGCAAAGGACTTCACCTGGGAATCGATCTCGTACTCGACCCACATACCAAACAGCGCGCCACTCAATATGCCGAGCAGATAATGTATGCTTGCATGAAGCAAGGTGTAGCATTAAAAACCATAGAAGGGAACGTCCTCACTATCCGGCCGTCACTCGTGATCACAAAAGATGATTGCGATTTCATTGTCAAAACGCTTTCGCTCATCTTTTCAAAATACTCGCCGCGATAACGTTGCCACGGATTACTTAGAGAGATCAAGATAATCCTTCAGTCGCCCCTCCGTGTCATACATCTTGAAGTTGAGGGTTTGAGCGTGAATACTAATCACGAAATAGTGATGTCCACGGTAAGTCTTGGCGCTGAACCAGGCACGGGAGGGTGCAAAGTCCTCAAGGTTTCCGCCACCACCCCCGCCCTGGACGTATATGACACCGCCCTGCTTAACCACCTTGTTATCGGCGATTGGCATCGTGCGCTGATAGGTATGGAGGTGACCAAAAAAGACCATGTCAACATGATACTTTTCATACAGCGCCACAATCTTTCGAATGCGAAGATCTCCCAGATCACCCTGACCCTTCCATGAATCACCATAATCGTCCTCGTCGGCAGAATAAGGCGCGTGATGGTGCGCGACAAACTTCCATTTCGCCGTAGACTTTCTCAATTGCTCTTCGAGCCACAAGTATTGCGCTCCGCCAGCAGCAAAATCCTCAGCCACGTTGCTGTTCAACATAAAAAATTCGGAGTTTCCATACTTGAAACTATAATACCCTTTTGATGGATAAGTGTGGTATTGATTATACCAGTAGAGATCTGCCTCCCCGTTACCCGGAACCGGAAACACAGGTACACGACTCGTTAGCTGGTTCACGCCCTGAAAGTATTCATAGTTCCATTCAAACTTGTGATCCTTCATACCGCCGTCGGTCAGGTCACCCACATTTAATACAATATTCGGTCTCTCATCCCAAATCAATTTCGAAATCCTGTCATTGATGTGTGGTCTGGCTTCCGTGTCACCCATTACCGCGAAAGAATACGAGCTTGAGTCGTTGACGGCCGTGCTGAAAGTCAGCACACCGGTCTCTATCGACTTTCCATCTCGGGCAATGGCTTTGATATTGTAGAAGTAGGGCGTTTCGACGTCGAGTTTCCGCAAGGTGGTCTTGTAGATATGGGTCTGCGTTTTGCCTGTCTCACTGGTAAGTTCTTGTGTAATCAATTCTTGTTTTTGCTGAAGGGGCACCGCAGTTCCGTACTCAATTATGAAATCGGCTTTTCGATCGGTCTCCCACACGATGTCAATGCTGTTCTGGGTTGCGTTGTTGAGGTATGGACCAGCGGTAAAATGGAAGAGGTCAGGAAATAGCTTGCCATCTTCAACCAGCGTTTGCAGCTGCTGAAATCGCGCAGCAATTGATCGCTCATCAAGCGGGTGGTCGTACAAATGAAACATCCGCACCAGGTTACCCAATACCATATAAGGTTCCTTCGACATATAGGCGGCCGCTTCGATTTCAATCTCAGAAGGACTAACGCTTTCCATAGGCGTTGTAGTTCGCTCCGCTACATTCTGACCATTTATATAGAGTCTCATCATTTGGCCGTCTACCACGGCAACCACGTGAAGCCAGTAATTCTTCCAACCGCGCTTGGTCAGGTCATGCGTCAACAATTTTGAAAATGTGACATCCTGGGGTTTCAGGCTGAATACAACATTGCGTTGATAAGCGCCGAGAAGCCATAGGGGTTCAGAGCCGCCAAACTTTTTCTTGACAGTCACAAGAGCCCCTACAGGTTGATTGACATGATTTACAATCCACATCTCCGCTGCAAATGATTTAGCCGGCAACTTATCGGCCGGGATGAACCCTGTGACCCGTTGTGTCGGTTCCTCGTTGTGAAATAACAGGGGCGTGCTTTGAGATCTAAATTCGACGGCGGGCTCGATGGGAGCGTCGATCCGGGGTCCCGGGTAATTAGCTGCCTTTTGGCCAAGCGAATATTTTGGCCAAAACCAGAACTCCTGTGCGTGCAACGAGGACGTCACGAGGAAAAAAGCCAGCACCATGTAACGCCCGGGCATCGGAATATAGTTTATGATTCGCGAAAAGAATGATGTCCAAGCACCGTTGTTTCGTCAATCGTCGCCCTTCACAACCGGTCTTGTCACCGTACTTATAAGTGATTACGTGAAAATGAACGGTGTTACAGGAGCGAATAATTTCCGTATGGACTTAACAAGGTTCGCAATAGAAATGAACTCTGGATATGCTGTGCGTTATGCTTGTGTTAAAGCGTCCGTCTTCAAAACGGCATAATGGCCGATAAACATAACACCCCTGCCCTGGATAGCCATTAGCAGCCAATTTGGACGGTGATTCACCCCAATCATTACAAACCGTTCATCGGCATGGACTCAGAAGTCGCATAATCGAGACTCTCAGACTATGGCAATTCAATATTATATCCCGAACTTGGGGGATCAGACAAACAATTGATGGACCAGGACGTGCAAATTCACCAAAGGCTCACAAGGGAGCTCAGACCGTTGTTTGAAATGCTGATGCACAATCTGGATGGAATGGTTAACGAGAAGTGGCTAAGCCTGGTGCAGAAAACAAAGAAAGGTGTGCTGACGCGACCTGACCAATATATCTCGGAACAGCCAGACATCTCAGAGCGTGAACAGTCAGTGATTGAAGATATATTCAAAGATTTTATCGAGCGCATGGAGCGCTCGCATTCGAAAAGTTAACCCGCAGCTTGTAACATAAGCTACCACGGGCTAAACGCACTCGCACCCATTTCGGAATCTACTCGTCAACCTTCAGCCAGTTCATCACATCCGTCCACGGGTAAATCTGAAATGTCTTATCGTCACTCATGGCTATGAAGAAGCCCTTCGGATATCCCGGCAGTGACACCTGAGTAACCTCATTGCCGTCGCTTTCAATGGTGGATGCCTTGAGGATACCTACGAGTTGATGATCGTGCGGATTCGCTGTCGTTCCCTCGCGCGTGAAGACCTGGAACTGGTTCGCCTGCTGATCGGATACGATGATGTAGCCGTGCAACGAATCAGTCTTATAAATGGAAATTCCCTCGTGATTATCCGCAAAACCCGTGCTGGCAAACATGGTCAACTGGCGGTTCGAACTGTCAGGATGCGCATGATACTGGCGAACACCGACTCCTTCGTCGCTGTAATAAACATAACCGTACTCGTTGTCCACCGCTACCGCCTCGATCTCGTGTTTGCCGCTATATTCACCGAACGCACGAACAAGCGATCCCTTCACGACGCCGCTCTTTCCATCTAACAGGTATTGATGCAGGTAAGTCCCGCTGGGACCAGACTTACGCGAAACAATTACATAAATCTGGCCGCCATGTGTATACAACGCAATCCCCATAGGCAGGCGCGCTGTGTCTTTTTCAAACACGGCAATTCCACCGTTGTCGATGGGTTTCATTTCTGGCAGACTGAACACACGAATCGAATTCGTGTTGCGCTCGGTGCAAACTGCTATGTCTTTGTTTTCACCTCCAACGGTGAGGCCATAGGCCACGTCGACATTATTGGGCCGTTTGATGCCGTGAACGGTCTTGTCTTTGCGCTCGTGTCCGTCGAGGCCAAACACGTACAGGGCGCCATCACCCGTGTCTCCCCCCTTGTCGGTACCGATAATGAGGCTTTGCGATTTGTCGCCGGGATTGATCCATATCGCCGGATCGTCCGTGTCGTACTTGACGGAATCGGTTATAACGGTTGGCTTGAGCACCAATGTCGTATCTCGTGCCTCCGACGACTGCTCCACAGGCTTGCCTCCACAGGCCGCGAGACAAATCGCCAATACGATCACAAACAATAGTCTATAGTAACTCATCGGTGCTAGTCTTTCTTAAAGATAAATGTACTGCCCTCTTCGCTGGCATATAATTCGTCGCCCGCTTCAAAATGGTCTTCGTCAACGACTTTCAGGAAGGTAATCGTCAGTGCTTCCGATACCACCTCGTACGCCGCGTCAACCTGGTAGTCGAGTTCATTCTCGATCTCTCCATCGTCACCCAGAATAAAATGACTGCCCTCCATCTCCAGTTCACCGTCTTCCGCGTCGTAGTCGGCCTCGATCTCAATCACGAGGTGTTCCATCTCCACCTCGGTCTCACCGTCCTCACAAGTGGTCACCTCTTTTTCTTCGGCCAATTCCACCACAAACTTCATCTCGCCAAACGCGAATTCCGCCGTGATCTCTCCCGTGATGTCGTCAAATGACAGTTCCTCCAACGAAGGACTTAACGAGCCAAACACCGCTTTCAATTCTTCGAATGCCTCTTCTGTGGCTATCTCCAGTTTCCATTCGCCCGCGATGTCCGTGTCCAGCACTTGGTATTCAAAGCTTACCGGAGCACCCAGGATCACGTTGTTCCCGCCTGACAACTCCGACAACGTAAAGGAAAAACTTCCTTCTGTATTGTCCTTTCCAGGAAGTGTGAACAATATCTCAAAAGCGTCCGGCACCGTACCGAGGTCCTCATCGACGTGAAGCGTAATGGTTCCGGACGTGCCGTCGCCTTCGGCGGTAAAGGCCAATTCGCGTTCAAAGACGCAATCCTCGTCCTCGTATTCGTACACGACTTCGTCGATGGTCACGGATCCTGCCATATCCCCTTCAAGGTCTTCGATTGCGTAATGCAGCGTCAACGACTGACCCGGTAGCGCTCCCACGTGATCGGCAAAGGCAACCTCCAGGTCGTAGTCTTCTGCATCGGGAAGGTCGGCCCCTTCTTCGGCGTCAAGCACCAGTTGAAGCGGGAAATTTTCATCGTTGGGATATACGTCGAGTTCATTGTCGACGCATGATGACCCCATCAGGACAAGCAAAAGAAATGTGTATCGTGTTAATTCTTTGATGCGCATAGTAATTCAGATTAGAGATCGAACTTCAAACCGACGCGACTCCACCATGAGTAAAACTCCCGTTGGATATAATGATTTTCATCGCCCATATAAACCTCGAACGGTTGATTGGTGATGTTGAGGAACTCGGCGAACAGGCGCAGGCGCTGCGTAACGGCCACGGTAGCGGTCGCATCCAACTGAACGCGCTGTTTCACAAAAAGGTCTTCGCTCGCATCGCCCCCGACTTCGCTGAGATACTCGCCATTGAAGTTGCTGGCGATCCGGAAGTTCACGCGCTTGTGGTCATAAGCCAGTGAAAGGTTACCGACATTTCTGGCCTGACCCGGCAGCCGTATGGTTTCAGTGCCGCTGGTATTCTCACGCGACTGAATGCGCGCTTCGGATGAGGTATATGTGTAGTTCGCATACACGGATAGTCCCTTGAGAAATCCAGGTAAGAAAGTCAGATTCTGTTGATACGCAACCTCGAAACCCACGAGATCCGCGCGATCGCCATTCTGCGCCTGCGTCAATGTAAGATCAACGCCTTCCGCGCCGGGATAATTAGTACTTTCAAAACGGCGGTTAAAAATGAAATTGTCGAGGTTCTTATAGAAGAAGCCTCCCGAAAGGATGCCGACGTTCCCGAAGTAGCGCTCCACCATGAGGTCTATGTTTGAAGCATCTACCGGCTTTAGGTCGGGATTACCTATGGTTCCTTCCCGCGCACTGAAGGTTATCTCCTGGCTTGGGATGATGTCCTGAAAATTCGGCCGCGCATAAGTACGCGTCAGAGCCAGTCGCACGTTCGTATTATTGTCGATCGCATACTTGGCGTGCAACTGAGGCAAAAAGAAGCCGTAGTCCGTCGATCCCCTGACGGGGACGATGTCCTCCAGTTCATCTTCGAAATTATAGATCACTTCACTCGACGTATAGCCTACTTTCGTGTACTCATAACGCGCACCGCCCAGCAGCATCAGTTTTTTGAACTGGAGTTTTGCCATCACGTATCCGGCGTATACATCCTCCGTGGCCGTATAGGCTTCCAGGGCTTCGGCGGTCAGCTTATCTTCGACATCAAGCTCATAACCATCGGGATTGGCATTAAAGTGTGAGATAACTTTCGATGGATCGGCGCTCGCACGCAGCGTGTATCGTCCTGAAAGGAAGTCATCGTCTACCAGCCCGCCAGCGTACTTCTCCAGCGTGTAGTCACCGGGTTCGAAGCCCGCGAACGTTACGTCGCCACCCGTCCAGCCAAATACATTCTCTGAAACACGGTACTCTTTTTCCTTCAGGCGCACCTTACCTCCAAACTTGATCAGGCCGTCTCCCGTACCTGCCTTAAACGGAACCGTGATGTTCATCTTGGCGGTCTTGTTCACATCCAGCGCATAGGTTCTTCCCACGACGAACTCGTCAAACTCATACATCGTGTTGTCGAGGTATGGATTTTCGGAATTGTTTTGTTGAATATCATCGACCGTAAATGACGGAAACTCCGGATTGGTGGCGAAGTCGATAGTGAGCGCATCTACCTCACCCACTGATCCGATCTCTACATCGAAGGGCGTGTCCTGTATCGCTTCGGCATAGGCGATTTCGTAGTCCAGCCTGAATTTATTAAAGTCGTGCTTAGCCCCCAGGTTGTAGCTGGTAATCGACTGCTTCTCCAGGCGATCTTTCGTGTAGCGCTCAATGGTGTTGTCTTCAAATGGTGAGTCATCAACGTTGGGCACAAAAACATACCTTCGCCTTACTTCGTGATCCGTAAAGCGATTGTAGATCGTTCGAAAGTATATTTCGTTCTTATCATCGAACCGGTAGTCGATCGTACCGCTCAGGCCCAGCCTTGTGCGCTGCAAAATATAATCCCGTAATTCCAGGTCGTTGTCGTCGCGTTCCCAGTCGTCGGAGCCGCGGTCAGTCACGTAGTAGCTGGAGTTCAACATGACGCCCAGTTTGTTTTTCAGGAAACGCTTGCTCAACTCAAGCGAACCCTGAAAGTTTGCCTTTTGAACCAGGTTGTTATAGCCGGCAAGGGCCGAGGCGCTGATGCCGAGGTTCTCTGATTGCGCCGTTCTCGTAATGAGGTTAACACTACCACCAATCGCATCGCCGTCCATATCGGGCGTGAGTGCCTTGGTCACTTCGATAGAAGCCAGTTGATCGGCAGGGACCGCATCCAGGGCGACGAAACGTACGCCGGCTTCCGGTGAAGGAATCTGCTCGCCATTAATGCTGACGTTCGTGAACTGAGGTGCCAGACCACGCACCAGCACGTATCTGCCCTCCCCCTGGTCGCGTTCGATGTTCACGCCGGGCACGCGTTGCAACGCTTCGGCTACATTCGGATCGGGAAATCGCCCGATCTGATCGGCACTCACGATGTTCTTGATGTTGTCGGCAGTCTTCTGTTGATTCAGCGCCTTCTGTTGTCCCATCAGGGAGCCAGTGATCACTACGTTGTCCAGTGTCTTGAAGTCGCTCGTGAGTTTGATGTCGTGTTCCGTCGTCTGGGCGCCCCCGACCGCGACCGTCTCCGAGAGAATGGCATAGCCGATGTACGATATTTCGAGCGCCACATCTCCTTCCGGCACGCGCAGCAGGTATTCTCCATTTACGTCGGTGGTCGTACCGGTCGCCGTTCCTTTTATAAGGACCGAGGCCCCGGGCAACACCTCGCTTGTTTGCGCGTCAGTCACCCGACCCCGTACGATGCCAATTGCCACACTGGCCCGGGTTCGTATTTCCGTGTTGGCCGCGGCCTTCACCATGATGGTGTAGTTCGCTTGTTTGAATTCAAGCGAGGTCGTGGAGGCGATTTGATCCAGCGTCGCCCCAACCGTCGTTTCCCTCGAAGAAATTTTTACTTTGCGACTGAGTGGCATTGCCTTGTTGCTGTACGAGAAATTGAAATCCGTGCTCGCCTCGATGGATTGGAAGATTTCACTTATCGTCATCTCTTCCCGTGCAAATTGAATCGTCACGAGATGAAGATCCTGGGCATTGCCACTGCTGGCAAATAACAAGTTGAGCAGGCAGCATTCCAGCCCGAGCGCCAGTGTAATTCCCCTGAGTAACATTGACGCGCGACCGCGCCCGAGTGGTAATAGTTTGTTCATGGGTTATCGTTTGGGTTGTTGAGTTGTTCTTCTTCCACAGATGTTTTCGTCTGGCTCCGAATCATCAGCCATGCAATTCCTTTCGGGTTATGTACACGTCTGGCAGAAAATCGGAGAATGCTTATGCATAAGGTTGCGTACTTCATTGGTTTAGTCGCATCCACTTCCCGACAAGATGACCTTACCATCAGCCCCGATGCGGAACTTGGTGCCCGTACTGAAACTGATCGCCTCCAGAATGTGCGTCAGCGTTTCGTTCCGGTAGGTGCCGGTGATTCTGCATTGCGACACGCGCGCGTTATCGAGCGAAATACTTGTTCCGTACCAATGCTCCAGTTTTCGCGCGACATCCTCCAGCGCAGTATTGTCAAACACCAGCGTGTTCCGCGTCCAGGCCAATGCCCTGTCGAGATTTACTTGTGAGCGTTTCATCGCACCTGACTTGCGCAGCACCCTGACTTGGTCGCGGGGTAAAAGAATCTCCTGTTGCGCTTGACCTGAAACTTTCACTTTGCCCGTCGCGACGGTCACGGCAACCTGTGCGCTATCCGCGTCGACGTTGAACGATGTGCCCAGCACTTCAGTAGCGACGGCATCCGTGTGGACGACGAACGGCATCTGCGGATTGTGCGTCACTTCGAAAAAGGCTTCGCCATAGAGAAATACCTCGCGCGTATCGCCTTTGAAAGCTGCGGGATAACGGAGGGTACTGTGTGCGTTCAGCCGAACGGTGGTCCCGTCAGCCAGCCGTATCGTTGTGCGCTGTCCGGTGCCAGTTGTAACTTCCGCATATTGAACCGCCTCGGAGGGCCGGAATAGCCTCCACGCAAGCGCGCTGGAAACAACCAGCAGCGTGATGGCGGCGGCAATCTTCACCCACAGCGGACCGGTACGTTTTGCTTTGTCGTGTTCAAGAGCGTCGATCCGGCTGTTCAAAGACTGCAGTGGCCGCACCTTGTTCAGCAAGGGCATGCACATTTCCTCCTGGTTCCAGGCTAAAGCGTACTCGTGAAATATTCTTTGATTGTCGGCGCTGGCGCTGACCCAATCGAGCAACTCCTCTTGCTCTTCGGGTGTAGCCTCGTTCGAAAGATATCGAACGATGAGTCGTGAAGGTTCATTTGACATGCATACGGGTTCTGTTGCTATAGAGCAGCAAAACGGCAGTACCCACTACGCGACCATGTTAAGCTTTGGTTAATGGAACGTTACGCTTTTTCGTATTGGAGCAGGTTGGCACGCATCACTTGAAGCGCCTTTATCACCTGGTTCTCCACCGTCTTCTCCGAAATAGACATGACTTCGGCGATCTCGCGGTAGCTCAGGCCGTCAAATCGATTCATGATAAACACCTGCCGGCAGCGCGGCGGAAGTTGCTGCACTACTGCCGACACGAGCGACTGCGTTTCCTGGTAGATTAAGTCGTCGTCTGGTCCTGTGGAGGCCGCGACGTCAATTACGTCTTCCAGTTCGTCGAGGCTCAAGGTGCTGAGCTTACGTGCAGATATTACGCGATAACAGGCGTATCGCACTGAGGCATAGAAGTATGCGCGTACGCTGGTGTCGATGCTGATGGTTGCGCGCGCACGCCAGACACCGACAAAAACATCGGATACCAATTCCTCTGCTTCTGTCAGCGTCACATACGAACTGGCGAAGCGACAGAGCGGCGCATAAAATTGCTCGAAGAGCTCGTTCATCGCTGCCCGATCATCACGCCTCAATCGCCCAAATAAACTCGCAGAAGTTGGTTCCATTTCGCCGAAAAGATGTGGCGGTAAATGGAATTGGCAAAAATGTCGGGGTTATCAAATTGATAATTCGGAGTAAGGCTCCGGACGCTGTCCTGTTTGTACAGCGTTAAATTTTAAGTTCGCGCGTCTGAGCGCCCGCCGCTTGTTGCCAATACTTCTTACACAGTCCTCAGTCATCGGGTAATAAGTACTCACTTCCCCACACTGAGCGCTATTCACCTACGAAATGTGCCTGGCATGGTTTTGCTCCACTTAAGTACACCTAATTGTTATTTAAACAGAATCTATATGAGCTATTTAAAGATCGAACATGCAAACGCAAAGGCGCCAGTGCAGCTTTATTATGAAGATCGCGGACAAGGTACCCCCGTCGTGCTGATTCATGGCTGGCCGCTAAGCAGTGTAATGTGGGAATACCAGGTGGAAGGCCTGGTTTCGTCCGGGTTCAGGGTAATCGCTTATGACAGAAGAGGCTTTGGCATGTCGTCGCGGCCAAACGACGGCTATGACTATGATACGCTCGCGGAAGACCTTAAGGCCCTTCTCGATGAACTTGACCTTCAAAATGTCACGCTCGTTGGATTTTCCATGGGTGGCGGGGAAGTCGCGCGATATTTTGGAAAGTATGGTGGCGAGCGTGTCAGCAAGGTCGTGCTGATTGGCGCGGTGACACCCTTTATGCTCAAAACGACAGATAATCCCGACGGTATCGATGCATCTTTTTTCGACGAAATGATGGCTGAAATGAAAAAGGACAGAATTGCCTTTCTTGACAATTTTGGAAAACAATTCTTTGGTGTAAGCCTCATCAACAAGCCGGTCAGCACACCATTTTTGGAATTCTATAGAACAATAGCAGCTATGGCATCACCGAGGGCGACACAGGAATGTGCTAAGTCGTTCTCGCGTACTGACTTCAGAAAAGATCTCAAGGCGATACAAGTGCCTACCCTGATCATCCATGGCGATGCAGACAAAACTGTTCCTATAGAGGTCAGTGGCGACAAGACTGCCAAGGCAATCAAGCAAGCCACCTATATCCGATACGGTGGGGCACCGCATGGACTTTTCTATACAGAGCGCGAAAGGTTGAACCAGGATTTGATCCAATTTATCGGAGTACAAGTGGAGACTCCTGAAATACTTGGGAAAAGGTAACATTTTGATAGCATAGCCGTGGGCGGATAGTGATGTCCGCTCGCAGCTATGATTCTGCGTACTTGGACAAAATATACTCCTGAAACTGATTGCCGGCTATTGGTCACTTTCGAGTAGGCCTGTCCGTAACCGGACGACAACGATCTTGTCAAGCCCCTTTGCCCGCTCAAATTCGCATTCAATGGAAATGGCACGATTATTAATCCTACATTTAGATAATAATAACCTGTCGTATGAAAAAGTACCAGCTAGGTGAGTTTGAAGAAGTCGTTATACTCACCATTGGCATACTCAACAATGAAGCGTACAGCATCTCCATAAAAGATGAAATCGAATCCCGGCTTTCACGCACGGTAAGCATGGGCGCGCTTCATACGGCGTTAAGCAGGTTGGAGGATAAAGGCTACCTCCGATCATTTGCCGGTGAAATGACTAAAGAACGTGCGGGACGACCCAAGCGCTACTTTGAAATTACAGCGATGGGCAAAAAGGCGATGCTCTACACTAAAACGACAAGAGAGGAACTTTGGAACGCGATCCCAAAAACAGTATTGCAGGTTAGGTTCAATAGCGCGGGCTCATGAATGAGATTGAACCACAGCCGCCCGGCGTCTTTTTAAAATTCTTTCGCTGGTACTGCCATCCGAAGATGCTCGATTACATCGAAGGAGATCTGATCGAAGTGTATGATCGGAGATTACAAACACTTGGCAAAAGAAAAGCAGATGTAAAATTTATTCTTGATGTGCTGTTGCTCTTCAGGCCCGGCATCATCAAGCCGGCTGAAGGAGATAAGAATTTAAACCACTACGGTATGATCAAAAGTTACTTTACCATCGGCTGGAGAAGCCTATTGAAGAATAAAGGCCTCTCATTGATAAACATCGGGGGGCTTGCCATGGGGATGGCCGTTGCCCTCCTGATCGGCCTTTGGGTTTATGATGAACTTTCGTACGACAAACAAAATCCACGTTATGATCGCGTGGCGCAAGTGCTTCAGCACGTTTCCGGAAACGGCACCAAAGACACCTGGTGGGGCATGCCCTATCCTCTTGCAGAAGAATTGCGCAGCAACTACGGCAATGATTTCAAGCGTATTGCTCAAGCCATCAGTTGGGGGGAACACATTATCAATTACAATGATAAAGCGTGGAAAGAAGTCGGAATGTACATTGAAAGAGAAGGGCCGCAAATACTAGGAACAAACATCAAGCAAGGAACTGGCGATCTCATCGATCCTGCCTCGATACTGATATCTTCCACAACTGCCGAAGCTTTATTTGGAACCGATGATCCGCTCAACAAGGTGATCAAGATCGACAATATGCCGGTTGTAAAAGTGGCCGGAGTATACCACGATTTCCCGACCAATTCCACGTTCAGTAATGTGAAATTCATTGCCTCCGTAGAATTCCTCTATAATAATGATGGCGGATTGAAAAACATGGACGAACCCTGGCGACCGAATTTCACCTACCTCTTTGTAGAGCTCCATGAAAATAATGTGGACTTTGCCGGAATCTCAGAGAAAATAAAGTACGCCAAACAACGAAAGTTGAGCGAGCACCTTGCCACGCAGAAACCTGAGTTGTTCCTGCATCCGATGAGGGACTGGCATTTGCGTTCCGAATTCAGGAATGGCGTGAATGTGGGCGGTGCCATTGAGTATGTGTGGATATTTGGATCCATCGGTATGTTTGTGCTTTTGCTTGCCTGCATCAACTTCATGAACCTGAGCACGGCACGGCATGAAAAACGCGCGAAGGAGGTGGGCATCCGGAAAGCGATTGGCTCGATAAAATCGCAGTTGGTGGTTCAGTTCCTGAGTGAATCTTTTTTGACCGTCTTTCTCGCGTTCCTGGTCTCGTTAATCATCGCCCAATTAGCGCTACCCTTCTTCAATCTATTGGCAGACAAACACCTGCAAATACTTTGGGGAAATCCCGTGTTCTGGGTGGTAAGCCTGGCCTTTATCACCTTCACTTCCCTGGTCTCCGGAAGCTACCCTGCCTTTTATCTCTCTTCATTCAAGGCCGTGAAGGTATTGAAAGGAACATTCAGAGCCGGTCGCTTCGCCATGATTCCCCGACAGGTTCTGGTTACCGTCCAGTTTACCGTGTCCATCACACTCATGATTGGCACCATCATCGTCTATCAACAAATTAAGTTCGCGGCGAATCGTCCTATTGGCTATTCGAGAGAAAGTCTGGTGAGCATTACCACGCGAAATGCCACCATTCACGACCATCTCGAAGCAGTAAAAAATGAACTGGTACAGTCTGGCGCAGCAGTTGAAATCGCTGAAGCCGGGAACGCGCCAACCTACATCGCTTATACTACGAGTGGTCTTGAATGGGCAGGCAAAGATCCGAATCTATTCAACGACTTTGGCGTATCGTATGCGACACATGAGTATGGCAAAGTAATCGGCTGGCACATCAGGGAAGGTCGCGATTTCTCTCATGAATTTAAGTCAGACTCTTCAGGACTGATATTGAATGAAGCCGCCATCAATTACATGAACTTAAAGAATCCAATCGGTCAGCGGGTAACGTGGTTTGGTCAACCTTATACGATCATCGGAGTGGTTGATAATATGATTATGGAATCGCCTTACCAGGAAATCAGACCGATCATATTCAATCTCCTGACCTCACCGGGCGATTTAGTCATGATAAAACTGAATCCAGGTACGGGTGCCAGCGAATCGTTGATCAAGATTGAAAACACGTTCAAAAAGTATAATCCAACTCATCCGTTTGAGTATAAGTTTGTCGACGAAGACTACGGACGGAAATTCGGCAATGAAGAACGAACGGGAAAATTGGTTTCCATCTTATCGGCATTAGCGATCTTTATTTCCTGTCTGGGCTTGTTTGGTTTAGCCTCTTTCGTGGCCGAGCAACGCACAAAGGAAATTGGCGTGCGAAAAGTCATGGGCGCATCGGTCTTTGCTCTTTGGAAAATGCTGTCAAAAGATTTTATGATCCTTGTCGTGCTTTCGATACTGATTGCCTCTCCCGTTGCGTATTACTTTATTGATAGCTGGCTGCTGAAATTTCAGTACCATACCGACATAAATTGGTGGGTCTTTGCGTTGTCGGGCATGGGTGCATTGGTGATTACGCTTCTCACCGTGAGTTATCAATCGATCAAGGCAGCAGTCGCCAGTCCGGTGAAGAGCTTAAGGACCGAATAGTACAAAGAGAGACAATACTTGCACAAAGGCACACTCGCAGGTTATGGCCGCCCGTGGGCATGGCGATCAACGGCGGAGTACCTTTTGGTAGTACAGTTGTTTACCCGACCTGATGTGTAGTAAGTACATTCCAGCCGGAACCCCGGCGAAATCGAGCATGACCGTTTCGTCATTCTTCTCGTGTGGAACAGGCATCCTGCGGCCACTCATATCGATTACGGTAAGTTGATCTACCGGTTGCCCATTTGCCATCTTGATTATGAGTGTTCTGTCGACCGGATTTGGATAGAACGTCATACTTGATGAGAGCCACTCAGAAACACTCGTTACCGGGGAGATCGTCATTACAACAAAGGCAGGATTAGAATAAGACGTTCCGTCGCTTGCTGCATAACCCCATTGATCCGTGCCCACAAAGTTCGTTGCAGGGGTATAGGTCAAGGTTGACAATTGTACGGCGGAAAGTTCCGTATTCAGCGCAATGGCATTGCCGCTCACTTTCAGTGCCCCATGCGTTGGCAGCACTGTCACCTTGATGTTTGCCAGTGGTGAACCTTCATGATCTGTATATTTTGCCATGAATGGTCCAGCCGCAAAGGTAAACGTCGTATTCTGAGGCATTTCAATTACAATTTTGCCAACCGAGGGCGGGGCATCTGAAATGGCGCGCAGCACATACGATTTTGCCTTCGTCTCCAGACCCTCCGGATTAGCAACGGGTGCGATAGTGATCCGATAGGCGGTGTTGTCTTGCACATCACTGATCGTAATGGTGATGGTTAAGAGGGTTTCATCCAGAGTAGCCGTATAATTTGCCGGAGTGCCCTCCAGTGTCGTCACATGAATAAGATCATCCAGGTCACTCTGCGAGATCGGATCGCCATCGAGTGTTTGCATGGGTTGATCGACGCGAATCACAATCGGCTCATCCTGGAGAAAGGTCGAGTCTGATAGCGTCGAAGGGAAATAGAAGTAAGGCGGAGCGACTTCACCAATAGGACGCAGCCACAAGCCATTTGAGGCGGCACCGACAAGCACGTGCTTTGACGTGAAGTTGATTGTGGTCGCAACCCGACCGGGTATGTTTGCTTTGATGTCGGCCCACGTCGCGCCCGAGTCAGCGGAATGGTATAGCGGTCCCGATAACCCGGCGGCATATATTTCGTTATTTCTTACTGCCATGGCCAGCACAATGTTGCTATTGATATTCGTCCACGTTATTCCGCCGTCCGCACTTTTGTAAATTCCCGTATACTGCTCCGCAGCCAACAGTATTGAACCCAGTGTTTCAATTTGGCCAATGCTTTGAGAAGCAATCCCCATGTCGATTTTTTCCCAGTGTTCGTCGTCGGTTAGTCTGAACAGGCCCTCGTAACTACCCACGTAAATATGTTCGTTATCGGCAAATATGGTCCTGACCGCGCCTGTTATCCCCTCGGTATTTCTTACCCACGAGTCGCCGCGGTTAGCAGAAACGTATATTTCATCGTCTTTGCTTGTGTAGAGTTTGTCACCGAACGCAGCCAAAGTGTTTGCATAAGCCTGACCTAGGTTGCTCGTCTTGTCTTGCCATGTCTGGCCCTCGTCACGCGAGCGATAGATTAAGCCGGCGGCAACGAAAATATCATTTTCCATCCTTACGATAGCGTGTCCGTTAGCCGAGGCCAGGTAGTCCGTACGACGAGTCCAGTGCTGCGCTTCGTCACTACTTTTCCAAACGAAAGCCCATTCGGTACCGGCAAGAATGGTATCGTCTTTTATGTCGATGTCCAGAACGTTGTGAAAACTCAATCCTGAATTGCAACTGACCCAAGGTACTGAGTTGTCCAATGGCTTCCGGTAGGTGCCACCGCCCCAGGTTCCTGCAAAAACGTACGATGCACCGGCAAACAGACTTTGAATGCTTAGTCCGGAAGGCGGGCCGTCAAGTGTCTCAGTCCAGGTATTGCCCTGATTCGATGAAACTGCATATGTGCCACGTCCGACGCAGTAAATATGCGTCGGCGTTACCGAGAATCGCCACCCGACAATATCAGATCGAACTTGCTGCCACGTGGTGCCATCATCATTGGATCTTAATACGCCGGTTTCAGACATATGCATGAAGACCGTGCTGCCCTGATACGCAAGTTGTGTTACGGCGTGGGCACCCGTATTTATTTCCGCCCAGGTTGCTCCGCTATCAGTTGATTTAAAGATTGCTCCTGCTTTTGAACTAGCTGAAGCAAGAATGACAGTACCCCTGACGGCGACAGCACCTATATCTGTTTGTGTTCGCGCATCGGCTGCACGCGACCAGCTTAACCCAAGGTTACCAGAAATGTAAATGCCCTGATGTCCCGCCGCAACAAGCGTGACGCCGTCAGTAGCTACATCACTCACGAATGCGTCGATACCATCCGTCTCGGCGAACGTGGATCCATTGTCACTGCGAAAAGTTTTTCCATAGGACAGCACCAACAACTTGTCATCGATGACGGCAAAATTGCTATAGTTAGGTTGCGGGGGCACGGAAGTGCGTGTCCAGCTAACGCCATTGTCGTTAGAGCGGTAGACACCGCTATTATGCACAGCGATGTAAATGGAATTCTTATACTCAACAATATCGGTAATGATTGAGCCTCCTTCCATGGTGGTCGATTGCGTCCACTGCGCATGCAAGTCTTCGTGAGAGATAGTAAAGCAAAGGGCAACAAGGGCAATGTAAAGATCCTTCATGGCCGTTACAGTTTCTCGGGGTGGAAGATCATCTGGTTCCGGATGAGACTCGTAACCAGATGGATATACAATATCCTAAATCATTGGTACATCGTGAAATGACATTCATAAATTCAACGGCTAAACAATGAAATATTTATAAGATTTCAAGCATAAAAGCCCGTTGCCTTGGTCGCGAGACCATGATGATGCTTCTCTCTGAGGTTGTTTTGTGTCTTTGATCTCGCACGACCCCTCTGTTGGATGGACGCTGCAGGGACTGACGTCTGAGCGCCGCTCGCCCGTTCCAATGACAATACATTACTCCGGCTAACCTCTGCAATGCACCGCGAGTCCAAAATCATGTCGGCCTTTCCAGGGATATACCTACTTTGAATTCAAAGCTGAATTGCCCACCTCATGAAAGTCATCTTGCACCTCTCCTTTCTTTGCTTCTGGGTTGCCGGGTTTTCTCAACCTCAAAAAGGGAACGATCAAACCGAAGCGGGTGAGTTTGTCATTGAACCGCCGACGTTGCTTTGCGCGGGATTTGAATGGAGTATCGCGGGCGATGAAAACCGGAACGCCACGGTGCAGGTATCCTTTAGAAGAAAAGGTGGGGCAACGTGGCGCCCGGCATTGCCGTTGCTGCGGATCGGCGGCGAGAAAGTGTACGGTCATGATCAACCGTGGGTGTTTGTTACCAGGAATATGTTTGCCGGCAGCATCTTTGGCCTCGAGCCAGCGACAGAATATGAGTGCCGGTTTCAACTGGCTGACAAGGACGGCGTAAGAGGAAAATCAGAACAGTTAGTTCTTATCAAGACAAAATCTGAGCCGAAACCCTATGAGGGCGGCAAGGTCTATCACGTCTATCCACCGGGCTTTGCTGGCGAAAAGCAGCAGCCTGCCTTTACCGGATTGAACGAGGCTTATTATGGGATAGGCAATACGGGTGATTGGTGGAATGTTCCCGAGCCACGTGTCCAGCCGGGCGATGTTATCTTGGTCCATGCCGGCCGTTATAAAGGGAACCGGTTGAAATATGCCGACTCCCTGGCGCTGGATTTTCACGGCGCTTATGTGCTGACACAAAAGGGTACTCCCGAAAAACCCGTTACCATCAAGGCGGCCGGCGATGGCGAAGTCATTTTTGATGGTGATGGATCCTATAGGTTGTTTGATGTGATGGCCGCTGATTACCACTATTTCGAAGGCCTTACGATCCGTAATACGGACATCGCATTTTATGCGGGCTTGAAGCGGGTGATGGGCTGTAGCGGACTCACAGTCAAGAACTGCAACATGGAAGACATCGGGATCGGTATCGTGACGTACAGCGCCGATTCGAAGGATTTCTACATCGCCGACAACGTCATGGTTGGACGCCACGATCCCGATACACTCGTAGGATGGTATGGATTGGAAAAGCCGGCCCCGCTCACTTCTTACTATGCGATTAAGGTATATGGCCAGGGTCACGTGGTGTGTCATAATTCGATCTCTTATTTCCATGATGGCATTTGTGTGGATACGCATGGTCTACCGGAAGCTGGGAAGCCTTTGTGCAGCAGCATCGACTTCTATCGCAACGATATATTCAATATGGCCGACGATTTTATGGAATCGGATGGAGGCGTTCACAACATCAGGATATTTGAGAACCGGGGATTCAACTCGTACCATTCGGCTCTCAGTGCGCAACCCATCTTCGGCGGGCCGGTGTATTTCTTAAGAAACATTTGTTACAACGTACCGGGTACTGCGTTGAAGTATACCGTCAGGCCTTCGGGTATTCTTACCTATCAAAATACCTTTGTTATGGATGTCGCCATTGCCAATTTTTCTAACGGACACTTCCGGAATAATTTGTTTATCGGACCTGATGACAAGCGTCCGGCGCTTAGCGGTACGACGTTCACCCGGTACACTTCGCTTGACTACAATGGTTACCGGAAAAAAAGCGCAGACATGCCCAGATACCGGTGGCGTTATCCTGGCAACGATTCCCTTAATAATGCGGATGATAAGGTAATGACCACGCTGGAGTTCAATACCTTGCGCGAGTTCAGCAAGAAGACAGGATATGAGACGCATGGCCTGGAGTTGAGTGAACCAGTTTTTGTGAACGTGCCACTGCCCGACCCATCGAGAAAGGGGCATATTTATCAGCGGGATGGGTATGATTTCAGGTTGAGGCCGGGTAGCAAGGCTGTGGATGCTGGATGCGTGCTACCGAACATTACCGATAATTACACGGGTAAGGCGCCGGATCTTGGGGCGTTGGAAAATGGGCAGTCCCTTCCGGAGTACGGGCCGAGAAAAAAGCAATAAGGAATGCGGTCACTAACTTGTACTACTCAAGTCACATTCACGTATATTGAGATTGGCTTCTACTAGCATTGATGCAAATCCGGAAGAACACAAAAGCATTTAAAACCATCATCGAAATTGTCACCGCCTGCCAGGGCCGGCCGGACCGGGAAAAGCTCATACGGCTTTACATCACCAAAGCGGGACATTCTATTCAAGACCGGATAAACATCGAAGGCATTCAGGGCGGCGACGCCGCATTGTTTTATGATATGGGTTATGAAACGGTATTGAGCAATCTAAAATCGTCAAGTCATCAACTGTTGGTTAGCGATGATATTCCCGGAATCTATTTTTTTCATAGCTCCTCCAATAAGGTATGGGATGAATCGCCTTTCGAATTTGATGAAGCGATAATAAAAGAATTCGGCTCACTTCCAGAGTTGCCGGTCGTAAGAAAAAGGGATAAGGCGGGTAAAATTGTCCTGCCCGTTTCGAAGCAAAAGTCAGAGACGCCTGACCACAAAACAAAAAAAACAGACACGGACAAAAACACTAATAGCCGGCACAAAGAGCCTAAGGGCCCGGACTTTGAACTCAAACATAAGATCGATTTTACGAATCTTGAGAAAGTAATCTTCAGGCAGTCAAAACTCAATAAACAGGGCGTACTGGAATATTACGATAAAATTGCAGCGTATCTTTTGCCTTATCTGAAAGACCGTCCACTAAGGACCCGGCGTGATACAGAAACTCAGCGACCTTCGATCGAGATGAGCGCGGCAGAACTATTTCAGAAGGATGAAGAGCATATACCGGATTGGATCAAACGTCAGTCCGTCACGGAGGGCAAACAAAAGAAAGACTTACTTCTCTGCAACGATAGAGAACACCTTTTATTCTACGTCGAAACGGGCAACCTGGCATTTGAGCATAGCCTTTCGAAGATGAAAACTACCGACTCGCCCGACTACCTGGTTATCGCGATCGACTCGCCCGAATTCGATATCGCCAAAGCGATCGATGTGGCACTTGGGGCCAAAGAGGTCTTTGATGGATTGCAGTTGCGTTCGGCTATAAAGACTGATGGAATTTCAGCATTACATGCCTATATTCCCCTCGACGCAAAATGCACGTTTGATACAAGCTGGCGCGTATCGGAGTATATCTGCAAACTGATCAGGCTCAAAATGCCCGAGCTGGTTTCGTTGGGAGGAATTGATGAGCCTGTTTTTGGAAAGGTGACTTTAGACTATTCTTGTAATGCGCCTGGAGAAAGTATTGTCGCTCCGTACTCGCTTGTGCCCGGCCAATCGGCGATTGTTGCCACGCCGCTTTTGTGGGAAGAAGTGAAAGATGGACTGCGCCCGGAGGACTTCAACCATGAAACAATTTTCAAAAGGCTGAAGCAGGCGGGTGACCCACTTGTGAGCGTCGCGAAGAAGGTCAATGCGGATGCTCTTTTGGAAAGGCTGGAGGCAAATTATTCGTTCCTTTTTTGAGGATCAGTTACAACATGGCCTGCCAGGCTCCCAAGGTTCGTATGTTGACGGCTCGGATCTTTTTATGCTGTGTGGCGTGAAAAAAGAATTTAAAGCTTAGACTTTTGCAAATCAGGAATGGTCCCTACACGGTACCAGTGAGTTCGGATTGCCCGGTAAGCGCTGCTCATCATTTCGAGAGGTCTGCTCTCATCACCAACATATGTGGCACGAAACCAACCTTTTCATAGGCACGCTTTGCCCGTTCGTTGTTGTCGTAAACTTCCAGCCTCATCTCGAAAATATTTCGTGCGCGTGACCAGTCTTTCAGCGCATTAATAATGGCTTGATTGACGCCCATGCCGCGATACTCCGGCAACACGAAGACTAAGCCGACATAACAGTACTTCGCATGACGCAGGTAGTGTTCAGCGTCCCTGATCTGGCCATAGCCGCAGCCAACGATCCTTCCATCCATCAGGGCGACCACCAATTCTGCATCGGATGACGATATAATCCTTGGGAGATCGTGATAATGCAGTTCACCATCTTGTAATGTCGGATCAAACGGACGCTCGGTTTCAACAATACCTTGTTCGAACTGTAGAACAATGGCTAAATCTTCAGTAGTCGCGGGACGCATAGTTATCTGAGGTGTCGTCATTCTGGTCGCGTAATTGGTGTTGTTGATTCGGAATTCGAGATTTGTAAATTAACGCATAAACGCACAACGAGGCAATGGCACAGCCTCACCATGATCGATCCACCGTATCGAAGGTGCAGCAAATCCTTGTATCTTGCCTGAAATGCAAATGGTCGAGATACCAGATCAACCAGAGGAACAGGCATTGGAGGTCGAATTCATCGGGGATAGAAAGGTGCCCATCTTGCCGGGGCAGTCACTTCTGGCGGCTTCCCTCGCTGCCGGCATCCCTCATTTTCATGCCTGCGGCGGACAAGCCAAGTGCTCCACCTGCCGGGTCATTATCATCGATGGACTCGACAACCTGAATACAACCGGCAGTCTTGAAGCAGGTCTCAAACAAATTCTGAATCTACCATCAACGGTACGGCTAGCCTGCCAGACAAAAGTATTGCGTGAGCCGGTGAAGCTGGAGCGCCTCATCCGTGACGAAGCCGATATCGATTTCATTGAACGACAGCAAGGCGAGGAAGATTTTATTCTTAAACCGATGGGCGAGGAAAAATACGTGGCGCTGCTGTTCGTCGACGTCCGGGACTTCACACCATTTGTTGAGTCGTCATTTCCTTTCGATGTCATCTACACCATGCACAAAATCCTTAACATCTTCTGCAAGGCCGTTGAAGAACACGGAGGCGAAGTCGTTGAAACCGCCGGCGACGAACTGTTCGCCATCTTTGAATTTAATACGTCAACGCCACATGCTGCCGACACGGTAGTGGCTGCAGGAAATGCAATCTTATCCCGCATATCGGATATGAACGAAAAGTACAGGGAGTTGTATGCCGGAAGAGAGTTTGAGGTCGGCATTGGTATCCATACCGCCAGGGTCATCGTTGGACAGGTGAACATCGGCGGCAAGCCCAAGAGATTCGTTACAGGACTGGGAGTAAACATTGCGTCACGCATACAACAGGCGACGCGGAAAGTGAACAATTCATTCCTGGCTTCGGAAGAGATCGCCAAACACACGTCTGTCGCGGAGAACGCTGAGCGATGTAAGATAAGCCTCAAGGGTGTATCCGCAGATGCTACGATATATCTTCTTGGGCGGCCTTATAAGAAGCTAAATGTTTAGTTCTGACTCGCCTTTTTGCGGCAGCGAATCATCAAGTTTCCCAGTGCCAAGACGATGACCAGTGGAGCGCTTACGACTTTGCCTGATCACCTCCAGACAACCATCTCTCAATCATTCGACCAGAACCTTGGTAAAATTATTTTTTCCGTGGTCATTTACCTGCAAAACGTAAAGTCCCGTAGTATTTTTATATCCGTCGAAGCAGCATCAATTCTATGGAGAAATATACAACCATTCTGATAGTCCTGGGGGCTATGATCTTGCTCACGCCGCTGGCACAGCGTATAAAAATAGCATCGCCAATTTTACTCATTATTGTAGGCATTGCTATCGGCTTTGTGCCAGGCATGCCCACGCTTGAAATTGAACCCGAAATCATCTTCCTGATCTTTCTTCCACCTCTGTTATATGAAGCCGCCTTCAACATTCCGTTCAGGGATTTCAAGGAACACTTTGGCACTATCAGTTCAATGGCGTTTGGACTGGTGTTCATAACAACGGGCTGCATTGCTGTGGCGGCTCACTACCTGATCCCTGAGATGACGTGGCCGCTCGCCTTTGTATTGGGCGCTATTCTGGCGGCTACCGATGCTGTCGCAGCGATCAGCATCACCAAGAATCTGGAATTGTCGCATAAAACCAAAATTATCCTCGAGGGCGAAAGCCTTATCAACGACGCTTCTGCCCTGGTCGCCTATCGCTTTGCATTGAGCGCCGTAGCCGGCGTGGCATTCATTTGGTGGAAAGCAACAATAACCTTCATATTACTGTTGCTTGGAGGATCGGTTGTTGGCCTCGCCAGCGGACTCATCATGGCAAGTGCATTGAGAGCAATCAAAGATCATCGACTGGCAGTGCTAAGTCTTATGCTGCTATCCCCCTTTGTAACCTACCTCATCGCCGAACACTTCAACTTCTCCGGCGTTATTGCCGTGGTGATCCTGGGCATTGTAGTATCATACTTCAGCCGGAAAAAGTTCCAGGAAGCCGTGAAAGAACAATCGTCGACGCTTTGGGAAGTAATCGTTTTCCTGCTGAATGGGTTCATCTTTATCATGCTGGGCCTGGAGGTACCCATTGTGATAAAGTCCATCGACAGTGACATGATATGGCCGTATACGGGGCTTGCATTTTTGCTCACCATAATCGCCATCGTTGTACGAACAGTAAGGGTGTTCATGAAACGAAGGTCGCTGCAACTTGCCTATCGTCATAGCGCTAAACAGAAAGGGACCGGCAGGGTATTTCCCGAAAACTTATTATTGACCGTCCAGGAGTGTTTGGTAATCAGCTGGTCGGGTATGAGAGGAATTGTGTCACTGGCCATAGCAATCGCATTGCCAGCCAATCTGGAAAACGGTCAACCTTTTCCCTTGCGATCGGAAATCATATTCATCACCACGCTGGTTATTCTATTTACAGTCGTAGGGCAGGGACTAGTCCTTCCAAAACTTATTCAAAAAGCGAACGACAAAGCCTCGGACAGAAACGTTAAGCCTATTCGGCAAGAAAAAAAAGACAAGTGATGTAAAATTCGCTGATCGCAGTCAAAACAGATTAAACAAAACCCTTCGAAGTCGCGGAACCCCGACACGTTAATTTTAAAACTCTGCGATCAACGAAAACCATCTCGCTGCAGGAGCACCCCACAATTCCTTATACGTCGCGGTGTTGAACTGCGGCCAATAGGGTGTGTCTTCATTGAACCTCGATTGCATGCCAACAGGAATGCCGCCCACTGTTTCTCCAGGCAACGCCGTGTACAGCTGCGGATAACTGCTGCCTTCTCCCCAGATGATTGATTGACCAAAAGGATTCTTGCCGACAATCCAGAACAACTGCTCCTCGGCAATATTCATCAATTCCTTGTCACGCAGGAATTTTCCGCACAGCGCTGCTGCTTTTCCGGTCGACAAGTGCACTGCTGCATTTCCCCGGAACGAGAACCACACCGGAAAAACGCGAAGGTAGTGCTCGTTGTCGAGCTTGACTCCATTTTCAAGCTGCTCCTTATAATCCTTCGCGGCGCCTTTGAATATACCCACTTGTACTTTGTAAAAGTTCACAGAATCTTTCACTTCATCGATGTTGTACACGCCGCTGGGCGCCATGCCATAGGGTTGAACATAATTCATGATCGTTTTGAGATAATCGCCATACATTTTGATCGATGCCGCCCATTTGGAATAATCCTGATGATTGGGCTGTGTTTCGCACAGGGCTGTCAATGCCTGCATGAATACCTGGTCACGCGATTGATGCGTATAATGCACAATCGATTTCCTGTTGAGGTCTCGATAAAAGAAGCCGCGCAATTTGTCTTTGTCATTCAATGGTTCGACACGCTGGCATTGTAATGTATATTGAATGGCTTTAGACGCTACATCAGCGTAATACTTGTCACCTGTTAGTTTATACAACAGGCTTGCGGCAAACGACATGTTCGCCGAATACTGGCTATTGGATGCCATCGCCGCGTGATCGCCGCCTCCTCCAATACTGCTGATGTCGTTGAATGCAAGGCTGTCAAAGCGCTTCTTCGCGAAGGCAAAATCTTCCATGGCTGCCTTTTGCAGATATTCTTTCAGCATCTCGTCGTTTGTCAGGCTCATGGACGCGTAGGCTTCGACTCCCGCGAAAACGAAATTCTCAAATCCCCGGTTATGTACCCTTACCCTACGCCTTCTGGTGGAGTCATCTTTGGTGTTGATGTAGCCGTCGGTCCAAAGATTCGTGCCCCACGTTTGGGCGCGATAACCGTCACCGAGCCGCGACTTCAGTATACAATCAATGCCCCATTGGGCCTCCTCCTGCAATCTGATATGCAGCGGCGTATTGCCTTTTTCTTTGGCGCGCTTTGCCATCTCAAGGAGGGAAAATAAAATCTCGCCCGACTGCACAACCTGTTGCGACATATCTGCCGCATCATGCCAGCCGCCGTTGAACGGAAAGATCTTTCCCTTGTAAACTGCATGCAAGTCGCTGTGGCAAGCTCCATGCTTACCCGGAACCGGATAGCCACACCGCTCGCAAAAGATAAAGTTCAGCATGCGCCACGCGGAATTGTCCCATATGTCCGCGCTGATGTAAAAGGGTTGTGTGATTGCAGTGCCCACACGAATCATATACTGTCCTTCTTTCTTGAAGTCGCTGAAATCAACTGTTTCGAAAGTGCCAATAGAAGTTTTCCCGGAATTTATCTTTCCCTCATACACAACTCCATGGCCCACGTAATCGACCAGTTGAAATCGTCCATCATGATTCTTCACGTTCACGATCGCCGACTTTTTGCTTTCAATGCCATAGCCCGTGGTGGAATACACGATGCGATTCTGCGCGGGCATCCATCCGCTGACTACCTCTGGATTTTCAATTGTTTGAAGCGACACCGCATCAATATCAAACTTCAGCGAATCACCCATCGTACGTTCTTTGCCAAAGATCTCCATGGCGAAAGACAGCTTGGTGACTTTATCACGAGGCAATGCCGGCATCTCGACAAAACATTCATTCCATTGCCCGTTGATCAGATTGATCTCATGAATACCCTCGCGCTCATATTTGTCAGGCACCTTTGTCTTCCCGTCATTCTCTATTATCAGATTGAGGTAGATGCTTCTTGCTCCCTCGCAATGCGGATAGATATAGAAGTGTATGCGGTTATATTTCTCCCAGTTTGCTCCGCCAACGTCATAGCTTGCCATGGAAGTGCCGAGGCCAATGCCCCAGTTCAGGAATTCAGGATTGGTTGTTTGTCCGACAAGACGCAGGCTGCGTTTGCCGGCAATACTTCTATCTGTGGTCAGACGCATTCCTCCAAAGCCCTTATGCGACCATTTGTTTAGCGTTTCCATGTCGCACAGCATCGTCGATGCCAGCACTTTTTTCTTGAGTCCGTACGATTCCAGCGACTTGCTGTAATCGAGTGGCAACGGCGAATGCAGGTAACCACTTTCGACAAGTTCCTTCTTTAACTTGTCGTCAATCTGTGCAAAGAGGGATGTAAAGGTTACAAGGGTCAGCGCAGCGATGACTATCAGCGTTCTCATGTGGGTTAGCGTTGAAAATAGTTGACGTTGAAATTGGGACGACGTGTTTGACATTCAAATGGTATCAGGTAATTGGATACCAAAAGGTAAATTAAGGGGTGTGTGCAGGCACATCTTAGAAAAGCCTGCGATACAATTCATCTTTCTGACCAATGGCATTCCGGGGCAGTAAACGGCAATCCTATCGGTGGCCTGCCCGGTCAAGATATCGATTTTTCGGGTGCCATTATAGCGAGATAGGACAGCGTAAATCTCGCCTAAGAAATCCATTTATCGTGGAGGCGCAGATTTGGATTTCTTTTGCCGGACATTCACGCTGCCGTATCCTCTACAAAGCACACACGATAATTAGCCTGAGTCGGACTCGTTTACTTTTTGAATGCCACCGCTTCGATCTCCACCAAATAGTCCGGATTTGCCAAGGCCGCAACAACAACTCCAGTTATAACCGGTGGATTCTTTAGCTTCTTCAAGAAGCGTTGGGCGCCATGAAATCCCTTCAGGACATCCTGCCCTTGAACAATGTAAATTGTCAACTTAAACAAGTCGTCCAACGTCGCTTTGCAAGAACTCAAAGCAACCTCAATGTTTTCCAGGATATATTCTGTTTGCTGGGCAATATCACCTTTGCCTACTATTTTCATATCCTTGGTTATGGCATTCTGCCCACCGATATAGATAGTGTTTCCAGCACTCTTCGTCATGGCAACCTGAGAGAAAGCGGGGTTTTTCAATAACCCATCCGGATTTAAAAATTCAATACTTGAGTTCATAGGATTCAATTTAAGAGGTTCTTTTCTACGATCACTTCTAATGCGTTTGATTGTACCTGGAGACAAGATGGCATCATGATATCGCCTCAGTCACATCCGTTCGCAGGTCAACAAAAGCAATTTGTAAACCAATGACGTATCCATGTCAAAAATGGAAAACCCGTAACCACGCTTTCCCTCAAAAATGAGCCGACAAATGCAAACGAAAAGAAAGGATGATACAACGAACGGCAAGGATGTCACAACGAAATAGTCATATCGTTGTCTTTCAAGAATAATGTACAACTGGTCCCCTAATTGTGGCATTCCTTCAACACCGGAGCGGAGCCCGGCATGCATTTTTAAGTAGCCCCTGCTGTGAGTATATTGTGCTCGTGCTTACTCTGAAAATAAATATAGGGACCGTGGTGACCATGATCAGCCTGATCATGGTCACCACACCTGCATCGGCGCAATATTCAAAAGCCTATGCGTTCGACAAAAGCGGCATCTCGAGGGAGGCACTGGAAAGCTATCTCGAACGTTCCATTACTATGGCGTTCTATCTCGTACCACGAAATCCGGAAGGAAAACGCGTATATCCTTACCACGGTGACGACATGCGCATGATCAAAAATACCGGCGCCAAGTTTATCGGAAGAGCAATCTATCGTTGGGGTGGAGAGTCGTTGCTCAATGATCCTGCCTTCTGGTCACGCGCAAAAGGGATTATCGATACGCTCCATCGTTTTGATCCCGACATCATTTTTCAGGGTTGTCTGTTTGAAATTGTGACAGAGGAAGTAAACGGGGTCAAGATACCTGCATGGGTATTCAAAGACTATGGTCTTCCCGTGACTGACCGCACATTCTCTTATCATGACATGTTAAATGCCGACGGAAAATTTGTCGATCATTGGCGCAAAGGTAGCAGCGTGCCCGACATGAGTCGGCCGGAAACACAACTCTGGTTTTATTATCTCGCCGCCTCTTACATAAACCTGGGCTGCGAAGCCTTCCACCTCGGACAAGTTGAGCTCATCGGAATGAATGATCCCGGCCGTAATGCCTGGGCATCGTTGCTCTTAAAGATCCGGCAATATGCCGTTGATCATGCCCGCAGAGGTTGGGTGTTGCTGGATGCTCACGTGCCCAAAGGTGATATGATCAAAGATGGCGTAAGCCTTTTGGATTTCAATTCGTTCCCGCTACGCATAAAAGAAATTCCTGAGCGCCCTTATGAAGGCAAACTTGAATCGGGATTTCTGGATGCCTTGTATAATAAAAGTAAAGGATGCGTATCACCCAGTGGCTGGACGTGCACGAATCTTCCGTACCTGGTGGAATTTGATAACTTCGGCAGAAATAATGCGCCAAATGTGGCCGACACAACAGACCACTTTGTTTGGGGTTGGGATGAGATCTCCTGGTTTGCCCTCCAACGCGAAGACTACCGGAATGATTGGTTACGGTATGCCTATCACTGGATAAAGAAGAACGATCCGAATGGTCATTTGGAGATGCCTGGTTGTCGCATGTTGTCCTGTCCGAACGAGACGCTAGGTAGTTACCGGGCGAATACAAAAAGCGCATCATGCCCAGTGGGTTATTCGCAGGAGAAGGTCATAAAAGATCTTTGGACCCCAAAAAAATAAAGATGCTCAACCCTGCATTCACTCCGATCGAAGGGCCTGATTTCAATTCCGCCTATCCGAAGTCTTTATATTTTGCAGTGACGATTCTCGGCAGCATCGTATATTTCAAGACAAAAAGGACGCGTTATGTTCAACGGACCGGATTTTCCTAAATCACTTGATGAAAACGTATTTAACAGCTGGCTGGAAAATGGCAGGCTCGATAAGCTTGGGTACCAATATCTGCTGATCATCTGGGATGAATATGATTCGCAGTATCGACCCGTCTATGCCGCGCACAGAGGTGAATTCGGGAGATATCAACGTTATGCATCATCGGTTGGTCGAGAATCACTGATCGCCGCATACGATCTGTATTCAGAATCGAAAGTTGGTTAGCGACGTTATTTTGCTGAGCGCGCCATTTCTCTTGGATGTTGTGCGCCAGGTCGATATGCACGTCTGACAGATCTTGTTCGGCTTGCAACGGTCACTTCATCCCGATCGCCTTCAGGAACATTTCACGGTAATTCGCACCAATCGGAATCTCATAGGCTTCAATGAAGATCCGGTTTCCTTCAATGATTCGAATCCTTGACTTGTTGATGATGAACGATCGATGCACGCGAATGAATTCGCCCTTTGGTAGTTGATCTTCAAATGCCGCGAACGTAATCGTGGTGACAACTGCGCCGCCGTAGGTGACGATTTTAACGTTGTTTCCCTGAGCTTCCGCGTACAATATGTCGCCCGTGGTAAATTTCAGAATTTTGCCTTCCGACTTAATATATAAGTCAGCGGAGCTCGCGGATGGTCCCGTCGACCTCGCCGATGACGCTGCGCTCATTTGAGCCTTTGCTTTATCAATCGCCTGGATAAACCGCTCCAATGAAAATGGTTTCAGTAAATAGTCGCAGGCGCTGACGTTAAAGGCTTCATGCGCATATTCCTTGTACGCCGTTGTAAAAATGATCTGTGGTGGTTTGCGTAAAGTTTTTACGAATGAGAGCCCGTCCAGCACGGGCATATTGATGTCGAGAAGAACGACGTCTACTTCTTCTCTGGACAAAATCTGCTTAGCCTGCAGGGCATCACCACACGACGCCGCGATCTCGATATCGGTAAGATAAGAGCAGTACTTCTCGACAATTTGCCGGGCGATCGGTTCGTCGTCTACAATGAGACACCTGAGTTTTAGTGACATTCCAGTTCCAAATATACACGATGGCTACCTTCCATTTTTTCGATCTTCAATCTGTGCTTGCCGGGGTACAATAAGTTTAATCGCTTGCGGACGCTGTCGAGGCCGAAGCCTGAATGTTTTTCTGTTTGATATTCACCGCCTACCGGGCCAACTGAATTCCTGACGGAAAATACGATTTGATTTCCATTCTTGACAAGGCTGATGTCCATAGAGATTATATTCTCTCCGGCAGCGCGCGAGTGTTTGAATGCGTTCTCTACGAACACGATCAGCATGAGTGGCGGGATATGGAAACTGGCGTCCGGCACTGGCTCGATGCCGATCGATAGTTGCAGCCTGTCGCCAAGTCTCAGTCGTTCAAAATCGACATAGTTCCTGATATAGTCCAACTCGTGCTGCAGCGGTACAAAGAGTTCTTTGACCTCATACACGGAGTAACGCAGCAGGTCTGACAATTTTAGCAGCAAAGGCGGGAGTCTCGCGGGTTCCGTCATGGACAGTCCGTAGAGGTTATTCAGGGTATTAAACAGAAAGTGGGGACTCAGCTGTGACTGCAACAGCTGGAGCTCGCTTTTGCTTTGCGCCATGGCTGCGCGCGCCGACGTGATGCGTTCCTTGTACTGATTTCGGATTATCGTCACCAGGCACCCTGTTGCGGCCATCACCAGAAATAGCAGGAGCACTGTGATCGCGAATGGGAAGAGCGTTGTATTCTCGATCATGGCGTTCAGCAGAAATGCAATGGCGATAAAACCAACCAGGATGAAGGCGGCGGCAAGAACAATGGTGTTCGCCACGTTGCGGATGGCGTTTGTCCGAACAGCTAATTTGGTAAGTACGTTTCCCAGCAGCAATCCGGAAACAAGAATGAAGGTTGTGCCAATGGCAAAAGGGTTGGCAATCTCAGGCATCGCGATGCCAGACAACCATCGGAAGAACCCGAACAGCAAAAGGCCAAGCGATATCCAGAAAATTACTTTGTGCTTAAACAGCATGATCTTGAAGTTTCTCAAAGTTGTCTGTTTTTTCGCATGCGCTACAAAGTTTCGGGACAGAAGTAGCTTTTACGCGGACGAAACCGTCCCGTGACATGACCAAAAAGCTCGTCAGTCTACACACGCGTTTGGCAATGGTAAAACGTGTATCTGTCAGAATAGTTTAACAGGCCTTGATGGCGTCACCACCTTCAGGAAAAAATTTTATGAAAACACTAACTTTTATTACAAGGCCTTTCATGCGTGACTACACCCATTATGAGGGCGTGCGTCCGATTCAGATCTATCTGCTTCGCGCGGTCTTCACGCTCACATTGATTTTCATTGGTATGTTCTCATGGACCGCAATTATTAATCACGAAGGTGCATGGAAACCGGTGAACGCCGTGGCATTCTGCATGTGGGCCGCCTACTCGACGATGTCTGTTCTGGGCATCATCAAGCCGCTGAAGATGTTGCCCATCATCGTGTTGCAGGTCTTTTACAAGATCGTGTGGCTTTCCATTGTCGCGTATCCGTTGTGGGTAAGGGACGAACTTGCAGGGTCGGATGCCGAGCAAATGACAAGCGATTTTATGTGGGTTATTATGCCTATCGTGGCGATGCCTTGGGGATATTTTCTCAGGAGCTTTTTTAGGAGCGCCGGAGCTAAAAGCCAGGCCGCGTAGCGCGCGTCGCATAAATCTTCTTACCCCCGTGCAATTTATTGCCCTAAATTTGAAGGGTACTTTTGAAGGCGAATGACTGAATTTGACAGGCTAAACTGCTATCTTTGTCTATTGAATTGAGACACAAAGACCCTCTCTGACATTTTGACTGTCAACGTTAAGCGATAATAACTCCCAACTGCACCCTACATGAAACAATTTACCTTGCTGCCATCGGCAGCCGAGGGCCTGCGCAAGGCGCTGCTCATTCGCATGCTATTCTTGGGCGGTGTCGTTATCACCGTGGTATTCATCGTACCGATGATTATGACAGGCGACACGACCTTTAATCTGGCCGAGTGGATAACGTTACTGTTTTTCCTCGCCCTGTCGCCGATCATGTACTTCGTCGGTCAAATATGTAGCCACGGCGTTGGGAATTGTATTCATTGGCGTGATGGGCTATTCGTGGATCGTGCAGCAGCGCAGCAAGAATGTGAATAAATGGCTCAAGCTTATGAGCTACGTGCTGATCATTCCTGTGATTTTGGTGCTGATGCGCATCATTGCGCTATGGACAAATTAAGAAGTGACGACGGAAGCCATTTTAATGATAAAAACAGATGCCCGTATCTACCGTCAACGATAGTCATTTCTTTTCTCAGCTCTCAGCAATTATCGACAAGAACATTTCAATCGAGGGTTTTGGTGTGTCCGAACTGGCGGATGAAATGAATATGAGCAGGTCTAACCTGCTTCGGAAAGTCAAGAAGGAGACGAAATTATCGGTCAGTCAGTTCATCAACCAGGTTCGGCTCGTAAAAGCCATGGAGTTGCTTCGGGAATCTTCGCTCAATGTCTCCGAAACATCACACCAGGTCGGCTTCAATAGCACCTCGTACTTTATTAAGTGCTTTCGCGAATACTATGGCTATCCTCCGGGCGAAGTCGGTAAACGTGACTCAACAGAGCAGGTCATCGAAAAATTTCCTGTGAAAAGGCCGAGGTACTTCGTTCCTGGATTCATTGCAGCACTGTTGCTTATTGTAGCAGGCATCTCACCTTACCTCTACTTCGTTTCATTCAAATCCCTTCCTGAGAAAACATCCATCGCTGTTTTACCTTTTAAGAATGACAGTAACGATTCATCAAACGTCTATCTCATCAACGGATTGATGGAATCAACCATTAACAATCTTCAGCGGGTACATGATCTGAGAGTAGCGAGCCGCACGTCAGCAGAGAAATACAGAAATACCACCAAGTCGGTTCTGGAAATCGCGAAGGAACTGAATGTGCAATACTTTGTTGAAGGCAGTGGACAGAAAATCGGTGACAGGATTCTACTAAATATCCAACTGATAGAAGTTTCTACAGATAGGCACCTGTGGGCGAAACAATACAGGCGCGAGGCAAAGGATATTTTTGATCTGCAGGATGAGGTTGCAAGAAATATTGCCAAGGAAATTAAGATAGTTATTACCCCTGAAGAAGAGCAAGATATCAAAAAGAGACCTACAAACGACATCATTGCTTACGACCTCTTTTTAAAAGGCATGGACCGGTATCGCAAGGGTGGTGCGCAGGATCTGCGCGACGCCGTTGCCTTCTTCAGGCAGTCCATTGAACGAGACAGTGAATTCGCCCTGGCGTATGCCAATGCCGCGATGGTCTACTATTACCTCGACGTTTTCTCCGTCAACAAGACGTATAGCCATGAGATCAACGATTATGCAGACAAAGCGATGTTGTTTGACCCCAAATCAGGAGAAAGTATTATCGCCAAAGCACTGTCTTTTGCCGCCAGGAAAGAATATGAATCAGCGGCTCTGTTTTTTGAAAAGGCGTTGGAGTACTATCCGAACCACGGTTTAGTGATACATTTCCTCACGGAGTTCTACAGTCTTCATGTGCCTAACTCCCGGAAATACCTCGAGTACGCGATCATCGGCGCCTCGCACGACATAAACTTCCTCGATCCCAACGCCAAAAGCTTCAGATATTTTCACCTGGCCAATGCGCTGATTCAAAATGGCTTCATCGAACCGGCACAGCACTACCTGGACCTGTCGCTCAAGTACGATCCCAATAGCTATTTTGCGTGTTACGTAGGCGCCAATATCAGTTATGCAAAAAGTAAAGACTTCAAACAAATGCGGGAGTCACTACTAAAGGAGCTCAATAAGAATCCTAATCGGTTAGATATCCTCCAGGAAGTGGGCAAGGTCACTTACTACATGAGGGACTACAAAGGAGCGTATGCTTATTATGAAAAATATCTCACACTAAACGAAAGCTACGGAATGGACCTGTTCGGTTCAGAGGATCTTAAAATCGCGGATGTGCTCGACAAACTCGGTCATCATGATAAGGCCATTCCATTTGTGAAACGTTTTAAAGCATTTGCCGAGAAGGACCGGTCTATGTATCGTGATTTGTATTTAGCTTCTTACTATGCCTTTCAAAAAGATAAGAAGGAAGCACTGGAATATCTGACACGCTTCTCTAACGAGAATAATTTTCAATACAGGATCCTGTTTCTGGAAACAGATCCTGTTTTCGATGGTATTAAGAACCTGCATGAATTCAAAGAAGTAGTGGAAAGGATCAATAAAACGTTTCAGAAAACACATGAAGATTTGAAATTTACGATTGAACGAAGTCAACTGGAGAACTGATGGACAGCGGAAAGGAAGAACAGAGATTTCCAATGACAACAGTTTTATGCACCTTAGGCATAAGTTTATTGAGTTCCCCGTTGATCAACCTGTTTTGTTTTCTAAATTTATCGTCCTCAACCAATATTTATGACTTTTTCAGAATCGGGAATAAACCTGTCATTTACAAACCAGGTCGCTATCATCACCGGAAGCGCATCCGGACTGGGACTGGCGATTGCAAAAAAACTTGCCAGTTTGGGTGTGAAACTCGTACTCATCGACAAGGAGATTGACAGGCTTTCAAGCGAGCCTGAGCTGGCGGGTATGTCGCGATACGCTGTTGATATCACCCATGAGAAACAGGTAAGTGAAACCATTCAAAAGGCGGCAGATGAATTCGGGCAGATAGACATCCTGATAAACAGTGCGGGTATCACCGGTATCACCAATGTCAAGAGCCATGAAACCGATGCGTCGAATGTAAGGCAGGTTTTCGATGTAAATTTCATGGGAAGCTATTACACATCCAAGCATGCGTTACCCTGGATGTTGAAGAATCGTTATGGCCGTATCCTCCATATCGCATCCATAGCAGGCAAAGAGGGTAACGCAGGGATGCTTGCCTATTCCGCGTCGAAAGCCGCAGTAATTGGAATGACGAAAGTTCAGGGAAAAGAATATGCAGAAAGTGGCATCACTGTCAATGCGCTGGCCCCGGCCGTTATCCAAACCGCGCTGGTCGATGCGATGCCTTCCGAACAGGTCCGGTACATGACCGACAAGATCCCGATGAAAAGATGCGGAACGCTGGATGAGGTTGCCAACCTTTCCCTGTACATTGTTTCTCCGTTGAATAGTTTCACCACAGGATTCACATTTGACCTCACAGGGGGTCGCGCCACCTACTAACCAACGCCGTATCCATGGAACAAAAAATGACAATCGGCGTCGTCGGATTAGGTCTGATGGGCTGTAGCATCACGACGTGTCTCATCATGGCTGACCATCCGGTTGTCGCTGTCGCGCCTATTTCCGGTGACATGGACACGGCCCTTGGAAGGGTAACAACGCACCTGGAACGATCGCGCCAGGAAGGATTGATCGGAAAAGACCCGGACCATTACCTGCGTAAGCTGACGATCACAGAGGACTACGCACGGCTGGCACCATGCGGTCTGGTTATCGAGTGTACATTGGAGAACCTTGAGGTAAAACAAACGGTGTTTCAGAAGATTGAGTCCGTTATCTCAAAAGAATCTTTGCTGACCAGTAATACTTCAGCCATACCGATCAGCTTGTTGCAAAAACACACGAAGCATCCCGAACGATTTTTTGGGCTGCATTGGGCCGAACCCTCTCATACTACCCGTTTTCTGGAAGTTATCTGCGGCGAATCAAGTGACATATCAAAAGGGGAATTTCTCTATGCGATCTCGCAGGGATGGGGGAAGGAACCCACGTTGGTGCGCAAAGATATCCGCGGCTTCATCACCAATCGCCTCATGTATGCGATGTATCGCGAAGCGTTTCACCTGGTTGAGAATGGATTCGCCACCGTGGAGGACATCGACCGCGCATGTCGCAATAATCCGGGATACTGGATGACGCTGGCCGGTGTCTTCCGATGGATGGATCTCACGGGCATCCAGGCCTACCATGCGGTGATGAAAGACCTTTTCCCCACGCTGTGCAACGACACCACTGTACCAAAAATGATCGACGACCTGGTCAAAGCCGGAGCCAAGGGTGTGGCAAACGCGCATGGCTTTCATGAGTACACACCAGAAGAGGCAAAGCTTTGGGAGGAGACGTTCAAGACGTTTAGTTATGAGATAAGAGAACTTGCGTTGCAGTATCCCGCAGATGTGGTGAAGAGGAAACTAAAAGATAAATAGTAACGCCGGCCAAGGACCCATCTCTCAGTTATAAACAGGCCCGATGAAATACTATTCATTGATGTATGATTGCATGAAAGGAATTTTGCTGATGACCGTCCTGCTCATCACACTCGGCCGCTGCAGCACAAGCCAAGACCAATCAGCGATAATTGAGAAACCCGTTGACCAAAACAAGCGACTATATAATGATATTCTTAACGAACTCGTGACTCGGCATTTCTATAATCTCTACCTGGGAGAACAGGCCGTAGAAGACCTGGATTTAAAATATAGCATCCATGCCACGGACACCGCTCGCTACAATTCAGAGATCGGTAAACTCCGACAGCGCGTAGAAGCTGATACCTCACAGCAAAAATTCATATGCATCAGCAATGAGCTCCGCTATGGGCCGTACAGACTTCTTCGGAATTTTAATGCAGACTCAGTGCAGTTTTTTTCCTGGATAAAGTCAATAACAGCCAACCTATCCAATAATTTTCACGCGATAGCCGATTCAGTCAACACCGCCCAAGTGAGATATAAGGCTCGCGACTTTCGGGCTCCCACCTTTAAGATTTCCAGGCAGTTTAGAAATTGTGAAATCGGTGTCGTGAGTTTTTCTAAAGTGTTCCTTGACAAGCTGGGTGAGCACGGAGTACTTTACTATGAATTTGTTTGTGGAGCCAAGTGCGGCAAGGGCGAAATTTTAATCATCGAGTATATTAAAGATAAATGGATTATTAATGAGCATCATCGAATTTGGATTATGTAATGTAGTGTCGAAAAATTAGCTCGCAATTTTTGACCAAGACACTGTACAACCCTTGGTAGATTATTGCAAGGGAATTGACTCATAAATCCACAGGGTCGTAATATGAAAACAGGGCGCTTGGCGTTGCCCGCCATTTCAGTTAGCTTGTGGCCCACTTCTGTCCGGACTTCTGCATGGATGTTTTTTGCCTTATGTATAGCACACTGCTAAAGCAGGCGATAAGGTGCCTGCCGTTCCTGATGGTGTGCGCGGTGATGTGGTCTTGCGACCCAAACCCTCAGGAACTCGAAAAAGAAGAGCTTGCCTTGTACAACGACATGGTTGATCAGCTTGCCTGGCAATGCGACGATGCGTGCAACCGTCCCCCTGGATTAAATGCAATAGTCTGGTCAAATCAGCATGCCGATTCCGTCAAAAATATCCTGCGGGCACAGACTGACAAACGTGTACTATACTATCAGCCGAAAATCGGAACCACGAGGAAAATATCTGAACTGACGGATTGGTTGACGGTGGAGTTATCGTCGTGGGATAGGTTCTTCAGCACTTTTACCGGCACAACTGCAAAGAACGTGGTGCCAAATTTAACCATCTCGTCGGCACTCAAGACCGGAGAGCTGCGCGTCGACTACATGGAGGTAGTCCAACTCGACACGGCATCACAGGGTCCACTCGACAACGGGATAGCTGTGGTGACGTTTTCTAAGCCGCACTATAGCAAGGACAGAAATCGCGCGGTGATGTATTTTGAATCGGGTTGTGGTTCAAAAAAAGCCAGGGGGGAATTGTTAATGATGCGACTTAAAGAAAACAGGTGGGTGATCGAGGAGCGGCGCAAAGTGTGGTTGAAATGAAAACGTGCCAAAAGAACATCTCTCGGAATTCGAGTTTTGTAGCGGAGGGGGTTGCTGTTGATAACGCAGGAGTGCCAATAACGTGAACCACGTTCGATACACTGACAATTGAGTACGCTGCGGGACTTAGGCTAATGAAGCAACTGGACCGCGTAGCGTACGAGGACTCGACGCTGAACGTGTATATGAAGTACATTAAAACAAAATAAAGCTACATTAACAGGCGTCAATTTGCTTAGATGAACATCGAATTTACCTGGTTCGTAAGAACTTTTCGGGTGTCAAAACACCCCACATAGCCCTACGCGTTCAATACGGGTCTGAAGGCAATGCCCGCCAAACTTTTTACCTACCTTAGCCGAAATCCCGAGCTTACATGGACGCGAAAGATATACTGAAAGCTCACGTCTCCCAATTGGCCAACCTCACAGAAGCCCAGTTCGACTATTGCTTCTCGCACTTCACACTCATGTCCTTCCGGAAAGGTCAAGCACTCATCACCACCGGTGATCGGGTGGATTGCGAGTACTTTGTGATGTCAGGATGCCTTAAGTCCTTCTACATTAACGAAGACAATAAAATGTTCGTCCTTCAATTCGCCATGAAGAACTGGTGGACGTCTGACTATGGTGCTCTGTACAATAAGACACAGGCAATTATTCATATCGATTGTGTTCTCGACGCGGAAGTGCTCTGCCTCACCAACGATAACCGCGAAAAAATATGTAAAGAAATTCACGAGGTGGAGCACTTCTTCAGATGGCGGACGAATAAAGGTTATGTGGCATCTCAGAAACGCCTGTTATCCATCATGAACAACAATGTCCGGTACAGATACGAAGAACTGATCAGGCAGTATCCTGACCTGTACAAGCTTCTTCCGAAAACCCTTATCGCCGCCTATCTCGGCGTTTCAAGAGAAACGCTCAGCCGCCTTTACAATGATGAAAAGTGATCCGGATCACAATCACATTAGTTTAAAATGAATTGTGATGCAAATCACACGACTGTGAGGAGTTCCCTACGTTTATTGAGGTAAAGTCAAAACAAAACGATTATGGAATCAATCACAATTGAAAAGAAAGAAACACGGGCAAAAAGAATTCTGTACACCGGTAAAACACTTACCGTTGGTGGAAGAGACGGTGGATCATCCGTTAGCTCCGATGGCCATTTGAACATCAAACTGGCTCCTCCTGGCAAAGCGCAAGAGGGCACAAATCCGGAACAATTGTTTGCGGCAGGTTGGTCGGCGTGTTTTATCGGTGCCATGAAGCTTGCGGCAGCGCAAATGAAAGTCCGGTTCCCGGAAAGGCTTCTGTTAATGCTGAGGTGGATTTGGTCCTGACTGGTGATCAGTATTCGCCTCTTTTTTTTGCCTCAGATCCACTCATGTAACGCGATACAATATGTGCAACTGTGACCTACATCACTATCATTTCGATTGTGATGTAGGTCACGCGCCGACCGCCAACCACTGACGTTTATTTGTGTACAACATTTAATCAAACAAGAAAATGAAAAACACAATCTTCAAAATCGCAGATGCTCAAAGCAGGATCGAATGGGTGGGGAAAAAAGTTACCGGCTCACATGATGGCACCGTGGATATCAAGGGCGGGGAAATCATATTATCAGCAGATGGTAAACTCGTGGCGGGCCGCGTGGTGGTCGACACGACGAGCATCAAGGTGCTTGACATTACAGACCCCGCCACCAACGCGCAAATGACAGGGCACCTCGCGTCCGACGATTTCTTCTCGAGTGAAAAATTCCCGGAAGCCACGTTGGAGATCTTTTCAGTGAAAGGAGCTCACGTGAATGCGAACCTGACGATCAAAGGAATCACTCACCCTATAGAACTTGACGTTGCGCTCAATGCCGGGGACTCTTATCTGTTAGCCTCCACCCGACTACACATCGATCGTACGAAGTACAACATGAAATTCCGCTCCGGAAACTTCTTCCTGAATCTCGGCGACACATTGATCTACAATGACTTCGAATTGAACGTAAGCCTGACTGCCAAAGCAGTGAAGGAAACTGAAGCCGTACTACAATAACCAGCAAAGCCATGCCCTACATCAAAATAGAAGTCACCCGCGAAGGTGTGACGAAAGAAAAAAAGAAGGCCCTCATCAAAGGCATGACGGATCTGATCACGGAGGTGCTGAACAAAGATCCCCACCTGACCCATGTGGTCATCCGGGAAGTTGAATTGGACGATTGGGGTTATGCCGGTGAACAGGTGTCGGACTTAAGGACCAAAGGCATTACCGCCGACAAAAAATCATAAACCTGTGCCTTCATCGGCACTGGTACCATCGTTTATGGTGGGCTTCCTGGTGCCACGCTGATGATCACCGGAATTTATCGGCTATGAAAAAACATTGAACTCGCTAATTTTAATATCATGTGGAACAAGACATCGGCGGCAAAGAAACTTGGGATTGAATATCCGATACTGCAAGGTCCCTTCGGAGGAAATCTCTCTACCATCAAACTTGCCGCTACAGTATCGAACATGGGCGGACTCGGCGGCTACGGGGCATATACATTGAGTCCTCAGGAGATCAGCGAAACCATTCAGCAGATTAAGTCGTCAACGGGCAAACCCTACAACATCAACCTGTGGGTATCCGACAGCGATGCAGGCCCGGGCGCCTTAACGAACCAACAATTCGAACGGACGCAACAACTTTTCCGTCCCTACTTCGAAGAGGTGGGAGCCGAACTTCCTGGTAAACCGCAGCCATTCAAATCGCGTTTCGAAAATCAGTTGGAGGTGATCCTGCATGAAAAACCGCCTGTGTTCAGCTTTGTATTTGGCGTCCCCTCCGCAGACATTCTCGAGCAATGCCGAAGACTCGGTATCGTCACCGTCGGAGCGGCCACCACGCTCGATGAGGCCATCCTGCTTGATTCAGCTGGAGTCGACATGATCATCGCCTCAGGCTTTGAAGCGGGTGGGCATCGGCCTTCGTTTCTTGCCTCGGCAGAATCATCGACGACAGGCACCTTCGTCCTCGTACAAATCATCAAAGAAAAAGTGAAGACACCCGTGATTGCGGCAGGCGGCATCGCCAACGGAAGGGGTATCGCCGCAGCATTCAAACTTGGTGCAGATGCCGTACAGATCGGCACGGCGTTCCTGGCAACGGAAGAATCAAATGCGCCTGCGATTCACCGGGAAATGTTGTTTTCAGACGCAGCAAAAACGACGACCCTCTCCCGCGCCTTCACGGGACGACTGGGACGGGGCATTACCAACCCCGTTACCATGGCGATGATCAATCAGGAAAAGGAATTTTTGCCATTCCCGTTGCAATCACACTTTACGTCTTATCTAAGAACGGCAGCTATTGAAAAGGAGAGATGGGACTTGATTTATTTATGGAGTGGTCAGATCGCACCTGTATTGAAGCATAGAAAAGCTGGCGAGCTAATGAAGGCATTGGTGGAAGAATCGGCACAACATTTTTGAAGAGATATTATTCCGATTCTGTAAATTGAAGAGCAGGTATTTTTATTCACGCAACAGCGATCGATATGACAAAAAAACTATTCTCCTACGGACTTTGGTTCGACCACCAGGCAGAACAAGCAGCCCAATTTTATACCTCTGTATTTCCCAATTCAAAAATGGGTGACATCGTTCTGTATGGAAACGAGGGACATGAAATACACGGAGGAAAGGAAGGAACTGTTATGGCTACCGAGTTTGACCTGTGCGGTGAAAAGTTTGTTGCCATCAATGGAGGTCCATTGTTCAAATTGAATCCCAGCATATCGTTCTTTGTGGTATTCGAGACCGTTCAAGAGGCGGACCGGATTTGGAGCACGCTCCTGGAGGGTGGAAAAATACTAATGCCCTATCAAAAGTATGACTGGAGTGAAAAGTATGGGTGGCTTGAAGATCGATATGGATTGTCGTGGCAAGTCTCGTTCGGCAAGATTTCCGACGTACGTCAACAATTGACAGCCTCCTTACTATTCGTTGGCGAAAAAGCGGGAAAGGCCGAAGCTGCGATCAGTTACTATACTTCAATCTTTAAGGATTCCAAAGTTGATGGAGTTATGAAGTATCCCGCCGGCGGCCCGGAACCCGAAGGAAATGTAGCGCACGCTCAATTCGGATTATCCGGACAAAAGTTCATGATCATGGAAAGTACCAACGCCGGGCATAACTTCACTTTCAATGAAGCCGTTTCAATCATTATCAACTGTGATACTCAGGAGGAAATTGATTTTTACTGGAACAGGCTTGTCGCTGAAGGAGAAGAAAGCAACTGCGGTTGGCTGAAAGACAAATTTGGCGTATCGTGGCAGGTTGACTATACGGGACTAACGAAAATGCTCAAAGACCCGGATGAAAAGAAAACCCAGCGCGTAACCAAAGCATTCCTGAAAATGAAAAAATATGATGTTGAAAAATTGACGGCTGCATTTGAAGGAAGATGACGGTCCGCCACTACACAGATTTAATCCTTGAAATTTGGTCTCGTTAAAAACGACAGTTAGAATTGAGCTGTTCCAGTTGACCCAAGCCTGAAGATCCGATGGGGAGGCATCATCGTTGTGAGAATGTAAATGCATATCTTAGTTAACTGCTATGGCGTTAAACCGGAATTTCTATTCCTTTGCCGTCTTCACCTCGGGGTTAAGTAGCGCTATTTACTTAATCCAGGCAGTCATCTATCTCCTGATCGGACAACAGATTTTTACATTGCCCTTATTTTTCCCTTGGTATCTTTTTTACAACGCACTCCTTATCCTTGGGTCGCTTGTGAATGTGTACTATTTCCGATTCAAAAAATATGACTTGCCATTTTGGACAATGCTTTTAAACGTCATAGCAGGTGTTATTCCGTTCTCCATTTTTATAGGTGCGTTCATGGGCAGAAGAGATTGGCTCCCTCTTTATTTGCCCGCTGAAATGATTGCACTGGCGACAACCATTGTATTTGGTTTGGCATTGATCATCTCCGCTGCAAGGGAAAGATACTGGTTAAAAATCGCGGGGATTTTTTTCATCGTAGCGGGAATCGCCCTGATGGCCCCTGCTATCTGGTATGTCAATTCAACGTCCGTAGATAAAGCTTCCATGCTTGAACAAATTATCAAATGGTCTTCATTGTTTGGTTGCATTGGTCCCCTGCTGGTGATGATGAATTTTTTAGACGAGCAGAAGCAAGGGCATCCCGAAAATGAGAATCCCATGCAACTACGAACCTGGGAAAAGGTGATGGCTGCCCTGAAACCGATCGCTATGTTGGCGACTCTTTTTTTTGTACTAAAGCTCGCAGGTGAAACGGTTGCAAAAATATCATGGGAAAGGAAGCTGGCCCTAAAAACAGAGCAATGGGACAAGGTATGGGGAGCCCGAACTTTTACAGATGCTCAAGGAGATACGATAAGGTATCAACTGATATACCCTGAGAACCTTGATTCTACCAAAAAGTACCCGATGGTCGTATGCCTGCCCTATGGCGGTGGTATAGAAGGATCACCTGCGGCGCAATTCTTATTAACTGAAGCAAGCAGAAAAAAATATCCGTCGTTTCTATTCGTGCCGTTTTGTCCAAACGGGACAGGCTGGGGCGGGATTCCAAATTATCCAACGATGGATACGGTCGTATTTGAAAGTATTGAGGCCGTAGAGAACGAGCTCAATATAATAGACGCAAACAGAGTATACGTGACGGGAGTTTCAAGAGGCGGTTATGGATCATGGCATTTCATTTCGCTACGTCCTGATCTATTTGCTGCGGCGATGCCGGTGTGCGGCGGAGGTGATCCTAACCTGGCTGCTAACATGGTCGACGTGGCCGTCTGGGCGTTTCATGGAGAGGACGATCGCAATGTTCCCGTTAGTGGCTCAAGGGATATAATCGCGGCCATAAAAAAGTCCGGAGGCAGCCCCAGGTACACAGAGTTCCCTGACTCCGGCCATGACATCTGGCATTATGTCACCACAACTCCTGGAGTGTTCGAATGGCTGTTTGAGCAGAAAAGAGAATAAGGATCTAAGGTCAATCTCGCCAATATCAGTACTCAATTCAATCCGGGAAGCAAATCGTTCTAGGAGTTGTAAGAATCAGGCAGATGATCGATGAATGCGGCAACGTGTGGATCAATTGACTGATTTACCCGTTTGCCCTTAGTATGACCGCGCGATATCCAATCTCTGTCACCTGTAGTAAAGCGCTTACTTCAAAACAGCAACCAACCATACCGAAATTGATCAGACGCGATGTCATTGCGAACTCGTTGCGCTTGACCTAGAAGCGATTCAAAAGAGCAGAGTCTGCGTAATAGCCTTCGGATGAAATGTACCAATTATGACGAAAGGATTGGGAGCATTTTTTAAATGAAACTCAAACGTTGTCCCCAGAAAAAAGTGTAGATCCTTGGTTTTTGCAAAGTCATCGAAATATTTTGCTCTAACTCCGGCAATTGCTCTGTTCTCATCTCCCTCATATTGTGCCACAAGTTTCCAAAAAAGCGCGCCTATTTCCCAATCCTCAATCATAAGCTGACTACTGCTGCCTTGATTGTCTTCAAATCGATATGAGAACTTATAGGGAAGCTTCCTAACCACCTCGCTTTTCTCATCAGTTGCCGTAGAAAAAAGTTTCAGCTGTAGAAGGCTTGCTAGTTTTTCGTTACTCCATTCCCGTTCTACCGCCTCAACAACAAATTCTTTGACAATCGTTGGCTTGAAGACAGCAAGAGAAGTTTGAATAGATTTATTTTTAGCCTCTGCAATTAGTTCCACCAGGTTATGATAGATTTTCCCAAGGACAGATTTTCTTCGGGCATGCCACGCATCGCCATCTGCAGGGATTTCTGCTGCCAAATTGATAGCTGTTTCGTGAGAAACTGGACGAAAACTCTCGGGTCTGAAATCTTTCTCATTCTTAACCAAATCCAACTCAATCCACTGATACTTTTTGTATTGTTGAGCGTACGGTCGTTGACGGAATTGAATAGGATATATTCGAACCCAAGTGCCATCCTCGCGGAAGCCAGCGGTACAAACCAATTCCTCATATTTGGTGGAGAGGGTAGGATAAGTTTTAACCGTGATTAAGACTTTTGTCAGAGGCATCTTAGATATGCTTCACTTCATATTTAAAACCTGAAAGCCCTGCAATAGCCTCCGCAAGATGTTTGCGGTGGCACTGGCATATGTTTGCTTCGAAGCAGGTCAGTGCTATGCGCTTGTGTTTCTCCAGCAAAGTCAAAATCTCTGCCTGTGTCGTTATGGTTTTTGGTAAGGTGCTTTTGCGGTAAATCTGAAACAACTTATCGTAGTCATCTTGTGTATTTAGCTCCTGCCTATGTTGTGAATGAATTCCAACGTCAGGCAAATGAAGATATTCAATACCCAGATTCTCGCAACACCTCCTTAACGGGCCTTTAGAGAATCCATACTTCATGCTCAAAGGGTTGCTTCGAACATCAATTAATAGCCTGACGTCATTTTTAAGAAGGCGGTTGAGATAATGTTCGAGCGACGTACCTTCGTAGCCAATTGTGTAGAGCACGGTAGCTTGACCTTTTGGTTTCGAAGCCGAGACAATGTCCAATTCTGCTTTCGAAAGGATTTCAGGCGCCTTAATGCTGTTGACGGCAAAGTATGGAAAGCTCAAATACGTATGCTTCATTAACGCATCACCGTTCATACCTCCATATGCTACAGTGGTTTTTACCAGCATTTCACGATCGCCTGGCTTAAGCGTCTTCAGATAGTCTATTTTATCGGCCTTTCTATAGCCATCGTTAGAATTTTCAATCAGTAACCCTTTACTCGCCATTGCATTTAGATCTGCATTGGCTGAGTATGAAAAGCAGCCATACTTGTATGGCACGAAATCGTATTCTGCCTTTTCCTGTTTTTGACAAAACAAAAAAAGCAATTTCTGAAGGCGTATCTTTTCAAGATGACCATTGAATAATTGGAGTAGCGCCAATAAGACTTTTCGCCTATAAAACATGCTGCAAAGATAGCGATTACGCAGGTCCGGAACCAAGTCATTCAGGACCTTAGCACTGAATTCGGACAATCCAGTTTGCTCGACATCCAGTTGATGATACGTAGACTCACCACTGATCCGTCAGCAGCCACGGAACGTTAAAGCGTTTAAACAAGTCAACGTGTCGAAGTAGATCAAGAACAAGGCCAACGAGCTTTCATGTACTCCTCTTTAGCCGAATAGAAATTCCACATCCTCCCGCGAAAACGACTTCACGAAATTGGCATCTTCCTGGATCAAATCGTCAGCGAGGGCCTTCTTCCGCTCCTGGAGCTGAAGGATCCGTTCTTCGACGCTGTCTTTACAAATCATCTTATAGGCGAACACTTTACGCTGCTGACCGATGCGATGCGCGCGGTCGATGGCCTGCTGCTCGGCGGCCGGATTCCACCACGGATCAACGATATAGACATAGTCTGCCGTTGTCAGGTTGAGGCCTACGCCGCCGGCCTTTAACGATATGAGGAACGCTTTGATGGCATCGGTCTCCTGGAAACGGTCTACTTCTTCCTTACGCTTATTTAATGACGTGCTGCCGTCGAGATAACAATATTCAATGCCGGCCTGCTCAAACTCTTCCCGGATGAGGTGAAGCATTTGGGTGAATTGTGAGAAGATGAGCAACTTGTGATTTCCGGCGTTTTCCTTCACCTCACGGATGAGCTCGTTGATCTTCACAGAGCTATCCTGTAATTCTTCGGTGGCATTGACCAACGCAGGATGATCGCAGATCTGGCGCAGGCGCAACAGGCCTTCGAGCACATCCATTCCCGACCGGGCAATTCCTTCTTCGTCGATCTTCTTCAGGAGGCGCGTCCGGTAGCCATCTCGGTACTCGTTGTATAGCTTTCGTTGTCCGGCTTCCATGGTACACCACAACACTGTTACGGTTTTGTCGGGAAGATCTTTGGCTACCTGTTCCTTGGTTCGCCGTAGCGTAAAGGGATGGATGAGTCTTTTGAGGTACTGCGCCCTTTCCCTGTTGCCGAATTTATCGATGGGCGTGGCAAACTCGCGATTGAAGAATTCGCGGTTGCCCAACTGTCCTGGATTAAGAAAGTTGAACTGCGCATAGAGGTCGAAGGTATTGTTCTGTACGGGCGTACCACTGAGTATGAGACGGTTCACGGACCGCAGTTGCTGTACGGCCCGCGTAATACGGGCATCCGGATTTTTGATCGCCTGACTTTCATCAAGAACGATGTACTGCCAAAGCACACCGGACAATTGTTCGATATCATTGCGCACGACGCCGTACGACGTAAGCACCACATCGTAGTCTTCAATGTGTTCGTCCTTCAGCTCGCGTTGGGTGCCGTAGTGACGGTAGAATTTTATCGACGGTGCAAATTTCTGAAGCTCTGCCTCCCAGTTAAAGATCAACGATGTAGGACAAACCACCAGCTGCGTGCTACCCGGATATTTATCCTTCACAAACTGGAGAAACGAAATCGTCTGAAGCGTTTTGCCAAGTCCCATATCATCTGCGAGGCATCCGCCCCACCCGAGTTCATCGAGCGCCTGCATCCAGTGAAAGCCCGATAGCTGATACGGACGCAGCGATGCGTGTATCGCCGGTGAGAGCGGTACCTTTTCAATTGTATCGAAACCCAGCAGCTTACGCTTGCGATCTTCTATCTCGTTTTTTGAATCACTGTCCAGGTGCGCGACGATATCTTCCAGCAAGGTGAAATGTACTTTGTTGACCTTTAGCACACCATCGACCTCCTTACCCGTGCGCAGCAACAGGCTGTATTGTTTGATCCACTGTTCGGGAATATGTCCGAGCGTTCCGTCCTCCAGCATGATCGTATCCTGCCAGTTGAGGATAGCCATCCGGATCTCCTTCAGTGAGACCTGTTGATCGCCCCATCGCACATTAACTTTCAGATCGAAAAATTCCGTGTCGGATGTTATGTCCACAGAAAACTCCGGAACATGGGTCGTATACCGGAATTTCTTCAGGCTGGCGAGTCCATACAGCGAATGACCCTGCTCATTCACTTTGCGCATCATTCCGATGAACCAGCCACTCTTCATCACATCGTCGAACGGCAGGTAGTAATATGCGTTGTTGCGTTGCCTCGCGAAAGACGGATGAAGGGTGCGCAGGTATTCATGCAGTTTCGCTTCATCATCCTTGTTGCGTTGAACGATCTTTATCCGGCCTTCGTCTTCAATAAGAAGGGTTTCATCCGGAGCGTATTCAACGGCGGTATCCTCATATAGATATTCGGCGCGGATCATGAGGTTGGATTCGTTCAGCTCGCTCAAAGACACACGCGTCAGCATGGTCGCAGTCGACAACACGATGTTCAGTTCGTCGCTGATGTGCACCTGGTATTTTGCGAGCCAGGGAAGAATGTATTTCCTCACCACCTCCATTTTCATGGAAAGGGGAAACCGCTGGTCGCCGGATGCGAACAGAGCAAAGATATTCAATGATTCCTCGTCGGCCGGTAAATAAAACACGCCGTCTTTTTCCAGTAGCAGGTTGCGATAAATGATCAGTCGCGATGGTTGACCATCCAGAAACAGGTGGAGCTTCAGGACGATCGAATCTTTTTCCAGCAGCACTGAAAAACGAAAGTCCGGAGTCTGTTTACTGAGCCGGATGTTCGCCTGTTTGTTCTGGTTGAAACGTCCAGACGTATGGATAAAGAGATTGGGCCAGTCGGCGAGTCGCGGCCAAAGCGTTTGTAGCAGATCGCGATAATGTTTGCGCAGGTTTTTCAGTTCGCGCGCTGAGGCAGTTGCCCAGGTACCATTGTCGGCATCGCGGATGAATTTGTTTCCCGTCGCCGTCAGCCAGGCCAGGATGCGGTTATCTGAAAAGGCGATGACGTCGTTGTAGAAGGACTGATCGAGTGGTTGCAGGTGTGCCAGTCCGGCATTAACCTGCAGGGAGATTCTTTTATATTCTGTGGTGTTCCCGCGTTTGAATATCAACACCGGTTCCAGGTCGAAATTGGCAGACCGGTTGGTGGCGAAATTGAACAGGAACCCGATCTCATAGTCGACTAAAGTGCCCTTCGGCAATTTGGGGCGTGTGGGTTGTTTGGGCGATTGGCTTCCCTGGTTAAATAGCAGCATGAATGCGTCTCACTTTTTCGGGCGGCAAGATACGTGGAAATTCCAACCGGCAACGCACCTATGTAGCCAGGGCCGCGATCCTTTCCCTGTTCTTCGGATCGACGTATCCGCCATCCGCAGCCGGTGAATTATCACGCAACCTGAAATCTCCACTTTCTGCATTGACGAAAAGCGGATCGGCCTTAAGCGCATGCGTCCCCGTCATGGCCTAAACGCTGTCCGTCAACCACGTGTGCAGATAGATCGGATAAGTAACGGTGTTTACATCCTGGATCAGGTTGTAGCTAACATCGATGTTCTTTTGTGTCGTCCAATTTTTAGCAAAGCGTGCCGTGTGCCCGATTTCAAAAGGAAAATTTCGCGCGAAGATGTTGTTGGTGACCTTGACATCCTTCAGGTTGGTCGAATAAAAATAGCAACCTCCGCTAAGCAGTACTGAGGATCGCCCGAAAAATCGCGACCCCAGCCGTTCCTGTAGAACGTGTTGTTATATACCATCGATTCCCTCCTTCTGGCAATTGTAAACATGATTCCACGCGACTTCGAAATGATGCGGACCCGCCATGCTGATGGCTTCGTGTGGCGCTTCATGCCCGCGGTACGTCGTCCAGCTCATTTTTATATCGTTGGCATTGATGACCGTGTTTCCCAGGACGCGGATATACTCACAACGCTGCCACGCCGCAATACCGGGCGAAAGACTATTAACTCCTTACGCGCGAGATCGGGATGAGCAAGACGCAGTTGTACAGGAAACTGAAAGCGTTGACGGGGAATACCGCGCACGAATACATACGCAACTACCGGTTGAAGGTCGCGCACGAGATCATCAGGCAGCGCGATCTGCTGATCTATGAGGTGGCGTAGAAGTGGGGTTTAGCGACCCTGCTTATTTCTCGAATTCTTTCAAGGCATATTTTGGATTCTGGCCAAAGGATTTGAAGAAGGTGTAGGGCGTCCGCCTTTTGCCATACAGTATTGAACTTCGATTCAGTCAGACCGCGGCAGGCGGCTCAGGAACTTGTGCCTCCGTAACAATCACAGGTGCCGTCTTCGCGCGAGCTTTTCTCTTCTTTTTCCTGAACTTGGGCACCTTCAGCAGTTCGACAGGGAATTCTGCACACACGACTTCCGTCAACGATTCAATGATTTCATCGTCTTCGAATTTCGTATCATACTTAGCCCGTAACTCCTTCTTGAGAAATGAAATCACTTGAGGGGAAAATAACAATCCGGCAACATTCAGCGGTTCAAGAGCCGAATACCTTGACCAAAGATCGGAGAGATTGTCTTTGACAACCGCTTCTCTGTGCAGGTAAGTCAATTGCTGATGGGCCTCCTTGATATCAAAGTCTTCAGCTTCGAAGTCGATCTCGAAGACCAGTTTCTCTCCGATTGGCTTTTCAAATAGAATCTTATAGAGGTGAAACTGTCTTCCATTGGTCAAAATGGCCCAATCAATGCCTTCGTTCGCTCCGTAATTAATGGCCTGGCGCAAGTGCTTATCGGACAACTCTAATGGAAATGCCTTGACTTCAACCAGGAAATAGCGTTTCCCGCCGATCTGAATGATATAATCGGCATAAGTGCCTTTGATGATGTATTCTGTCTTGATCTCCTCCAACTCCTGGTAGCCGAGGATGGATGAAAGAAAAGTGTTGATCATGATGCGCGTTCCTGACTCGTCGAGGTCGGTTATCGAGCCGGAGAGATATTTCTTGCGGTACTCCCTGAGCGCGGCAAGCATCCTTTCTGATTTGGCAGCTGAAATCATAGGGGGTTATAGTTTGGTTACAGTTGGCCCAACAAAATTAATTGGTCGTTGTTCGCACGTCCTGGTTGATAATAGGCGGGTCCCTTTATTTCAGTCGATATTTTATAAACAAGATTTGTAGTCTTTGTAATCAGTGGATTAATTTGATCCAACAGTAACCCCCAACCTTCCTGCATTATGGTTTCGGATTTGTCAAACTCGTACTTCTTGCCGTTATAATTTACCCATACAGAGCCGTCTAATATCATCCGGCTCTCGTTGTCGGTGTTTTTGAAGCTTGCATTAATGACCAAATACAAAATACCTGTTTCGGGCTCCAGGTCCGTAAATTGATTCCCTGTGTTTACGGACTCTTGAATGGTGGCTTTGTTAACAATAACGTCGAAATAGTCTGTATGCATAACCTGCCCTATGCCCACCGAGGCGGTTGCAGACGCTTCCGTCGCAGGCTCGTTTGCGCCCGCCGGGGAGTAATTACTATTATTTGACCCGCGCTGCTTATCGGCGAATAATGCCGGGATGAAAATCACAAGTATCAAGGTCGTCCATACAATTTTCCAGCCCACAGCAATTTTTGTGCTTTTCCACAATGCATAAAGACCAACGGGGAAGAAAAAAAAATAGAGTAAGACAACAAGCCAAGTTTTATTATACCAAGGTTCGACAGGAGCATTTTGTTCCATAATGTTTTAAGGGTTAACTCACTCTCAACGCTGCACTCAATTGCACCAAGTCGGCCCGCGAGGGATCTCCGCGCAGCATTCTAGTTGATACGCTCTCATAAACTATGACTTCGTTTTCTTATCGGAACCTCCGAGCGCAGATTCATGCGCGATCATAGAGCGATCCAGTTAAATTGATAAGATGGATTCAAGTGACTACGTTAAGCAGTTACTTTTCAAACATAGGAAACAAAACAAAATCAATTAAACATCATTTTCCCAACATGGCATTTAGTTTTCCCAAAAAGCCGCGCATCTTTCCAGATGAATATATCCACGTCCCCAATCGTGGTTTTGATTTCTACCCGCAAAAATGCGCTTACCCACCGTTTAGGCATCAATCTCAACCCTTCTTGCCCCAGGGAGCTCACTACGTGGTTATACCCTTCCAAGACATATAACGAGCAGGTGTCTTTATTTAAGCACAACGATCGACAGGACAAAAAATTTGGAAGGAGCAGAGCCTGTCAATGCAGTCCGGATTTTCGTTCAAATCAAATCCTGAATTCCGAAAGTCGCGGATTTAGCAGGTGCAACGTTGTTGTTTTCATACTTCGCGAAGTACTTCCCTAACACATGCTCGTCTCTGTTCTTTGATTTCCTCAAATCCGAGACAGAAATCATTGCGTTCCTAAGTTTAGCTCCGCCTTCATTTTCCCTTATGAGTACAGCACGGCCACCAATCGGATCAAACGCCGTGGATACTCCGGAAAACACGCCCTGCAAGACATTTGGTTCGTGGCGCGTTCCGATTTTATAAACATGATGAAAAACCTTACCTGCCTTCGAAGTCATCAACACAAACAAACAACCCTCCTTCAGCGACACCTCTCCCTTGTATTGAATTTTTGGCCCTCTTAATTCAAACCACGGCTTCCCATTAAGTTCGAAGATCTGTACGGGGGATCGCAGTACTGTGGCATCCGGAAGATTCGCCCTCACATAACAGTAATAAGAGCCCATAAGACTTTGAATCTGCGGTGTGATGTAGTGCAAGCTCAATTCAAAGTTTCGAAATGAATCATAGTTGAGATATTCAGCTATGGCGTTTAGGCTGAACTCATTCAGTCTCACAATTGCAGTTTCCGGTTGGTCCCGTATCCGTAGATGCACCTTCTTATATAAGTAATGGCTGTTTGAAAGCCCCATCTTCTCAGACATTGCTCTGAACCCGGAAAAGTCCCGCGAACATTCCGTTTGATCGACCAGCATATCAATCATGGCATGAAGTGTCTTGACCTTTACCTGCATAGATACAAGATACAAAAAAAACGGGAACTAAACGGGAATACAAATTCCAATCACGGGAAATCAAGGACTACGTTCGGCAGCTATCGACCTGCCAGGATCCGCGATCCTTGTATCAAGTATTCGCGCATACGATCAGCGTATTGGGCGGACACATTACCAAGGCCGTCATAGGTGGACCCAAGTAATGTGTACGCCCGGCACGCCCCACCTATGATCAAGTAAAGTTCCCAGGCAACCTCGAAGCACTGGACTGGCATGTTCAAAAGACTGCCAACGGCACCCTCATGGCCTCCTGGGACAAATCATCCATTAAAATGATCAGTAGAAATGAGAAACTGGAGATACATCCTGGCCATCGTGCTCGGACTCGCACTTGCCAGCTGCGAGGAGTTTGTAATCGAACCGCACGAAGACGATCCGGTCGACATCCCGCCTCCCCCTCCACCAAAGAAATAAGGGAGTAGCATTCTGTAAACGGTGAGGCATCAAAATGCTTCACCGTTTTTTTATACCTTCGGATAATACTCCCAACATTGTGCAATGAAGTTGTCTGCTATAACCGTTCTGTGCCTCCTGGCGTTTAGCGCAAAATCACAGAATGATAGCTTAAGACACGTTTTGAACTCGGCCATCCAGGAAAAGAAAAGTGCTGCCCTGGTTGCTAACCTGCAAGGTAGAATTGGATGGACATTTTTGAGAGACCGGCAATATGACAGTGCGATCTTTTACTTGAAGAAGTCCCTCCAGACCACGCGTGCCGATTCGTCCCTGTTGGCTTCTAATTTAAATTCCCTTGGAATAGTTTTCAATAACCTGGGCCTCCCGGACAGTGCGACAAATTACTACGAGGAAGCGCTTGCTGTCTATGACGCCCGGAAAGACACGTTGAATAAGTTGACGATCGCAAACAACCTCGCCATAATTTTTAAGAATAGAGGACTGTATGAGAAAGCTCTGGAAACTGCGTTCGCAGGAATAGAAAGACTCGAGAATATCCCGCCAAACAGAACACTGGCCTCAAGCTACAATACCATTGCCGGGGTATATGCTCAAATGGACGATCAGCCGAACGCACTCGTCTATTTCCAAAAAGCATTAGCGATCAGGAAGGCAATCGGATATGAGCGCGGGGTCGGTCAGTCTTACAACAACATCGGTGAAACGTTCATTAATATGTCCATGTATGATAGCGCCTTGTCAAACCTCACGCGGGCGCTGGAGATCAAACGGAGGATGAACGACGCTAATGCCATCGGAACGACGCTGAACTTCATTGGGTTGGTTTATCTCCGAACCGGAAAATATGATAGCGCAGAACCGCCTCTTCTTGAATCCCTTTCAATCAAAAGGTCCGCCGGCGAGCAGCTTGACGAAGGAATGGTACTGAACAATCTCGCCGCCCTAAAATTAGCCACACACCAATCAGACGACGCTGAGCGGCACCTGGACAAAGCAATAGAACTTTTCAAGACAACTCGTGCCCTACCTTACCTCCAGGAAGCACTGGAATTGCGGGTTCGCTTGTATAAGTCAAAAGGCAAACCGCCACTTGCACTTAAAGCCATGGAAGAACTTTTGATTGTCAAGGACAGCCTTTTGAACAAAGAAAAGGTAGAGAGCCTTCTCGCCATGCAGATCAAGTACGAAACCGAAGAGAAGGCACAGCAAATTCAGCTCCTTGAACAAGAGGATGTTCTCCAGGAAGCGAAGCTAAGTGAACACAGGCACTGGATCCTGGGCTTAATAGCGGTTGTGGCACTTCTCGTGGTGACCGTCATTTTCATATACGTCACGTTCAGGCTCACACGCCGCAACAAACACCATGTAGAAACGCTGTTAAAGGAATTACATCATCGCGTTAAAAACAACCTGCAGCTGCTTGCCAGTATCTTTAGCTTGCAGGGAAAGTCGCTTACGGACGAAAAGACGATTCAAGCTGTGCGTACCAGCGAAGCTCGGGTAAACGCCATGGCGCTGATACATCGCAAATTGTACAACGTCGACAGGAACCGTACGCTCAGTATCAGGGAATACATCTCAGAACTGTTACAATACCTGATCCATGCGTATGGATACCAGGAGCACACGCTAAGCATTGGCATAGAGGTGAGTGACATGCAGGTCGATGTCGACAAGGCTATTCCCATGGGATTGATCCTGAATGAACTCATCAGCAACGCTCTTAAATACGCCTACGAAACGCAGCCAAATCCGGCGCTCAATATCAATGTAAGGCTGCAACACAATCACATGCACATTGACCTAAGTGACAATGGAATCGGGCTACCCGCAACGGCCGTTGAACAACCAGATTCATTTGGGCTCCGGATGGTGAACATGCTCATTCGGCAGTTAAAAGGCAGCATAGACACATCCGTCAACAACGGCACACATTATTCACTCAAAATTCCCATCCAGTAAATGGAGACTATCAGAGTCATGATCGTAGAGGATATTCCTCTTGTGGCGGAAGACATCGCATCCAAACTCAGGGCAAACGGATTGGACGTCACCGGAATACACTACTCTGGCGAACATGCCCTGGCCGCATTCGCAATAGAACATCCTGACCTCATCCTAATGGATATTCAACTTGCCGGAGCCCTTGACGGGATATCGACGGCAAAGATCATTTCTGACAAATATTCGGTACCATTGATATACCTAAGCGATCATACAGAAAAGTCAACCGTTGGGCGCGCAAAGGAAACACACCCTGCGGCGTACCTCGCAAAGCCGTTTAATGAATCCGATCTGATCAGGACGATCGAAATAGCATTCAGCAATTTCAGGAGTAGTGGAAAGGCATCGAATATCAGGGATCACCTTTTCGTAAAACGCGGTCATTCAATGGTGAAGCTGGCGTATTCGGAGATTGTCTACATAGAGGCTGACAGGGCGTACTGCACAATCGTGACAGAAGATGACAAATACATTCAGTCGATCAGCATGAATCACGTGGTAGAGCAGATAGGTCACAATGATTTTGTACGCGTGCATCGAAGCGCTGTTGTGAACGTGAACAGGGTCACCGGTATCGAAGGAAACATTATTCATCTCGGCAGGTATTCCGTCGAAATGAGCAAGTCAATGAGAGACGAATTGATCTCCCGGTTGAATATTCTATAGTGGCTGGAAACTTTTTGGCGGACTTGGGAAAATATCCTTGGTCCGGTTATCCGGTATCCATCTCTTTAAGCGCAAATAGTTATTCATGTGGCCGTTCCGCAATAAATACGACGCGTTCATCTCGCATGCCGTCGAAGACAAGCTGCCCGTAGCCAACGATCTCTGTGAACGATTGGAGCAGGCGGGGCTAAAAATTTGGTATTCTGGCAAAGAACTTACCGTTGGCGATTCTTTGGAAAAAGCCATTCATAACGGCCTGGATCAATCAAAATTTGGCGTGGTTATCCTTTCACCTACTTATCTGGAAAAGAACTGGACCAGGCGTGAATTCTACACGCTTCTTGGAAAGGAGATAAATTCGAGGAAAATCATACTCCCTGTTCTTTATAACATCACGCCGGCAGATCTCGCGTTGCACGATTTAACCATGGCGGACCGCTACGGGCTTTCCCTTGACAGGGGGATGGACACCGTCGTACAAAAGCTGGTCGCGGTAATTAAGTCAGAGCAGTCTAATGAACTGCGAAACAGACTTCGCCTCACTGGATTGTTAATAGTATTGCTTCTTGCTGTGACCTATTTCTCGTTGAATCTACCCTTCTCGGGAGAGTCGCCATCAATCATTGCAAAAGGGCTTATCGAAAAACGGATCGCCGATCTTCAGCATGATTTCGATGGGCAGTTTCAAGCCAACTTGGAGAAAGGGCATTTCAGTCCCGTTCAGACTGACAGCATACTACTGCATTACAACACCTTCCGTAACTATCAGTCATACTATCGCAATGAGTACGAATTCACCAACGGTATCCACAATGTGAGGTTCAAAAAGAACGTCGAGCCGGCATTGGATATTGACCTCGATGCACTATCGCCGGCAAACAGTTACAAATTCAACTCACCTCAGATATATCTTTCAATTTACACCGCCACCAAAAGCAACCAGGTCATCGAATATGTGTATGTGAACACGCAACCTGTTTCGTACGATATTATGCATGAAACAAATGTTGGAGACAATGAGTACTTAGTTACAGCCAACTTTACCAATAACATCCGCTATTGGATTGTCGCCCTGCAGTACCCGTCAGCACCGGGGATGCCAAAGAAATATCAAGTACAGATCCAAGGATTGCTTCCCGTTGAGGAGTTCAGAATAAGAAAGGAAGGACCAGACTGGGTCTTAGCGACGACCCGGTTTTAACACGGCAATATCCGGTGACCGGGAAAAGATTTCTTCGCTTTGGGAAATCAGAATTCCTGCTTCACCGCGACTTATAGATCTTAACCAACCAAAGAACGATCATGTTGTTATCCAAGGTTTTCTACAGGAACCTCCTCGTATTTTTTCTACTGGCCTTGTCCAGTGCTTGTGTCATCGGTCAGGAATCAAATGTTTGCGTCACTAAAACCGGCAACAAGTATCATAGATGCAGCTGTCACTATCTGCGATCCAGTAGTATTGAAATTTCATTGGAGCAGGCAAAAGAGAATGGCTACACGGCCTGTAGTGTTTGTCGTCCGTCATCCGCTTTGAGTGGCGCGAGCCGACAACCTGTGCGAACGCCGCTGCATGGAGATTCCACGATGCGTAAAACCGAACAGCCATATCGCCCTGTCGAACGCAGTACAAGCTCTGCACAATGCCGTGCCACAACGAAGGCAGGGTCAAGATGTAAACGAATGACGACAGAGTCCAATGGAAGATGCTGGCAACACCAATAAAACTATGATCCATAAGTATTCATTGTCAATGATGGTCCTCCTTCTAGTGTGGATGGCATGTGCCAGCAAAGAGGAAAACGTTTGTCCTGACGCCACCTGTGATGATTATCTAACCCAAGGTGAGGCACAGGCGGCGTTTGATGCAGATCGTGACTGTCTCCAAAAGCTCGATCACGACGATGATGAAATCGCCTGCGAGCATGTGTTTGATGCTGGAACAGGCGGAACAGGCGGATCTGGTTCTGGTAGTGGAACCGGTGGCGGCACATGTCCTACCACGGCTAATTGCGGATGCTCCAACAAAAACAAGGATGTTTGTGAGAGCGCCTGCTGCAAGTGGGTGGTGGGGTCTGGTTGTCAGTGCAAATAAACAGTTTATGAACTATAGAGTCGTACCATTTGTGCCATCGTTGGATCACAAGAATCCTTCTGGCGACGCGGCCGCAGAACAATTGAACACCATCATCACGATGCATTCCGACAAAGGTTGGGAGTATGTTCGATTGGAAAGCGTAGGATCCTGGGTTGCCCCAGACAACGGATGCTTTGGCTTCTTTGGTAAGCCGGGCTATGCAACGACCCGGCAGGTAATCGTATTCAGGCGCAACTAGTACGTCGCCATGCTTACACTTGTCATACGTATATACTGGGCGTTGTGGCCGGCACGGCTCAGGCGCCAGTGCCTGTTCAAGGAGTCATGTTCTCATTTCGTGTTCAGGCAAACGCAAACAGACGGACTGCTCACGGGACTGAATGCGCTACGCTATAGAATGCGTGTCTGCAATGGCCGGTCGCGATTCTTCATCAATCCAATAACGCTGGAGCTCAACATTGAATTACCGGACGGAGAGGTATTGAGTCAAGGCCACATCAATGAAGCCTTTGTAGAACAGCACCGGAAACCTTGTGAGTTGATTTTACCCTAACTGTATGTATAGCAATTAATACATCGCTATGGGATGGTCATTCAGAAAATCGACATCCTTTGGACCGTTCCGATTTACGTTTTCGAAATCAGGGATCAGTACATCCTTTGGTGTAAAGGGTGCGCGAGTCAGTTTTAGTAAACGTGGGACGTTTGTTAACCTGGGGGCAAATGGAATCTACTACAGGCAGCGGATTGACACCCCCCGAAAGGCTACACGGAATCATTTCGTGCCTCCTGCTGATGTACAACCTTCAAATCGCGTCGACCATAGTATCGGTACTCAAGATGTGGAACGGGTTACGGATGTTGACTCGAAGCGATTCATCGAACAACTGGAAAAGGCTGCTAATAGAAGGCCGCTATTCACCCTGTTGGGAGTAGTACCATCAATAGCCATCTATGTATATGCGCTCTCTTTTGCCGGCGATGTGGTTGATGAACATTTTCAGTATGAAGATGTGTTCACCGTCACGAGCGAGGTAGTCCACATTCAAACTGCGCCCAGTGTTTCCTCTCAGTCTCTCCAGACAGCAAAGGAGTTTGATAGTTTCGTTGTGGCTGCACCAGATTCCAATGGATGGAAACGTGTATTTCTTGACGGCAGTAGTGGCCCCGCGGGATTTGTCCGAAACGACCTGGGAAAGGTGAATTGCATCGAAAGGGTCCCTATTCGGACAACACGTCTGCAACAATATCCTTCGCTGGCTGTTGGGTATATCTTCCTCACACTGTTGTTGATTGTCTGGTGTGTGTACCTGAAGATGCTTGACCGAAAACGGAGGACAGTCGAGATTGTTTATGCATTAGATGGTGAGATCGCAAATCTGCACAACAAGTTCCTGGAGTACTTCCGGGAGTTCGCCTCTTCAGGCAAAGTTTGGCAGAAGCTGCACGCGACAGGGGTAGATAACGTTAAGTATCATGCGGGTGCATCTCAATTGATCTCACGCATGCCGGTCGGTGGTGTGTTCTTCAATTTACCGCCACTAAAGTTCTTAAAGACGAATGTGTCCGTTCCGAGTATCCATTTGAAAGGGACCGAATTGTACTTCTTCCCGGAAAGGTTGATCGTAAAACGGGGTAAGTCCTTTGGCGCCATCTTCTACAAGAACATGACTATTAGTCCCGGCACGGTAAATTTTATCGAGAGTGACGACCTAGCTGCTGATTCAACGGTCGTCGACCATACGTGGCAGTATCTCAATAAGCAGGGCGGGCCAGACCGCAGGTTCAGTGGAAACCGTCGACTGCCCATATGCTTGTACTCAGAATACACATTTGAATCTGATAGCGGTCTACAGGAGGTCATTACTACTTCCAGGCAAGGCGCAATGGATAACTTTAGTGCCTTTGTTAAGGTTATCGGCGACTTCCAGCGGAAATTGGACGCGACCGTAAATCATTAGGTCAGCGTTGACGGACGTTTGGAAAGTAATTGAAGCGATAGGGAAAATGCATTCCTGATTGATGCTCCAGCGGACGATCTTTCATTTCAAAAAATGCACGGATTTCATGCCCTGGTAGCAGTCGACCTCCCTGAGATAACTGAACAGCAGAATCGACAATTCTGCGAAGTGTTAGAGGGCAACAATTGGACCATGGTTTCCAAACGGTCAATGATATGGCGGGTGTCGTTTCGTCTGCACGTTAGGCGGATGGGGGCCATAAGGACGATTCAGTCGAGTCTCCATGAGGCGAAGAAGGGCTGTGGAGTGAAGTATGTGGAGTATGCGGTGCAGATGGATGTGAAGGAGGTGGTAGTGGCGAAAGCGTAAACACCCAATGTCAAAAGACGACTCAATCAAATACTAATAGTTAACACATTAACACAATATGTCATGGCAAAGTATAGATTAAACAGAAACGCTCAGTCCCCGAATTACGACCACGAAGTTCACAAGGAAGGCTGCAAGTGGTGGCCTACGCAGAACTATGTCGAACTAGGCGAACATAGTTCTTGTGTATCTGCGGTAGCAGAAGCTAAAAAACACAATTCGGACGCGAATGGCTGCAAGGAGTGCTCAGCAGGCTGTCACAAGGGGTAGCATACAGGCCACAACTACGCTCACCAAGTCCGTTGGGTCTAACAAGGGTATGTCAGTCCCATGGTTAGAATTAAGGAACTGATATTCACATATCCTCACTACCGGGTGTTGGTCGCTACAAGGCTACCTGGCAAAAGTAAATTACCTATGAACACTTATCTGACTTAACAGCATCCATGAACCAATTATGATGAAGGCATTGACGCTTAAACAAATTGTTGAATTCAAAAGGAAGTCCGAAGGAAGTCCGAAAAATCCAAAAGAAATTATGCTTCGTCAATCAGTAATACCGAGGTAGTAACCGAGGGTAAAAAGGGCGGTAACTATTGGATAGTTAGTGTTAGCGCAATTGCTAACGGCTTTAAAGAGAGGACGTCTGAGGCGGTGATCAAAAAGAAGAAGGAACTTGCACATAAAGCCAGAAAAGAAATGCGCAAGCAGACCAAAGACATGTATGATAGAAATATTAATATTCTTGATAAATACGAAGATTTTGACTTTAACAAGTGGCAGCCTGAGAACATAACTTTCGAAAGGAAAAATCAGACCAATTCAATCGTAAAGGTTACGGGTTTAGAGCTAAAGGTTATGCCCCATCATGTCTTCTCGTTCGTCAAAGACGACGTGAAGCAAATAGGGGCCATTTGGTTCGTGGCAAAACTGAAAGGCTTTAGAAATGATGAAGTTGGGATGTTTACAGACGCATTGTTTTCATATTTAAAGAGATACCACGCTAAAGACTATAAACCAAGTTCAGAGTACTGTCTTGCAGTAGACGTATCAAATGGGATAGCAATCACGCAACGACAACTAGAAGCAGGGGAGATAAATCGAATGCTAGAATCGACAGTTGCAGAGCTCAAAAGAATTATTCAATGAGAATGGTCCTCATTTGATCCCAAATTACTACTTGCTGTTGGTTCCGGTATAATGAATATAAGGGGAGTGCTTGTCTTCAGTAATGACCTCACCGATGGTCTTGTATTCGATCCTGGGGACTTTACCAACCGCCATTGAAAGCTCAATGAGTTTTTTGAGCGTATAATTAAACTCTCCCTTCATTACCTGAGAAATATATCCCTTGCTGACTCCGAGTCTTTCAGCCAGTTGCGTTTGGTTGATTCCCTCCTTCTTCATGAATTCAGTAACTTGCCTGTACAATTCGTTCTGTGCCTGCTCGAACCAGTACTCCGGCGTTTTCAGAAGTTCTTCGCGTGTAAAAGTCATGTTATTTTTTTCTTTGAAGGTATCTTCGTTTGATCGCTCTGAATTTCTTAATGTCATCGCCCTGTGTATTCTTCCTACCGCCCACTATGACGATATGGCCTTCGTCTTTTATCAAATAAATCCGCAGGTCTGGTGTCTTGATTTCAAACTCTTTAACAATCTCCGTTTTAGGTGTAATGTCTCTGATTTTTTTGCACCGGCAGTAATTGCATATTCGCCACCTGGTCCATCCGGGCCATGATCGTGGCCAATTGCTTTTTGAGATTTCCATCCCGTTCAATTTGCGCGCAGAATTCCAGGAATTGACAAGTGCCGTTAATTTCCAAAACACTGAAGGGTATCTTCCCCTTTATCTCCGATAGCCCTCGTAACTCAAATTTACCTCATAATAGTTTAGTTATAACTAAACTTCTCATGAAAAATATAACTGGATGGATGCTGAATGAGCAATGCAATGGCCATCGGATTTTAGATCAGCATTATCAGCCGTCTCAGCAAATTACCTCAGCGAGCCGCTGCTCCGCGTACTGCTGCGTGATCTTTTCCTGCTCCAGCCGGATGGTGTCTCTTACAACCTGCTTATAAACCGATAGCTCTTCCTCAGTAAGGTTTGTCAATGGCAACTCCTTGGCCGGAGTGCCCATTCCGCTGGCGAACGCACGCAATGTGTCACCGTCCATCATCACCGATCTTGTGTTCGGGAAGTAGCGGCGGCATTGACTTAAGATCTGAAACCCCTGCGCGTCAATGTCACCCCAATAGAAGAACCGTTTGTTCGTCAGCCACACAATACTACGCAGATAGCTAACGTTGAATCCGCCACCACTCCAGATCGCAATGGTCTTGTCTGTCTTCGGCAGCGTAAGAAAATTCATCAGGTTCTCGGTAATCAGTATGTTGTCGACGGCAAATGCGTATCCCGAAAGTTCGTTTTCCGTGAAAGATATATCGGTGATGCCCTGGAGCGGGCTTACGGAAGGATCCAGAAAGCGAATCCGGATGAGTTGCTCCCTCGACAACAGGTTGAACCGTTTTTCAAAGTCCTTTTCCTCCGCATTGATATGATCCGGTATCAAATAATTCAGAAGTGAGGTGATGAGTGATTTGTTTTCCAGTATATACTTCGTGTGCACTTCAACAGGAAGCTGCCGGATGTACAGGTTGGGCTTCGGGCATCGAAGGAAATAATGACATACCTTGAGCGTGTCAGGCCAGGTAGTGTGGTCGATCAACTTCATCGTGTTCAGCTCGACCCAACCGAGCAGCTGAGGCAATTCGCGCCGTATCAATTCAAAGGTCGACGAGAAAGTGCGAAACGCTGTCTTCTTACCGGTAATGTACAGGTAGTCGTCAAGTGTCTCGATCAGGATACGTGATGGAACAGGTTGTGCTCCGATCTTCCCGAATTCACGTTCCGTGAACTCAATCGAGTAGCCCAGGGGCTTTGTTCCCTTGGCATGCTCTTTCAGTTTCGCGATCGACTCGCGATACACAGAAAGCCTCGAAAGTATGTCTTTCGGCGACACCTTTCCGATACGAAGGATCTCCCTTGGCTTCCAGGTTCTGTTCTGTACAACGTCCAGCAGTATATCCTTCCACCAACCGAGGCATTGCGCTTCAATTTCTTCCGGACTGATCATGAGTCAGCAACCACTATTCCCGTTCCAGCAATGCTCCGGGCCAGCTTCTGTTCCCGGTACTCTTCAACAGTCATGTTCTGCAATTCAGAATTATTACCTTCCACATTCGACACATAGTGGACGGTGTTGATGTAGTTCTCGATCACATGTATCTTTTGGAGTGGCGTCACGATCAACAACTGTAGGTTAAGTTTCTTAAATAGTTCAAGGCCATACTCGGCGCTCGCATCGCTCCCCTTGCCAAACGCCTCGTCGATGACAGCGAATCTGAACGACCTGCTTTTTGATTCTCCGATGCGCAAACCAAACTGATAGGCCAGGGCTGACGCAATGATGGTATAAGCAAGCTTCTCCTTCTGGCCACCGGACTTCCCCGAACTCCCGGAGTAATACTCCTTCTCCTCATTGGTCTCAATCCATTTTTCGCTGGCATTGAAGTCAAACCAGTTGCGCACATCGGTCACCTTGTTTGTCCAATCGATATCTTTCGTTTCATTGCTGCGGAATCTGTTGAGTATTTTTTGGACTTCATTGAACCTGCCTTCGGTATAGGCGTCATTCGTATCGAGAATATTGCTGTAGCACGCCTTCAGCTCCTCTTTGAAGATCCTTATATCCTGGTCGCGGTTGCGATCCGCTATCAGCTCGATATAGGTTCCTTTGTTGAAGTCGATCTCCCGAAGATGCTGGTTGATGTTGCGGATCTTGTTCCTGATCTCCTTTTCGTGCATGTCGAGCTTACTATCGAATGTCACAATATCGTCGATCGTATTTTTGTTCAACATCATTTTGAGGGTTGCCTCGTGAGCGGGCAAGCCTTCGTTTAAGATGCTCTCCAGCCTTGCCAGGTATTCATGCCGCGCTTCAACCTCGTCGGAAAGTTCCAGCGCGTCAGCCGGAAACTTGTCTTTGTATTCGCGCATGGTATGAATGATCCGGTCCCGCGCCCGGGTCTGGCGTTCCCGGCAATCGACGCGTTCGATACTTTTAGCTTTAAAGAAATCCTCCCGTGTTTTGTCAATGTTCTTTACTGTATAGATCCGTTTTGCGTCGACAAGCTGACCTTCTATTTTCGGAAACCATATCCCAACCTCAGACTCTGTCAGGGCGTTCATCGCCTTCCTGCATTCTTCAATTTCCTGCTGATACTCTTCAACTTTCGTAGATAGTATACCCCGGCGACCTATAAGGTCATCCTTTTCAGATTCCAGGCTCTGCACTTCGTTCGTTGTTGTATCAAGTCGTTTCTGCAGCGTGTTGAGCACGTTACTGGTACTTTGAAGTTCATCACGTTCATGCTCCAGTGAAGTAATTGCAGCAATCTCCTCCTTCCAATTTAACTCCAACCAATCCTTATAAGAGATGATCTGTGAAAGATTTGATTGCTTATCCTGACTCGATTGCATTTCGGATTTGAGTGCAATGATACGCTCCTCCAGCACTAAGCTGCGTTGCCTGATGGTCTCCAACTGTGTCGCGATCGCTTTGATCTTCTCCTCGTTTGTCCATCCCAGTACGAAGTTTGCCCTGTCCCACAGGTCGCGACGATCATCCTTGATGTGCCGTTGATTGCCAACTTTGTATTGCCCCTCGCGCGTGATCACATCACCGGGAATTCGCTGAAACTCCTGAATACTGACACAGCGAAGATTAAAACGCCGATCAAGTTCCTGTTGCAGCCAATCTTCGAAGACCGTTCCGGTTTTCACCTCGATCTTATTCACTACCGAGTCATCTTCGATTTCGTTATTGAATCGTGCAGGTTTGACCGCATAGGGCACTTTGAAATATTCCAGCCGCATACCGCGATTTTTCGCATCGGTCAGCCGGCGCTGGTTGATGTAGTGACTTACTGACTGATAGTGACGGTCGGGCACGAGCAGGCTCAGGCCAAAGCCACGCAGCAACCGCTCCAGGGCGCCTTCCCATTCCTTTTCATCATCACGGACTTTCATCAGCTCACCGGTAAACGGAAGATCCTGCTCGGAAAGATCAAGGGAGTCAGCCAGGGTTTTCCGCATTGAAAGAAATTCCAGCGGGATCTGATTTTTTCTCTTTCTTAATGAATCAAGTTCCTCCTCCTGGGATTTGATCGCCACCTGCAGTGAGTCATAGTCGCCCATAGCGCTCCCGTGTTCAGCCAGAATCTGCTGCTGCCGCTCCTTGAGTTCGTCCAGCTTTACTTCAGCCTTCTTCAGGTTTCGAAAGAAGGTTGTGTCGGTTTGTGCCGTCTCGAGGTCGCACTTCGAGGTGAGTTCCGAATAACGCCTGTGCTTCTCTTTCTTCGTCTCCGCCTGCCTGGTCCTTAGATGGATCTCTTCGGCGATCTTCTCAAGGCGTTCGCCACCATTGCTACGGATGTCCTGTTTGATTTGATGAATGCTGTCGCGTTTAAACGTAAGCGCTTCATCGAGACCTGCGATGCGCCCGTTGATCTGCATCAGCTTCCGCTCACAATCACTGATCTCAGTTTCAAGTAAAGCAATCTTTCTCAGGGCAAAGTATGCCGGAACGGCGTTCAGCATGCCATCGATCTCAACGATCTGTTCTTCGATCTTTCGAAAAGCCTCGCTTGCATCAACCATGGGTAGCAGCGTGTCACGTTGGCGGCGCGCCTCGAGCACGGCAGCATGTGCCTTGTTGAGATCATCGAATCTCTTCTTCAGATCCTCGATCTGCGTCTTGATATCCGTACGCTCAAGCATCTGCTCCCGCACGAATGTCGTCAGGTTCGTGACAGACTTCATGGACACCGTCTGATAGAACAGGTCGATGGCTTTGTCAGTTGTCATTCCGAAGAGCTGCCTGAACCGCTGACTGTACCGCGCGAAGTTATCGTCAAACGTTTCCGTATGTGGCAGTTGCTTCATCCGCTTTCGCAGTTCGCGCGGATCAACTATGTTGGTAAGATGTTCCCTTATGGATAAGAGTTCCTTTTCGCGAATGATCAGCAGCTTCTGCACTTTGTCGTTCTCGATCCAGAAGATTTGTGCGAGAGCGACCGATTCGCGGTAAGCTTCGTTTGTGAAGTTCGCCAACACGACACTGAATGTTGTATCAAGCGGATTGTTGTAACGGAGCGTAACGGGCTTGTCGCGAAAGCCGGTATCGGTGTCGTCGTTCTTGGTGTTCTTGTACTCGCCTTTGATGTAGGTGATGAGATTGCGCTCGTTCTTTTCAGCGCCGGCGGCTTTGTTAAAGCTGATCTTCTGATGAGGCACGATCAGACATGTCAAAGCATCTACCAGCGTAGACTTCCCCGAGCCCACGTCACCCGTAAGCAGCGCATTGCAGCCATTGGGCTCTATGCGCCACACCTTCTCATGGAACGTTCCCCAATTGAGCAGCTCAACGGAGTGCAGCCTGAAACCACTAAGCCCTTCCGCCGATTTATTATTGATCGTTTCGTTCATAACTCCCTTCCCAAACTCAAAGTTCTTAAACTCACAATAACGGATTTCAATTCGATGTCATCCCGCCTTCCTGATTCCGAGGAACGACATAGTCCCGTAACCGCTCCATCGACTCCTTCACCACATCAGCATTGATGAACGCCTTGATGATCCTGTTGACCTCATATTGTTCTTCATCCGTTTTCATCTTTCGTAAAAAGCCCTCATCAATCACCTTCTTTAATGCCGCTTCGATTTGCCGCTGCTGATTTGCTTCGTTCGACGTCTCGCGATAGAACGGCTTGACCATTTGCAACACCTCCTCTTTTGTGAGGATGGCTTTTGACGATTCCCCGTCGCGGTCATTTTCGATAAGATGCTTCCGCAGCAGCAGACACATCAATGACACGTGAAAGTTCAGCTGCCGGCGATCAATCAGCCTGGGAATGTCTTCATCGACTTCTTCTATGTTGCGTTGTTTCAGATAGGCATAGCCTTCAGCCTTATCCACGATAAGCTGCAAGTTGATTTCCGAAAAATAACGGTGGACATCATGTTCATTCTCCGGTTTCAGTAGATCATCCCAAACGTTCTCCTGGTGGCTGTATACAACACCCTTGAGCAGGGCGATCAAGACGTGTGAATATGGTTTGCTCATGATCCTGTTTCTTTGACGTATTAATAACCAATGATTTCATCTACAAAAGGTGATCTTCGGCACTTTAATTTTGAACGTCTTTTCCGTGGAGGCGTTTACTACTTCCACAATATCAAACGTCTCTCTGTCGACCATGTGCTTGCTTCGGTCCGACGATGCAATATCCAGGTATGCGACGACTTCCGCCACACCTTTGGTAATTTGGAACTCCTTCACAAAATCTGTGAACCGGATATGTGCCCTGGTCTTAAGAGCCGCGCGAATGTTCGATCTGAGCTCCAGAGCACTGATCTCGAATTGATCAAATAGCACGGCGCTATCGTTGGTCGTTGTGCCCACCTCCGGTTCCTGATTCGCGAAACTGATCTTCTCCGGAGACCGGTAACCCCTGACGCCCCAATCATGCGCCAGCACCAGATTGATATCAATGATATTGTCAAGTTCCATAAGACTCATCCTGGTGAAATCAACTTCAGGATGCGTGGTGATGATCTTCAACATCTCCTGGATGTTATCATAGATCCGCTTATTTTCAGTAAACGTTTTGTGCTCGAGGTATTTGCGAAGTTGTTCAAGCAATGAGTTGGTAGATCGTTTTGTCCGATCGCCAGCATCGATAAGATCGTTCCGGAGATTGGAAATCGTGAATGTGTCTCGCTGAACCTCCTGCACCGCCGGAAGGTCAAGCACTTCGCCGATCATTCTTTCGAACTCATCCTGCTTCGATTGCGACAACAGAAATTCCCAGAAGGCAGTAAAGCTCTTGCCCTGGTCTTCCTCGAGGAGATCCCGTTGCCGTTCGAACAGCCCTTCCAGAACCTTGCCCTTAACCTGCGTGGTCGTAATGATCTCCTGCCTGAACTTCTTATCCAGCTCACGAAAATTCTGTTCAACCTGCTTAAAGTCGGAGAGCAGGGCCTTCGCCATTTCTTCGATCAGAAAATAGTGTTCCTTGATCTGGCGATCGTCGAGCACATCCATCTTCCCATTCCTGACATCTTCGATCTCCCGCTCGATCGCCGCTTTTTTTTCTTCCAATTCTTTCAGACGTTCCCTGTAGTCGCGTTTGGATTTTAACGACAGTGCTTTGATTGTTTCGAACAAGTTCTTCAATCGCGACTCCTGACCGACGAACTCCCGTTTATCAAGACTATCTATCCATTTGAAGACGTTTTCGGTTGATGCCGTCAGCTCATAGATGTAATCGTCACTCTTGCCTGGATACTTCCGGAGAAAACCAGCGTTGGCCCAGTCGATGAGGTATTGCTTTGCCGCCTTGGGATACTTCTTTTCTTCGTGGTTGAGAAAGTACAGATAGTCGGTTAGCGATGACGTTAGGTCTTTCTCCGCGATCGCATCGGACTTTAAGCCATCATTAGATTGTTTGAACGTTTTGAAAAGAAAGCTGATGATCAGCGGGGCATTGTCGGCCGCGATGAGTGTAACCGTACGGTGGGTTCGAAGCAGTTGCGTGATCTTTTCGTAGGTCATGGCGCAAATTTGACAAATATTCCCTGGCGGGCTGTCTGGGAAAGTGACTAAGCTTTTCCCGGATCGCGGCCAAATGTAAGTGTCCTAAATAGCGATTTTTGTTACTTAAATTTTTCGGATAATTCTTAAATAAACCCAACTCTTATTTAAATTTAAGGTGATTATCTTAAAAAGTAAACCGTGAAATCCTTCAAATCTGGCAAATTTCTCAATCAAGGCAATTGAGACGGTAAAAAATGGAATCGAGACGTTTGATTCCATCCTCAAGCTTCAAAGGGATATGGACCAGACCATTCAGAGTCTCGGGAGCCGCGCATCAAAGGCACAGAAAGTTGTACAGCAATTGTATCAATATCCTATAACCAATGCAGAGAAGGCAAGTAAAGCTGCCGGCATTTCAATGCCGTCGACATACACGCTCATAGAAATTCTTGAGTCGAAGGGCATTCTTCGTGAAACCACTGGCGGTCAGCGAAAGAGAACTTACGTATTTGATGACTATTTGAGAATTTTCAAATAACGCGGCTCGACAGATAATGCAGCTCGACGCGTAGCTTCGTATGAAAGCTGCGGTAATGCCTAAGTAACTGTGTAAAGGCCCGATTCGGCCGCTTGAGGGTGGATGTGGAAAAAATCTATGGCGATCCGGAGGCCAAATCCTTTGATAAGTGACGGACAACACACGGCTTCAACAACAATGCTAACAACCAATCAATAATAAACCGTCAACAAATCAGTTAATGAATTTACCTAAATTAGTTTATTCTAAGCGAAGGATGTAAGATTTTGCGTCGCTTGTAACATCGCAACTTTGTCTGCTAGCCTCCGATATCGTATAAAAATATGGCTACATTCTTATCTGGCAACGGACTCAACCATGAAATTGAACGTCTTATTGAATCGGCTAAGGAAAAATTAATCCTTATTAGCCCCTATTTAAAACTTCACGAGAGGTATGTCTCTTCCTTAAAAGCAAAAAAGAACAATCCGAATTTGGAACTCATTGTTGTATTTGGCAAGAACGAACACGATTTATCTAAAAGTATAACTCTTCCTGACTTTAACTTCTTTAAAGAATTTCCAAATGTTATGGTCTGCTACGAGAAAAGACTTCATGCAAAGTACTATGCTAACGAAGAATACAGCATCATCACATCAATGAATCTATACAACTATTCTCAGGACAAAAACATTGAAGTCGGCGTGATGACGAAAACAAATTTCGCGAATAAGATAATCTCTACGGTTTCGGGCGGCAACGACCTTGACGAGCACGCTTGGAATTACTTTCAGCGCGTGATAAGTCAAGCCGAAGTGCGATTTAGGCGCGTGCCAAAATATGAACCAGTAGTCTTTGGACTGTCGAAGAGGTACCTGGAATCCGTAGTTATGGTCGATACCTTATCCGACTTCTTCGCTCGTAAGTCCGAACGTGAAAAGGACTATTCAGTTCATATTGAATCTGCGATTAAGGTGGGGTATTGTATTAGGACTGGCAAGAAAATTCCCTTTAATCCCAATATGCCGATGTGCGAAGAGGCCCATTCCAATTGGTCTAGATTTAACAATCCAGATTACAAGGAGAAGTATTGTCACTACAGCGGCGAACCTTCGAATGGAGAAACCACGTTCAAACGTCCGATTTTGGAAAAGTACTACAGAAAAGTCAAGGGAATTCGCATGTAAAGAGGGGGTATGGTATTCAACGCCACGACAAACTGTAAATCAGTCTATCCTTTATTGGATTAAGTCGGCCTATTGGCAATAAACCCTGCCCTTTCCCAACATGTCCATTGAGTTCGCAGGGGCTGGGTATAACATCTGGCACTATTTCACCACAGTGCGTAGGTTGAATGGCTCTTTCAACAAAGAAGAGAACAATGAGAATAGACAGGTTATTTCATAGCATCAGTTACCCTTTCACCCATTATCGAACCCATCGACGACCTTATGGATAGCTGCGACGAACAACACCTGAATGGCAAATGATCTTACTAGCCATGGTCCTTGTCCGTGTTCATACCGCCTTTCCGTGCAGGATGTGAAGCGTGCCCCCGTAACCTTTCTACCAGAATTTGCGAGCTAACGAGACGTGCCGCAGTAATCCACGATCAACTGTCGCTTATCGCGCAACTTTAGACAACCGGTAATCGCTGCTTTTTTATCTTGCGCATCGTGCTCCGCTGCAAGACATCCACAACATCATGTACCAATGCCATTAGCGCCACCGCCACGTAAGCATACTTATCGTTCAGCAGCATCTGCCCCCCTCACCGACATGGTATCAATCCTACACGTCCCGGCCGGGATTCACGGTCCCTCTGAATCCGGATTTCGTCAGAGCTACATACTCGATCGACTAATATACCGAAATTCAGTGACACAAAATCACTCCTTTTAGTCATCGAAACTGCTGCCGTGCACAATATCTTTGATCAATAACCAAACTCCATCTACTTAAACACCCATCCCTATGCCAAACGGAAACAAATTATCTATCGCCAAAGCAAAAGCTATGATTAAAGCATTTGAGGCGCACGAAATTGAACGAATCCCAGGAATGGACCCAAAGACGATTGCAATTGGGCATAAACTTGATTTGGCGCTACTTGAAGAGTTCATGCAGGCTATCAAAGACGATGCGAATTCAGCTCGAATTAACGCCGTTCGAATATACTTGGCAAAAAGTAAGCGCGCCAGCGACGAACCAGAACTATACGACATTGTCCTGGTGCCGGTTCTAGACGATGACAAGGATTTGCATACCGTATATGACAAGAAGGAACTAGCCGGTGACCTCACGACTCTGATCGGAAATAGCTTACCCTGCCCAAATGTCTGCCCTAGGGCATTCCATTGTTAGGACAAAATTATCCCTTTCAAAAACCAATTTACTATTCATTACTATAAAGTAAAAAGCATTGGACCTCAAGTACTGGAATCTGACAGTTTCAACACTTTCAGATCTATCAGACGCCCTTCCATTGATGGCCATCCTTTTAAGCAAAAGCGCCCAATCCAAAATATTGGGTGCTTATTTCTTGTTCAGCTTTTGCATCAAGCTAACAACAATAGTCCTAATCTTCTTCTTCCAGGCTAGCAATACTCACGTCTTCTATCACTTGCTCGCGCCAGTAGAATTCACATGCATCTTTCTGTACTACACAAAACTGCTGAACTGGAGCTCGCAAAAACAATGCATCGTAATCACAATAGTGCTCCTTCTCAATATTCTCAATTCTATGCTTCTCCAATCCACACGCACTTTCAATTCCCATCCCTGGAGCATCCACACATTCTTACTTTTACTTTTGAGTTTCCGGTATCTATATTTACTCTACCTAAGTGCACAGGACATTAGGCTTGAAATCCATCCAGGATTCATCATCAACGCAGGCTTTTTACTATATTTTTCCGGGTCTCTGTTTACATACCTCTTAGGATTTAGTATCTTATCTCAAGATCCAATTGGCTTTTTTGCCAACGGATGGATAATTCAAGCTGTTGCCAACATTCTAAAAAATGTTCTTGTTTCATATGGTATTGGCAGAAGCAATGGCCATCAATGACGCTTTCGTACTAATATTTGGCACGATGACCTTGCTTCTCGTAGTGTTAATTCTGATCGTTTTCGCTTTTCTTTTTCAACGCAAGCTAATAAACCGACAAAAGGCATTTCGAGAAATCGAACTATTATTGCAGAAACAAGAAACAAAGTCCACATACGCCGTACTTGAAGCCCAGGAGCTCGAAAGAAAGAGAATTGCTGAAGACCTTCACGACCGCCTAGGTAGTCGACTAGTTGCAGTTAAACTACATTTTCATGCCTTCAAGAATAATCCGGTAAATAATCAAGAATCATTTGCCGTCGGGAGTGAGCTGCTAGACGGCGCCGTTGATGAGGTCCGCGAAATTTCCCACAATTTGATTTCGGGAGTACTTTCGAAGTTTGGATTGGTGGCAGCCCTGCATGATTTAAAGAATGCGCTTGAAAGTACCAAGGAGTTAAGAGTGGACATCCATGTGCATCATTTTGACGAGCGAATTGAATTGGTCATAGAAGCAACGATCTACAGGATCGTTCAAGAGCTAATAAGCAATATTCTCAAACACTCCAACGCAACGGAAGTAACAATTCAATTAACCAAATATGGATCTGATGTGCTAGTAATTGTTGAGGATAATGGAATTGGATTTGATGTAAGCAGCTTGAATGGAAAATCAGGCATCGGCATCAAGAACATACATTCTCGTATAAATAAGCTGAAGGGTAAAGTGACCATTGACTCTTTCCCCATGCAAGGAACTGTCGTAACTATTGAAATTCCCCTACAATATGATCAACGTATTAATAGCGGACGACCATCAGATGGTGATTGATGGTATGAAGGCGCTTCTCTCAGAGGAGCATGACATTCAAATTGTTGGAGAAGCGCTCAACGGAGATGAGGCATTAGCCTTCTTAAAGAGCGGAAACCTAGTGGATTTGATCATTTTAGACATTAATATGCCAAATACTGACGGCATTGAAACTGCACGAGCAATTGCGCACAACTATCCAGCAACTAAGGTGCTTATCCTGAGCATGCATAATAAACCTATTTACATTAAGCAATTGATCGAAGTCGGTGTCTCTGGCTATATACTAAAGAATGCCGGCAAAGAAGAACTGCTTAGTGCCATAAAAAATATTCAATCAGGAAAGGAATACTTTTCGTCGGAAGTAACAAAGGCCATATTTAATTCACTTAAGAATTCACCGACTTCTACCGAGAGTCAATTGACAAAACGTGAGTTAGAAATACTGCGTTTACTGTCAAAAGCGTTAACCACCTCAGAGATTGCAGAAAAACTGTTCTTGAGTCCTTACACAGTAGACACTCACAGAAAGAATCTTCTTAGCAAATTGGGACTAAGGAACACTCCTGCATTAGTCAGGTATGCTATTGAACATGGGTTATCTGAGGACATTCCTTAAACGCACAAGTATAGTTTCCACCACAATTACCAGTATTTAGGTAGGTGAATTCGCCATTAATGGGTTAGTGAACGACCCATTGCCACGGTAGCTTCGTAGAGTAAAATAACTCTGATAAATGCTACCAACATGACTAACGAACTAATCTCACTTAGCACATTCGTGCTGTCTGTAAGCCTAGCAACAGAAAGGCTTGTCGCATTTGTTAAAACGCTAGTCCCATGGTTATCCAAGGAACCGCTAAATGCCGCGGGGTTGATCAATGAAGAAAAAGAAAGATACCGGACGTTAGCGCTTCAAGTTATCGCCCTCGCTTGCGCATTTATTACAAGCTACCTAGTTATTGAAGCACAGCCCGCAAGTTCTATCGGTATTAAGAGTGACCCACCATGGCCTGTCTGGACCATCGCCGTCTTAAGCACAGCTGGATCCGCATTTTGGAGTAGTGTTCTAGGATACGCGAACGCCGTAAAGGACATCAAAAAGCAAGAGCGGGCACAACAGCGAATTAGACTTGCAATAAGCTCGCAGTCGCAAAACATTCCAATTGACAAAATTACAACTCTATAAACGCTCCTGTTCGCGGCCAATATTTGCCCTTTGAGAGGAGCAATCAACAACTAACTATAAACTAAACGGAGTAAACCGAAAATCCGAAGAAGAGTAGGTAAAAGGCAAATTTTCTATGACAATAGACATTAATACTACCGCAACCAACGGCCATCTACTCGTTTATGTCCTGAACAGCAACGGGGGTCAGATGCTTACAATTAGAGATAGTGGCTCTGGCAGCTGTATGCTGGTGCCTGGAAAAAAATATCGATTCGAATGGCACACTTGGAGCGCCACTCCAGCTGAGTACGCAATCGACGCCAGCGTCAACCCCTCCTCGCCAGGATTTCCGCCGCTGCACTTCGATGTGCGGTACGCCACTGCCGACGAAGACTTCGGAACATTTGAATTTACAGCTTAAAAATCTCTCTCTTATGAAAAGGATAGCACTTCCAACATTTTTTTTCGTCGTGTTTGCAAATATATCATATTCGCAAGTTGATGAAGCAAAGAGCTTAACGTTTACACCCTATGGTAATAGTGGCGTTTCAAACATTATTTCAAATCTTTCATTGAGTTCAACTTTTAATGCTGGGCAAAATGCTAAAGCTGAGTTGAAGTACACGACCGAAAAATGGGAAACCTATGGCTTGACTGTCGATCAGAAAATAAACGAAGGAACAAAGAAGGCAACTCCCCTCGATCTTCTAAACGGCATTGCATCGGGAACAAAAATCGGGATAAACTTTCAAAAGATGTATTGGGACCCCCAGCTATCACTCAATAAGGCACAACTCTTTGATCGAGCAGCCGATAGTTATTCGTCGAGAACGAATGTTGACAGAGGAACGGTAACAAGAAACGAGATCTTAAAAAACGGAACTGATGAAGAAAAACGATTCTTAAAAGGCTTCGCTACAAAATCCCCTATATTCTTCAATATTCAAGGATTTCTGGAACAAACAAGCTTTAGCTTTTCGACTGACTCAATATCGCTCAGTGAACAGAATGTCAACTATATGACGCCATCGGCATCAGCTAGCGTCATGTTTCCCAGCATTGCTAAAAGCAGCATGTGGGTATTGAGCTACAGCTATGCCGAAAATTACGCCGAGGGCAGTGCCGTTAGTTTTAGTTCACCGTTTGGCTCCACAAGCAATTATGTCAATAAGGATATCACTTTCGGCAGACCTGTAAAATCATACAATCACAAGGCAACTATTGAATACAGGAAGGGGTTCCTCAGTAATGATCAGCTCTCAGTCGTTATAAATCCAGCCTTATCTTGGGGTTCGGTAAACAACCTGATCAGCCTAACATTGCCCATCTATTTTATCCAAGCTGCAAATACCGATGAAAATGTAAGAGGCCTACAAGGTGGTTTTACAGTTGGATACTCTGGTTTCAACACTGACAGTAAAAAGTTCACAAGCTTTTCAGACGGTTTTGGGGCTCAGCTCTTTATAACAGCTCCTTTCAACATCTTTGGTGACCTGTAGACAGCGCATCACGTTGAAATAATCGCGCCGCAGAAATCGACTAATACGCCGCCTCTGACATCAAATAATAAGGTAACAGCAATCGTACTGTGGATATTAATGGAAATGCGGATGGGGCGCTCCAGTACAGTGACTCCTTAGCATGTCAAGACGTATTGAAAGTCAATTCCTTAGTCTATCAATCCATACAGCAGCATTCCGAAACACTTATAAGATTCAGCCAGCGTTCGCGATTCGCATCGTAGTATGTCAAAGCACAGCGTTGAGATTAACCATCCTAACGAATGTCAAACTCATACGCATTGAGCAGTTATTTAACTCGTACGTAGGCTCCATATTTGTGAATTTGTCTGGCCTTTTATTGTCTGATATACAACCCGTAAGGCATGCCATCAAATTGCCAACTACAATCGCGAAAGCAAAAAGTAACTAAGATGGGCTGTATAACCAGCCACGGCTCAATCCCGCCAGCAAACGATACACTCGACATAAGAAGCCCGCGTCCTCGGCAGCGTCAGCTCCTCGGCAAACACAGGTTCGAACGGTGAATCGACGTTTTCTCCACGCGCAGATGTAGAGCTTTCTCGCAATCAAGGCACCTGTGCTGTGGACGATGATAATAAGTTTAACTGCTTCCCGTTGACGAGCGGTAATAGCAGCGTATCTCTCATCGACCAGCTTTAGGAGCCGAAGAACCCACGTGATTCGGATCCACAGTAGAAAATATATATTTAAAGGGATTTTCAGGAGCAAGAAAGTCAACAGAAGAATACTGATCTTTTACGACCAATTTGATGTGGTCCAGCGCCTTGCTCGTCGCCGAGTATCCATGTAGAAGTACAACCAGGTGTTTGATCGGAGGTGATATTAGCCAGTTCTTATCGACGCTTATGCCTAATGAGAACGCATATATCTCTTAATAGTTATCCGCGAACTGATCAGTCAAAACAAGCTTCATTACAAGATAACCGCATATAAATCCCCAGACTACTCCAAAAAAGAATAATTGCTGCGCAAATAATGGTTGGAGCATCAATTTTGCTTATTGGTTCGCACGTGGTCCTGATACCATTAGCCATGTAACTTGCCTCTTTGAGTTCGACAAGGCCTGCACCAATCAGAATTTTGGTGAACCAGTCAGACATTTGTATTAGATTGGAATTTTCTTCGACACGATTAACGTTAGAACAGACGGGTTTATACCTCACAGTCTATACCTCGGGGACCTTTAGTTGGCCATGCGACAGCAAAACTGTTGCACTGGGCATGCCTATCGAGTGAAGGCACTAAGCCAATACCACAGGCATCGAGTCATCCCAGACCATCCTCTAAAGATGCAAATGATATACCTCCGACGAAGGAAGATCCCGTACCGGTGTGTACCTGCCGTAACAGGCCAGACAGAACCTTTCTTAGAGCCTCCCGTTATCTCTTTACAGCATCCAAGGAAATAACTACTGATGATCAAACTATCCAGAACCACCTTCCTCGGAAGCAACAAGCGCGTATTCGACTTCCGTGGCGTCACTCTAACCGAAACCGAATACAAAGGCCCCGTCTCAGAAGACTGGCACTGTCATGAATCCAATCATGTCACGTTGTTCCTCGACGGCGGAAACTGCGAACAACGCACCACCGGCGACATCCAGGCAGTACCCGGTCGGATCCTCACCTACCCGTCGGGAATGCGTCACCGAAACACGCACACACGGTTTCCTTCCAAAAACATTAACATTGAAATTCACGATGAATTCCTGAAAGCGAATGCAATTACACTTCCAAGTTCGTTCAAGCGAAATGTGCTCCCGGAGATCCTCGACATTTATGATGAATGTCTCGATCCGAATACCAGGTCAGAAGAAACAGTTCATGCCCTGGTCATCTGTCTGCTTAGCCACAGTAGTGCAAAGCAGATCGCCCCACCTGCCTGGATGCGAACGGTCATCCATATGATCAACGATCGCTGGAACGAAAATTTGTCGCTCAAAGAACTCGCGGCCGCTACCGGAAATCATCCGGTGACGGTATCAAAAGCGTTTCGAAGGTTTTACGGTACCACGTTAAGCCAGTACACACGTCAGATTAAAGTAAGCAAGGCATTGGAAATCGCGAGGACCACAAGGATGCCACTGGTGCAGGTGGCGTTGGAATGTGGTTTTTTTGATCAAAGTCACTTCATCAGGACATTCAAAACGGTAACCGGCCGCAGTCCGAAGTACTGGGCCAACCTGGGCTAATTTTATACAATTTTGATTCCCGCAGGCCGCCCATCTTTGCGAGAAACAAATTGTATGCGTCAATATCTCGTAGCGTTCCTGCTCTCGTTCGTCGTGGCTTCAACCACCTCGGGACAGGAGTATTCCAACAAAGAAGGCAATGCCGCCGTTGCCTCGATCGTTTCCCTCATCAGAGCAAAATATGTCTTCCCATCAAAGGGCGACCAGATCGCGGATAAATACAACAAAGCCTGGAAATCAGGGCAGTTCAAAGACATCAGGGATTGGAAAACTTTTGCTGAACGATCCACACAAATACTTCAGGAAGTCATTGAGGATGGTCACATGTATGTCAACTTCGATCCAGGTACTTCCGCAACGCTAAAGGCTCCCGTTCAAGACAGTGAAACGCAAACCGAAGACCAATTCTTTCACGGTGCGGATGCAAGACAGCGAAATTTCGGATTCAGGAAAGTTGAGGTCCTTGAGGGAAACATCGGCTATATTCTGCTGAGTGAAATAAATATCTCCGTAAAAAGTCTTTCCGTACTTCACTCGACGATGAATTTCATCGCCAATACTGACACCCTGATTATCGATTTACGCCACAATCATGGAGGCGGCAGCGAAATAGGGGCAGTTCTTGAAACCTATTTCTTCTCAAAGCCTACCTCCTTTCTCGAATTCCGAAGTCGCGACGGCAAGACTGAAATTTCTAAGACCGTCAATTGGCTAACTGACCAACGATACCTGAAGCCTTTGTTCATTATCACAGATCGAGGTACGGCATCAGCTGCTGAAGCTTTCGCCTTTTCATTGCAAGCTACCAGGCGTGCAAAAATTGTTGGCGAACGATCTGCTGGCGCTGCCCACATGAATTCATGGTATTTTATCAACAACGAAATATTTCTCTCGGTGTCAACCGCAGCACCAACCCTTCCAGGGACAGAATCGAACTGGGAAAGGAAAGGCGTTCAACCTGACATCGCTATCGATTCAACATCGGATTTGAATTCCATTCTGGCACGAATTCGTCGATAACAATTCGTTGATCACACAACGGCGCATCGCGCACGAGGTAGACAGCAGCCATAACACAGCAGCGACTTCCCGCTTGCTGATCACTGATCTAGACAGGCACTTCATAATACTGGAGTGCCCATTCCAGCATAAAGCGTACACGGATTGGGTTCACCTTGTACACAATAAGCTGTGGATTGTCAATTGTACCGAGGTAATGCTGTAACAAACGGTTGGCATTCCATATTTCCTCCAGTAATTTTCTGTCCCTCACAACTTCCGCTTTACCCGTAATGCGTACCTGGTTATGATCTTCATCCAGGTAACAGAGTTCTACCTTAGGATTGATCTCAATCTCCGAAGTCTTTCCATAACTTTTGAGATTGGCCACGTAAACAACAAAGCCATCCGTGCGTACCGGCGAAACAGGGCGTACACGAGGTTGATCGCCATCCATGGTGGATAACATGGGAAAGCGAACCTTCTTAATTAATTCAACCGCCAATTTAGGTACATCAGCAGGATCGATGGATTGTGGTGCAGGTTTACTCATAATAGTTACTGTTCATAGTTGATAAATTACGGTAGTTACGCTGTGATCTGTGACCGTCAGCAGTGGAACTTTCCGCCCACTGAAATATAATTCTACTTTGAAAGTTCTCCAATCGGTTTGTCACAGGGGTAAATGGACGCATTGTTTGCGTTATTACATCCTTTCGATATATTGACTCAATTTATAATCAGCTAAATGCGGTTGCTTCTGATATTTATCGTACTGGCTTCGCTTGTGTTGATCTCCTTCTTTATTTGGGGTGACGGACTGGCAAACATCTTTACCCGGGAGGGCTCAATTAACTGGCTCTATCAATACGGAGAATGGGCGTGGGTTGCAGCTATTGTTTTATTATTGGGCGACTTGGTTTTGCCTATTCCGGGTACCCTGGTCATGTCAGCATTGGGATACATCTACGGTTTCACGGTTGGTGGATTGGTCGGTGCTGCCGGATCTTTTTTGTCGGGCTCTCTTGGTTATTGGCTTTGCCGCCTTGTGGGAGAAAGAGTTGCTGTTCGATTGCTGGGGCAAAAGGATTTTGAACGAGGCAAGAAGCTCTCGGGAAGAATTGGCGGATGGATCGTTGCGCTATCTCGATGGTTACCCGTTTTTCCTGAAGTGGTAGCTTGTATGGCAGGTCTCACCCGGATGTCGCCCGGGTATTTTCATGCAGCGTTGGTGTGCGGATCACTACCCCTCGGATTTACGTACGCATACATCGGTCACACAGGCATTGATCATCCCTGGTTAGCCATTGCGTTGAGTGCGGGTCTTCCACCTTTTATATGGTTTGTTATCAGCAAAATTTTTCGTTTGCAATTACATGGAGAGGTCTGATCCATCTCCTGATATGAAATCAATATGATGAAACAATACATAGCGCGATGTCCTCAATGAGGACTCGGTGCACGCTGCAAAAATTCTCAGGCAGTGCCTGTATTACCATCCGAAAATAGTAAACATCCGGAAAATAATAGCGAGTAGCACAACGACGACTATTACACCGGTCAGTCCGTTGAGATACCTCGTGATATCCTCTTTGCCCGACGCATCTTCACTCTGTCTTCATAGATTTCCTTAAAACTCACACGAGGTAGTTGGAGAATTGAATTTCTCACATAATAGAATAGCCACTTAGCCGCAGCCCCGATTAACTCAAACACTATTGATCCAAAAAGTGGCTCGAAAGGGTTGTCCATAATATAGTGCTTCATTGCTTCCCGGATGCCAGCAAGCGCCTTCGCATGGATGAATATCTTCGGTGCTTAAGTACAGTCAGCCTTACTGCCCTGTGTATTCTCCTCCTCACGATGATCGACACGGCTCCGTTAGACCTTACCTTTCAGGACAGCTCAAGCTTTGTTAGCCCCGGCATTATCCTCTTGTTGATGTACGGTCTTGACTTCAGGAAGGCAACGCGGACGGCGTCGAGTTTCAAGCTTACGGTCTCCGACGAAACAATCACGAGAGAGGTCGATAGAGCAACCACTCGTGCAATCCCCGTGCGGGAAGTGCGGTTCATCAGGAAATGGGCGAACGGATCGTACGTTATTAGGGGAAATGATATGATGAAACCTATCATCGTTCCATTCGGAATCGAACGGGCCGACGAACTGGAACGATTGCTCAGCACACTCACTCGGGTGACCATACAACCGCTGAATTTAAACTTGTACAAATTATTTCTGCTCCTTGCTGTATTAGCGTTCACTCTGATCGGGTCGCTGTTTGCAGGAAACAAATACATGGGACAGTACTAGGGCATACTTTTTATCGGGGCTGTACCTTACTCTGGGGCGTGATTCAGCTTACCAGGGGCTATGACAGAAAAATTCGTCTGCTCAGTCATATTGTTCTCCTTCCGGCAAGCGCTGTCGCCGTCAGAATTATCTGGCATTGGACGGCGTGAACACTTTGTAAGTCACTCATCGGAACCTAGACACGAGCTTCATCACAGCCTTAAATTCTGGGTGCCTGCCTTACGGCAGTGGTATTGAAGAGCCGCCTGCAGCCGAGTTCCTCCTACACCTTCTTAATTTTGTCGCCTTACCTTGAAGCTACAGCTAAAGGAATGAAGAGAGTTGTCTTCAAAATCCAATAAGTTGCCTGAAAAGCTACCTCGGATAAAGCCACCTTTTTCACCGTACTCGGCGATGGTTACCGTAATGGGTACCGGCCAATATCCGCGGCCGCTCGGAAATGCGTTTGAGAATACTTCCGATACGGTATGATCAGTGCCTGTTTGCGTTCCACCATTAAACTGAAAGGCCATCTGTTGATTTGTATTCGGATCACCGCTTAACGTGACCACTTGCGTCCAGATACTCTGGGGAGTGGCCAGGTAGGCGGCTATTGTATCGGCAGGTTCCTGAATGGTAACCGTCGTGCCATCAATGGTATAGGCGATTTGCCCCAGCGTACTGGTACCACAGGTTGTTAATGTACCCAGGGCATTCACACCCGGATGGATGATTACCGATTGTGGCTCATTTTGTTGATAGGTTATATAATCGACAGCCACCAGGTTCACTTCAGTATTGGTACACACCAGTCCCGTGAAGGAGAACGTCCCGTTTACAATGGCTATTCGATTGTAAAATCCATTATCGTATGTCTGTACGTATCCATTGGCTACAGGCTCACCCTCACAGTTTTGCGCCGTCCCACTAAGTGTTACAACGTTTTGCCCGAGGTTTCCTGTCAATGTACCCAGGTCAATATCGGCAGAGGTAGTTGAAAATTCATGTTCATATGCCGATAGTGCGCAAGGTGTCAGAATGTCCAATACCAAATCTTTATTTGCAAAGACCGTCCCGTTAACATACCCATTTGCATCGGTATACCCAAAGCGTCCATGCCCTGCATTCCTGGGCATCCCGGCAATCGTAACACTCACCGGAACATGCGCAAGAGGTTCGCCCTCCGTGTTTACGATGCGTGCAGAGAAATTCACCAACGGAACGCCTATAGCACCTGCCCAAAAGGAGAAATGCGGTACGGTGCCTTCATAGTTGTTGCCGGTTTTTGTTGCGGATCCTTCCTGTTTCCACAAGCCGGTAGTCGTGTCAAACGACCATAGGTCAATTGTTTGAGGTGCATCTGCCAAAAGGTTTGTCGGGATGGGCAAACGTATCGTCGCTGTTTTCCCTTCTCCAAGCTGTAGTGCTTGTCCGTCGCTTCCAGTAAGCTCAACGGCAACCGTTGAAAATATTTCAAGTGCTTGTGCATGTCCGTCTGCATTGATCCCCCGTGCGTCGCCGGGGTTTTCGTATAGCACGTTGTCGGTCGATGGATGGATCAGGCGTGAGTTGACGTGTATTACTCCGGTATAGGGGGTCGTGCTGGCCATGACCACACCATTTGCAGGCAGAGTGACCTGTGCGCCATCCTCCGTCGACGTTGCGCCTCCCGTCGCAGCTTCTACGTCCCCTGTCGTTGTCCGTGGCCATACCTGAAGACGAACAAAGGCTTCTTTATTCTCCTGCGGACAAAACGTTTTATAACTTTCGAAATATCCAAGTTTGGTGATCTTAACCTGTCCTGCAAATTCGGGAACTGAAACATCGGACAACTTAAAATAACCATATTCATCAGTTGTACTTTGCTTGTCACCCACTATTACAGCAGCATAACTTACGGGTTCGCCTGCTTCATTAGTTGCAAAACCGGATACCGATGTGAATATTTTAGCGGTCAGATCGGGCGTAATCGGCTCAGGATCAATAGTCGGTGGTGTTTTGTCTTCCTCCAACATATCGGTACAGGCATACGACAGAAAAATGAACACGAAGGAAAGCAGAAGGAAGTATTTTGATCTCGTCATCATGACCAGGTGGGAACGTTAGCAGATTGCATCAAATAAGGACAATGATAACAAAGCCAACGTACCCGCTGGTGTAAGAAATGACTGGAACCTTACATACGCCACATAGGGTTCGTGAATTGGTAATTTTTACTACAACGTTGTGTTGTGATCCCGCTCTCGTCATTTCGAGTTCAACCCGAAGACATAATTGTATCGACTCATCGGGGCCGAAAAAGGCAATGGCTATACCCGTACATTACTTTTCGACCATACTAAGGATCAAGCGGATCATAAGGATCCATATGCAGGCATTCCATAACGGGATAGAATTCAATCACGTGATTGGTCAGCTGCTTTTTGCGCGTATATGGTGTGTATCCAAGTTCACGCTTGTTGCGGGCATCGAAGCTGTCGGCAGCCGAGTATTTTGTTTGCGACATCGACGTTACAAACAACGACGGTCCATCGGTTGGGATACCGTAACGGATCATCAGCCGAACGGAATTGCGGATGTTCGTAGTGGTATGTCGTGCCTGCGGTTCGGCGATAATCGCGCTTGCCGGAATGTTATACTTATCCATCAGGTACTTTTTCATTTCCACCGCCTCGTTATAAGGTCCCTGGAAAGGATAGCAGTACCCGCCTGTCGGAATAATGAAAGGCGCATCACCGGCCAGGTACCTGCGCGCGGCTGCATCGCAGTGTATCTTTCCATCGGGACTCACCGGCGTAGTGGAGACCGTAGGTCCATTCCCCGGAAGGACAATAGCGGCGTAACGGTACTTCTTCCAGTCTGTTTTTTTAACCTGTTCAAAGGCAGCCTTGTTAATACCTTCCTCCAATGGTTCCAATCGCGCAGGCTCATTACGGTCATTCGCCTGCATAAGTTGCATGGCGACTGCCAGTGAAGGTTTATAGAAAACATCAAAGCTCGTACTTACTTCATCGAGCGATGCCATGATGTCTTTCAATACGATGCGATAACTGCGCGAGGTTACGACATAGCTCACGGAGTCAATATGCGGATAACGCATTCTCTTGCCGAGGCCGAACTGGTTGATGATATAGTCCATGCCGTAGAAACATTGATTCCATGCTTTGGCAAGCAGCGCACTGTTTGTCATGCCGGCGAATCGCTGGTAGTAGCCCGAAGGACGCAAATGTCCGTCGATCATTTTGTCGAAAGCCTTCTTGTTGGCGTTGTAAACCAGGAACAGTTCTTTGGCGAGCGCAGTGGTGTCGTCTTTCCAGATAAAATCGTTCACAAGATTTACCGGGTATGAACAGGTATCTGTAACGTGTGCTTTTAAGATACCCGTTTTCTTTTGCAGGAAGGTCTTTAGTGTCGCATTGCCCGACAGTATCGATTTTACATCGGGAGCCTTATCGATAACTGTGAGGAGATAGAAGTTTTTATCTACGGTCAGGTCTCCTGAAGATACCCGGCGATAGTTTTTGTCGTACCCCTGCGCTGCAGCGTTGAAGGATAGGATGGTGAAAAGTGCGATGATGTATAGATTTTTCATAGGAAAATACGAGTATTTAGTCTTGAGTATTGGTCTCCAGTACTAATAGCAATAGTTGCTCGATGCCGTACTATCTTCAACTTAGAAACTTAAAGTACTTTGGACCCACTCAGGACTAAGGACTAAATACTAACATCAGTAGCCTGCATTCTGATACATCTTATCCGGATCGAGTTTATACTCATCGAAAGGTATCGGATAGTAAATATCCTTGGTTCCCACATTATTCAAGTCGGAAATACCGAGGTCCGCCTGGTTCTTACTCGTCATGTAATCCACGAACTCTTGTGGGTTGGCGCCAAATGTGCGCAGCAAATCAAACAGCCGGTGATTTTCAAAGGCCAGCTCCACTCTGCGTTCATGCAGGATGGCAGAACGCAAAGTAGAGTACCTGGCATTGTAAACGGGATCAGCGTTCGACGTTGCATAGTCGGGTAACCCTGCGCGCTTGCGTGACTGGTCGAGGTAGCCGATGGCTGCGGCAGAATTGCCGAGCCTCTCATTCACTTCGGCAAGCATCAGGATGATGTCTGCATAGCGCATCAGGATAAAATCATTCCCTCCGAAACCATTGGTGCCGGCTGTACTGCTTGCATCCCGATACTTGGTGATAAACCAGGCTTTTGCTTTGACATCATCGCCAAATTTTACCGATAAGTCCTTGCGGATGTCGTTGGGCTCGTAGTCGTTTACGAGGTCGGGATTGACATACGTTCCCTGCCCTGCAGCGGGCTTCAATGAGTTGATCGTTTCACCTATGGACTGATTCCGCGCGGCAACATTGGAGAAGTAGTTCTGATCACCTTGTTTGTACACAATCTGGAATATGATCTCGGGGCAGGTGTTCTTCCTGGTCACATCGAATACATCGGCGTAGGGAATCTCCAACAGTTGACCGAAAGTGCGCATAGCATATGCTGCCTCCAGGTAAGTTCTGGCGCTGTTGAGATTCTCCTGGCTGTTACTGGCAAACAACTCGCCCATCGTCAGATACACTTGTCCAAGGAGTCCGTTGATCGCCGCCTTGCAGGTGCGGCCTTTGCCTGATGCTGCCTGCAGGTTGGGAATGTTGGAATTCAGCGCATCTTTCAGGTCTGTGACGATCTGAGCATAAACCTGTTCTTTGGCAACCCGGTACGTGTGTTCCACAATCTGATCGTACGAAACGAGATTTTCGGTTACCATGGGAACATCACCCCATTTGCGCACCAGGTGGAAGTACGTAAGAGCACGAAGGAAAAGCGCCTCTGATTTATAGATGCCGCGGTTTGCTTCATTGGCGAACTTGATAGACGGATCGTCTATATTCGACAGCACGTAGTTCGCGCGCGACACGGAAACATACAACGCGCTCCAGTGTGATTTGAGATAAGTATTGCTTGCAAGCAGCGAGAAATTGGTGAACTGAAAAGGTTCTCCTGCATTGGACTGATTGTCCAACCGTCCTGCGTTGTCGGAGCGCTCTTCGTTGAACAAGTCGCTGGTTTCGCCTAAGCAGTTATTGCTTCTGATCGCATTGTAAATGCCTGCCACGGCATTGTTAACATCAGTTTCTGAAGCGAAATAGTTGTCGCTCGGTATGGCATTCGGATTGGGCACATCCAGATAGTCGCTGCAAGAAGTAAGCAGCAGCGCAATGACCACGAATGGGAGAATTATTTTTTTCATTTGCTTGGATCTGTTTTAGAATTGAACTCTTACGCCTGCATTAAAAGATCTCATAAGCGGATACTTTCCGTAATCCACACCGGGGGTGAGATTCGCGCCGTTGTTATAGTCGACTTCCGGGTTATAGCCTCGGTATTTTTGAAAAGTATACAGGTTGTCAGACGATACATAGAAGCGTATGTTGGCAATGGCGTTCCGGGTAATGCTTGCCGTATTCCAATTGTATCCGACGGTTACGTTGGTAATTCTGAGAAATGAGCCGTCGTTCATATAAAAGGTGGACAGGCGCGTGCTGTTGCTTTGCGTACCTCCGCGTGCCGCGCGATAAATAACGCCGTTACCTGGATCGGCAGGAGTGCGGAAACGTTGATCGACAATGGCGTATTGATTGCCGGAGCCTTCCATGTTCAGGTTATAATAGTTTTGTCCATCGAGTACCTCGTTGCCGTATACACCATTGGCCGACGCCGAGATATCGAAGTTCTTGTAACGCCCCGACAGGTTGAGGGCATAAATAAATTTGGGATAAGGATTGCCGATGATTGTCTTGTCATTGTCATTGACGATACCATTGCCATCGGTGTCTTCAAAATAGAGGTCACCCGGTTGCATTTTCGTGCTCTGTGCGGCTGATGGAGCGTGACCCGTACCGGCATTCATGGCATCTGCTTCCTCCTGCGTCTTCACCATGCCAGCCACTTTGAATCCGTAGAACATACCAATGGGCTGTCCTTCTTCCGTAATGTGGGTTAAATACGAGCGCTCAGCGCCGTTGGTGATAATGGTGGAAGCGCCACCAAGGTCGAGCACTTCGTTACGGTTTACCGAAAAGTTTCCGCTCGCCTTGACCTCATAATCCTGGGCCGACACCAACACGCCATCCAACTGAATATCAAATCCGCGGTTGTTGATCTTCGAATCCGGCAGGTTAGTAAGCATGGAAGTGGAACCCGATACGGCAGTGATCGGCTTCGAGAACAGCAGGTTAAAGGTGTAGCTGTCGTAATAGTTGGCGATCAGCGACAGGCGCCCGTCAAACAGGCCCAGGTCAAAGCCGACGTTGGTTTGTGAAGTTGACTCCCATCCCAATGTGTTATCGCGGAAAGCGCCGGGATACATTGCTGTCACCACGGTATTGCCGATCACCGCACCGGTCTTACCCATGACCTGCTGATAGTTGTAAGCGCCAATACCATTATTGCCACTCCGTCCCCAGCTCGCACGGATCTTCAATGTGCTCCGATCGCCAAACAGGCTTTGATAGAACGATTCATCAGAAGCAGTCCATCCGCCGGAAACGGACGGGAAGTAAGCCCACCGATTTTCGGGGCCGAACAGCGAACTGCCGTCGCCGCGGAAGGTAGCGGTGAAATGGTAACGATCGAGGTAATTGATATTGACGCGTCCGAAACCGGAGGCCATCGCGTATTCCGTAATACCCGTGCCGCTATTGCGTGTAAAGTTGCTCGGGTCAGCGCCGCCACCGGTGACATAAGGTACTTTGTCATCCGTAAAACCATTGGCCGATACATCCATCACATCGGTCGAATGAGACTGCGTGGACGCACCGATCACACCGCTTACTCCGAAACTGTTGAATTTTTTGTTATAGTTCAATGTGAATTCGGTCAGATAATCTCTTTCATCCGAGCGCACATTGCGTGCGTTGGCTGCTGTGATCGCCTGCGGCGAATAGGGTGCAAAAGTACCGGAAGTAAGGCTCGTGGGGCGATAGTATTCCCAGTTATCGGTATAGTTATAGGTGCCGAAGGATATCTTCGCGATCAACGGATCTATGATCTTGTACTGTCCGTAGACGTTATACGTTGCGCGAGTCGTTTCGCGGTTGTTCTTAACCTGCTGTGCGTAAGCAATCGGGTTTTCGATATCACTTTGGAAAGCGTAGTCAGCGGATTGGGATGACATCTCATACTGTGTGGGAGTACCATCATCGTTATAGGCTCTCATGAAAGGGAGATAGATCAGCGCCGCCATTGTTGGACTCTGATGAAAGCGTCCTTCCGTTACTTCTTTTGATTCGGTATCCGTGTAGGCCAGGCTTGCGCCAACGGATATACGCTTTGAAATATCGATATCCACGTTCGAACGCAGGTTGTACTTTTTCATGCCGGTGTTGAGCACAATACCTTCCTGGTCCTGATAGCCACCGGAGACCGCATAGCGCACGCCATCGCGTCCGCCCAGAACCGACAAGTTATGACGATTGTTCAGCCCATTTCGATATAGTTCGTCCTGCCAGTCGGTGTCATATTCGGGGTCCTTGATAGTTCCCGAAGCAAAGTCGTACATGTAGTCGGGGATCTTTATCGTATTGGCGTTCGTATTATTCGTATAAGCGGTTCTTGTGGCGTTGTCGTCGTGCACCATTTCGTCGTTCCATGCCTTGCCCTGTGAAGTCACCAGGTCCCTGTAAGTTTTGTTGTGGGCGTCTACGAAGAGGTTATAGAACTGGCTGGCGTTGAGCACATCCACTTTACGAGAAAGCTGGTTGATGCCAAACTGGTAATCGTAAGTAACGGTAGGCTTCGATTCCTTTCCTCGCTTAGTGGTGATAAGGATAACGCCGCCGGATGCCCGTGACCCATAGATGGCGGCAGAAGCAGCATCTTTCAGCACTTCAATGGATTCAACATCCTCCATATTGATAAAGAGGTCACCATTCTGGGGATAGCCGTCTATTACATACAATGGATCGGAGTTGGCGTTGATGGAGCTCGTACCCCGCACGCGGATTTTGGTACTCTTGTAGGGAGCGCCGGTTACCTGCGAGATCTGAACGCCGGCCACTTTACCGACCAGGGCTTGTCCAACGGTGGGGGTACTGCGATTTAGTTCGCTCGCCTTTACACTGGCAATGGCACCGGTGACGTCACTTTTGCGCATCGTTTGGTAGCCCACGACGACAACTTCGTCGAGCGCCCGCATGTCGTTTTCCAGCGACACGTTGAACATGGTATTGCCGCCGAGGGCAAGCTCCACCGTTTTATATCCGAGAAAGGAAACAACGAGCGTAGCGGCGTTGTCGGGAACAGTCAGGTGAAAGTTTCCTGACGCATCCGTTATAGCACCCATCGTCGTCCCTTTTACCTGGATGGTGGCCCCAGGCAGTGGTTCTCCGGATGAAGCTTCAGTAATCTTACCAGTCACTTCTTTCTGCTGCTGATAAACAGAACTGTGTTCTGCTTTAACCCTCGCAACAGGCGAACAACAAAACGCGGCCAGTAACAGGCCCATCGTAGCATTCAGATATTTGCTTGTAAACATTTTATTCATGTGCATAGAATTTGAATGTCTCCATACTATAGTTAAAAGGTTAGGTTAAAAAAAAGAGTCGGGTGATGATCTGTCATCACCTTCTTTCCGGAGCGCAATGTTCAAAAATCACGTGATGGCTACTGAACATGTCTGTTAAGGATTCGTTAACGTTCATCCGATGGCTTTAATAAGCTGTGATGCCGGATGTGACGTGCGGCGACAGCTTTACCGTCTGACACAATTTTTTTGACTAACAATTCAATGGCAGAAATTTCAATCGACACTTCTATCCATATAAAACGTTTTCGGGAGTCTCACCATGAAACTTTTGCAGATGATCGTCAAAATTGATTAGGTGGGGGGAGATAGGTGGCAATACAGGCGGACAGGCCGCGGGTATAACACAACGTATTGGCTACACTATTATATTAATAAAAATCCCAAAGAATTTGGGCAACGGACAACACCCGCCGACTAGTACGCCATAGTAGCCTCACTCGGGCGAGTCCTGCCCTGCACGATGTCGTGCTGACCTCACCGGGCCGAGGGTATGATGGAAAACTGTAACGTCAAAGCATCGTCATAGCTTCGCCGGCTCTCTTGCGCCAGGTCAACATCAAACGAGTTCCTGAAATTGTTCCCAGCAACGTCTTCCAGCAACGGAGATAAAACAACGTTATAGTTGCCTGCTGGCCACGGAATGTCAGGCGTGAATTTTAGAATATCATCGTTATCGAGCTCGAGTTGTCCCCTGATGACATTGGCTGAAGTATCCTGAACAGTGACATACTTAAAAACAAGCGCACGATCCATCGGTCGGTCAAAGCGAACCACCAGTGGCCCACGCGTATCCGCTGGCGGCGCGATCACTCTCAGACTTTCAACGGAGAGCCTTGTGCGCTCCGGAGCATTCACCCGAAAACTCTTTACTAAACCTCCTTGCAAGTTATTCCCATTCACATCCCGCCACGCTGAATCAATCACCAGCGAATACTGTCCGCCGTCTTTAAGTGGAGGACCTAGTTCCAGGTTCGACTTAAGACCACGCTTAATTCTTCCCGGATCAAATAGGACCGTGAAACGCGTTCGACTGGCGTCCCACAATTCCTGGTCAACAATCAAAAAAGACCGCTCGACCCGTTCGCCCTTTCCGTTTACCACCATGATGTGCTTATACGCTTCCCCCGGCATCATCGGTCCGGAGAAACAAATGTACATTCTCAATAAGTTCTCCGGTAAAATTGCCGACGCGGGATAAACGGCCTCAATAGAAGTGGACGAAACATCCTCGCTTGGAATTTGAAAGGTAAAATCCACTTTCCCTTCTGCTGAATGTTCGGTGCGCTCGTTTATAAAGTTTGATAAAGCACTCGGTGAAAATACCGCGTGATAAGTTGCCCCGCTGGAAAAAGGATACATAGGTTCGAACGAGAAACCGTCGGTACTCGATAAATATTTGCCAGCTATAGGTTGGTTTAAGCCCCTGCCGAATGCTTCGTCCGTGTAAACCGAAAACATTTCTCTCCAATGCTCCTCAGGAGGCTTAGACGCCCCTGACAGATCGCCGAGGCCTGCAACATAAACGACTCCGTCAACAACGTTCAATCGCGGTGATGGCTGTCCTGCGGCGAGGAACACCGGGCACGACAGTACCACCGCCAAGAGAATCGACCTCGTCATCTATTTCAGCTTTGTACTGAGCTCCCTCCAGCGTTTGTCGCCTTTCAGCGAGATAAGATCGGGATCATTTTCAAACTGTGCTTTGTCATTGTATCCAAGAAGAAGTGCCTTGTCAAGGAACTTAAATGCATTATTCGAATCCTTACCCAATGCATAGGAACACGCTAAATTGTAATACATAACCGAAGTACTTCTCCTGTCTCCGGTGGGCTCATATTTCACGATCTGTTCTTCCGCTTCCTTTAACTTCCCGCCCAGACGCAGTTCCTCAACTAAGGCACTGATTCTGATCCTCGACGGCTTCAATTTTCCCTTCGACCGCAGATTCAAAGTACCGTCATCGGTGCTGCGTTGCACAACCAGATAATTTTGCTCATTAAAGTCGTCCAACTGGAGAATACCAATCTCGGCAATTGAAAGATATTTCACACCAGTCGAAGCATAGGGCATCACGCGCGTACCGCCTTTAACGACTCCCTCCTCTTTATCAAGATCTTCCGACGAGATTTGCATGAGCGTTCTGTCACTGTTTGCAATAAGCATATAGTCAACGCCATCATCTTTAAACGAGATCATATCCAGAGGGCGATTTCCGCCACCGAGTTCAGCAACCGTAACACCTCTCAACTGATCACTGGAGCGAACGTCGGTCAAGGGAAATTTGGCTAACGGCGCGCATCCGTATCCTGCCACGATGTGCATCTTCCCATTTACAGGAAAAGGAAGAAAAGTTTCTATCGGTGCATTGGTTTCAAAGCGGTCATGCGAGGGATGAAAGATTTCCAGTTTAACTGCCTGTGTCTTGTTGGTGAAAGGATATTGAAACCGCCTCAACTTCGAATTGAATTCCTCACCGGAAAGTCCTGCCACATAGAGTTCACCCTCGATAAAAGCCATATCAGTAATGGCGGATGACAACGTAAAATAGGTATCAGGAGACTTGGCCGGTATGTCGGACAACGAGGTTTCGTAGTAACTTACGTCACTTAGGTTGAAGGCAGAAAGGTTGCCGCGGCTGTCGACTTTGGCGATAGCGGGCTGCAACGAACTTCCTCTGCGCGTCACGGCGAAGTATACTTCGTGCGAAGTTGGATTCACAGCCATATCCTCGATTTTGATATCCTTCGTACTAACACCCAACAACGCGGCGATCTTGTCGTCGATGTTGTTAACCTCAAGTTGTTGTGTCACCTCGGAGTTTGCGTGCTTTTCATCAAGCGCGTAGACCTTCATTCCCAACGGATCCGCCAGGAAGAGTACGCCGTCCTTGCTGAAGGCGATTGACGTCAGCGACTTCAATCGGATATCGCCTTTAAGCATGGCGGGCACCGGTTCAGTGGGATTTGCCAGAGTCACGTGTAGCGTTGCCACTAGCCCCAATGCTAGCCAGCGTTTGAGAGAGTAAGTACGTGGTTTCATGATTTTACGCAGGTTGGACTATTAATGGTGTTGGACTCAATCAATTTCGGGAAATTAATAGTCACTTTGAAACAACCAATGTGAAATCACGACAGATGGGGGAGATTGCCAAAAACCCCGGACCCTATCACCGCCTCTTGATCGATGTCGTATCGTTCAGCAGCGCTGCCGAATCCGTCACCCGGTCTGAACTATCTGGCGCGGCACCTACGCCTGGTACAACTTGATCCTCTGGTGAGGTTGGTGAATTTGCTTCGCGGTTATTGCCAGATGTGCAAGCCGCACAAAAGCAGATGGACAACGCCAAAGCTAATAATCTCATGGTCATCATAATTGTCAGAATTTTAGGTTCAGTTATCGTACTGCTAATCATAGTCAAAAAATCGTACCAGTGTTTTTGCTTGCGAGTCGGAATACAAAGGTTGCGTAAGGAAAATGGCGGTTAACATTGATTTGATAACTTCGAGTATCAAATCGCCTGACTCGGCTTTTTTCAACTAGTGACTGTGACCTGCACCAAGCCGTATTGGACACATAGCGGCGACTCGCCGAGGCAAAACTTACACAACGCTTGTATTAATATCTCATGTGTGGAAAAACTTCCAAGGAAATCGCCAAATATGCAACAGATCTGACCAGACGGCCAAAACCCGCAACATTAAAGTATAACACTATAATGCGTGGTGTAATATATTATTCCTACATTTAGAAAATTCAATTAATCCATGAAGAAATACTATCTCGGCGAGTTCGAAGAGATCGTTTTGCTCGCAACTGCCATTCTTCACAAAGATGCCTATGGTGTGGCCATCAAGAATGAAATTGAAGCCAGGCTAAACCGCGAGGTGAGCCTCGGGGCGATGCACACGGCCCTTGTACGCCTTGAAGACAAGGGTTATATCCGCTCGCGCGACGGTTCCGCCACAGAAGAGCGTGCCGGTCGTCCGCGAAAATATTTCGAAATCACGGCCCTGGGAAAGAAGGCCATCACATACGCCCGATCGAGCCGTGGAAAAATGTGGGACGCTATCCCCAAAGTCATCTGGGAACTTAAGGGCAAGTTGATATGAAGCCGCTTCCCCCCGAGCCGCTCCTGAACCTTTTCCGATGGTACTGCCATCCGAGGCTTGTGCACCACATCGAAGGAGATCTGATTGAAGTACACAGGCAACGACTCGAGCGCATGTCCAAAAGGAAAGCTGACATGAAGTTTCTCTTCGACGTACTGCTCCTCTTTCGTCCGGGCATTATGCGTCCTCGTCAACACGATCAACATTTAAATCCATACGAAATGTACAGGAACTATCTAAAGGTATGCTTCAGGGTTTTTAACCGCGAAAAAATGTACAGCATTATTAACGTCGCGGGTCTTGCGCTGGGCTTTACGTGCTGCCTGCTGATCTATCTGTTCGTCAGCGACGAACTGAGTTACGATAAGATACACCATGACAAGGAGCGCATCTATCGTGTCGCAGCAGCCTATATGCGACAAGGTCAGTGGGAGCCCTATGCCACTAACGGCTGGCGTACCGCAGAGCTTTTCAAAACCCACTATGGCGAAGTGGAAGAGCTTGTAAGGATCATGAACGACGATGGTATCTTTGAGTACGGCGATAAACGGATAATAGAAGAAAAAATCGCGTGGGTGGACGACACCTTCTTTAAGATCTTCTCCTTCCCGCTCGTGGAGGGTACACCGAACGACGTGCTCAAGGGAACCAACAAGGTCGTGATCGATGAGACCACCGCGGCAAAATATTTCGGTACCGAAAACGCCATTGGAAAGCTATTCAAAATGAACGATGGTTTCGTATCCCTTCAGGTCAGTGGCGTGATGAAAGACATGCCTTCCACGTCGCACTTCCGTTTCAACATGCTAATCTCCGGTGAAACGCTGCAGCAACTGGCGCCCAAAGAACTCCTTACTGAAGTGGGTTGGGATTCGCAGCACGTGTATGTGAAACTGTCTCCTGGAACAGATCCCGTCGTCATGGAGTCAACCTTCCCCGAATTCACTAACAAAAATCTGGGCTATTTCAACTCAGGCAACTTCAAATTGTTCCTGCAACCCCTCCTGTCGATTCACCTTCAATCAAACGTCGGGCTTGAATTCCAGGACAACGGCAGCATGTACCGGATCTATACGTTTTCAGTGATCGCCGTGTTTATCCTGGTTATCGCCTGTGTCAACTACATGAACCTTACGACGGCCAGGTCGATGCGTCGCGCTAAAGAAGTAGGGATGCGCAAGGCGCTCGGCGCGAAAAAAGGTGACCTCGTGAATCAGTTCCTGACCGAATCATTTCTCATGACCGGCACGGCGCTCTTGCTCGCCATAGTCTTTTCTTATTTTCTACTCCCGAAGTTCAATTCGTTCGCCGGAAAAGAAATATCACACCTGGTTTTGTTCACGCCTCGCATACTGGCAGGCTTGCTGGTCGCTCTTATCGTGATTTGTTTGATTTCTGGCCTCTATCCTGCGCTGATGCTTTCATCCTTCCAGGCGAAGAGCAGCATGAAAACAAAAAACGGAGGGCGTGGCCGGTGGACTTACGCTCAGGAAAGGCCTTGTCGTGTTGCAATTCGCGATATCCATAGGATTGATTGCCGCGTCCGCGATTGTATTTCAGCAATGGGACTATATGAAAACTAAATCGCTCGGTATTAATAAAGATCAGGTGTTAGCCATACCGTTGCAGACCATGGACCGCGCACAAATCAACACCTTCCGGAATGAGCTTTTCAAGGATGCCACGATTGAAAAGATCGGCGCCTGCAACATGCGCATGCCTGGCTGGATTAGCAACAGCACTGCGTACAAAGCACAGGATATTGAAAGCGACGAGGAAGTGAACAAATCCATGAAAATCATTCGCATCGATCACGACTTCCTCTCGACCATCGAAGCCGAAATCATTGCGGGTCGGGATTTTTCCAGAGACTTTCCGGCGGATTCCACCGCTTCAATCATCATGAACGAATCGGCTGCCGCACAGCTCCGATGGAAAGATCCGATCGGAAAGTGGATGCAACTGGGGGATCGGAAATACACCGTTGTAGGTCTGGTGAAAGACTTTCATTTTGAATCGCTGCATAGGGAGATCCCGCCGACTATCTTCATCTATTCGACAGACGTCTACTGGGCATACCTGCGCATAGATCCGCGTGATGTGCCTACTACATTGAATCACGTGAAGACTGTCTACTCAAAATTTGTTACCAACCGCGACTTCCAGTACACTTTTCTGAAGGACGACGTCGAACGACAGTATACGGGCGAGCAAAAATTCACCCAGGTGTTTACGCTGTCCACTATACTGGCGATCGTAGTCGCATGCCTCGGCACTTTTGGACTGATATCCTTTACCGCGGAAAGGAAGTCGAAAGAGATCGGGATACGAAAGGTTCTGGGCGCATCCGTGGGCAACGTTTCTTTTCTGCTGATCAAGGAGTTCATGATCCTGCTCGTGATTGCAAGTACTATAGCCATACCCCTCACCTGGTATTTTATGAAGGGATGGATCGATGGGTTTGTTTACAGGACATCCGTTGGCGCCGGACCGTTTATCGTGGCTACTGCGATGGCGGCACTTATAGTCATAATGACTACAGGATTCAGGGCCATGAAGGCGGCGCTGGCGAATCCGGTGGATTCGCTTCGGAATGAGTAATAATGTAAAGTGCGTGCTGTTGAGCAAAACCCTCGCGATTGTGCTGCTCACCATCGGATTGTGGATCGCCGGGCTGTTACCCGCGAGAAAGGCTTCTATGCCTTTTCATTCTTGCTATTATTATTCGCGGCAGTCGCGGTGCCGAAGAATGTCAGAGACGTGCACACTTCGGAGCAGGACAATAGCGTACAATAATACTATGAAAGGCCATCTCCAGGGTAACCCCTTTTTGAAGGCATCTATCTCCTTTCCCACTTGTTTGCTACATAAGCGAAGATTGAAAGGATCCAATAGTCGATTGTCTACTCACTCCTCAACGGACCGACCGGATTGACGCTAGCCGCCTTTAGTACCTGCAACGCGGATATCACCAACACAGTAGAAGCAATCACAATAACCGGCACAAGAAGTATGCGCGCCGACATACCGATCTGCGATGGATAGGTCGCCAGCCACCAGTCAGCCGCATACCATGTAAGTGGGAACGACAACAGGCACGCCACAAGCAGGCACCTGGCCTGGTCCTGAGACAACAGTGCCAGCAGGCTACCGGCCGAAGCACCCAGGATCTTCCTAATGCTGATCTCCTTGATCCGGGCATTCGACTCAAATAGTGCCATGCCCAGGATGCCCAGACATCCTATGAAGACAGCGACCCCTGCAAAAAGAGAAAACACTGAACTGAATTGTCCCTCGGACTTGAACTGTTGATCGTAATAATCGTCCAGGAAAAAGTACTCGAAAGGATGTTCGGGGAATATCTGCCGCGTTGTGGATAGTAACTTCCCTTCAATGCCTGAACGGGATTAATCCGGATGACATACAAGGATGGATAAATTCCAGTGAGTAGCGTGCCCCCTGTGAGAAAGGCCAGCGTTGCCCACAATAGATCCCAGTGAAGCATAGTTTGCAAATCGATCGATATCCCTGTTAGTCGGGTATACGGTACAGAGAACAGGACAATACATCCTACGGATGCTATAACGGCTAAGGCGGTGATGCCACAAAATTCCAAAAGAAATTGCAAGGCCAGATCCGACTTGCCAGACCCGATAATACGTCGCACGCCGACCTCCCTCGACCGACGCAAGAATCGGGCGGCCTCAATGTTCACATAGTTGACCCAGCTCATCACCATGATAGTCGCGCCGATACTCAGGAGAAGGTACACAAGTTCGGTGCTGCCATTCTTCTCATATTCATCGATGAAGCGCGACTGTAAATGAATGCTAGTCAATGGCTGAAGAACGACCTGCGACCCATTCATGTCGGGGACATCACGTGCGACACGCGACAGCATTGTGTCGATCTTCGCTGACACCCTTCGGGGCGAAGCACCTGCCCTCGCATTAAAATTCACGTCAACGCGCATTGGCACAGTCTCGGCACAAACGCAGTATGGTCAGACCCTTCGAACCTGACCGCCAACACGAACGTTGTGAAATATCGGGCTCAGTCGAAACACCTGTCGATGCTTTATTATCGACGTTGAGTACACATTGCCAGCATCGGTGATCCTTACCATGTAACGACCGTTTGAAAAATGCTGAATAGGCAGTCCATCTCCATGCTGGATGTAGCCATCTCATCTTTCCAACAAACAGGCATATCCTGTTACGCAATTCCAAGCGCAGTCATCTTCCGTAGCGAAATATACTCGCTCTTGTAAATATTTTATTCAATATGTTCGACAAGTGTAATACAAATCTATTATATTTATTAGACATATCACATACAAATGAACAAGGACAGGCTTGGTGAATTTGAGGAATTGATATTGACCATTGTGGCGGTTTTGAATGGCGATGCCTATGGCAATTCAATTGTTACGGAGATTGGAAACCAGTTGCAGCGGTCTGTTAATCTGGGTGGTGTTCACGTTACATTATACAGACTTGAGGACAAAGGCTTTATAAAGTCGAAAGTCGGCGGCGCAACGTCGGTCAGGGGCGGAAGGCGCAAGCGATGTTATACCATTACCGCAGCCGGCTTCTCCCTGCTGAAGGCGATTAAAGATGAACGACAGCATCTTTGGAAGTTAATCCCTCAATTAAAATGAAGTCCATGAAACCAGATGTCAATGTGCCGTCCTGGCTGCTAATACTACTACGGTGGCTTTGTCCTGCAGAGCTGATCGAGACGATCGAGGGTGACGTGATCGAGCAATTTCACAACGATGTGACAAGGGTTGGCAAATCCCGCGCTGTACGCAGAGCCCTGATTCACACGTTGGATTTTGTAAGGATGGGCATCATTTCCAGGCACAGGAAAAAATATGTAACCGCACCGTTGATGGGTCATTATATCAAATTCTCTATCCGGGGAATAAGAAGGCACCTTGGCTATTCATTCATCAACATTTTTGGATTATCCGTCGGACTTGCAACCGTCTTGCTGATCCTGATCTATGTCAATGACGAACGTTCTTATGATGGATTCCACAAAGATACTGACAAAATATACCGGGTCGTAAGCACTATCGACATGGGTGGTCAGGTAATGCATACGGCTTTTAGTCCCAATGCATTGTCAGATGCGATCAACCATAATTATCCGCAGGTGGAGTACATCGCCCGTGCCTCCCTATATGGAATGGACAAGACCGTCACTACCGAGAGCAGAGAGGTATTTGCGACAGGACTCGCAGTCGATGCCGCATTCTTTAAGATCTTCTCTTATCCATTTCTTGAGGGTGACGTGAACAATCCCTTCCCGGATTACACATCCATTGTATTAACGCAAAGTCTTGCCCTGAAACTTTTCGGAGAATCGGAACATACGGTGGGAAAATTTCTCCGTAACGGCCAGCAGGTATCGGGTGTCATTCAAGACGTGCCTGAAAATTCTCATGTCCGGTTCGACTATGCTTCGCGAATGCCCGACCTTGGACAGAGTGCGGTGTGGATAAACTTTGGATCCTATCACTACCTAAAACTTAAAGATCCATCAAAGGCAGAGGAGGTCAACCGGGGCTTAAATAAAGAGCTCCTACATCACCTGTCAACAGACCCACGCACGGCAGGCTTCAAGGGCGCTTTGACCCTTCAACCGCTTAGGAATATTCACCTTGCCGAGACGACTTACTCCATGGAGCCGGAGGGAAAGGGCAACAGCCAATACGTAATGATCTTTACCTTGTTGGCAATGTTCATTCTCGCGATTGGATGCGTCAACTTTACAAATCTGACAACTGTTCGCGGGATCAGGCGCGCTAAAGAGATAGGATTAAGAAAATCGATCGGTGCATTTCGCCTGCAGCTTGTAGTGCAACTTCTGGGAGAATCATTAATGGCGGTTATGATCGCCATGGTGTTTGCTGTCCTGATAGCCGCTGTGGTACTTGAGCCCTTTAACAACCTTGTCGGCAAGAACCTCTCTTTAAGTTTGCAAACGTTCGGCATGCCATTGCTGATCTCGTTTGGCACGATGATCGGCGCTGGAATACTATCGGGTATTTACCCGGCAGTCATCCTATCCTCTATTCGTCCATCGTTGCTGATCAAAGGGGCTCATGGTACCAACCTTGGCGGTAGTACGTTATCCAGATCTCTGGTTGTGCTGCAATTTGTTTTCTCCATCCTGATCATCTCCGGAACACTGGTTGTGTACAATCAGCTGCATTACATAAGGACGAAGAATCTGGGTTATCAGCGCGAGAATATCATCCGGATTCATGACTGGTCGAAAGACTATGCAGCATTCAAGTCGGAATTGCTTCAAGTGCCGGGCATCCTTCAGATGTGTGCGCTGGATCAGGACCTCACCAAGGTTGTTGGTGCGGGAGGCATTGACTGGCCTGGCCGATCGACGAAAGGCGTTCCGCTTGTTCACACAATCGCCGTTGACGCGGATTTTCTGAAGACAATGAAAATTTCGCTCGTAAAAGGACGTGACTTTTACAATGAGGGTAAGCCAGACTCTAGTGTTGTCCTGGTGAATGAAGAAGCTGTAAGGCTTCTGGGCATCGCGGATCCGCTTGGCTTGCGTATTGCAGGTGTAAGGAAGGGTGGCCTGGAGGTCGTTGGCATTGTAAAGGATTTTCACTTCAAGTCAGTTCATGAGAAAGTTGCACCGCTTTTAATCAATCAATTTAACGCTGCCAATTTTTATACGAACACCTTGATTAGGGTTGAAGGCGACATGCAGCGAAACATTAACGCCATAGAGAAAGAGTGGAAGAAGTTCAATCCGGAAAAGCCGTTTGTTTATAGTTTTCTGGATGATGACTTCCAGTCTGTGTATCGTGCGGAAGAAATAACTGAAATCTTGTTCAAGGTATTTGGTGCGATCGGCATTTTTACAGCGTGCCTGGGACTGTTCGGTTTGTCTTCTTACACGGCCGAATTGAAACGCAAAGAATATTCGATCAGAAGGATCTTTGGTGCCACGTCTTCAGCTCTGTTCTACTCTTCGACAATAGGCCATTTGATCCTCGTCGTGATCGCGACGGTTATTGCTGCGCCTATCGGCTATTACTTTTCGGATAAGTGGCTGAACTCTTTTGCCTACCATGCCCCCCTAAGTCTGCTCCCATTTCTCACCGCAGGATTGTTGTCAACGATGCTCGCATTCGTCACTGTCGGATTTCAGGCCATGAAAGTTGTGTTTAGCAGGCCGAGCGTGATGCTTAGATCGGAGTGAGTGCGCGCGCGGTGACAGAGGGGTATCTCTTGCGCTTACCCTTCGTTAAAAGGGAGAGGCTAGACCGCGTTTTTTCACGCCGTTCATCCTTGCCTCATTCCATGCTGGAAACCCAAGTATTCCTCCACACCAGGATCGTTTGCTGTGACTTCATGCAACAACCCCTTTGCTTCGCATACTAAGCCCGCTTGGTGGTGGGTGGATTGTGGATTGTTGATTGTTCCTTTGCTGCTCGCTTGGCCATCTGGAAGAGCTTTTTGATGATATCTGCCCGGGGTTTAGCAGTCGCATTCCCGCAAGATTGTATTAATTTGCAAGGAATTTCGCAGTTTCGAGGCTCGATATGATTAACGCACAAAGGCGATTTTGCTACAGAATAACCCATATCGATAATTTGCCGTTGTTGCTCGCACGGGGAATGGTAAACAAAAATCATCGTCATGCCAGCAAGAAGTACATCGAGATCGGAAACCCAGAAATTATTGACGTGCGCAGGACAAGCCGCGTGAAGATTCTCGGCTATGGAAACATCGGTGAGTATGTGCCGTTCTATTTTACGCCTAAGTCCGTTATGCTATACAATATTATTAGTGGATACCGACACCCCGTAGTACAGAAACGTGACCAATCGGAGATTTTGGTAGTACGTTGCCTAATCGAAGAACTTGCAGAATTACCGCGATGGTTTTTTACCGATGGACAAGGCAACGATATAGCGACGAACCATTACAACGATCTCGATAGCCTTGACCGTGTTGATTGGCCTTGCATACAGAACAGCAATTTCTCAAAAGGAGAAGGCGATTACGATCGGCCTAGAAGATACCAAGCAGAATTCCTGGTGAGTGGTGAGGTGCCACTTGCACGTATTGAATCGCTGAACGTGTACGATCAGCGAACGGCGGACCGCATAACGCAGGAATTGGCAAATAATAATGTTAATTTACCCGTGAATGTTCAACGTCAATATTTCTTTTAAATGATACAGCTTGTCGAAGGAGATATGATGCAGTCTGGTGCCGAGGCCCTTGTAAATACCGTAAACACGGTTGGCGTAATGGGTAAAGGAATTGCACTGCAATTCAAAGAGCTATTTCCCAACAACAACAAGGCATACATTGATGCATGCAAGCGCAAAGAACTAGAGCCAGGCAAGCTACTGGCAGTGTGGGACGAAAACATGCATCTAGGCAAAAAGCTGATCATCAATTTCCCAACAAAGATTCATTGGCGAAACCCATCCAAGTATGAATACATCGAGAAAGGGTTGGATGCCCTTCGCGAATTGTTGCTGTCGCGAAAAATTACCAGTGTTGCCATACCCCCCCTTGGCAGTGGTAACGGCGGTTTAGACTGGCAAAAAGTTCGCCCGATGATTGAGGAATCATTGAAAGGGTTACCGACCAACATCCTGATCTATGAGCCTAACGCAGCCATCAAGCAGATTTTGCAAAAACAGGATGCGAAGAAAAAGGTAGCGCTCACCGCGCCCCGCGCAGTGTTGTTGTACGCTTTGTTTGCGTTTGAGAGTATGGGCGAATACAGCAGCTTGTTTGCTGCCAATAAGCTTGCATACTTCCTCCAACGCAAAGGCCAAAAGCTTAACCTCGATTTCAAAGCTCACCATTATGGCCCGTATGCCATTGGAGTAGAAAAAGTGTTATACCATTTGAATGGTGTGTACCTGAAAGGAATGGAACAGGGACAAGCCAAGCCCTTTGAACCGTTAAAACTTAATTATGAAAAGTGGAGCGAGGTTAATGGTTATGTAAAGAATATACTTTCGTTCGAGGACAAGCAACGATTAACTGAATTGATTACGTTTTTAGCGGGCTATACATCCGAACTGTCGCTTGAAGTACTGGCTACAGTCGATTTCATTCTTGCTCAAAACCCAAAGTACACCGAAGATGAAGTGATGGACGCGATTGGAAACTGGAACATGCGAAAAAGAGAATTGTTTAAGAAGGCGTATGTAGCTGAAGCATACCAGCATTTAAAGAATTATTCGACTTCGCTGTTCTAACGTCTGTTACAGAGAGGAACATGGCCGTCCCATTCCCACGGCCAATATTCAGATCCTTCTTTTCTGTGATCGCACCCACAGTGTTATCCTTTTGATCCTGCTGCACCCGGCCAAGTTGGGTGATACCTTGCTCCTGACTCAAAGATGACGAGCAGGGGGATAATCCAAAGGACAAAGCCGCGCTCTGAGAGCAATCAAATATGCATCAGAGGTGCTTCCGTCTGGATCGTCACTCACAGCCGGCTGCCATCATTTCAAGACCGATTTTTGTCAAGAATCTTGAAAACGTCAAATCATTCTCAGGGAAGTAAATATTATAAGGTAAAATCAAATGATCAATCTTTCCATTTCGAATCAATTCAAAGGATTCAGGATTTAATAGTACGTGAGAAGCTCTGTTCGCATCAAAGACGATATCGGCCTCACTATGCGTCAGCGGCACGATAGCCTTCCCTGGCGGGATTTTTCTTTTTTTAGATTCGATTTCTGTTTCTATCGCGCAAACTTTTAAAAAAATCGGTCTCCAATACGGATTTTTCAAGTTTGAGCGCGAAGTAATTGTTGCATTTGTAGTACTTGCTAGTAACCGAATCCTTTTCCCAAATGCCGTCCCCAACATCGGAACTAAATACCCAGAAATTCCTCTTGCTATCTAAAAAAAAGCCCCAATGTTGATGAATCGAAATATCCATATCCTGTTGCAGCATAATCTCATTATTCTTACTGCGAATTACATATTTCAGATCATCATCTTTCTCATAGACGCTAATCCTGATCTCTTCATTACAATATTCTCCGAAATCCAGAATTTCACCACCCCTCCAATTACAATTAGTGTTATTACACGAAATAATGGCTAACCCTGCCTTTACACCTACTCATTCCTCAAACTATCCACCGGATTAGCGAATGCCGATCTGAACGACTGATATCCTACCGTTATCAAAGCCAGCAGGAACGTAGCGGCTATAGCCAGCACAAAAATCCAGGTCCCGATTTCTATCCGGAACGTGAAGTTCTCCAGCCAGCCGCTCATTACCCACCAGGCCAATGGGGCCGCGATGACGAAAGCCAGAATCAGCAGGCGCGTGAATTCTTTGCCAAACAGCCATAGGATATTATGCACACTGGCACCCAATACCTTCCGCACACCCACTTCCTTGGTTTTCTGCGCCGCCATAAATGATACCAATCCGTACAAACCGAGACAGCAGATGATAATCGAAATACCCGCAAAGACCTGGATAAGCCGTAGGATCATGTTGTCGACTTCATAAAACCGGGCAATCTGTTCGTCCAGGAATTCATATTCATAAACATGGTCAGGAAACGTCTTCTGCCAGATACCTTCAATGACGGCAAGCGTCGGCGACAGGTTCGCAGCATTAATTCTAACGGCACAGCTCGAATACCAATTATTGGACGTCGTGATACAGATCGGATCGATCGTCTGATGAAAGGAATTATTATGAAAATCCTTTACCACGCCTACAACAACTCCTTCCCTGTGGTTGAGGCCTATTTGCATACGTTTGCCGATCACGTCCGGCGCAGCGCTTGCACCAAATTTCCTTACCGCCGTCTCATTGATCAAAAATTCACGGACTGTATCTGACGCATAAAGGTTTCGCCCGGCAATGATCTGTAAGTCAAACGTAGAAACATACTGATCATCACCGGCCTTCACGGTGATATCAAAGTCTTCATTTTTGGTCCGCGAATCGAAGCGCACAGTAACATCTGCCCAACTGGGCGACGCCGGTGCGCGACTGCAAAAGGTCATTTTCTCTACGCCGGCGATTCGGGAGATCTCCGAGTTGAGGGTACTGATCGTTGCTGCCTCTCTTTTAGGAACAGGTAACATCACGATGGCGTCTTTCGTGAAACCCATATCCGCTTGTCTGGAGTAACGCATCTGGTCTGCGATCACAATAGTACCAATGATGAGAAGCTGCGAAATAGCGAACTGCGTAACGACCAATCCTCTCCTTAACGAGAAGCCACCCACTTGTTTTTGCGATATTTTACCTTTCAATGCCAGAACAGGCTTAAAGCCCGCCAGTACCATGCCCGGGTAGAAACCGGAAAGGAGCGTGACGGCCAGTAGCAGGAGGGTTAGAAACACAAGCAGGTAAGCATCCTGGAAGAGGTTGATGCGAAGCTGAATGTGCAAAAGTTGGTTTACGTGCGGCAGTGCCAGCTGTGCCAGCGCAAAAGCCAGCACCAGTGCCAGGGTCGTGACTAATGCGGTCTCCGCTATAAACTGCCAGAAGAGTTGTCTGCGTTGGCTTCCCAATACTTTCCGAACCCCAATCTCGCGAGACCGGCCAAGTGCCTGGGCAGTGGCGAGATTGACAAAATTCACGCAGGCGATAATGATCAGAAAGCAGCCAATCAGCGATAACGCCCACAGATTTTTCTTGGCTACATACGCGCCAAGATCGGGATTCAAATGTATGTCTGAGAGGTGCTGTAGCTTAAAACGATAAAGTTTTGCGTCGCGTTCATTGTAATATTTTTTTGAAAGTTCCGGAAACACAACGTCTACATCGGAAGGCTTGACATCAGGGTTCAACAAAACAAAACATTCCATACCTCCCGCCAAACCCGGCCAGCTATCACCCGCCAACCACGAATTGTAATCTTTCAGGTTGCTGTACGATAAATAAATTTCGTCCCTCCGATCTGTATTGACTGGCAAATCCTGCAGGATCCCGGTAATGGTAAAATCCTTGTTATTGTCGATGCGGATGATTTGATTGATGGCATTGTTAGATCCGAACAGTTTCGCAGCAATTCGCTCCGTAACAATCGCCGTATTGGGTTCGGTTAATATAGTATTCTTGTCACCTTGTATCAGCGGAAAATCCATGATATCAAAAAACGCCGGTTCCGCGAAGGCAACGTTTTCTTCAAACTTCTTATTGCCTTTGGAAGATGGAACCGACACAAGAAAGTCTGAGTTACTGTATACCATGGCAACTTTCTCAGCAAAGCTGTAATCGTTGCTAAAGGCCTTCCCCATGGGTTGTGGAACATTGGCCTCGCGACTTACTCCGTCCTGGTGAAACTCAGTGGTGATTCGATAAATACGCTCTTTCTTCGCATGGAAAGTATCAAAACTGAAATGGTACTTTACCATGGTAAAGATCAGGATAGCACAGGCGATACCCATTCCCAGGCCCAGGACATTTATCAAAGCATAAGCCTTGTTTCTATAAATGTTGCGTCTGGCGATTTTGAAATAGTTACGTATCATGTCAGTCACGAGTGGTTGGGTATGCCGGGATGATCGTCGTCTGAAGATAGCGCGACGCATATAAGACAATACTTCCTGCCAATATCGTTTTCTGGCTTTTGTTTCCCCCAGTCTCCGCACCTGAAGGTTGTACCTTTCGTGCAGATCGCCGAGCACGTCATCCAGGAGATGGGGTGCACAGAAACGTTCCACCAGCTTGTCGAGCCAGCGGGGAGGTGGTGACTTCCGTTGCTCCATGGCCATCGCTACGCAGTCTTGATCTTACGCCATGTTAGCGGGGCTATCCGGCTCCACAGGCTATCCCTCACGTGACGTACTTCGTGCAATACGCGGCTGCCCGATGCCGTCACGGTGAAAATGCGCTTGCCTCGGCCGCCTCTTTCCGGTGTGGCCTCGCCCATTCGCGACGAGAGCAGCCCTTTGTTCTCCATTCGCTGCAGTGCGGCGTGCACCGCCCCCGTGGTAACTGTTTTGCCCGTTTGTTGTTCCAATTCTTCAGCGATAACAACACTGTATGCCTCGGGTGTGAGTACGGCTACGGCAAGCAGTACAATCTCTTCAAATTCACCTAAGTCACTTCTTCTCATGTATTAAAGATGTTTTGATTGTTCATTTCGAAGATTACTTCTATTTCGGTATAACAAATGCCCTGCCAATGCAAAAAAAGGTCCGACAGCACGGAAAAAAGAACTTTAGGGGTTGGCTATGCCGTTGATTTTCCGATATCGAACAGAACCGTCCGATTTCAGCCCCAAATGCAAGCCATCGCGTAATAGCTCGTCCAACGGAGTACCAAAACGCAATGATCTCGACAGTTGCGTACTATGGTGAGCCTGACGGTGTAACAAAATGCCACGAAGAGTCTTGTTTCCTTTGGTGGTGCTGACATTTCAACTTTATTGCCAGACGAACTGGGTATCCCGCGCCATCCGCCCGCCTCCGAAATCACGACTATGTGAGGTCATTTTGTTGCTTAACTCCTCCTGGTGCCGTGGATTATACCCTTCGCTAGCAGTAAATTCTTTACGGTAACAACCAGAATCTCCATCCGCTCCAATACGCTTTGTAATGAGCGTGGAAGTCTCTAAAACTGCGAGTCATCGGCAGTTTGTTTTTTTTGGCAAAGACCTCATATTCTTCCTTGTTCCTGAATTCTAGCAACTCTAAACTCTTAAGGTCAAAAATCAAATACTTCATATCGTCCTGTTCGGCAAATATTTTATCATTTCTAACCTCGAAATTGTAGATATGTCGCTGCCGATGGTCAGACGTTCTAAAATATGTCCAAACACCATCACCATTCCGTATGTCCTGGTGATGTCCAATTGGAATTCTTGCACCGTCCCCAAGGCCATGGTCGCCCCAGTATGAGAAAAAGTAGAAAAATAAGCCGAAAGAAATCACCAGCATCGTCCGCCACCAGAACTTCCATTTCTCGACGAGCATTCGATCAAGCAGTCGGCTATTGGCAATTTTGTAAACGAACCGACACAGGAATAAAATAATCGTTGCATACAAGCTCGCCTGAATTGCAATCTTGAAGATGGTGAAAATGAAGTGCAGTAATGCGAACATGGCCGACCAGATGTTGCGTATAAAAAACTAAAGATATCACCGGAACCTTACATACGCCATACATGCTGCATTCGGTTTCCAAATACCCGGAGCGCATGATTTATTTTTGTTCCTCTCCTGTACCCCAGGACAGTAGAATCATGGCAGACCTCGCAATTGAATCTTTGCTGGAGCAGGCATATGCTACACGCGGCAATGACATTCATGGTAGTATTCAGCTGGCCGATCAGGCCCTTCAGCGTTGCCACGACAGCCATAATCATACAGGCAAAGCGAAAGCAGAAAACCTGCTCGGCCTGTTCCATTTGGTCAAAGGAGAATTTGAAACAGCCCGCAGCTTTTCCGAATCCGCGCTTGCCTACTTTTACAGCACATCAGGACCTGAAAGGGATTGCAGATGCCAACTACAACCTCGGAAGTATTTATTATCGAACAAATGATTATCACAGTGGACTTCGGATCCTGCTGGATAGTCTGAAATCATATCGGTTCATTAATGATCTCCACAATCAGGCGAGAGTGCTGATTCCAATAGGAACCATTTACGAATATTTCGGTGACTATCAACATGCCAGCGAAGCGTACCTCCAGTGCATTCAGATCAGCAAAGAAATCAATGACCTGAACCTGGAATCAAACGCTTACAATCCACTTGCTGGCATCTACCTCAAGTGGAATGAGATCGATCGCGCATTTGAGCTCATTCAAAAGAGTGTCTCGATCAAGACCATGACGGGTGACAGACGCGGGCTTGCTTTCGCGCATTATACGAGAGGCAAAGGACACCTGCGCAGAAAGGAGTTGGAAAAGGCACTGGATGATTTCAATGTGGCACTCACGATAACTGTCGACACCAGCGACAGGCTCGGACAAGGCATGGTGCTTAACAAAATGGGGTCTGCCTGGTTAGTCATGAATGATCTTCACCGGGCCCGGAAGTGTTTTCTGGAGGCGGAGGATGTAGCAAAGCGATTCAACATCACGTTCGTTCTGGCAAGGGCACATCACAACCTCTATCAGGTAGCAAAGGCGGCACACCGGCCTGCCGAAGCGCTCGCCTACCTTGAGCAGTCAATCAAGATGAAGGAGGCGGTGGTGAATAAAGAAACATTCAACATTATCAAAAGTTACGATGCGCTCTTAAAGATCGAAGCGCTGGAACATGAGGGCCGTTTACAAAAGCAACGGAATGCCATCATTGAACAGAAAAATACAGAACTCGATTCGTTCTTTTACCGCGTGTCCCACGACTTGAAGGGTCCGATCTCTTCGCTTCTTGGGCTGCATAATCTGGTACAAACGGATGTCACCGATGGGAACTCCTTAAGATTCTTTGAACTTTATCACGGGCAGGTCAACCGCATGAACAATATTGTCATGGGCCTGATCAATCTGACAGAGATCAAGAATACAAGGCAGTTGAAAGCGAAGATCGACTTTCACAAACTGGTAGATGAATGCATTCAATCGTGTCATTATCTGGATCAGTCTGCGAGAGTGATCGTTAACAAGCATATTGAACAGATCGATTTCCAGTCTGAATGGGCCATCATCAACACCATTCTGCAGAACCTGATTGAAAACGCCATTAAATACGCTCGTAAAGACATCACCCCGGCCGTAAATATCTCCATCTATGTGGAGGGCGATGACCTCGTCATCAAGGTTGAAGACAACGGTCAGGGTATACCCGCAAAGCACGTGAACTTCATCTTCGACATGTTCTATCGCGCAAACGACAAAGTGAAGGGATCGGGACTGGGACTGTACATTCTTAAGAGGGCCGTGGAGCGACTACACGGAAGTATTACGGTAGATAGCAAGTTGAACATTGGCTCGGTCTTCGTTGTTAAGCTTGCCCTGGCTGAAAATTCTGCTACGCCTGCCCTCGTCATTTCGCAAACAGCCTGAAATCATAAACAAAATGACTTCGACCGGAGCGGGAGGTATTTTGGAAGGATTGAAGACGCATTAAAAATCAGGCCGTATGCAAACATATAGTCACAATGACTATATGTGCGATCAAACGCAGCGGCTTATGTCAGGATCGACAACCAGCTACTCAATCCCGATCGCGCATTTTTTTCCACACCCGCACCACAAGGTTGTATCTCATTTTCGTAGCCATGCGCGCGGCTGACTCATCTCAGCGGGTCGGCTTACCGCATTGTATTTGCTGCTGCCTACTGGCCACCGCACGGATAAGTGTCTTGGCGCTTTCGATCCAATGGGTAAAATATGATTAAGGTAATTTCAGTGATCTTACTATTAGCCGGTGTTATCGGCCTTATTCTGGGTGTACTGGGGATATTTGGCCGCGACCTGGTCACGATCAGTCCATGGGGTTTGGCAATCCTGGGAGTGGTCTTCTTTACGGCAGGAATCGGTCTGATGAAGCGACAGGTGTAAGGCTATATTGCCGTATCACTAACTCGCCAACTCTTCGGGTAGAAAAAGGCGATCCCAACCACTCCTCCGTCTTCGTGCATCTTGAGCCGGCGCATGTTATCAAAGAAGGTCGTTCTTTTCTTATCTTGCATTTGCCGAAAATGACTGCGAATACTATTGTCGTGATTGACGACGACCTGGATGATCTCGATATTATGGCCGATGTTATTGCAACGGTTGAACCGTCAGCCAATTGCGTGACCTTCAAAGATCCGGTAGCTGCCGTGAACGACCTGTTGTCCAACGCAGGGCTACCTCCTAAATACATATTTATAGATCACAATATGCCCACCATGCGTGGAGACGAAGTACTAAAACAAATAAGGGAAGTTGCGCGTTTCGAAAAAACGATTATCATCCTGATCTCTACCTCGATGCCTATCCTTGACTCATCGAAATTCTACGAGGCAGGCGCCAATTATGCAGTCGAAAAACCCAACAGATTGACAAACTATTATACGCTTTTAAAAAGCATTTTCAGAAATCACAGGTAACGAATTGCTCAGGTGAAAATAGCCCGTTTCAAGTTCATAGCTGTATTCATCATGTGTTACATGTGCGCGTGTAAACCCGACTTGCAAGGTGATGTTCTTATTTCCAACGTGAACGTCGTCGACATTGAATCCGGAAGCGTCTTGCCTGCTCGCGATGTCCTCATCAGGGGCAACACGATATCGAATGTTGTCGCCCATGGAGAGCAAGGCATCACAGCAGGCATGATGATCGACGGCAACGATAAATATCTTCTACCCGGACTTTGGGACATGCACGTTCACATGATGCGGAATAGATGGTACGAATCGCAGTTGCCACTTCTTCGCGCCAATGGCATCACCGGCTTTAGAGAGATGTGGGGCGATTTTGGCGTGATCCGACACGTGCGATCGATGATGAAGAAAGACAGTCTTGCATTCTTTCGGTTTATAGCTCCTGGCCACATTCTCGATGGCAAAGTGCCGTATTGGTCTCATGCGCTCGCGGTTGCCGATGGTAAACGTGGCACGCACCTGGTTGACTCATTAATACAGGCAGGTGCCGACTTCATCAAAGTTTATAGCTATCTCGATCCCGAATCATTTCATACCCTCGCGGCGAGGTGCAAGCAAAAGAAAATTCCTTTTGTGCGTCACGTGCCGCATACGATGCGGGTAACGGAAGCATCACGGGCCGGGATGAGTTCGATGGAACACTTGCTCGTGGACGAAAATCCGCTGATTAATATTGACAATACCAGGAAAGTGCACACGGTGATCGCCAACGGGAAAGTGTACGATAAGGCGTATATACGTGATGTTCTAAGTCTTGTCGACCGTGGGCGATAAAATACTATTCCGTCTTGTGTCCTCTCGATACAGTAAACCAAACGTGGCGATACACCTGCTTAGTTGCGGGCAGTGTCGGAAAGAGTGAACATAACCTTCACACAAAGACGTTTTTGCACCGTTCGTCGTCAAATTCCTACGACCCGTCTGGCCGCTTACAACTATCAGGCACATCTATCGTTTTACTTCCACAAACCAGAAAAAAAGATCAGTATGGAATTCGGCTCAATGATATGGCAACGCACGCTTAAAATCCAGGACATACGCGCCATCATTCAACGCTACTTCGAAAATACGTGTTCGGAGGATGAATTGTCGCTCGTTCATTATTGGTACACCCTGCTGACCAAGCGTTGCTATGACTGTGATGCATCCCTCATTCCGCTGGAGCAGCGTATCTGGGAGAAGGTGGTCAGCCGGGTCTAGTCACGCGGGCTTTTGCGAAAGGCAGCACGTGCGATTAATACAAGCAAGGCATCGTCGATGCTGAAGAAAAGAACATATATATTGGTTGGTATGGAGGCTGATCCAATAGCAGCTTTCCTGGTTACTACGTTGCAGCGCTGATGAATCCTGAATTGCCCGTTATGAATCACTTTACGCTCCTCCCCAAAGCAGGCAGGCAACTTCGCAATGCTATATACATTCGGTTTTTTGTTACGGTCAGCCTGTCTGTCGTGGCCATTATCGTGTTGCCACTGTTGGACGCCTTCCCATTTGATCTTTGGCCCAAGGATTGGTCAAGCTATATTTATATCAGTCTACCTGTCGTCATCATGTACTTTCTGGACCTGAGAAAAGCATCGAATACGGCGTCGAGTTATAAACTCACTGTTTCTGACGAACTTATCACCAGGGAAGTCCGCAAATCAGCTATGCTCTCGATCCCCGTGCGGCAGATCCGGTTCATCACAAAATGCGCGGATGGATCATATGTCATCACAGGAAATGATATGCTGAAACCTATTGTCGTTCCAGTGGGAATCGAACGGGCAGAAGAACTGGAAGGATTGCTCGCCAGGCTTACGCCCGTGACCATGCGATTGTAAAATTTTCACTTGCCCAAGCTATTAGCGTTTGTTGTTGCATTCCTGGCGGCTACGATGGGTGCCCTGGCAATTGTAGTAGTCGGCCGGATTGTATGGCATTGGACAGCGTGAGTCTATTTACGGCAAGCCGGCTGAGATCCGACTAGTAAATACGCTGTCCGCTGGTTACCGAAGAAACTTGAAAAGCAGCACTACTTCATCAGCCAGGCAAACACGTCTCCCATAAATTGCAGGCACTGATAGTTATCGACGTTCTCCCACTTCGTCATGTACAGGCTCACCATGCCGTCGCCCATGGCCACGATACGCCCACCGCTGGGTATTACCTTATACACTCCAACAGGGTTCGATTCGTCCGCATTGAGATAACAAAAGGGTGTGCCTCCTTCAACAATGCGTGCGCCATGTGCAGGAATAGACCAACGTTCCTTTGCTATTTCTCCGGTGTTGGCATGTCCGCCCGATGAATGATCCGGATTATTTTGTTTGTATTCGATGCCAAATGGCTTTACAATGTCATTGATATTGATCTGGTCCAGCGTTCCCCAATAGTCTTCATCCATGGTAACGAACAGGCCGCCACCCTTTTGTACAAATTCGCGAATGGCTGTTGCTTCACTTTCGTCGAATTTACCACCTGCACCCTGCAGGAACAGGAGGTCAATATCCTTGAGTGAAGCGGCAGTAAACTTTGCCTTCTGATAGGCGACGGTGGCGTGTAGGGCATCAGCATTCTTGGTGAGCTCGCCAGCCATATACTTCACCCGTTCGATCAGTTCAGGGTCTTTACCAGGCATATCGTTGGGATCATGCCAGAATCGCTGACCATGGGCAACGTCTACAAGGATTTTCTTCTTTGCTGTTCCGGATTGAGCATTGGAGTCGACGTAAGTTAATGCAATAACGGCCATGCATATGGTGGCTAAGAATTTAACGGGTCCGTTCATGGTGCGAGGGTTTGCTTGCGACTTGCCATCCAAGGATGATGCCGTAAAATATATCATTCTGCAGTCAGATTTTAAAGGTCTGACGCGAGCAGGTGTCCAATTACGAAGCAAGGCGTTCGAATGCGGATGCATAAACTTTTCCGAAGCCGGGCAAAAATATTCAACTGTATATATAGTTCGGATACTTTCTACGATAACGCAATCGAGGAATACTTGGTGGAATGTTTACCCCTATTCATTCTTAAGCATCTCCGTTGGATTGGTGTTGGCCGAGGAAAATGACTGGAATCCAACGGTAAAGGCGCGATCGACATGGCCGTCAGTCCCGCAACAATGAATACCCAAATGTCAATGGGTGTAATAGAACCATGTGAAGCACATCCTCCAACAATCGCCCAGTCGCTTCCGAAATCAGTTTTCCACAGCATTGCGTGTGCGCGGCGCGATTGTAGCAAAGCCCCCAGTATTCGATTCCATGCCTATATTTGTCTTAGCCCAATGTCCATGACAACTCCCAATAAGCATAGAAGACAACCGTCATCTCTGAACCCGTGCGCATGGCTGGCATTTTTGGCTCTCACCGTCGCCTCATCTGGCTGGCCACTATTCTCACAGCATATCACCAGCGACGCCAAATTCCGACGCCTTTCGGAAAACGTTCAACTCTCCAATCTCAACATCACGGCCATTGCACAAGATTCAAAAGGATTTCTTTGGGTGGGCACCTTGGATGGTTTGAACCGGTTCGATGGTTACGATTTCAAGATCTATCGCAACGTTGAAAACGATACCACATCGCTCGTTAAGAACAGGGTCGAAACTATCTATGAAGACAGTGATGGCACCTTGTGGGTATCAACGTTGAACTCTGGTTTGCAGTATTACAACCGGACCGCGGACGCCTTCGTTCGCATTCCTGAATTCTCGCAGCGTTACTGTCAGGTCTTTCGCATCACCGAGGACGATCAGCATAACCTGTGGATTGGGGGGGCCTTCAATGAACAAGCCTTTGTAGCGGTGCGCGATCATCAAACTGGTAGGTGGGAAAAATTTCTGTTGTTTCGCGCAGCCGAAGGTATCTACAGTATACTTCAAACATCGGAGAACGAATTTTGGCTGGGCTCGCAGTCAAACGGTCTGCTGAAATGGAATAAAAAAACGCATGTTATCGAACAGCACTTCTTCCATGATCCCAACAATCCCAACAGCCTTCCTGGAAATGACATTCGTAAAATAGTTCAGGATACAAAGGGCAACTTGTGGATCGCCACCCACGACGGAGGATTATGCAAATTCAATGTCAAGAATAATCAGTACACCAAGTTCACCGTCAACTCACCCGCCGGCTTGCCCTCCCTGCCTAACAATACCATCCGATGTATGATCGCCGACGATCATAAGCTCTGGATGGCAACGGAAAACGGCGGCCTTAGCAGTATGGACATGATGACGGGAGTGCTGACCAATTTCCTATACGACAAATCCAATCCCAGTTCCATTATCAATAACTCTATGTGGTCAGTATATAAAGACCATCAAGGCAGAATCTGGGCCGGTTCATTTGCCAAGGGCTTATGCGTATTGGATGTGTTGGAAGACAAATTCCCGATCTATGACCCCTCACTGACAGGCGACCTGGTAAATGTCATCTTCATGGATTCCAAAAACCGAATGTGGATTGGAACAGAAGATGGGCTGGTGCTGAAGGATAATATGGGTTCCCGCCGCTTTCGGTTTGATTCAAAAAACAAGGGAAGCATCAGCAGCAATGCCATACTCTGTGTTTATGAAGATCGAAAACATCGCATCTGGGTCGGCGTGTGGGATGGCGGGGTGAATCGGTTTGTTGAGAGTTCGCAGACCTTCATACGATACGGGCACGACCCAAAACGCGAAGACAGCCTGACGGATCCAAATGTCTTTAACATAGCAGAGTCTTCTCAAACAGGCGAACTCCTGGTTTCCACGTTTGGTGGTTTAAATATTCTGAAAGACGAGCAAGCCGGCATTTTCGAAAACCCATTTTCTTATCCGCATGAGGGCGATCAATTTCACTTTGCGTTACAGGAAGATAAAGACCACAACCTTTGGGTCGGTGCCAGGAGCGGCCTAAGCATCTATTCGTTGAAAACAAAACAAATTAAATCGGTCAGTATCTGGGACGACACCACAAAAACCAGCGAGCAGATCAATTGTATTTTCGAAGATAACAACGGAACACTTTGGATTGGCTCCAGTGGTGGTCTTCACCAGATGGTAAACCCCGGTAAATTTATCACCTACACCGTCAGGGATGGATTACCTGTGGATTTCGTTCAGGGAATTTTACAAGATGCTAAAGGAAATCTGTGGCTTGGAACAAGTAAAGGACTATCGGTATTCAATCCGACAACCAAACAATTCAGAACTTTTGAAGAAAGTGACGGCCTGCTTTCGAATGAGTTGAGGAGAAAGGCATTCCTAAGAATGAAGAATGGTCAAATGTTAATCGGTGGTAAGGGAGTGAACACCTTCTTTCCCGATAGCATTGCTTCTAACCCTAACAAGCCTTTTGTTTATATCACCGACCTGAAAATATTTAACCAATCGATCAAGCCCAATACCGCTGATGGTATCCTGAAGAACGACATCGCTGAAACGAAAGAACTTTACCTGGATTACGATCATATTTTATTTACGATTCATTACGTGGGCATCAACTTCACTTCCAGTTACAAAAACCAATACGCTTATAAGCTGGAGGGATTCGACGCGAACTGGATTAATGTGGGCACGCAGCGTTTTGCCACGTTCACCAACCTGGATCCAGGCAAGTATGTTTTTCGTGTCAAAGCCAGCAACAATGACGGTCTTTGGAATGAAGAAGGAACTTCTCTTATCATACACGTTTTGCCTCCGTGGTGGAGGACGTGGTGGGCGCGGTCTCTGTTTATACTGAGTTTGACAGGCATCGCGACACTCATTATTTTCATACGTACGAGAAGTATTCTAACAGCCAATCGGGAATTGGAAGACGCCGTTGACCAAAAAACAAAGGAACTTCAGAAAACAAACCTGGCCTTAAGGAAAAGTGAGGAAGAAATTATCGAGAAAAACAGAAGGCTAACGGCACAAAGTGAGGCGCTGGCTGCTCAGAACGAAGAACTTCTACAAAGCCAGGAAGAGGTATCGACACAGCGCTACCTCGTTGAGAAGCAAAATGAAAATCTGGAAATGGAGGTTGCCAAACGTACCAATGAGCTCGTCGACTACAATCAACAATTGCAACAATTTGCCTTCATCGCGGCACACAATCTTCGTGCGCCCGTTGCGAGGATACTTGGATTAGGACAAATTCTTGGAATGCTCGACAATACGCCTGAAAAGAAAAATGAGATCTATCCCAAGCTTATTCAAACCGCCCGTGAACTAGACGGCGTCGTTAATGATTTGAACACAATACTCGACTCGAGAAAAAACAGCGACTCTCACCTTACCCTTGTTGACCTGGCAACGGAAGTCTCGAAGCTCAGGGATACCCTGGAACGCGAAATCGCACACACAGGGGCGGTCATCACCACAGACTTTGCACCGGTAGAAAGTATCCGTACCGTAAAACCATACCTGGAAAGCATTCTTTACAACTTAATCAGCAATGCGATTAAATACAGGGATCCCCGACGCACGCCCGTGATCCATGTCAGGACTGAAAGATCGGAAAATGAAATTTGCCTGAGTGTCTCCGACAACGGACTGGGTATTGACCTGACAGCATTCCGCGACAAATTGTTCACGCTATATAGTCGGTTTCACATCCACCTGGAAGGAAAAGGATTGGGACTCTATCTGGTGAAGACGCAGATAACGGCATTGGGCGGAAGAATAGAAATTGAAAGCGAAGTAAACAAAGGATCGACCTTTCGCGTGTACTTCAAGAGTTAGTCGCTGGCAATCGAAACGATCCTGCGGAATCTCATCTGATTGCGTGCCACAATTGAATTGAACCGATCCCGTAGGGATCCCACATCGGCAGCACGGAATCGGATATTCCCGCGCGAGTCGACGGAACCCGTGATGTGAAATGCGATAAAATCCCGACGCGCAAAATGCGTAAAACGAAATCGTGCGGATGATGCCGACGATATGTTGGATGTTCGTGCGTTGCGTGCGATGACCGCGTCCATTTCATGGAACATCTATGCGTCGCACGCCGTGGATTAAAAACGTTCCGTGCTGCCGATGTGGGATCCCTGCGGGATCAATTCAATTGTGGCACGCAATCCGATAAGATCCGCAGGATCGTTTCAATTCCGACCGCAAACGAATGGCTATTTTGGCTACGACAAAAGTGGATTTGACTACACCCCCTTTTTCGTTTCTGCTCACCTTTGAATCATCAAATAAGGAGCAAAATGAACATCGTACTTACAGGATCCCTGGGCCACATCACCAAGCCGCTTGCCATCAAATTACTGGAACGCGATCACACGGTTACGATCATCAGCAGCGATGTTAACAAGCAATCCCACATACAATCCCTGGGCGCTATGGCGGCCACAGGCAGCCTCACCGACACTAGCTTCCTGGCGGAGATCTTCAAAAGCGCAGACGTGGCCTATTGTATGACGCCTCCAGATTTTTCAGCGCCCGATCAGATAGCGTGGTATGAAAAAGTCGCCTTATCATATGCCGATGCAATCGTTGCGTCGCGTATCAGGAGAGCGATTTATCTAAGCAGTTACGGTGCCCATCTGCCGTCCGGAACGGGATTCATAACGGGGTCGTACAGGGCTGAAAAAATATTGGATGCCCTGCCCGGAGTTTTGATTACCCATATTCGTCCAACCTTCTTTTATTACAACCTGTTCGCATTTATCAGGATGATCAAAGCCGCCGGTTTCATCGGTGCCGTATATGGCGGCGATGACAAACTGGCCATGGTCTCGCCACAAGATATTGCTTCAGCGGTAGCGGAAGAAATGGTGCGAACGGATGGTCATGCAAAAATCCGTTACGTCACCAGCGATGACAGGACCTGCAACGCCATAGCGCAAGTCCTGGGTACCGCTATTGGCAAACCCAACATGAAATGGAATGTTTTGCCGCCCGCCGATGTTATGAAAGCACTTCTTGCGAACGGAATGTCTCATCATGCGGCAGAAAATCTGATTGAGCTGGGATTGGCAGTACATAGCGGGATCCTGCGCGAAGACTACGAAAAACATAAACCCACCCTTGGCAATACGCGACTGGAAGAATTTGCCAATGAATTTGCAGACCGTTACAACCAAGGCAGCACTCAGCACTGAAGCATTTGTGCATATTGATTATCTGCCTTAATCCTTGCCTCAACAGCATTCACCTTAAAAGCACTTAACATCACCAAATAACATTCAACACTAAACAGATATGGACACTAATTCACAACAAAAGATCGCCCTGGTGACAGGAGGTAGCCGGGGATTGGGACGCAACATGGCCATAGCCCTTGCCAAAAAAGGCATAGACGTCGTGTTCACCTACAACAGCAATAAAGAAGCAGCAGATAAGGTGGTCAACGACATCCGGTCTCTCGGACAAAAGGCACACGCCTTTCAACTGGACACAAGCAATATCCGCCTGTTCGAAAATTTCATGAACCAGCTGACCGACCATCTCAAACAAACATACGGCAAGCCAGGGTTTGACTTTCTCATCAATAACGCGGGGACAGCACTGTATGCACCTATTACTGACGTGACCGAAAAGCAAATGGATGACATCTTCAATATCCACTACAAGGGCGTCTTCTTTCTTACGCAAACAGCGTTGCGTCATATGAATGACGGCGGTGGAATCGTGAACGTCTCCTCCGGCCTTACGCGCATCGTTGTGCCGGGGTCAGCCGTATATGGATCCATCAAGGCGGCTATTGAAACCCTGACCCGATTCATGGCAAAGGAGCTTGGTCCACGCAAAATTCGCGTTAACGTGGTAGCACCGGGAGCTATCGAAACGGACTTTGGTGGTGGACGCGTCAGGGACAACAAAGACATCAACTCCCACATTGCAGAGATTACAGCACTGGGTCGCGTTGGAGTGCCCGACGATATCGGCGGGGTCGTCGCATTTCTATGCACGGATGATGCCGGGTGGATAAACGCCCAACGAATAGAAATTTCCGGAGGACAAGCACTTTAGTGGGACGACAATCAGGTTCGTGAGGAAGAAATCCATTTAAGCTTGGCTAACCAAAACGCCGTCCTTTTAACACCGGGCACCGACAACTAATTTTAAGGAAACGCCACTCCTCTTGATAATGTAAGGATGCCTATCTTAGTCATATGAAACCGCAGCGCATCAAGACCATTAGCGAATTTCACCGGATGAATCGGCTCGCGCCGCCGGAGCATCCCCTTATCAGTGTGGTCGACTACGCCAAAGTAGCGGCCGCCAAAAAGCACATTGGCGCGCACGCGATCGTGGCCGATTATTATTCTGTTTCGGTAAAACGCGGCCTGGAGGGAAAGATGCGTTACGGCCAAATGGAATACGACTTCGACGAAGGCGTGATGTACTTTCTGGCACCTGGACAGGTATTGCAACCGTCGCCCATAGCCAGCGGCACGGTACAACCTTCCGGATGGATATTGCTGATTCATCCGGACTTCCTCTGGGGATCTCACCTGTCGAAAAGTATAAAACAGTATGCGTACTTCGATTATGCCGTGAACGAAGCGCTGTTTCTGTCCGAAAAAGAAGAAACTATTATTAACGCCATCGTTCAAAATATCAGACACGAATATCAGGGCAACACCGATAAGTTTAGTCAGGGCATCATTCTTTCACATCTCGATTCTCTGCTCAACTACGCGGAACGCTTTTATCAGCGACAGTTCCTCACCCGAAAAATACCGAACCATAAGATTCTTGATCGGCTGGAGGAATTGCTATCAGACCATTTCAGCGGCGATCCAGTGGCCAGCAACGGATTACCTACTGTTCAGCACCTGTCCGACAGCCTGAACATCTCGCCGAGCTATCTGAGCAGTTTACTGAAGTCGCTCACGGGCCAGAATGCACAGCAACACATACACAACAAATTAATTGAGGCGGCTAAGGAGAAATTATCGACCACTGATTTGACCGTTAGCGAAATAGCCTATGACCTGGGCTTTGAGCATGCTCAGTCGTTCAGTAAACTCTTCAAGACGAAGACGAACACTTCACCCTTGGAATTCAGAAGGTCGTTTAGCTGATCAACAAGGTTCCGGCAGACACAGACTCTCCATGCCGAACGAGTTCGAGAATGCTGGCGGTGTTCCGCCTCAATTTAAGACAACGCGCGCAACACTCCGGTCCGATACAGCTCCAGCGCGCTCTTTAAAATCGTCTTGATCGTTTTTACGGGCAAATCCTTCTTTGGATTAACGCGCAGGATTTTCATCCTCGCACGGTTGCCCTGCTCCAGCCGGGGATGATCAAGGTGTTTGCCCTCGACCATGAGCACATACGGCTCGCCCGTGACCTTATCCGTCCATAGATAACAGAACGCCTTGCTCCTGTAACAGAAACAAGGCATTCCATACTTCGTGGTTTCGGTAATCTGAGCGTCCTGCGCAAGAATGATATCTCTTAACGCCAACAGGCAACTGCGGTTGGGCTCGGCCTGAGTCAGAAAATAACTATGAGGTTCGTTCATTCGCAATAACGTCCGGTCTATGCTATACGCCGGCTATACGCCGCTTGTATTCAGACAACGCATCGTCCAGACGCTGTCGCGAAGTAGTATCTCCGGGAGCATTATGCGAAGGGTGAATGTACAACTTCACGCCTCGATCGGCCAGGATCTCCGCCACGGTAGTAACGGTCATCCATACGCAGGTAATGAACGCCATCGTCGAGACGGGTCCGACCTTATCGACGTGATTCTTCAGCGGCACCGAAGCATCCCCCAGCGGCGCACAAGTGTCCACCACGTGGTCCGCCACCTGAAAGATCGTCTTTCCCGTTGAGTGACGCGTGGTCTTGCCTTCGGCTTCAGCGGCCGAACCATAGGCGATCACTTTCATTCCTTTCTTCTTTGCCTCGAGGGCCACGTCAATGTTCACGTTGTTAATACCTGAATGAGAAAACAGCCACATCGTATCACGCGAATCGAAAGTGTATCCCTTCATGATCTCGACGCCATAACCTTCGGCGCGTTCGAGAAAAAGAAACTGATGGACACCCATTTCACCGGTGATCCGCGTAAAAAAGGTGAGTGGCAATTCCACCATAGGATGAAAGCCCACAAACCCGCCGATGCGCGGATACATTTCTTCGATGGGAATAGTGGCGTGCCCGCAACCAAAGGTGTGAACCCACCTGCCGGCTTCGATGGTGTCCGCCATAATTGTGGCGGCAGTCTTGATACTTTCCGATTGAGTTTCTTCGATGCGGGTCATGACATCCCGCACATTATTGAGCCATTGTTTCGACAGCATACGACTTATGATTGGTTTTCTTTATTATTCTTTGGGTAAGTATTGCCATAATCGTGATCAATGCTGCAAACAGCGTGATCAGGTGTTGAATACCCAACGCCTCGGCGATCACGCCCATCAGGACATTGAGCAACATATTTCCAATCAGGGCAATCACGATCACAATACTGAACGCGGTGCCCGAAAGATCCGCATATCGCTCTCCTACAATACCGAGCATCACCGGAAAGCCAGCAGCGAGTCCAGCCCCTATAATGAACAGGCTGATGGCAGCCATTATAAATGAAGATGTAAACTGTAGTCCCGCGACTCCTGCAGCAAGCAGCACAAAAGAAATGGCAAGGATGCGCGCCGCCGGAAATTTTCTGAACACACCGCCCAGCAATACGCGCATCGCGGCCATCCCGATCACATACAGCGAAAGCACATACAAGGCATTTAACGGATTAAGTTTATTCTGCCGTATGAGGAATGTGGTCGTCCAGTTATTGACTATGGCCTCAAAACTACTCTGACAAAAGAGAAAGAATCCAACGAGGAGCAGGAGCGGTTGTGCCAGCAACTGCCTGATGCGCGCTGCCGGAATACCCCCTCCGAATTTGGCGGGCGGGAAATGTGCTATCATAAAAACGATCGTAACCGCCAGGGCGAAGTATCCAAACCCGGAAACGATCTTTTCGAAGGAAAAATTATGCAGCGCTGCAACAATGACCGGCATCCCCAGCGCGCCAACAGCATAGAAGACGCCAATGATACTGAGGTTCGCTCCCTTAGCGACCGAGATGTCGGCAACGGCTGCGTTACACGCCCCATTGATCACACCGCCACTGAGTCCGAATATAAGTATGCATCCCTTCAACATCAAGGGATCACCAGCGCTTGAAATTCCCAGAAATCCGGCCGCCATCAGAAGACCGGCCACCACCAGCTCAGCCTTATAGCCATATCTGTCTGCCACGGGTCCGAAGATGAGCGACCCTGCCAGTATGCCAAATGGCAGGATCGAAAACAACGTGCCTGCCTCGAGCTCGCTCATGTCGAACTTTTGCTGAAGAGATGGGGCGATGGATCCGAGTGTAATGAATGATGCACCAAAAAGCATCATACCCAGACACGCTGACAAAAAAACGAAGCGCGTGGGTTTCATGGCCGGACAGACTTGTTAATTCTTTGGAACGCAATCTGTGCAGCACCATAAATGGCAGCTTGTGTGCCCAGGGCTGATGCCTCAAAACTTACCTGGTGAATGCTAATGGGTTGCGCCCACTTCAAGGCTTCTTCATAGATTGACGGAATGAACCGGGTGGCTGGGCCGAATAGTCCTCCTCCAAATATGAGTTTCTCCGGATTGAACAGGCTTACGAAGTTTGCCGCCGCCATTCCCCACATGCATACGCATTCCGCAAAGACCTTTCGTGCCACTGGATCGCCCAGCGCGTGTGCTTCGAAAACATGATGGGCGACCAGGTGGTGATGCTGTCGAAGTACCCCTCCATATCCGGAGTCATCGTTCATTAATTCAGTGGCAAGGCGGGCGAGGCCTGCGCCAGATGCGTAATACTCAAAACAACCACAGAGCGCGTACTTCTCGTGAAAGGGCATCTTCAAGGCCATCCAACCCGCGGCGCCGCCAATATCCCCGGCACCGCGAAGGATATGTCCACCCGACAAGATACCGGCACCGATGCCTGTCCCTACGGCAAGGAACACAGCATCACTGCAGCCCTGGGCATTGCCTCTCCATTGCTCTCCAAACATACTACAGGCGCGGTCATTGTCAATCGCGACGGGCAGTCCGGGATACATCTTTTGAATCACCTGGTGTAATGGGAAATCTTCCCACCCTCCAATATTCGGAGCCCATACGGTCCCAGTACGATGTCTGTAAATTCCCGGTATCGATACCCCGATAGACTCAATTTGCTCTTCTGCACTATCCTGGCATCGCCTGATCTCATCAACAATCAACTCACCAACATCCTCTCCCTTTCTTTTATCAAGAGGTATTGCTGCACTTCCCACTATCCGTCCACGACTGGAGAAGACAGCCGAAGCCAATTTTGTTCCTCCCAGATCAAGTGCCAGAACTGACATTGTAAAGATTTGATTAACGTAGAAACCGCTGCATTGGAATGGAACCTGCGGCTATTGCAATGTAGAAAAAAATACGAAAGAGGGAGTGAATTGCTAACCCGCGCGGTTGATTGGGTGTCCTGCAACAATCAGCAACTCCTCGATCTTTACCATGAAGGGCCTTTCAGTCTCTGGCGTCCATTGTTCGGCTTCAAAGAATGTAAGTTCTTCGCAGTCCCCGAAGGTGCGCTTCCGGCCAGCCGAAATTAAAAGTCCCATTTGTTGAATAGCATTAGGTTTGTAGGCTACTTACGCATAGCTTATCCAGCCTCGTAGCATATCCGTTGTGTCGCCCTCTGCACGCTGAATTTTCAAACCAGAACCTTAATACTCATTCATATAGACACACAACTCTTATTACTATGCAACCAAAAACTTCAACATTTGATAACCAGGCAGGTCTCAAAATTTTTACGCGCGCCTGGTCACCCGTAGGAAATCCCCGGGGTGCAATCGTAATCGTCCACGGCCTGAATTCTCATAGCGGCTATTACCAATGGGTTGCAGACCAATTAACAGAGTTAAATTATGCCGTTTATGCGCTTGACCTGCAAGGCCGGGGGCAGTCGGAAGGAGAACGCTTCTATGTTGAAAGCATTTATGATTATGTAACCGATGTTGATCAATTGGTAGACATTGCCAAGTCGGAACATCAAGGTTTGCCCGTCTTTATGTTGGGCCATAGCGCCGGAGGAGTAATCGCTTGCCTATACGTCTTAGAGCATCAGGAAAAAATAAACGGGTTGATTTGTGAGAGTTTTGCCTATCAGATCCCTGCTCCTGATTTTGTACTGGCAGTACTGAAAGGCTTGAGTCATGTGGCTCCCCACCTGCATACCGTTAAACTCAAAAATGAAGATTTTACCCGCCACGCTGAAATGGTAGCATTCATGAATAATGATCCGCTGATTGCCCGCGAATCACAACCGACAAAAACCATGGAACAATTGGTGATTGCCGACGAGCGATTGAAAAAGGAATTTTCGCACATCACTTTACCGGTTTTGATATTGCATGGCACCCATGACAAGGCTACCAAATACAGCGGAAGTGAATTTTTCTATGCCCATGCAGGAGCTCCTGACAAGACACTTAAGTTGTATGAAGGACACTATCATGATTTGCTAAATGATGTGGACAAGGAAAAAGTTATGACTGATATTCAGCAGTGGTTAGTACAACATTCTTAACGTTCACGCCGGCTGCCAGAAGCACCGTTACCTGCGTACATAACCTTCGAACCAAAGTCTGCGAACATATACCGGTTACTTCACGATCTTCTCAGCAACTGCCCCACCACTTGACAGTGCAGCCTCAACCGTGCCCCCTGAAGGTCCCTCATAGAAAGCTTCGCCAGCAAAGTATATGGTGTCATCAACGGGCTGTGAAATAAATGACAGTGCACTTTTGGTTTCCAGGGTTGGAAAGGTGTATGCACCCAGCGAGAACGGATCGTTCACCCAATTAGCGATGTGCCAGTGGCGCAACTGTGATCTTATTTCTGCGGAAGAATTTCCAGAGATGTACGCCAGCGAACGGATCGCCTGGTCGAATAAGGCTGTGGTGTCATGACCAGCTGCAAGAGTTGAAGGTCCGCCAAGCCATCCTGTGATCTGGCACGTTGATTCAGGCAGCGGTGTCCACCACGTAGGAACTTCGGCATCGGAAAAGATGAATGAGGTATTTGACAATTGTCGGGCACCTGATTCCCAAAATCGTTCTTTGAACTCAAAGAGAAATTTAATGACACCGCCGAATCCAATGTCACTGAACGCATTTTGATGTCGCGGCATTGCCGGATGAAAAGAAATCCGGCCATGCTGAAGAACACCCAACGGAACGGTTATCAGCACCTTGTCACCCTGGATGCGTTTTGCAGGCGTCACGACCACTACCTCTCCCTTTTTCCATTCCACTGCTTCTACGGGAGCCGAGAGATGGATAACACCACCCGCCTTGTGGACTTCCTTCCCGAGATATTCGATGAGAACCTGATAACCACCCAGGATATGATGTTGATCCTCTTCATCCGTGTTCGCCCACTCTTCGCGCAGCGCCATCACACTGACTTTGCGTGTATCGGCGATATCAAATCCCTCCGCAAATCGTCTTACGCTTAGCCGTAAATCGGCGAACTCGGATGAGTTGAAATGAAGATGAAGAAAGTCATCGAGGGTGGTATCGATTGTCAACTGACTGAGTTCACGGTAGAATGATTTCCAATTGTCGTCCATCAGGTCCCCTTTATGCAATTCGCCCTTGATCAGGGTGTAGTGATTTCCTTCTCTCCGAACAGCCTTACCTTGGGCTTCGTTCAGCAACTTCATCGTCAGGGGTTGCTTGCCGTGAATGAACTCTGCACCCACCTCCACGGGGCGTGAAAAAGTATCGTGCACCGTATGAATGCGTCCGCCGATACGATTGCGTGCTTCTACGATGGTGACCTTGTATCCTGCGCCCAAAAGTTTCCTCGCAGCCGTAAGTCCGCAAATTCCCGCTCCGATTATGATGACATGCTCCATGAAAGAACAAGAACGAATTATTGTGCCAGACTGTCGGCCGCGCGTATTTTTTAAGCTTGATCAATGTAAGCGGTGTTCCCGGCTGCAGGATGTACAACCCGGTGACGGGTGAGCAGGTACTTACCCGGATATTAGGCGCGAGCCCGTGCTTGCCTTCATTACTGAGGCCTGAGAAATGCCCGGGTCGAACAGCAAAGCAGCGGGCACTCGCGCCGAATAACTTTTGATATCAAAATTTGAAATGGCTGCAAGCCATTGGCTATATGGTCAATATAGCACTATTTTCTAATTCGGAAAACAATAGGTGTTTAATCATCGGTCTCGCACACTTTGTTTTTGTGGGAAGACGCACCTTTAAGAATACCATCGACCGTGAATACCAAATGGCCTTCGGAAGGAAAGTCCGTGAAACCAGATTACAGCGGGAGTGGGCACAAAGCGATCTGGCGGCGGTCTCAAACGTAAGTGAAGGGCAGATTTCTGCTATTGAGAATGGCCTCGAGAGTCCGCGTTTGCATACTCTGAAGGCGCTTGCCTTGGCCATGGGCCTTCTGCCAGCCGATCTTCTTTCGTTTCCATTTGATCTGAAACCGAACTCAAACTTTGCTAAGTCGAATCGCCGGAACGTTGGCGCGACGGCTGCCGTGAGAGCACTTTATGACGACGGTTTTTTTAAGACACCGAGAAGCGTGCATGACGTGATCGTACAATGCAAGAAGAAATCGAACTTCGATATTAAGAGCGCGGAAACATCGGGTGTCCTTCTTCAAATGGTGAAATCGAAGTTGCTGAAGAAAGTTAAGGCGGGCGCAAAAAATCAATACCAGGCCCGATAGTGATCACTAACTTCGGCGATCGTCAGCCTTCAGTTTCGTCTGGCCCGAGCGTTAGCAGGTGGCGGTGACAAATGCTTTCCACGATTGCGATCATTTTACCAATACGGTCAATAAGCTCGGAAAGTTCCTTCACCGAGATGATGTAATCCTCCTTATATCGTGCGTCTATATATCCGCGTTTCAGCAAGTCAAACAAATGGTCGTCATGCTTACTGGCTTCTGTTTGAAAAAGCCGGTAGAGCGCTGACGAATAAGGTTTAGCCTTCTTCCTTAGTCTCCAAAGGTTGTGCAGCCTGGGTTTATGGCCTCCAAACACCAATAATACAGTGTAATATAGGCTCTCGGTAGCCTGATGAAGATTGAATACACCTACCTTCAGGCTACCCATTTCCAGCGAAATAGGCACGACCCCATAAAAATCCACTCCCCTTTTGAACCATATATCAAAATAGTCCTGGGCGCGCTGCCTCCTCTCGAAGGAGGTCAACTCCCTTGGCACTACGAATTTGGAAATGCCTGTGTCGTGGACAACAATTCCCACCTTGACAATTTCAGTAAAGAAGCATTGTCCCCAACGCAGACCTTCATTAACATAGTCAATTGAATAAATTTCTATGTTTACCGGAGGCCTATAACGATCCACCCGATCCATAATGGTACTTTCCTGCGCGTACGGTTCTTTCGGATCGCTCCTCGTTATGACCAGGAAATCGTAATCGCTCAAATATTCATTTGCTATGCCATCGCTGGTGTGATAACGGTCGTCTACAGATGACTCCTGCGCATAGCTGCCGAATAAAATGATAATTTCCGGTTCAACAACTTCACGAATTATATCAATGATCCTTTGAATCTCATGCCTCTCATTTTCAGGAAGGTGTTCAAGCGACGTCTTCATTGCCTGCAATTAAGGTCCTATTGATATCTAAGGTGGCGAAAAGTCGGAACACTTCTGTCGCCGTTAAATGCATAGCGAACCGTTCCTGTCGTCCGCGAATTCGTGGCGTTTCACCGTCGGCGTTTGTGTGCCTTGATAATGCTATCTACATCACGGGTCTCCCAGTATTGTTCAGCTATATCAAGAAACTGGATAAGGTCCCATATGCTGTCTACGACAAATTGCCTTTCCAATCTGTGGTTTACCCCTTCGCGGTGATTGATAAAATAATCAAAAGTCATATTACGAAGCATCCGGTTAAATTCCCGGGGCGGGTATCGCTGCAGAAACAGCGCCAGTCTATACTGAACTTCCGGATGTAACATCAATTTAGCGGTTGCCTTATGTCTGTTTTCTGTTGGTGATTTCATTTTAAATGGCGTCAATATTAAGATGTAACCATAGATTTCATTTTGGACTTGGGCGCTGTCTTTACTCTCAGGTTCAGTTCAATCTCCAAGTACGCGGTAACTTCACCCGAACTTGTCAACCTCGCCTCTGCTTAAGTACGGTGCGACTGCGTTCAATGTCTGCTTCCGGCATTCAGAACGTTGTCTTGCCGGTCCTTCCCGTCAATTCCAAGATTTATTGATTTGGAAATCGTAACATCAAGGAAATCGATGTCAACCTCAAGGTCCACCAAACTGTTCCGCTTCGAACGAGTCCAAATCATTCTGACATCAGGCCCAACATTCGATAAGCGGCCGGATTGCAAATAGCAACCACACTATCCGGTTATAGATGTTTCCTAATGTTCCGACTCGTTCCAGCGGCAGGTTTTGCTCTATAGGCAGCTTTTACTGAAGCTCCTATACAAAGTGTAATCCTTCACTCATAACTTCACAGCGATTTAAATAATTGTTAACTACACACAACGGCGTTTCAATTCAGCATTCAGAATTGAAGCAAATCATACCACGCAGGTCAAGGAGTCTGGGCTGACTCGCCTGACGCAGCGCGTTAACACGCAATGACTGCAACTATCAATTGGGCGATTTACCCGGACAGGCTACTCCAGGGTGCCTTCTCGCGGAAGGCGGCTTCTGCTTGGGCTCGTAATTTATTCCGATAGGACTCCGTACATTTCTCCAAACTGTCAAAATCACAGTGCTTCTGTGATGAGGTTGTCCGATTTCGCGTCAGATATCCTCCCTCCCCTTAAATCACTGGCCATTTGAGTATCAATCCACAACTCAGCTTCTGCCCTGCTTAAGAGTTGCTTGAATCGGGTGGGGCGTTCAATAATACGATATTCCAGGCTTCGGCTGTTGACCTCGCTAGTCAGCTTTTGGTACTGATCCCAATTGATTATTTTCGACAATAGCGCGCTTACCGAAATCGCCTGAACACTAATTCCGTATATCCCCTTCAGTCGAAGAATTTCAAAAGTACTTATTGTCGTTCGACGCTCTCCCAGTTCATTCCTTAACAGTCTGCGCGGAAGCAGCATGGTCGCAGCAAATGAGTCACAGATTTTCTCAACGGATGCATGATCGATGCCCGCAGGAATATTCATCAGCAGGTGCCCCAATTCGTGCAATGCCGTGAAACGTCTGCGCGTAACTTCTCTTACTTTGGAATTTAATACGATGATGGGTATCTGACCGTATTTTGCGCTAAGCCCCTGAAAGCTCTGATCCGCTAATATCTCCACCACGCGAATTCCCTTTGACTCTAACAGCGTCATAACATTCGCTATCGCGTTTTCATGGAGCTGCCACTTCCGGCGCAGTTCGAGTGCAGCATTTTCAGCATCTTCCCGCGATTTTACGACCAGATTTTCTATAGGATTCCGGAACTCTATGCGGTCGTGGGTAATTTTCTCGACGGCAAGCAACTTCACTAACTCAGTATAGGTCTCGCGCTTTACCTTTTCTTCCAGATCGTGATGTACGCCTTCTTTGTTTCGATAGCTTGCATGACTTAGAGCATCCGTAAGGGTAACATCAATTATTTCCAACCAACGTCTGAATTCTTCCCGTTCAGTCCTATTCTGAAAAAAGTAATCGACGTTGAGCTTCAGTGCCTCCGATATCCGAAACACCGCCCCCATACTCGGATTCACCTCGCCTTTTTCATACTTATAGATCGCCTGTCTTGTAAGACCCACCTCTTTGCCCAACTCCTCATGGGACTTACCAAGCCTTTTCCTGACACGCTCAAGATTGCGCGAAAATGCCAGTCTCGCGTCAATCATTTCGTTGAACCCGCCATCCTCGTCTTTCATGAAACCAAGATATAAGACAATTCAAAATTACCCAAATGTCTCATCCATTTTTTTTGTTAACTATCAATTGACATTTATGTAACCCTTGTATTGGATTTTTCGTTGAGAATTAACCTCTGTCTAACGGTCGCGGAATCTGTTGGAGGTAGCCAACCGTCACAGAGCAGTGGATGATTATCATCAAATGCTCAACTTTTTTTATATTAACGACAGAGGAGTTCTGGCAAGCCGTTACCCTAAATCCAAGTTGTCACAATCGTGTTATGATACCGGGTACAGACGATCGATCCTTCAACGAGTTGATGCGAACATGGCCTTCGAAAGCCATCCTTTATTTGTGTGACCACTACTACGAAGGCCTGGTTCAAATCGCAGAACGCCGAACGTATGATCGAAAGGCGTCGGAAAGCATCGTCCGTGAGGCGCTCATCGAACTTTGGGAGAAGTCGGGATCGATCAGCAGAAGCGAGGGCTTTCTGGCAATTCCCTACGTAGTAAACCTGGTGAAGAAAAAATCATTCGTCGTTTATCGTCATAACCTCACACAAGCGGATGATCGCTGGTCACTACTCGAGCGGTTGATGATCCCTGAGCCTTCCAGAGAATATGAGCTCATGCAGTCAGACAAGTACTCCACCTTGCAACTGATCGTGGCATCGATGCCGGTCAGGCAGAAACAATGTATAGAGATGCGATTCCTCAAAGAGATGAGCACAGAATCCATCGCCATACGGCTGAGCACAACTCAAAAGATCGTGGAAAAAAATATCTCACGAGGCCTCAGGCGACTGCTGACAGGCAGATCCGCTATGCGCTGACTCGATCGGGAAGTTTTGATCGTCGCTGAAAATAAATTCGCGCTTGAGGGTAGGGTATTACTTTATTTCAGGGAATTAATACTAAGGATATTCACAAACTGCACATGGAAATTGAAGTACTCATATATAAAGCGCTCACCGGCAAAGCCAGTCCCGCTGAAATGACCAGGCTGGCTCATTGGATTGCCAGTGATCCGCGCCACGCAGACGACTACAATGAAATGAAGCTATTCTATGAACCAAAGTCTGATCCCAGTGAGGCAATGGAATTTGACGAAGAACGTCAGGCCGCTCATAAGGATCGTCAAGCAGAACTCAGAAAGTATCTGCGAAGACGAAAAAGAAATGTACAGTACATAGCGCTCTGCGCTGGAATTGTAATGGCAACCGCTATCGTCTTCGTCAGTTCCGATGGCGAAACCGGCAGATGGAAAGTTCCTGTACATGACGTGTCTTCGACGTCCCTCAAACAGACACTTGCATTTAAGGAAACAACATTGGCGGATATCATCATCCATATTGAACGGGAATATGGACTTAACATTAACGCAAAGAACAGGGATTTGCTCTCCTGTCGATTCACGGGAACATTCTCGCGCGGATTGCCGGTCGAACAGGCGCTGCGCACCTTGGCGTTGTCGCATGCACTGTCTCTGAAAGTAATTAATGATCGCGGATTCGAACTTGACGGCAAAGGATGTGCACCAGTTGTCACAATGCTTCGACGTTCAAATGCACAGCATGCAGGGGCCGGAATCCATTAACCTAAACCTGCTATGAGGAAACAGACTTCTAAATAAGATCCGGCCCTGCATGTGTACTATGGATCTTTCTTCAGCCTGTTAACATTAACAACAAATTCCCGTCTGCCTGGTACACAGACCTCGCTACACGTCAAATATTCTATCCTGCCCTGGATGCTTGCAATGGGTTGGTGCAGCACAAACTTCTGTTGAAAGGATACTGTTCCAACATACCAGCCAATGTTCATTTCATAGATCTCGTCATAGAATTCTGTCTTCTCACCCCTTTCGATCAATTTCCCGATCGGCGCATAAGAATCACTGTCCTCGAAAAAAATCCGCGTTGGTTGCGGACCATCGGCTGGAAGGTCTTTCGTGTAGATGTGCCAGCCTGGTTCGAGGTTAGCCACTATAGTGAGAACAATTTCATTGTTTGATATCGGCTCTGCGTTAAAATTCCATGTCACCCATTGGTCCTGGGTATAGCCGGCATGTGATATGCAGCAGGAAGTAATCAGCAACATGGTCGGGATGTTTAACATAACTGTGTTAGGATCGCTTGGCTAAACTTAGAATGCAACAGGTAGCAGAACCCACTACCGTTTAATACTCTTTTCTATTGGAAATTCCCGCATGGTGTTAAGGCATGCTAGCCGTAACTGGATTGAGTGCTTGCTTGCATGGCTCATCGCCAACTGATTAGACTCATTGCTTTTGCCGAATTAGATATATCATTATATTTGCCTTCGCCCCTTCAAGCCCCAACTCCATTAACTGATGCCTGAGAAACACAAGAAAATGAGAGATGGGTATAAATCAGGATACTTACCATAGCGACGCCGACCTGGCAGCAGCGCTTAGCAACGGCGATAAGAAAGCATTCGAAGCCATTTACAGAAAATACGCCTCGGATCTCTTTCGCCATATTCAGCGCAACATTTCCCGTCGTGAGGATTGCGAGGAGATTCTCCAGGATGTGTTTGAGTGGTTGTGGAAGAACAGGTCATCGACAGTGTTTCACTCTCTTTGGGGATACCTGTTTACAGCCGTCAACAGTCGTATATTGATGTACTTCCGTAAGAGCAAAGCACGGCGGAACTATGAGAGGCACTACCTGTTATTTGAAGGAGTATTCGAATACTTTCAGGAAGAAGATGCCAGGGGTACTATTGATCCCGAAGCGCTTCAATCGCTTCTGCAAAACAGCCTTCCGGAATTGCCGGCGCGGTACCAGGAAGCCTTCAGATTGCGCCTGACTGAGAACCTGTCAAATGCCGAGATCGCTGAAAGAATGAATATCAAAAAGGACACCGTGGAAAACTACTTTGTTCGTGTATTGCGCCACCTCCACGACTCATACCGACGGCTCTACAACACCGGTTAGTACGCTTTGACAGAACATTCAAACCCTCCCGGCCACGTTGGCCATTTCATATGTCTGACCATTCATTCCTGAATTTCAGAAAATGATGGTGGGTTTTTTTACCTGTTGCATTCTCTACTAGATAGGCCGCAAGTTTTTCCTTCGTTAAATTAGTGTCTGCAAGTGTTATTTGTGATGGTTCATCCCTGGTCAGCTTGCAAGCACGATTGAAATATTTCAGGAGACTATTTCACGAATTTGCCCATCGACAAAGCTAGTCTGTTTAATGGATCATATAGATCGTTGACTTCACAGCATAGTGTCCTGTCTGGTGGATTCTGGAATTCAGGTGGATTCTAATAAGACCAACAATGAAACGATCAGATTTCGACCGGCTGATAGACCGATACCTGACCGGAAAAGTGACGGAGCTCGAAAGGCAGAAGATAGAAGCCTGGCTTCACGTGAACAAGACCGAACGAAACGGAGAGCTCGAACTTAGCGAAGAAGTCGAGCAAAGGCTGTTCCGCAGCATTACGGATCCGGAAGAAACGATCGACGATGTCGTAGCTCTTTATCCGGGCCAGCCACGCCTGACGAAATTCGTGGCCGGTCATTGGGGACAGATAGCGGCATCCGTCATCGTGGTGATGTCATTGTCATTTGTCATCTGGTTGCAGTGGAAGAAGACAGAGCCCGACCGATTCGCGGCCATTGAAAATCCGGAAAAATTGCTTCTTAACGATGGCACTATTGTATGGCTTCAACCCGGCGGTCAGTTCTCCTATTTTCAAAATGAAGATGGCACCCGGCATGCCGAACTGAACGGTGAAGCCTTGTTTGAAGTTGCCAAGATTCCCAACAGCATCTTCACCATAGCTCACGGCGCGATTGAAGTCAAAGTAGTAGGAACAAGTTTTAACCTCAAAGCTGGTTCAGAGCAAATCGATCTGACCGTACTAACGGGGAAGGTCCAATTGTCTTCGGCACGGAGTGGGGCTTCGATCAGTGTATTACCGCATGAGCGCGTGGTGTACGATTCTGACGGACGCGCTCAGCGTTTCAGCATCAGTACAATCGAGGTAGCGGCCATAACGGCAAATTCAGAATACAACATGGTATTTGACAATGCTGCAATGAATGAAGTAATAGACAAAATCGGCCGGAAGTTCGGTGTTGCTATCCATGTAGCGGATAAACACATACTTCAATGCCACGTCACGGTTGACCTAACAGACAATTCCCTGGATAACACTTTTACTATGCTTACTGATCTGCTGGACTTCTCTTTTCAGATAGACGACAAGACGGTCGCTTTGTCGGGAAGAGGATGTGACTGACCAGGCGCAACTCAAACCCACAACCTAAACCATGAGCATCACTACAATCACCCAACCACCATACGACGCCAGATAAAATAAGACAGGAGTGTCGTGACCACTCCTGCCGTGTTTTCCTCTTTGCACCGACTCCGTTTGGAGGCGGCAGAGGATGCTTTGCCTTTCAGTATTCGACTACCTAAAACAAAACACCTAAATCTATGAAAAAATGGTCTACAGCAAAACTCTGTAAAGTCATGAAAATATGTGCGGCCCAGATGATGATTGTAGTGATCGTGTGCGGAGTGTCGGCGGCGCACGATAACTACGCGCAGATACTTGAGCGGAAGGTCACGCTGGAGATAAACAACGTTGCGCTCGAAACGGCATTGAAGGAACTGGAGGCAGCCGCCAGCATAAAGATATTCTACAGCAGCGATCAGCTGGGGTTTCGTGATTCTGTTTCGATTCATGCCAAAGATCAGGAATTGAAAGAAGTGCTGGACGGCTTCCTTAGTGCGTACGATGTGATGTATAAGGTTGATGAGCGAAAGCAAGCCATCTTTCTGAAGAGGGGACGTTCAGACGAAGAAAAAGATTTGAGCGTGGCACGTCCGCATCAACAGGGCAATTTGCTTCGCATCTCGATAATGAACATAGGTGGTACCGTTACCGATGCCACTACGCAGCAAGTCCTGGCGGGGGTAAATGTAGTGGTGAAGGGAACTACAACGGGAACAACCACGGACGCAGAAGGCAAGTATAGCATCCAGGTGGAGGAGAATAGCATGCTGGTCTTTTCATTCATTGGATACGCAACGACTGAACTATCCGTGGGCAATCGAACGGTCATTGACGTTTCCATGAAGGAAGACGTGACAAGCCTGGGTGAAGTGGTTGTCAATGCGGGTTACTGGAATGTCAAGGAAAAGGAACAAACTGGGAACATCTCGAGAATTACGGCCGAAGAAATACAGCAGCAACCCGTTGGAAATCCGCTCTCGGCAATGCAAGGGAGAATGGCGGGTGTATATATACAACAAAGCTCGGGTATTCCCGGGGGAAGTTTCACGATCGAAATTCGGGGAAGGAATAGTCTGCGATCAAACGGAAATGACCCTCTGTATGTTATCGATGGCGTACCCTTCACTTCGACGCCACTCGGTTCCATATCTTCGAATCTTGCAACTACCGGAGGGAGTCCGCTCAACAACCTAAATCCATCGGACATTGAGAGCATAGAGATATTGAAGGATGCTGACGCAACATCCATCTATGGTTCAAGGGGCTCTAATGGAGTCATCCTTATAACAACGAAGAAAGGGAAGGCGGGAAAGACGAGGTTTAATGCTAACGTCTACTCAGGAATTGGGAAGGCATCCAACTCATTGCAACTGATGGACACCGAGAAATATCTGTCCATGCGCCACGAGGCATTCCGGAATGACAACATGCCCATGACAGTCACCGATGCCCCGGACCTTTTGGTATGGGATACGACCAGATACACAGACTGGCAGGAGGATTTAATCGGAGGAACCGCCAACATTGTGAATGCGCAGGCCTCTATCTCCGGAGGAAGCCAGGATACACAGTTTCTTTTTGCTACAGGATTCTATAAAGAATCAACGGTATTTCCGGGAAGCTTCCATGATCAGAAGTTCTCATCAAACCTCAACGTTACCCACACCGCTCCATCGCGAAAATTTCACTTCACGGTTTCTTCCAGCATCGTGCTGGACAACAACCAACTTCCTTACCAGGATCCCACGGCCAGTGCAATGATTTTACCTCCCAATGCGCCACAGGCATATGACACGGCAGGCAATCTTAACTGGGAAACCGGGTACGAAAATCCCTATGCTTCCCTGATGCGAAAATTGCAAACTAATACAACTAATGTAATAGGTAACAGTACGCTGAATTACGAAATCATCAACGGGTTAACTGCAAAGGTAAATCTGGGCTACAATCTCATAAACATGAAAGAGACTGCCACGATGCCGATTGCCGCAAACGATCCTGCGAATGGGCTACAAACCGGAATCTCCACTTTCTCAAGCCGACGAATCAGCACCTGGATTGCTGAACCCCAACTTGAATATAAAATAAAACTTGGTCCAGGACAGCTCACGTCTTTGGTGGGAAGCACTTTTCAATCGACGACCAGGCAAGGTGAGACCCTGTTTGGCTTTGGCTTCAGCAGCGACGCATTGTTGGAAAATATGAGCGCCGCCACAACGCTGTTGGCCCTGTCGGCTGATAATAGCGAGTACAAGTACGTAGGCCTCTTCGGTAGAATCTACTACAACCTACTTGAACGCTACCTGATCAACGTCACGGCAAGGCGCGACGGGTCGAGCAGATTTGGGCCGGGAAATCGATTCGGCAACTTTGGTGCTGTCGGACTGGCATGGATATTCTCGAAGGAAGCGCTTTTCTCCCGCGGCAAGAACTGGCTTAGTTTCGGAAAACTCCGGGCAAGCTACGGGAGCACCGGCAGCGATCAAATTGGCGACTACGAGTATCTTGATACCTACTCCTCATCAGCCTACCCATATCTGGGGGTTAGCGGTCTCATTCCAACACGCCTTGCCAACGCCGATTATGGCTGGGAAGTGAATCGAAAATTCGAGGTTGGCGCAGAATTCGGATTCTTCAAAGACAAAATACAATTCACTGTAAGTCGCTATTTGAATAGATCCTCCAACCAATTGGTTGGCTATTCATTGCCCATTACCACCGGATTTACAACAATGCAATACAACCTTCCGGCTACGGTACAAAATGACGGTTGGGAGTTAGTTCTCGGAACAACTGTTGGTCAACCAGAGAAGTTTTCGTGGTCAGCATCTGTCAACGCCACTTTTCCATCCAACACCCTTTTGAGCTATCCGAACATAGAAGGTTCACCTTATGCCAATACTTACGAGGTTGGCAAATCGCTTTACATTACCAGGGCCTTCCGGGCCGCAGGGGTTAGCTCAGAAGAGGGTTACTACACCTATGCAGACAATGATGACAATGGCAGCGGTGTGGATTATCCCGCAGATGTTCAGACGCTGGGCGAAAAGTCGCAAAAGATGTTTGGCGGCCTGAACAATACTTTTCGACTCGGAAATTTCAGTATTGACCTGTTTGTGCAGTTTGTAAAACAAAACGGCGAGAGCTACTACGGCTATCTTCCGGCGCCCGGCATGCAGGGCAACCAGTTGCAGCATGTATTGAACAGATGGCGTGCTCCGGGCGATGCTACATCGGTGCAAAAGTTTACGAGTTCGTATTCAACGCCGGCAGGCGAGGCGTACAGCTATGCATCCTTCTCTGATTATAATCTGGTGGATGCTTCATTTGTGCGGCTCAAGAATGTCTCGATATCGTGGCAGGTGCCAGGTCAATGGCGTAGCAAAATCGGACTGCAGGAGTGTAGAATATATCTGCTTGGACAAAACCTCCTGACCTTTACGGACTACGACGGATTAGACCCCGAAAATCAGTCGATTACTAGACTCCCACCCCTGAGAACGGTTGTTGCTGGCATACAGTTCACCTTATAAATTCTACCAAAAGAAAAACCATGAAAATACTATCCACTATATCCACCTGCGTTTTACTTCTGGTTATCGTGTCGTGCGAAGAATTTGTGACCATTGATCCACCCGTCACGCAAATTACAAGGAGCGCAGTTTTCTCCAGCGATGCGAATGCTTTGTCTGCTGTGGCCGGACTGTACAGTCAAATGATGGACAACGGCACACGATTTACAAGCGGAGAAAGTAGCATAACGGTCCTGACGGGACTTTCGGCCGACGAACTGGACGACCAGACCGGAGGATCCGAATACTCGCAATTTCATCTCAACCAACTAACTCCGGTCAATTCGCGCGTGTACTCACTGTGGTCCGACCTCTATACAACAATCTATGCGGCCAATTCAATTATTGAAGGGCTCCAATCGTCAACCGGCGTTAGTGTTTCGATGAACAGGCAATTGATGGGTGAAGCAAAATTCATCCGCGCATTCTGTCACTTCTATCTCGCGAATACTTTTGGGAATATTCCGCTCGTAACCACGACTGTCTACGATGTAAACTCCAGGGTGTCGAGATCTTCAACGGATGAAGTATACGCATCAGTAGTTGCAGACCTAAAAGACTCGCAACAACTACTCGCTGATGTTGCTATTCAAAGTAAGTCACGTGTATCAAAATGGGCATCCACGGCTCTGCTGGCCAGGGTATACCTATACGCGCAAGACTGGGCGAATGCAGAGGTTGAATCCGCCAGGATACTCGACGCCGGCACATTTTTGCTCGAGCCGGAACTGGTCGGGACCTTTTCTGTAGACAGCCGCGAAGCCATCTGGCAACTACAGCCAGTGGTGCCTGGATACAATACTTTTGATGGCAACGTGTTCATATTAACAGAGGTGCCGACGCTGGTGAGCCTGCGCGATGGCCTGCTGAATTACTTTGAAGATGCGGACAAGCGTCGCGCCGTGTGGATTAACTCATTCAGTTCGAACGATATCACGTACTACTTCCCTTACAAGTACCAGGTTAAGATCGGAGACGAAATTACGGAGAATCTGATGGTCCTGAGACTGTCGGAGCAGTACTTAATAAGGGCAGAGGCACGAGCCATGCAAGGCAATACTGCCAGCGCAGTCGCTGATTTGAACATAATACGCCAACGCGCCGGGCTCGATGATGTCCCGGAAACTATCGGCGAGACGGCATGTCTGGATGCCATAGTCCATGAGAGATTATGCGAGTTGTTTTGTGAATGGGGACACCGATGGTATGATCTGAAAAGAACGCAACGTGCAGACGCCGTGCTGTCATACAAGCCCTCATGGAGCGGTTCGGCTGTGCTCTATCCCATTCCGCAGATTGAAATTCAAAACAACACAAACCTCTTACCTCAAAACGCCGGGTACTAGGCTACCGCATTCGATTCATAAGACTAAATATTTGTAAACCACGTTCAGGTTTAAGGAAAATTCTATGGCGCACCGACAGATTGCAATCAGTTATATACTCGCGACAATTGTCTTCGTGTTCTTAGCACGAAGCTTTTCCGTCGCACAAACGGACAGACCAACGACTCTCATGGTCGGGCAGGAATGCCCCGACATTTTCCTTCATAACCTCACCACCTTCGATGACGACAGCGTTTCAATCCGGCGCTTCCGCGGAAAATGGCTCCTTCTGGAATTTTGGGATCCCAGCTGTCTCCCTTGTATAAGAAGTTTCCCGAAACTGGATTCACTCCAACGTGAATTTTCCGACAGCCTGACCATTGTGTTAGTCGGACACAATGAACAGGCATCCAGGAACCTCATCAGCAAGTTCAAAGCAAGATATAATCTAACCCTTGCAGCGGCGTTCGACAATAAATTGTTCCGGATGTTTGGGATATCGAGTGTCCCTCTGGTGGCTATAATTGATGACAGGGGCGTTGTAAGGTCTCTGAAGTTTCCGGAAGAGTTGAATTCGAATACGTTGTCCGCCATGATTAAAGGAGATGCTACTCTATTATCTACACCCGAGTTTGACCCCATTGCCGCCAGCTTCGATATCATGAAACCGCTCCTCATCGCCGGTAACGGAGGGCCGGACACGGCTTTTTTGCAGCGCTCAGTGCTTATGAAATGGAATCCTTCCATACCGGCCCGGGCTTTCTCGCACGTAAGCGCAAGCATGTACGGGAACCACGTTCAACAATGCGGTCGCGCAATTGAATGGTTATATTATTTTGCCTATAAGGATACCATTTATTCCTATCCATCTACCGAGCACGATGGCATTCTTGACAACTATGGCGAATACTGGATGCAGCCGATCATCAAGGTTGCGGATCCGGACAAATTTAAATTGACACCCGGCACTGCAGAAGGGTTCTATTGCTACTCGCTCGTTGTTCCCAAAGAAAAAGCCACGACCCGGTACATTCAAAGGGCCGTGCAAACAGATTTGTTCAATTACTTTGGATATGTGGGCGAGGTAGCTACCAGGAAAATGCCATGCTGGTATCTTAAGGTATCAAGCGACGCGCGTAAAACCCTGACCACAAAAGGAGGCGAGCAGGTATACGAAGACAATGGATATGCGGGTTTCACATTTGTAAACGTTCCTGTCAAAGAAATCATTGTCCGACTCTGGGGTGTCGAACAACTTGGCCCGCCTTTCATCGACGCCACGGGAATCACGGGGAACATCGACATTTCAATCGACACCGACCTGAGTAACTTCGATGGCTTCAGGAAAGCGCTTAAAGAAAAAGGAATTGAGCTGGTGCCTGGCAAAAAGAAGATGAAAGTGATTACGATCAGGGATCCCTAGACGTCAATCGTTAGACGTAGGGGTGGATACCCGCAGATTGAAATTCACACACAACATCAATCTCTTATCCCGGAACGTAGGTACCAGGGTCCGCAAATTATGGTAAGATTCTATGGCCAGCTGAGCTATCACTTTGAAAACATTCTATGGCACACCCACAAATTATTCTGAAGTATATAATCATGACAATCGGCTTCATGCTTGCCCGAGGCATCGCTTTCGGACAAACCGGTGCTCAGCCGACCCTCACTGTCGGACAAGTATGCCCTGACATTTATCTTCACAACCTCACAAACTTCGGGGAGGACAGCGTTTCAATCCGGCACTTTCGCGGAAAATGGCTGATTCTTGAATTTTGGGATCCCAGCTGTCTCCCTTGCATAAGAAGCTTCCCCAGGCTGGATTCGCTTGAGCGCGAGTTTTCCAACCACCTATCTATTGTGTTAGTCGGCCACGATGAACAGGCATCCAGGAACCTCATCAGCAGGTTCAAGGCAAGGTATAATCTGACCCTTACTGCAGCTTTCGATAACAAGCCCTTCGAAATGTTTGGTGTATCGAGCGTCCCCCAGGTGGCTATCATCGATGATAGAGGAAGGGTCAGGTCTCTGAAATTTCGTGAAGAATTGAATTCAAATACTCTGTCTGAAATTATTAAAGGAGACACTACGCTTCTATCGACACCCGAGTTTGACCCGGTAGCCGCCAGCTTCGATATCATGAAGCCGCTCCTCATCGGAGGCAACGGTGGGCCGGACACTGCCTTTTTACAACGTTCAATCCTGATGAAATGGAATCCTTCCATACCGGGTCTAAGTTTTGCATATATAGACGCAAAAAGGTATGGGAATATCCTCCAACTGTGCGGTCGTCCTATTGAGTGGCTGTATTACTTTGCCTACATGGATACTTTTTATCCCTTTCCGACGCCACAACATGAACAACTTCCTGACAATTATGGTGAATACTGGATGCAGCCAATACTTAATGTCTTGGATCCCGGGAAGTTGAAATGGACATCCGCTGACGATAACGGGTATGGCTACTCACTCGTTGTTCCTAAAGAAAAGGCCACGACCAGGTACATTCAGAAAACAATGCAAGCTGACTTATTCAACTACTTTGGGTATGTAGTCGACGTGACTACCAGAAAAATGCCATGCTGGTATCTGAAAGCACGCAATGAAGGACGCAAATCTTTGATCACCAAAGGAGGCGAACGTGTCTACGAAGACAATGGATTTGCAGGCTTCACATTTGTAAACGTTCCTGTCAAAGAAATCATTGTCAGGCTGTGGGGCGCGGATCCATTCAGTCCACCGTTCATAGATGCTACCGGAATCACGAAGAACATTGATATCTCAATCGACGCAGACCTAAGTGACTTCGAGGCTTTCAGAAAAGCACTTAAAGAAAAAGGAATTGAGCTGGTCCCTGGCAAAAAGAAGATGAAAGTGATCACGATCAAGGATCCTTAGACAACCATTGTCGGATCTAAGGGAGTGAAAGGGTGTATACGTCCAGCATATTACCGTGGAAAGTGACCAACCTGTTTTCGGAAACAAGAAACTCTCCAAGCCTTTCTCCATTGCTATTGGGAATGTAAAAGCTGAATTTATACGTACCGTCCCTCAGCGCGTAAACATCGATCACGGCGTTGGCATTAAACGTGGCTTTATCCTCGTTATCGGCGGCAAGCGCCGAGTTAATGAAAATATACTCATTGTTGATTGCCATTCTCCTGTTTACGATCGAAGGCGGAGAAGACAATGTAACCTTGTTTGCGGAAGGTATACTGTCAACCGTAAGTTTCGCTCGTGTGGTAGTATCAATGGTATGGACTGTGTAGATTTTGTTAAGGCTTGTATCGGCTCTGAAAAACTCATTTCTGTAGGCATACACATAAATCAAGGCGTTGGCCGCGCGAGAGTAGACAAGGGACCCATCGGTACAAAAGAACCCGTCGATCTGTTTCACCAGAAGGGTTGAATCCACGATGATATCGCCTTCTCCCGCATCCCTTGAAATATATTCCTTGAGCAGCACATTCCTGCCAACCCTACTATCCAGCTTTCTTACGACCTGTGAAGAGCTGGAAAGCGGCACCCCAACTGTGAAGGAGCCCGATCGCAAATAATTCATCGTCGTATCCTGGCCGTTCAAGTGCCAGTGCATACTCACGCCACTGATCCCGTCCATTAGATATACATCCGGAGAATCAATAGTAAGTTTCAGCGCCGTCGTGAGCGGGGTTAGGTCAAGAAATTTGAAGTTGATACTCTCCGGTTTAGATAACCCGTAGTCGATCATGGTGATCGATCTCGGATTGTCGTAGTCGGCAGCAAATATCTGACCTGGAGATAACCCTGCTATGTAGTGGTTGCCTCCTTCTCTTTCTATCGAACGCACGCGCTCAATTAAATGTGACGGAAAAATTCGGACAAAGTTGTTCTTGTTGTGGTTGAGAGAAATGACAAACAGTAGGTACATTCCCAGGGCACCTAAAAGAATACACAAAATGATCGCCACAGCGTGATTCATCTTAAAAGAAATATATGAGGGATATACTCTATCCCTCACATTTGACCCGACTACTTGAGGAACGAAGGCACAATAATTGTGCAACCTGTATTGGAGTAGGTAGTGACCTGGCAAACCGTTGGCTTGGGCGTTGTACTACAATTACTTCTGTCTTCACACATTCCGCCATTTTTCCATTTTACTGCACTTTGCAGGGTGACGCTACTTTCCTGAGACGCATAGGCGCCGACAATAGCAAAGGCAAAAGCCGCTACCGTCACGATACTTTTAATCTTGTTCATAGTAATTTACATTTAGGATCATAAATTGGCCTTCTTTCTAACAGGCATCAGCCTTAGTCCTGTCTCTCTGTGCACGAAGAAGTATCCTATAGGCCCCGCTTCCCTTCCACAACTTTGTATTGAAGCAGAATGCCAAATATTCCAAAAGCGACAAAAACCAAATTGAAGAAGAGATGTTCCGTCCATCCCAGGTTCTCCAACACACCGCCGCACGAGCACGGCACAAACGGACTAAAATTCATGATGATGAAAATATACGTGGTGAACGTTACCATTAAGAACAACGCTGCATATAATCCTATCCGCCGAAGTGCCCCTATCATTAACAAGATTGAGATGCCAATCTCTGCCGCCGGAACAAACCACGATACCCATTTGGCGTAAGCCGTCAGCATAGGCGACTGACCCAATTGCACCCTGAACTGCTGAATATCCGAAAGCTTCGAAAGTGCTGCGTAGATAAACAACATTATAAACAACCCGCAGATCAGCTCCAGGGAAAATTCAATTGTGCGCATCCCTACCCTTATACGCATTTGTCTGATAAGGCTTCCCATCAACGGCGTCCGGTTTTAAGGGCGTCCGGTTTTCCTGAGGCAAGGTAAGCCGCCTTTATAATCTATTGATTATCATTTGTTCATAGTTGACTTATCAAAGGTTCATACCTTGCGTTACCAAATGGTAAAATGGCCAGTGTTCAGGGACCACTTTATCATTGGCAACAAATGATTATTCCAGTTCTCGCTTCATTCTTGCCATCGATTGTGCCGTTATGCCGAGGTAAGTCGAAATCGCGTCCTGGGAAGCAATTAATTCGATACCTGGGTACTCTTTAATAAGCCTGCGAAATCTTTGACTTGCACTCAGATGTTGTAAGTCACGAATTCTCACACGGCTTTCCTCATGGTGCACGATCGTAACGGAGAGCGCTATTCGACGGGCTTCGGGATAAGTCTCCATTAGTGCCATCACGCTGTCAAAGCTGATACACAATAATGTGCTCGTCCGCAACAATTGAATGGTTTCCAATGAAGGCTTCTGTAGAAAAAAGCTGGCAAGTGACACGATAATTTGTCCTGGCCTCCAAAAGTTTTCGGTGACCTTTCTACCTTCGTAATAGGAATACGATATGGCGAACCCGTCCTCCAGGAAATAGGCATGCGAAGAAATCTTGGGAACTTTCAGCAGCGACTCGTCCTTTGGAAGTGTCACGACGACAACCTCCTTCTCAAGTGCCTTTTTGAAATCATCTGACAATGCATGGAAGCCTGACAACACATTGAACAACCCTTGCATACTCATGGCTCATATGGGGAGGGTTTAAGTTTATGGTTCCTCGAATGACAGTTAGTTTGTGCTGTGGCCATTAATCGGTCCCCGGCATGAATCGAGAAAGGCGTTTGAACGCAAGTCAGCCCCCTGTCCTACTATTCTATGGCGACTATGCTTCTCCCTACCTCAGGCGATAAAAAATTGCAAGAAGACGTCCGCAACTTTACCTATATTCATACAAGGTACTCTGGCTATCAGTTGTCCAAATTCAGAGTTGTCACAATCAAGTTATGATACCCGGTGCAAATGATCGGTCCCTCAACCAATTGCTTCAAGCATGGCCTTCAAAGGCCATCGCCTACTTGTATAACCAGTACTATGAAATTCTCGTCCACATAGCGGAGCGCAGAACGCAAGATCGCAAGGCCTCGGAAGACATCGTTCAGGAAGTGTTCATCGAACTGTGGAAAAAATCGGATGCGATTTCCAGGCGCGAGGGTTTCCTGGTAATACCTTATCTCGTAAGCATGGTGAAGAAGAAATCGTTCACGGTCTATCGGAATGGCCTGAAACACGCGGACAACGCGATGCCTCTTCTTGAACAGATGCCGAGCCCCGTTCCGTCAACCGAATATGAACTCATGAAGACAGACAGGCACTGGACGCTGCAATTAATCGTTGCAGCATTACCCGCGAGGCAAAAGCAATGCATAGAAATGCGATTCCTGGGAGAAATGAGCATCGAATCCATTGCTATTCGTCTAAGCATTACGCAAAAGGCTGTTGAAAAGAACATCACGCAGGGCCTTAAGCGACTGAGAATGTACAGGTCGTCGGTTCGCTGATCGAATACGATTTGAATTCCTCAGCGCGAATGCAATCCCAATTTGTTTCCCTCGGTGTCTGTAAACATGGCAAAGAAACCCATCTCAGGCGCAATCTCCGTTTTCGGGACAAGAACTCTGCCTCCGTTGGGTTCAACTCTATCTAGCACAATTTGCAAATCGTCCCCAGCGTTCAGGTACACGATTGTGCCATCGACCGTGGGCTTATATGCCTCTCCCTTAATTAAGGCAACAGATACAACTTCTTCATCACCCGGGAATAAGCCCATTTGCGTGCCTTGCATATCAATTTCTTCGATTGTAATGGTTAAGAGTGCCTGGTAAAACGCGACCGCCCTTGAGAAGTCAATCGTCGGAATTTCCACAATTGAAATAGTGCTTTTCATATGTCTCAGTAATTTTGATTTACAGGGCAAGCTTACTGAGCCGCCGCAGGTAGAAATTGTAAAAATGCGACACGCTTACTCCCTTCTATAGAAAAGAGCAGAAAGTGCCAGGTGATCATTTCCTGAAAATGCTTTCGGGTTCGTTCCGGTGAATTCCTTAAAATCTTTGATGAAATGTGCCTGGTCATAATACTCACTTTCGTAGGCAATTTTGGTTAAGCTATCGGAGGGTTGATTAAGCAGCATTTTTAACGCAGTTTGTAACCTGATGACTTTGCCCAATTGCTTCGGACTCAATCCTACCTGCTTAATGAATTTTCTCTCGAGTTGCCGCCTGGACAGGTCATCCCTAAGAAGGGAATTGACGGACATGGTTCCCTTTGATGAACAAAGGAGATCGACGGTCGATTTTACGATATGGTCAATGGTTGCTTCGTTCTTCAGTCTATCCAATAGAAATTTTTCGACAATATAAATTCTTTCATTGGTCTCTGTTGCCTGAACAATTTTGTGCGCCAGGCCGGCGGCTTGCTTTTCTCCAAATAGTATTTCTATCGGTGTTTCCTTGTTCGCCAAGTCCTTAAGGGATGTCGTCACGAAACTTGTGAAACCGTAGGGATAAAAGCGGACAGCAAACGTATTTACATATCCCATTGGCTCAATAAAGAAAGGTTCAATGGTGTGCCCGAGCACCATGGCACGAGGTTGGATAATAAACTCATCGCCTGCTTTATATCGTTTTATGTCCTCTCCCAGGGTAAATATCATTTCAATGCAGCCGTCGGGAATAATTCTTTGTCTTCCTGCACCTGCATCAGTGGGAACTTCTAATGTCCAATAGCATTTCACAAGTGATCCAAAGTCTGAATGCGGTGAGAATGTCTGGTAGTCCATGGTTTGATAGATGCGTTACGGGCTTGGGGGCGCTTGTTTAAGCGTCATCGACCATGACAGGCGCCAATGGCAACAAATTTAGAACATCTGGTCGATCCGGGAGCACCGGCCAAGGTTGCGTTCTTTTCTTCAACTTCCCGAGCATTTCATCTCGGGTCGCTTAAGGATCGATGTCCGGTTTTTGCACCTGGCTTCCTTATTATAAGTACTCCTCATCTAACGGTGATTCGCGCCGGGAACCACCTTGACTACAAAGGATAACGTCGACGTTGCGATTTCATCATCCAGTTTGAGGTCCGAACTTTCTCCGTTAACTCTAACCTGGCCGTCACCGGCTTCCAGAACTTGCGCATAACGCACACCCAAAATGATCCTAGCTCTCGAAGCTGTATAAATTTTATAGTCAAACTCGCCGCCATAAGTAAAAATAAAAGATCGTTTCTTCATAGACGTGTTGACCATCTCATCCAGCAGGTCTGGAATTGTATTAACATCGAAGGTCTTTTGACGGACGTCCACTAAAAAGTCCTGAAATCCAATTGTCACCTGGGGAAACAGGTCAATGTGTCGGTTCTTCACAAGGTCGTAGCCAAGTCCCATTTCAATGGTTCTTCTCTTTATGCGAAGTTCCATGTCTTCGCTCGTTGTTAGATTTCTGAACCCGGGCGTGGCGATAAAGGACGTCATGAAACGGTTCTTATAAAGATCAAGCGACAAGATGACGTTGCTCACGTTTTCATTGATATTGGTAAATCCGAGCGGCCCAAGCTCGCGTTGCAGATTGGTAAGCGAAGCAAAGGCAAGCTGGTATCCGACAGCAAGGGTAGCGAACTGGTTTTCATCTGTGCTATGGACATACTGCGTGAGCGCCTGAAGTGAATCGTATCCCGAAGCGACTTTAGCCGCTTCCAGTTGCTTGCGAAGTTCTTCCTTGTCGATCGTAGAAGGATCAACCTGACGAAAATCATATTTCCGGGAATGGTTAACATGATGTTGTGCAAGGCAGCTTAGCGACAGTGCACAGGCAAAAAGTGTAAAGACAAATTTCATATCATTTGGATTTTGCATCTGTATCCGAAAATGCACCATCAAATCCCGCACCAAAACGGTCAACGGCAATACCGATATCATCTGCTACGTTCTATCGTCAGCGACATGGCCAGGCTGCGGGTCTTCTGATTACCCTGAGGCGCGAAGTCTACAATCGGGATTGATAACGGGCACTCGCTAGATCACATTCCCCCTCATTAAAGGTCGTGCGGCTAATAGCGCAGCTATGCTGATGGCCGCTCCAAACGACAAATAATAACCCACATAAGGAAGGCCATAGTTCGTGGCCAGCGTGGTCGCCAAATACGGTGTGAGCGATGCGCCCAAGATACCGGCCATAGTGAAGCACATGGATGCTCCCGTGTAACGAACTTCTGTCGGAAAAATCTCCGCTAACGCAGTGCCTACCGGACCATAATTCAAACCCATCAAAAACATTCCGATCGATTGGAACGCAACGGTGGTGAGCAGACTGCCGGTACTGAAGAATGGGGCCAGAAACAATCCAAAGATGAAAATGCCTATGCTTGATACGATGAGCATGCTGTTCCTGCCTTCGCGATCCGCCAGCACGGCCGAGAGCGGAATCCCTAATGCAAAAAACAACATAGAAACCATCTGGGCAATCAACATACTTTCTCTCGGGTAATGCAGCGCCGATGTTCCCCAGCTTAACGTGAAGACCGTCATAATATAAAAGACGAGAAATGTAGTGATCGTGGCTACCGTCCCCAGGAATACCGCTTTCCCGTGTTTAGTAAAAACCGAGACGACCGGGACCTTGACGCGCTCCTGATTATTCAGGATCTTGATAAAGTCCGGCGTCTCCGTTATTTTCAAACGTATATAAAGTCCCACCCAAACGAGTACTGCACTGGCGATAAATGGAATGCGCCATCCATAGCTCAGAAACTGTTCGTCACTCATCGTTCTGCTGAGTATAAAAAATGAACCGCTGGACAATAAGAAACCAATCGGTGCACCTAACTGCGGAAACATGCCATACCAGGCTTTCTTGTTCTTGGGTGCATTTTCGGTGGCCAGTAATACGGCACCACCCCATTCGCCACCCAGTCCCAAGCCCTGACCAAAACGGAACAACGCCAGCAAGATGGGTGCTGCAATGCCAATAGTTTGGTAGGACGGCAACAGGCCAATAGCCACCGTTGACGGACCCATCGTCATTAATGAAGCTACCAGCGTAGCTTTACGCCCCCTTCTGTCTCCAAAGTGTCCGAAGAGCGCAGCACCCAATGGTCTTGCAAAGAACGCCAAAGCGAATGTTGCGAGGGATGCCAGCGTGGATGCAACGGGGTCACCAGCCGGAAAGAACAGCTTGGGAAAAACCAATACTGCCGCCGTGGCATAGATATAGAAGTCAAAAAATTCAATGGTGGTACCGATCAGGCTGGCTGCCAGGATTCGTGCTGCAGGATTCGCACCACGTGGTGTATGAGTCATAAGGCCTAGAATATCTTAAGGCGTGCAAGATCACATTTTTAACGCAGATTTTTGAAGAAACGAAATCATTTGCGTCGGCATCCGATGGCATTGATCCCGTGGGATATTTATTGATCTCGTAGCATATGCATTCGATCCCGTAGGATATACATTGATCCCGTAGAATGTGTATTGATCCCGTAGGGATCCCACATCGGCAGCACCGAACGTTATTAATCCACGGTGTGCGACGCATAATCGTTCGTTGAAATGGACGCGATCATCGCACGCAACGCACGCACATCCAACATATCGTCGGCGTCACCGCACGATTTCGTTTTACGCGTTGCGCGTCGGGAATTTATTGCATTACACGTTCCATCGACGCGTGGGATATCGGATTTTGTGCTGCCGATGTGGGATCCCTACGGGATCGTTCGATAGTCAGCAGGAACAAGCGATGTATCTTTCCTTGTGTACCTATCGGCTGTAATCTATTTTGTCGGCGTATTCCTAGCTGCCTGCCTTTCCACGGCTTACTTACAAAACGACGCTGTTTTTGCATTTTATGGCTTAGGCATGACTATTTTGCCACCTATAATCTTGCTACAGGCGACGATCATGGTATTACGACTTTTCATTTTCACGATTTCACTGAATTTCTTCGGTTCTATCACTCTCCACGCACAGGCTCAAGTCATCCCTGCACTCCAACAATGGGCGAGTAAAAAGGGAACGTTCTTGCTCACCAGCAAATCCTCCATTGTGGTTGACCCTTCGGTATACAATTTTGTGCAGGAAGATTTAACAATATTTCAGGAGGAATTGTACAAGGTCTCCAATCTTCGACTTGCCCTTAACGCTGACTTAACCTCCCGGGAAGTCGGCGATATCGTATTGTTGCCTTCTCAAAATCCTGCTGCCGCACAACCGGAAGGCTATAGCATCACCATTACAGACCAGGTAACGATCTCCGCAGCTACCGGTGCCGGCTTCTTTTACGGCCTGCAAACCATTCTGCAATCACTTGTCCAAAGCAGCGACAAGGTTAGCCTCACGCGAGGATCCGGGTACGATTATCCTATCTACAAAGAGCGTGGCGTGATGCTTGACGTGGGCCGCAAATTCTTTGAAGTTGCCTATATCAAGAAGACCATTCGTGATCTGGCCTGGTATAAACTGAATTTCCTGCATCTGCATTTTACAGAATGGCATTCCTTCAGACTTCAGAGTACCTTGTTCCCCGGACTTGCCGCAAAAGAGTCGTATTCGAAACAGGATATCGCTGAAATTGAAGCCTACGCCCGCAAGTACCACGTAACCATTGTGCCTGAAATCGACTTACCCGCTCACGCTACTACGATCACTAACTATAATCCCAACCTTGGATTCACTTGTCAATCCATGCGCGAGGCAAAGTGGCAGGGCGACTCAACAAATCAGAAGGGTCAGGCCTGGGTACTGGATGTGACAAAGCCCGAGACTGAAATATGGGTAAAGGCATTGCTGGATGAATTTATTCCACTCTTCCATGGTCCCTATTTTCATGTGGGCGGAGATGAGTGGCAGTATGACGATCAGAAAGAAGCGTGTCCCGAGCTCATGAAGGCAATGCATGATTCGGGCTTCCAATATCCCGCCGATGTATTGGTTGATTTTATGAATAGAATTTCAATCCATGTTAAGACGCGGGGCAAGCGCACACAGATGTGGTCCTGGTGGAACTATACACCCAACGAAAAGCAGACAAACAAGTACAGCATTGAACCGAACAAGGATATCGTCATAAACATCTGGAATGCGCCAACGATGGATGCAATTCTTCAATCCGGATGGAAATCGATCGTTACACGCGAAGAGGGTGAAGGCTCCCTGTACGTGACGCCATTCTATGGAAAGAAGCCAGGCGACTATGGCTTTGTTAACTCAAAAGCCAACTATGAGACCTGGAATCCATCGACACATAACAATGTGCTGGGTTTTAAGCTTTGTATTTGGGCAGACGGCGCCGAAAATATGCCTTCCGCCTGGTACGATACCTATGCTGATTTACCCAAAGCCGTATTGGCTGAACGCATCTGGTCAAAGGCTGCTTCTCCTACTGTTGAGCAGTTTCAACTTCGCGTGAAGAAAGCAAAAAAAGCTTCGGAATTGTTTGGTGCCGATAATTAATGCGGGCGGATAATCCTTTCAATTGCATGGCGCGTGTTGCGAGAACACCATTGTTTTTGCTTATCATTTTTATATCACTGATTGGCTGCGTTAAATCAAGAAAAAATGAAGCGTCCCCGACGGCCGTCAGCGCAATTGAAGATCTGAAATTCGATGAGATCGACCATGATTCATTGACGGTCAAACAGCTAAAGGATATCAAAAGAATTCACTATGTATTCTCGGAGGTGAGCTCAAGTTCTATGGAGGAAATGATCAACAAATTTAAACGCGACAAACATCCTGATGAAAAAATTGTCACATGGTCAAAAATGGCAGCCGCCTATGAACGCTTTACTTTGAATAAACACGTGGAGGAATACGATAAAAAGGTGGAGGCCTACCAGCTAATTCTGCTCAGATCCACGATGGCGGAAGAAGATGTTCTCGGCAAGGTCGATATTATCCACCTGACGAAGGAGGAAGTAAATGAAGTATTCAGCTATTGCGCCACGCTGCCAGAATCAACAAAAATTGAACAGCGATAACACTGCAACCACTTCGCCCGACTTGATACTTGCCGGGTAATAGCCAAACGCTTTAATACACGCCCACGCTAGTCCTCCTCTACGAAATTCAGATCTTTGGAAAACGTCTCCTCAATAGCATACAACGCTCCGCAGGCGATTACGATTGTCGCGACGCCAACCGTCAATGCTCCATTAATTACCCCAATATTGTCCCGCAATGCTTCAAACACCAGCGTTACCGGAACGACAGTCCATCGAACAAAATTAGGTACCGTTGTCGTCGCTGTAGCCCGCAGGTTGGTACCAAACTGTTCGGCAGCAATTGTGACAAACAGTGCCCAGTAACCGATGCAGAATCCCATCACCGCACATAGCAGATAGAAACTAAATGATGTTTTAAAGGGGAAAAACAAATACACCATCATGGATAGAAAAGTCATGCCAATATAAAGCAACACAACCTTTTTACGGGATTGCAGTTTCTGGCTCACGATCCCACTTACTATATCGCCAATGGACAGGCCAATGTAGCAATACATAATCGAGTCGCCTGCCGATATTACGGTTTGAATACCCAATGCGCGGGCAAATTCAGGAGAGAACGTAATCAATATTCCAATAACAAACCAAATCGGCAGTCCTATAAGGATGTTGCCCAGAAACTTGATCACCCTTTTTCTATTGTTAAAAAACTGAAAGAAGTTGCCGCGCTGCACGTCAATGCCTTCCATCTGTTTAAAGACACCAGATTCAAACACGCTCACCCTCGCCAGAAGCAGAAGCAATCCCAGGCCCCCACCAATAAAGTATGTCGTTTGCCACTCGAATCGTGCCGCTATAATGTTCGCAAATACCGCACCGAGTAGTCCTATTGAAGCAATTAAGGTAGTTCCATAGCCGCGCAGACGGGTGGGCAGGATTTCCGCCACAAGCGTAATGCCTGCACCTAGTTCTCCGGCCAGGCCCACGCCGGCAATAAATCTTAACCACGCATACTGCGTAACAGACGTAGCGAATCCATTGCCAATGTTTGCCAGCGAGTAAAGTAAGATCGAACCGAACAGAACAGACAATCGTCCACGCTTGTCTCCCAAAATTCCCCACAGTACTCCACCGATCAGCAGCCCACTCATCTGAAACCGAATCAAGGACTCTCCCGTTCCCAACAATTCGTGATCCGCTACACCCAACGACTTAAGACTCACTACGCGCACGATACCGAACAGCAATAGATCATAGATATCGACGAAATATCCGAGCGCTGCTACTATTACCGGAACACTTACCAGCTTTCGGTAGTCGTCCTTGTTTAATTTATCCATGAGCTGATAATCCGGACCTCGTTATTTCCATAGCGTATCTACGGGCTTCTTGGTGTATTCGTCGGGATGATCAATCCAACGCGGCTTATAGTCACGAAGCGTATTATCGAGAAAGTTATAGCGCCAAACGCGATATCCTTTTCCATCCCACTGTAACAATTGCTTAGCCGCGGCGAGCTTCGCCGTTAGTTCCTTTCTGTCAATATCCTGCACGGGTTTGTTCGAACCTACCGCCAACGCCGCGGCGACCCCGGCCGCTTCACCCATAACCATGTAAGTTGACTCCATGCGGATAGATGAATACGCAATGTGGCTCGCCGACATACACAATGGCACAATAAGATTGGTACATTCCGACTTCTTCGGAATCAATGCACCGTACGGTATCTGGTACGGACCCGGGCATACCATTTCCCAAAGATTCCCTTCCGTTATCAGCGTTCCATCCGGAAGCACTCCCATACGATTTGGATAAATATCCACCATATAGTAACCCAGACCGACCGGCGTAGGCACATCCGTCTGCAGTTGCAGATCCTTTTGCGTCATCACATACTCCCCGACCATTCTTCGCGCACTCCTGATATAGAGGTAACTAGGCCACCCGTTGGTATCTTCGTTATTATCCGACAACAACCTCACTTCCTTACCACTGAAATCAGTAAGCGTTCTGATGTGATCAACATAGGCCTGCCAGATACGAGTCCGGGTTTTCCAATCGCCATTCGGGTATTCAGTGTTCAGCCCGGGGAGCGTACCCGTCATCAGCTGTCCTCTGCTAAAGTTCTCGTTAGGCCAGGTGGTTTCATATCCAGCTTCTTTGTAACGCCTCAGCAGCTCGTAAACATCCTGGTTTTTGTTCTGCGGCGGCGTAATGAGTATGCCTGGAAACTCAGGCGTTGGATTCGCCTCCCAGGCAAGTTTGAAATTATAGGCCATGAAGAACCGGCTGGAATCCCCTTCTCTACCTATTGGATCGGGATGGATGCAAGACAGTAGCCCGCTCGTTGGATCGCCTTTAACTTTATAAGGATCGACGCCAGGAAACTTCTTACTTACTACTACACCTGCCAGCGATTCACCATACTCATTCTTTCCCTCCTTTCCCACGCGGTACTTCACTTTAGAAAAAGCCATCAGGTCTCCTTCATAGCTGGCGTCTATAAATACCTTCGATTTGACCTTGACCAATGAAGCCGTCTTTCGCTGAGGGGTTGGGACGCCATTCTCATCGGCCGGAGCAAATTCGAAAATGGCTTCCTTAATGGTTCCTTTCACTGTAGTCGCTGCGCTGATTCGGTGATCGGTTATCACCTGAATCAAATCCCCGTATTGATCAATGAGTTTTTGAAGCGCGGCTATACTGTACCTGGACGCACCTTGCTTGTGCCTCAGGGGTGGAAAGTGTATGTCGGTTTCGTAGAACGCTCCAGTCAGTCCACCGAGATGGTCCGCGTACGGAACATCTTGCGCCATTCGGAAACCTGCGCTTAGCAAGCCGCCAATCTTGTGCGTGGGTTCCACAATCACAACTGAATGGCCTTCCCGCGCAACAGCGACCGCAGCGGCGATGCCAGCTGCACTGGCGCCATATACACATACATCAACTTCTGTGGTTGCCTTAACGTTGCCGGTTTTGTTCTGTGCCATTCCGGAATTGAAGAGGCCGGCAACCAAAAGGAGTATCGCTAAGAACTTTGGTAATTTTCTATTCATGCTGATCTGTTTATGTCCTTATTTTCCATTTTCGTCTTTCGCAATTGACCTGCTTAACCGTTGACCCGATGCCTCAAGCTTATTGATGAACGTCGTAATGTCGATGTCCTGAAAAGACCTTCCTTCAATGCTTGCACGGCAGCCAATCCGGAAGGTTCAACGCAGATCATAGACACCGTTCCATCCGCACAGACGCATAACCGAGATGGGTTACCGGGAAGCATCATGGCACTTAATTGAAAATGATGTTCTGTTTATCCTTGATCATCCTGATTTGAAGGGATTCTTCGATTGCCTGTATAATATCCTCAGCGCTTCCGGACCGTAACTCTCCGGACAATTTCCTGTCCATCGCCGACCTGGTACCAAATGCTATGTGATAACCGAAGGTGTCTTCCAGCATTTTCGCCACCTCGACTAACGGCGTCTCATCGAAGTACAGTTTACTGTCCTTCCATGACGCATACCTGGAGGGATTCACCTCGCCGCCACTTAGTTTATTATTCTCCAGGCTGACAAGGTCACCGGGTTCAAGCGTACGCGTACCACCGTCTTCATTGGTGAGATTAACGTTAACCTTGCCTTCCTCCAACATTACTTCAGTTCTTGCACGCCTCACTTTTACATTGAATCGCGTGCCCAATACCTGCACGTCCAACTGTTGATCGGTGTGTACAATAAATTTCTGATGGTTCGCGGTGTGACGGACATCAAAAAATCCTTCTCCTTTAATCCATACTTCGCGATCGCCGGATTCAGTCCAATGATCTTTAAAGCGGACAGATGAATTTGCATTAAGCATGAGTTGTGATCCATCGGGGAGGATAATCTCCTGCGTTTCACCATATGCCGTTTGTTCTTCCAGAAAATTATCGGAATCGTAAAACCAGAACGCTGCCAGCGTGGCAATCAGCAGCGACGCGGCAACACGCCATAGAATAACAGATTGTAAGAATCTTCTTCTGCCGTGGGCCGCAGTGCTCTCGTCCTTCCGTACGGAAGACATAACACTCATAAAAATGGATGCTCTCAAACTTTCACGCTCTTGTTCATTCATGTTGTGAATGACCGCCTCATCAGTACTTGCCGTTTTCCAGAAGTCGTCCAGCTCGTTCTTTTCCGCGTCGGGAGCAACGCCTTTGTTCACCCGTTTTATAAGGTATGCGCTTCTTTCTGGCGTCATTTTTTGTCGGTATCGGGTTTGTTTTTGCAACGGCATTTCCGCTTTAACGACGGCGTTTACCATCCATCCTACTGTAAGAAGGTTTCGTCACCGATCTACCCTAAACCGATTGTAATTTGTATTAAATCGATTGTGTGTCATTAATTTTATACGGAAATTCGGATATTCTAAGAATTGTCACCCTCGACAAATGACGACTGATGAGTGGAAATTAATACGGGAAGCGATTGTCCAGGGCGACGAGTGGGCATTCGGGAAATTGTACAATGGCTTGTGGAGTCGGTTGTACGCAGTGGCCTTTAATTACGTCCGCGACAAAGCCACAGCACAGGAAATTGTGCAAGAGGTGTTCATAAAGTTATGGCTCAGGCGCGAAGAACTTGGAAACGTCCTGGATATTCATGCCTTCGCCCTTCAATCAACAAAGTTTCGAATTTATGATCATTTCGATAAGCAGGCCGTGCAGGAGAAATACGTTGCCTACTCGCTGAAGCACGGTGAATCTCAGGTTAACGACGCACATCAGTTGGCGGAATTCAATGAGACCCGCTCAAGAATTGAGCGGGAATTAGCCTGCCTTCCTGAAACCACGCAACGGGTCTTCCGTCTTAGCAGGCAGGAACAATTTTCGAATAAGGAGATCGCCTCCAATATGAAACTGTCTGTAAAGGCAGTCGAGTATCACATCACGCAATCCTTGAAGCATCTGAGACTTAAACTGGGCAACCTGCTCGTCTTGTTTGCCACCCTGGCGGCACATCTATATCATCTCATCAAATAAGATTTCACAACTGGCGCAACAACATAGCGGCAACGCGACGACGTACTTGCCCTTAAGATGTTTGATTAATGATCATCATTCGGGTTTTCGTCGTCGGGCTATATCTAGTCATCCTCGATCGTAACGATCTTATAGTCGTTGTAGGGTCCCAGTTCTGTTGTCTTCAAGATCATCCCTTCTGTTCTGAGTTTATACTGAAGTGCTTCGATGGGTATCGCGCCTGGTTCCACACCGTATTTCAATGAAAGTCCGGCTGCGGTTCCGGCTACATGACCCATTTGCATCCAGGTGGATTCCAGGCGATAACTGCAGAAGGCGACATGCGAAAGTGAACCACAAACGGGAACGAGAAGGTTCGTTACTTCCGACGCCTTCGGTAGAATGACGCGGTAAGGAATTTCATACGGCTCCGTTACCGTATGCCATATCCGGCCCTCATTCGTAAACGCCTTCTTGGAAACTGCCACACGTTGTACGTGATGTGAGTCGATCCAGTGAGAACCCAATGTCACGGCGTCGTCCTTTTGGCGATTGACGAGGATATCGTTTTGGGTCATGACAAAATCTCCCTGCATCCGGCGCGCTTCGCGGATGTACAAGTAGTAGGGAAAGTTATCATTGTCCTTAAACTCGTCCCTGGCAAATCCGTAGGAAAGCATTTCGTCTCTGAGTGTCTTGGGCACAGCGGGATCATGGCCCAGGAAATACAGATAACCTAATGTGTAATCCTTGTGGTCCTGATAAATCTCTTTCCTTCTCTTGAGATCAGCGTCCGGATAGTCAACGTTTCCTCCAAACAGGCCAAGTGATATCGTTGAATTCTGCTGATTGTTGAATTCCCATTTTCCATTACCTCTTCCCAATATGCCAACAAGATCATCCAATGTAGTCTTCGGATTGGCCTTCAGGTAGTCGGCCAGCAATTGATAGCGTTCCGGGCTATAGTTCTCTGGCTTCACCACAGGCCGGGCGTTGGCGGTCTCTTTTGTCATCGTTGGCCGAAAATTGTAATTCATTACGCGGATATCTGCGCGACCGTTGACGAGATCCTTGTTCTCCGAAAAATAGGGTAGCATTTTACCCTTCTTGTCCACCGTGCGCGAGCTTAGGGTATCATCCGTTAAACGTATCCCGGCATACGATTCGTTGTATTGCTGGATGCTTTCCCGGCCCCACGTGTAGGATACCTTCGCTGATGCCATGAGGTCTCCTTCGTAGGTGCAGTCAATGAAAATGCTCCCTGTATGGCTTGAGCCATCGTCGAGTGTAATGGAGGATATCTTTTTGTTTTCAACGACGGTCTTCGTCAATTGCTTTTCGTACAGCACATCTACCTGAGCATCCTTTAAAAGAGTGAGAAGTTCCTTTTCAGCCACATTGCTCTCAAAGAAAAACGCCGGATCGCCCTTTTTGAACTTCATGTTTCGACCGTTCCTGAAGGTCTGAAAATACTCTTCCGAAAAGTTCGTCCCCATCTTTATGTAGAACTCCCGAGCGAATCCCGTGATGGCGTTATTGATCATGTGCTCACTCTCCGCGGTATTGATTCCACTGGTGCTAAGGCCTCCCACGTGGCGGGTTTGCTCTATCAGCAGCACTTTTGCATGATTTCGGGAGGCGGCAACGGCTGCCATTACGCCACCGGGCGTACCCCCGTACACGACGACGTCATACCGCGAACCCTGCTGACCGTACAAGTCGAAACTAGCCGCCCAAACGCAAAACAGTATGCCAATTGCCATTCCTGGTTTCATATGCTTCAAGGGGATAGTACCCCACATAATCTGTAGGAAGGTTAGCTGGCCCTGTGTCCCTAATAGACCGGATGTGACCGGTCATTCCTGCCAGCCCGGCCCCACCAAATCAATACGGGCATTTATTGAGCGATCAGGCACAAATCCCATCCCTTTTTTATAAATTTTAGTAAAATCGACCCCCATGAATCACCTGAACAAAATACTTGCCTGCGTGTGCCTGGCATTGGTTGGGAGCACAGGCGTAGCGCAGCAACTGCCCTCGAATTTTCACCTCACGAAATTGAAAAACGGACTGGAGGTACTCGTTATCGAGGAAAAGACCGTACCCCTCATTACTATTGAAGTCTGCGTAAAAAATGGCTCTTATACGGAGGCTCCGGACTACAATGGGCTTTCTCATCTATATGAGCACATGTTTTTCAAGGCCAACAAGGACCTCTCTTCACAGGAAGCTTTCCTGGCCCGTGTGAATGAGCTGGGTATCCGGTTCAATGGCTCGACGTCCAATGAGCGTGTAAACTACTACTTCACGTTAAACAAGAAGTTTCTCAGCGAAGGGTTGACGTTTATGAATTCGGCGATTCGCTACCCGCTCTTTAATGAAGTCGAGATGAAAAACGAAAATCCCGTAGTGGACGGCGAATTTCAACGCGCAGAATCAAATCCCACGTTCTGGCTATATGAAGACCTGCAAAAGCAGTTGTGGGGAGATCTTTACAGCCGCAAGAACGTAATCGGTGATCACCATATCATTTTATCCGCCACGACGGAGAAAATGAAAACCATCCAACAGAAATACTATTATCCCAACAACTCCATTCTGGTTATCGCCGGTGATGTGGATCACGCTGAGGCTTTCAAAAAGGCAGCGGCACTTTTTGAAAGCTGGGCGCCATCCGATTTTGATCCGTTCGTAAAGTATCCTATCCCCGAGTTTAAGCCTTTGGATAAGTCGACGGTATTTCTGACAGAAAATGTAAATACGACAAACCCGTTTATTATGATGGGACTCCACGGCCCCGACACACGCAACGATGTCAAAGCGACCTACGCCGCAGACGTATTCTCCTTCCTGCTAAAGCAAAAGTCATCGCAGTTTCAACACGACCTTATCGACAGTGGTCTTGCCTTTGGAGCCGACGTTAGCTACCAGACTTGCAAATACACCGGTCCCATCGTAATTGTTGCCGTACCGAATCCGCAGAAGATAAAAGAGGTGATCGAGAAACTCGAGGAGCACATCACCAAATGGGATAGCGATTCTTACTTCACCGACGAACAATTGGAAACAGCCAAAACATTGTTGGCAGTCGCTGACGCGAAAGGCAGAGAAGAAACCACAGAGTTCATTCATACGGTAACCTTCTGGTGGGCGTCCGCTAATATTGAGTATTATACGAACTATGTGGAGAACCTGAAAAAGGTAACCCGGGAAGATATCAAGCGGTATGTACAGACCTACATTAAAGGGAAACCGAAAGCCGTCGGCGTGTTGACAACGCCAGCAAACAAAGCTGCGCTCGAAGCCCATCTCAAAACCCTGAAATAATCTTGATTATGAAAACATTTAAATACATACTTCTATTCTTCTGCGCAATTATTTCACTGGGCTATGCAGGGCCGCCACAGGATGTAAAGCCACGTGAATTCACCGTTGATGGAATTAAGGTGATCTTCAAACCCTCCATTAAAGAAATCATCAGTGTACGGTTTTTCATCAAGGGGGGCACGGCGAACTACACCAAAGAACTGGAAGGCATAGAAGACCTGACTTTGGCGCTGGCAACGCAAGGTGGGACTAAAGGTCAAACCAAAACAGAGTTTGCTACGGCACTCGAAAAAATCGGAACCACGATCGGATCAAACACTGACCTTGACTATAGCAACATCAGCATGTCATGCGTGAAGTCGTTTTGGGATCCGTCGTGGAAACTCTTCGCCGACGCCATTACCAGTCCTCGTTTCGACGAGAATGAGTTCGCGATCATAAAAGGCCAGGCGATTTCAGCTGCGAAAGAGGCCGAGTCTGATCCTGATGAATACCTAAAGGCCAAATCGCTTCAGAATACGTTCGCCAACGGTAACTATTCAAAGGTGGCTACGGGAACGGTGCAGAGCCTGGAAAAGATCTCTTTGCAACAGGTCATTGCGCATTACAATGCCATCCTGGGAAAACAGAACTGCTTTTTAGTTGTTGTGGGCAACATGAGTGAAGCGGACGTAAAACAAAAGGTAAGCAGCGCGTTTGCAAAGTTGGGCCAAGGAAAAGCGTCTACACCCGAACGCCGGTTTGAATTTAAACCTGCAGCCAACATCGAAAATCGTGATATCGCCACGAATTATATCAGGGGAACGATGAATGCTCCCGCCGTGAATGAAAAAGATGGAGTTCCTATGATGCTGGCTATGGCGATTATGAGAAACCGCTTTTTTTTGGAACTCCGGACAAAGCGAAGTTTATCCTATGCACCGTCCGCGTTTTACGCGACGAGTGCGGTGAAAAATCCGTATGTGGTGTTCTACATTTCGTCTACCGATCCCAAACAAAGTCTGCAGGTCATGATTGACGAGATCAACAAAGTAAAAAATCAGGGGTTTAGCGAGAAAGAACTAAAGGACATGAAGGAGTCCTACCTGACGGACTACTTTCTAAAGTTGGAGACGAATGATTCTCAAAGTGCGGCACTCGGCGCTTCGGAAATTGCGGGCGACTGGCGTAAGGCAGAAACGTTTATGACGGACGTGGATAAAGCCACGATCGGAGACCTGAATGCAGTATTCAAAAAATATTCAAGCTCCATAAACTGGACTTACCTCGGAAAGGAGAGCGCCGTAAGCAAGGATGATTTCAAGCAACCTCAGATGCTACCGGCAGGCGACAAGGTGTCGCCTAAGAAGTAGCAATGGTTCGGAGGGAATAGTGGCAAATTTAATAAGAGATGCCACTGTCTTTCGTACATTCCAAATCAGCATACGAGTCGAAAAGGAGGGGTTTCGGCTTTGGTGAACGGTTGATCTCAAGTCGATTTTGTATATTCATGGATACAATATCCTTACCTTATGGAATACGTAAAATTAGTTTTGGGACTCATCCTGCTTCCAATTTTTAGTTTGCTTCTGATTCGCAATGGAAAGAGAGTTGGCGTCATGCATTCTCTGATGAGAGTCGATACACTACTCGGCATTGCAGCGGGCGCCTACTTAATTATAAATTCAATAGTAATTTTGACTTCCTGATTATTGACCTCTTAATTTCGGGAGTTGTATTTGAAACCACTACCTGAAGAAGCTCCCAATCGAAATAGCCAGTATCAAAGACTCCTCCTTCGATGAGCCAGCGCTAATGTTAAATGAAAACTGTTCCCTGAACGGCGTAACATAAAATCCCCCGCCGTATCCATAGTGCCAAAGATCATCCCCTTCCGCATCGGAATCAGCCCATACGCGTCCAATGTCATAGAATCCACGAACCCCAATCTTTAACGGTATCAACGTATGGGTCTGCACAATTTGCCATCGCAGCTCCGAATTCAGATAAGCTTTAGACTCGCCAGTGAAGCGATTTCTCTTGTAACCATGGAGATTCTCCATTTGTCCCAGTGAAAAAAGCTTGTAAAAAGGAATTTGACCACCCGTTGTTCCGCCTCCTACCTTCAAACCAACGGTGAAAGGATTTCTATTGTACGTGGAGAAGTAGTTTTCCATCTCGAGCTCACTGATCGAGGCAATATCGCCCTTCACAGAAGACACGTGCCCGGCGGATTGATTGAACAACAATCGAAACCCATGTTCAGGTAAGGCGGAACGATCCCTGAAGTCCAGGTCGACCAAAGCATTGAGAAAGTACAGGCTTACCTTTTCTGCCCCCAATACGTCGGGATGATCACCGAGATAACTGTTCTCACGCTTAATGCCTTCCGCGAGTTCATAGCTGGCCGTTAATGCCAGCACGCTACGGGTCCACACAGTGCGGGTAAGCCCGGCCGTCACTGACATCATATCATATTGGGTGCGGTAATAGTTGGAGGACTCGCCGTTATCCTTTTGTGTGTTGTTACCAACACCGAAGAAATAGTTATAGTCCAGCGGACGCGACACAATGAATTGAGATACGCCATCCCATTTACCGACGAGGTATCTCAACTGGTTGGCATAGGCAACTTCAAAGTTCCCTTGTGCCGTGACCGAACCCTTGACGCGATGCCTCGTGCTGTAGTCCGGCTTGCCAAAGCGTTGTCGGGTAAAAGTCACACCGCCGGTCAGCGAAACGCCAGTAAAAGGGTTATATCCTACCAGTGCTATAGGGAGGTACGTATTGTACTTGAATGCACTCCGGTCGTAGTGATAAAAGGACTCGTCTTTCGGCACAACCATTCTTCCTTCCGTGCCCAGCGCAGCGTTTGTGTTGGAAGGCGTATCGTAAACCAGCGTTTTCGCAGATCCCTTTTCTACTGCGGACCGATCCGATATGCGATCATCACCATAATCCCCTATAACACGCACGAGAATGGACTGGTCGGTTTTGCCTTCAATTTCAAAAACATCGTCGCCCTGCAATCCAAAGAGCCGGATCTCTTTTGTCTCTCGCGGATAAAACGTACGCCGATAATAGACAATTGAAGTATCCGGCGTCTGATCTTTGTTCAGGTCTGTCACGGTTACGGTAACCGTACCGTTGGCGTTCCTCACCACAAGAAAATATTCGCGTTTGTTGGAACCCGTAACATCGACCTCCTGTGCCAGCATGTCGTAATACGCACCAGCATAATACGGGAGGTCTTTGATGCGCATTTTAAGTTTCGCCTCGATCTCCTTCCCGTCCGGTTCGTATATCTCGGAGGGCATTCTCCGCACGCCTTCTTCGATATCTTTCTCTGTGATGGACGATTGGACGAATGTGGCGGCCTTTATCCATTCTTCGCGGGTGACGTCACGGGCGGCGAAGCGATCAAGGTGACGTGCCTGCCACATCAGGCTTCGAAGTCCTTTGATGCGCACATCAAAATTCTCTCCGTTCGGCATTGCCCACTCGCGATCGCCAAGCCATGGAATAATCCCATCCCATCGCGAGAAGGCATGATCGCGATCGCGCGGTATGGGCCTGAAAAGTTCTCCTTTGTCGGTTTTGTATCCAGCCCATTTCCAGTTGTCTTCGTGTTTACTCCAGTCACCAATCCAGATGTCGAACATCCTGGCTCTGACAAACTCCACAGTATTGATCCGGTTATCGTGATCGCGGTAGATTTTCTCAAACATCTTGAAGCTCTTCTCAATATCCTTCGCACCCGCGAAAACATTTCCGGCATCAATCTTATCGGTCGGCCTTTCCTCAAGCATTCCGAACAAATGTGCATACTGAGTCCGAAAACTTCCCAATGCATCGTTGTCTGGCAATACATAGAGGGATGGGGATGCGTGGAGAATACCGAGCTTGTCCAGCCAGTAGGACACGGCCATAGCGGCGTATGGCTGTTGCGTGGACGTCTGATCCTTTAGCACCTCCGAGATCAGCGTGCCCCTGAGTTCCAGAGGAAGTGCCTTTGACGGATCTTTGTTGACGGATCTAAACACATACTCCTTTCCATCTTTGCCCGATAGCTTCAGCGAAGTCGTCTGACGTCCGCCACCTTTGCCCTCCACCTGCAGGCCGCGGTGCGTGCGCTGCCGCCTCAAAAACGGAACGTTAACAGGCGTTGTCCATGATACGCGATAGTGCCTGCCCAGCCAATGTTGCTTGAAGTCGCTACTGGCATATTCCGATCCCGCTATGGCCTGTGTGGTGGTGGTTTTATCACCGCTATCCGTTTTTGAGGCGGCAGCGGCTGTGCCACGGCAAGGTTTATAAACGGTATTGATGGGCACTTTCGCCGCTGGCGAACACGATGAATAAAAGAGTACACCCTTTTGCTCCATTGCATATTGACCGTTTTCCAGCGCTATGAATTGATAGCTGACCTCGCCGCTTACATGATAGGTAAGCTCGATAACACCAGGAGACGCAGACCGCATGAGCGTGCTCTTTGTACGCGCAACGTACCGACCAGACGCCAGCGCGCCGCTGTTGATCTGGTAGTTGTCACCGGCCTTGATAACAAACTGATTTTCTTCATGGCCGGAAGCCAGGATGAGGGAAGAATAATTGCGCAGCACATTGTCTAGCTTATACCTCAACGCGCTAAAATTCGCATTATTGAGGTCACGTGACGTTCCAACATTCTGATGAAAGCCCACCCGGGCACTGCCTAAAACAGGGGGGAATAAATAGGCAGAAACCGGGAAGCGCCCGCCATAACTTCCGACGGAAATGAGCGGAAAGTGTGACAGCAACAAAACGTTTTGGTTGTCAGTGTTGTCAAGAATCCCTTCCAGCTCCTCTATGAAAATGTCGGTATCGGCCAGGGGACAGACGGCACTTAAAGGTGTGGGCTTTTCGTAGGGATGATTCCACCATTGCGAATTGATCACCACCACTTCGAGCTGCGGAGAAAACGACATTGTCCATGGTCCGGGACAACCCTGTTCCAGGAAGACGTGAAAGCGGTCGTGCTTCCGGCTTGTTAAAATCTTGTCGAGGGCCTGGATCCGCTTCCAGCCGTCCTTTCCAGAGTTATTCCAATCGAGGTCGCCCTGGTTTATGAGGACTTGGAGATTTGGAAAACGATTCAGCAGTTCGAACACGGATGACTGCCATAACGCAATCATTTCTCCGGAATAGGCGGGCGGAAAAATATCGCCGTTCAAAACCCACAACACAGGTCCCTTTTCCGCCGAAAGATAGTTGTCCATATCCCGGAACAGCTGCTGTGTATTGGTCAGCAGGGCTGTATTACCCGAGAGCACCACTTTGACATCTTGTGCTATGCCAAGATGAGCACAGATAGTAATCAGAGCACAAAAAACGGATATGGCGGGGTACCAACGCATAACCAGAAACTTGGTATGCTAATTTAGGTTTTCGTAACACCAAATTAAAGTGCATAACCACTTCCTTTCTTGGTCACTCAGCTTCCCACAAACGTTGTCGCCGACCCTCCTGCCATATCGTGGACGATTTCAACAGAGAGGTTCTTGCAATTGAGATCGATATATCACTATGGTATATGATGTCTCCGTAAGTTTGTAGCCATACAGCTTCTGCTATGCTACAAGCGGTCTCCTCAGTCGAAACCATCCCGTAAGTTAGCGGATCTCGAAAGACAATTGTTGAAGAATGTTTCGGATAGATCCAATAGACTGTAAGCGCGATCATTATTGTAGCGGCCAAACCCGGTCGACTCTGGATCGCTTGGCAGTTTGATTGAGAGTAGGATAGCCGTCCCCCATTGCTAACCTAATCGCCAGGCATCACCGCCAGCGACTTGGCAAGGCCGACGCGTCAGTTGACTCCTCCATTCAGCCATTGCACCTTTTGATACACCGTGGCCGCATCGGTGTGATCAACCAGGTCGAAGGTCGTGTTCGTGTAGTTCTGGAAGTTGGCATCCGTGGCTGCTTCGAAAATTCGTGGTGTAGTTGGTGGCAGTCTGTGTTTTTGTCGTGAAGGTCACCCGTACATTTGCTCAAATGATCTTTGATGATACTCCCAACCTGCTCCATCCGGAAGCACGCGGCCCTCACTCTGCTGCAAGAGCTTAAGTACGTTGTTCTCGTACACCATCTCATCCATGTAATCCGTTGTCTTCACCAGTGTTGTAATACATTACTTTTGTCTCGCGACTAGTGCAGGCGAAGGCAGTAACCGATATGGCCCAGCTTAACAATCTCATTTGTGGAGATACGATTTCATGATTTCTACTTTAACGGTGTCTTTTGTTTTTTATTAATGGTAATGCTTCTCGTCTCACTGAATGGAGGTCCTATTCCACCGTGGCTGGCACATTTAATGACGTCCACTCCATACCAATATTACAGAGTAGTAATTCGTCCGTTCCTGAGGGGAGTTCAATTTCAAAATTTCCATCTATGTCCGTAGTGTTCAAGGCGAATGGTGTTGGGGTTTTTTATAAACACTGCGGTACTGTTCCCAATTTGTAACTCATTAACAACTTTCCATATAATCTTTCTAAGATGTCGTTAGAAACACATGGAATCGGCAAAAGCGTCAACCGAACATTAATAGCCTCGTAATTTCTTGTGGTGACTAGCACACATCATTCCGGGACCTTTCCATCGCTAGGGTAACCGTGCCAATTTCGGGGTGCTTCTTGCTCCGAGAACGCAGATTGATTTAATATCGTTCTTGCTTCAAAGGCGCGCGATCGAATTTCACGGACTTGATAACTGCATTTCCTTTACATAATAGCGACAATCAAGTCCTTCGTTGCTTGCCAGTGACCGTTTACGTATGCTAATCGTCCATTTACATGAAGTCCCGAAATCGGAAAGGCCATTTTAATATTTGCTGTGTCTCCTTTGATTCGAATCTTAAAAAAGGTGTAGCAAACACTCTTTGCATTTGAAGGGTCATCTAGTTTTTGTACGAAAATTACCGGATGTCCCTGTTGCTCGATTCTAAGCGAATCATCTTTCAGTTCAAATTCATAAATACGGCCGTAGAATTTCTTATGCTCGTTCCGAAGCAAGTTAACTTTCGAATACTCAATTACTTTAGGCATATTCAAAACATCGGTAATTAGTAACTTTGCTTTTTCCGATAACAGTGCCTTTCCCTCCGCTTGAGGATTTGAAAATTGCATGTGCCTAAAAGCGACATGACATTGCTCGTGGTAATGCGCGTATGCACTCACCATAGTAATTGAAAATATAAGTATTCTGTGCATGGGATTTGTTTAAATATTTTGGTAAAAGAATCACTAGTGTGCACCTCCGAACGTTTTTGCTCGTTTTCTATCTGCATCTCCCTCCTTAGATTTGTTTGACTGCTGCGACGGTGTGGATGTTTCTGCCGCATCGCCTCCACCCCCAACATTTGGAAAAACATACTGACCTGATCGCCCGGCATGACCGCCAGCGATTTGGCAAGGCCGACGCGTCCGTTAACTCCTCCGTTCAACCATTGCACCTTTTGATGTACCGTGGCCGCATCGGTGTGATCGACCAGATCGAAGGTCGTGTTACTGTAGTTCTGAAAGTTAGCATCCGTGGCCGCTTCGAAATTGGTAGTGTAGATTGTAGCGGTTTGCGTTTTAGCTGTGAAAGTGACGCGTACATTGCCCAGGTGATCTTTGATGAAGTACTGATACTCCCAACCTGCTCCATCGGGAAGCACCCGCCCCTCACCTTGTTGCAAGAGCTTAAGCACGTTGTTCTCGTACACCATTTCGCCAATAATCAGTCGTCTTCACCAGGGTACCGCTCGTGTTGTATACCTCGTGAGCGAGTTTTCTACCCGCCGCATCATAAAGATACTTCACTTTTTCGTTCGCTCCTTTCCTGATCTCTTCCGGCAGATTTAAATAATTGTGCGGTTGCTGCTGTTCCCGAAAGGGTGTTGTGATAACCCAATTCCATACCGAAGTAATCCGCCATGGCGTCCCCCGCGGCCACCGGAGCAACGTCCGCTTCGTTGATCTTCACCAGCCAACCGCGGATGTTGTATCGATAGTCCACGGATTGCTTATAAGTCGTACCGCCGTCCGTGCTGTGCAGTTTTTTATCTACCGGTTGTCCCAGTTCGTTGTATTCATTCTTTGCGATCATGATGTCGCCCGTGCCGTTGATAGCGCTCGTGGCATTGTGCTTGGTCCAGAGCAGACGGCCCGGCGCGTCGTAGTGAGGGTTCTCCAGGACGTACTTCGTATCACTATTGACGACGTATATACGCCGCGTGTAAACCACTTTGCCTAAGAAATCAACGATGTTGGAAACGGTCAAGCAAAGGGAAACCTAGCCATCAAACGGACTGGCGGAAAGGCGTTTTTTCTTATCAGAGTAGCGCAAGTTAACTCCTCCGAATTATCCATAAGATTTCACAATCATCAACTAGTAATAATCACATTCTGCCCATCCAAGCTGAAATTAATTGCGTACTCTTATGCTTCATTTGCCAAGAACCGTAAGTTTATTCTTGGACTACGATATCCAACGTCATGATCCGTTCAAATCCGCCACCCAAATCGACCTCATATTTTCCGCTGGTAGAAATTCTCACGTTTTTGCTAGCTGTAGCCCTCACAATCGTGGCGTTAAGGCTAGCTGGACGGAACTCTTGGTTGGCCTTATTAGGTACGCTTATGTTATACTCTATCATAATGAAGGACGCTTGTTATATCAAACTGGGGCCTACCACTTTACTCATTTGGTCATTCAACCCGTTTATTGGCAAGCACAGTATTCCATGGGCATCGTTAAATAAGATATCATCCCATGAAACAGTAGATGATGAATCATATGAAGTTACTCCTATCCCAGTTGTAAAAAGGCGATACAATTTGCAGTATACTGCATCAAATAAACAACACGTTGTCCCAATCTCCTTTTCAAATACTCATAAGCAAAATCTTATTCTTAGCATTATTGCACAAAATATTCAAGGCCGTGACCCATCGTGACGGTGGACTATTTCACCTATTTGTAGAATACCATTCCTTAAACCAATAAAAACTTTTCCTTCTTGAAATTCAGGTATCATTATGCCGTTCAAAATTCTGGCCGAAGTCTCGTCACTTAGAGTCTTTTCAAGGCCCGTCCCAACTTCAATCCTTGCTTTACCCTCCTCTAGTGCTATTGTGAGCAAAACCCCGTCGTTATAGCCATATCTACTAAGCGATAAATGCTCCGCAACTTGTAACGAATACTTATTCAAATCACGACCTCTTAACGATTGAATAATCACCACGGCAATCTGAGCCCCGGTACTGTCCTCTATCACTTGGATCATTTAAAAAGATGATCTTTTTGCTCTGTCGAAAGAACATTACTACTGTCCATTACTCGATTATCCAATCTCGAAAACGTCCCAGCATACTCGGCGGGCTTGTGACAACCGATTATTGCCAATAGCACAATAATAACAGGCACCCTTAAAATATTATTCTTGGTGGTCGACATTTCAGTTGCTTGGTTTCCAACTACCGGATGAGCCAGCACCCGAATGGCCGTAATGCCGAGGTATTGGAGCAATGTTTATATCATACCATTCAGGGTTTGCTATTTTTATCAATGGAGCTATTTCTGTTTCGTTCTCGTATAAATATGTTTCACCCAAGATTCCCATATAAAGTGCTGCCGCAGAAAAGCAAATGTCTTTTGCTTTGCCTCCTGGCGCCATGGCCTTAATTAACTTGACCTCTCGGCTTACATAGGTCATTATCGCACTAGCCTGCTTAGCGTGTCTGTCTTTAGAAAACATTGGATTTTCTAACAACTCTCTTCTAAGTCGCTGAATTGCCCCTCCACCGACACCGTTCTCAGCAAGCACTTGCGCAGTAAAGATTCTACCCCAGCCTGTGCCGCCATACGCTGCGCCTATAGCAATCAATGCTCCTGCACCAAATTTATAGGAAAAGTGGGGACTGCGCAACGTGCCATTGCCTACTGAATTTACATCCATAGCTACCCTTAATCCATTGTTGTTTTCAGCGTATAGTATCTTGTTCCGCTGTAGTGGTGATTTCTGGGATCTTCATCATTGAGGACAAGACAGGAACATCACATTGATTAATAAATCAAATCTAGTATGCTGAAAGGCGGATTAGTCGCATTTTAATGACTGCCAACTTATTACTTTCGGAATGATGCGACATCAGGACTTTAAAAAGAAGAAAATGATTTGACCTATCATAACAACTGCCCAAACAATAATGAATCCATTAAAGCGCTTCTTGTCAAAATCAGAACTCGACTTGCCAATTGCAATAACAGGCTGAATGTATGCAATGGCGATTGTGATAATAAAAATTCCTAGAGCAATAGCAACCCCATGTGCCAATCCCACATAGATGGACCAACCAATTGTAACTATGATAAATGGAAGCAAACGCTTAAATGTCATATAAGAAAGTGTTTACATGAAATATACCCAGATGAAAATTTCAATGACAAACTCCCAATCACCCAAGATTGGAGAAATAAAACTCTTCCGCATCTACCTGCTAGTTGTCCACAATAACTACTCACAACATTCAGCGTGACCCTCTATCTAGAGCTTGGACATTCGCCGATTACACTTTCACTTTAGTCGTCACCTTTAAATATCGCGTCGAAATCCAGCCTTGAAAACGTACAGCACTTGCCCCAAATTTAATTAGTAGAATAGGCCATTAATCCCAAAGCACATGCAATCAGTCAATATACTATTGTCAGCTCGCTCAGAATTGGCGTAACTTGGTAGTTAAGATCATCGGTTATAGACAAACACTATCAGTATCTGTGAAATGCTCAAGAAAACAAACATCAATGGGTAGACAACGTAGTCAAAAAACTTAATGACGCCTTTTTGATTTTGAGCTGCAACAATATTCATTGGTAATTTTCGCATATAAGACCTTGTAACAACTAGTATGGAGAATACAATTGTCGCATTAAATACCACTAGATATTGTTCAGGGTACGATGCTACCAATGGGGTAACCACAACCAAAGCACAGACAAAGGCGCGCAATATTTTGGTTCTATTGAATTGATTGCGAAATACATTGTGAAATAGAGACAGAAAACAGAAGTTCAGAAGTAACAAAACATAATTAAAAGAACGTCAATTAGGCAGAACTCATCCAAGAAGAGGAGTTGGACGGAAGCAGCAGTGCTGGTGATATAATCCGCAAACCAGGAAATCTCAGTTGTCAATAGATAGTAAGCATATGTATGACAATAGCGCCACTTATTACTATGTTCGTAGTTGGCATCAATTATCTTGACGCGAGATCCCCTGATCAATTTCAAATTGTCGATTGCTAATCGAACCCGATTTCACAATTCTATTTATTCTTGGTTGTAGCAACCAAATTCCGATAGGGAAAAAGAAAATAAGAAAAAATTCTCCGAAATAGTCATTTACTGATACTGGCCTGCCAGTCTCTGCGACCTTGATGATTTTTGCAGCGAATCCAATAACGAAAAAAAAGCAAATCATTGAAATGATATGAGGCACCAATATTCCGGGCTTGTTCAATGGCATCATGCCAATCTTCGTAAAATAGATTGTAGCGAATACTAGATAAATAACCGGCAGAATAAAAGCAACATTAAGTAAGCGAGTCGAAATTCTTATTGAAGGTTCGATAAATTGTTGTAGTGTATGTGAAACACTCCAAAGCCACCAGAAAAGAGATACAATGAGAATGAACACAAGCGAAATTTCAATTTTTACCAGATATGGCTGAAGGGTGCGACTGGTTCCAACAAGTAATGGAACGATAAATTGAATACCATAGGTAATCAAAAATACTTGCCAATGCTTTGCGAAAAGAATTTTCATTTCTTTAATGTTTTCGTTATTTCTATTCCAAGTATCATTTTAAACTCAAAAACTTTAGTCGTCGAAGGCGGGCTTTGTGAACTACCCAGGACGTCGGTATAAGTTGTCGATTCGGTTTTACCAGCTCCTGCCTTAACTAGGTACCGGAAATCAGAACTCTGCATATCGCTGTCAACTTTTCGAGTCATTCCAGCTCCCAAAGAAAAGAGGCCATCAGCACTAACTCCAATAGAGTTTTCTACATTCAGTTTTCCATTGTCTTCACCGTCGCCTGAAATGCTGATTACATTAATGTCAATGTCGAACCCGATTTCGCCTATTTTGAATCCAACTCCCCCCTGTGCTCCTATGGAGAGATTCCAATCATACTCGTATTCAGGACTTGCTTGCGGTTGATCGTTGGGCTCACTTTTGGTGCCATCTTTTTTGGCGGCTTGTTTTTGTGTTGATGCTGAGGTTTTCTCTTGACTTTTATTTTCTGGACAAGGTTTGTCCCCACAGGAGCCCTTTTCAGACGAATCCCCCTCGTCCCCACCGCCTGTACCTCCAACAACCAATCCACCATCACCAAGCCCTGCATAACCCTGCATGGTTACATTCCCAAAGTCATCTCTGCCTGTCTCGACCTTTATCGTTTGGGCTTCCATTCCGTCAGGATCAACGAAAACTAACGGATTGTTGAAACAATATGTGTATGGCAACCATCTCCTCGACTTCTCCGACAGCGGATCTACCACTCCCCATCTCCCAATCTCCGGCATGTACATTCTTGCTCCATAGTCATACCAGTTGAGCGCCATTTCATCCTGTAGTTCTTTACCTTTATACATGTACTTCTGCTCAAGGGCTCCTGATCTCTCTCCAGAGTTGTATGACAGTCCAAATGGAAAAAAATCCGACACGCCAACAATTGGCGATGGTGTATGACTGATGGTAACATCATCGTAGTACACATCCACATAAAACGGATGCTCGTTGCTCAAAAACACATACGCATATCCCGCCTCCGGCGCCTTCGCGGTCACCGTCATCACATCGTGAGGCGGCTGTTTCACCGTTGCACTCGTTTGCGCGCCCGGCGTTCCTACCTGGTCCCACGCCGCGTCAATCAGGTTATAGTCCTTATTGAAGAAAATAATAGTTACGAAAGCCTTCGGTACCGTCTCTGAATCAGCATAATGATCACCGGCAGGTACCGTTGCAGCATATGAGTTTAATCCATTGTAGACCTTCAAAGCTTCACCTGTCGAGCCTGAGCTCACGCCAAATGCTGCGGCAAGCGATGTTATGAAAGCATTGGGATTCCCACTGCTTCCCAGGTTCATGTACTTCGCATATGCCGTGATGCTTACCTGATCGCCCGGCATCACCGCCAGCGATTTGGCTAATCCCACGCGTCCATTAACCCCTCCATTCAGCAATTGCACCTTTTGATGTACCGTGGCCGCGTCGGTATGATCAACCAGGTCGAAAGTCGTGTTCGTGTAGTTCTGGAAGTTGGCATCCGTAGCCGCTTCGAAATTGGTCGTGTAGTTGGTGGCGGTCTGTGTTTTTGACGTGAAGGTCACCCGTACATTACCCAAATGATCCTTGATGAAGTACTGATACTCCCAGCCGGCACCGTCGGGAAGCACACGGCCCTCACCCTGCTGCAAGAGCTTAAGCACGTTGTTCTCGTACACCATTTCGCCAATGTAATCCGTGGTCTTCACCAAAGTACCGCTTGTGTTGTATACCTCCTGCGCCAGCTTCCTTCCCGCCGCATCATAAAGATACTTCACTTTTTCGTTCGCTCCTTTCCTGATCTCTTCCGGCAGATTTAAATAATTGTATTTGATATCTCCAGCGCTCATGAGGCCCTTATTCTTATCCCGGCTCATATTGCCATTGCCATCGTAGGCGTAGTCGTCAGTCCCGGTATTGCCATTGATGAATCCAAATGTATCACTGGCACCGTCGTTCACGTAGCTCAGCTGATTTCCGGAGTATATATAGCTCAAGTTGTCCATTGACGCGCCTTTGAAACCTTTTCGGATGAGGCTGGCAATGTTGCCGTTCATGTCGTAGGTGAGATTCTCGCCGTATCCATTGCTGTTTGCATTCCACTGCCATACGCAGGCGATTCGCTCATAATCAAAATGGTTGGCATCCTTGAGCCGGTTCAGGTTGTCGTACACAAAGGCATACGCCTGTCTTCGCGCCGTTCCTCCTGCGCCTTTGCTCCATTGTACAGCGCTGATGTTACCGTTGTATTGTGCGGTTGCTGTCGTTCAGGAAAAGCGTATTGTGGTAGCCCAGCTCCATACCGAAGTAATCCGCCATCGCATCCCCTGCGGCCACCGGAGCAACGTCCGCTTCATTCACCTTCACCAGCCATCCACGGATATTGTATCGATAGTCCACGGATTGCTTATAAGTCACCTGGACTCGGATGAGCATTAAATCCGTCACGCCTCTAAAAGCGTTGATGCAGCAGCTTGGGTAAATGGCTGTTCAAACCCTCGGACATTTACATTTAAGTTCTCATCTAATGTCCAAGTGCCGAGGAAGAAAAAAGGCCTGAACCGTGATGATTTAGGCGGTGCCGTAGGAACCTCCGGTGCGATGATTGGTAAATACGAGCGCGATGAGATGACCCCCTCTGTGGAGATGGCAAAAAAAATTGCTGACGGCCTAGATGTGTCGTTGGATTATTTGATCGGGTCTTCCTCTGTGCTGGTGAAGGACAAAAAAATGGCCTACCGCCTGGAACTCCTGGATAAAATTTCCGATGAAGATCGGATCACCGTTCTCAAAGTCATGGATGCTCTACTCAAAGATGCTCAAATAGCTACGCTCGATAAAAAGTTGAGGTAAACTCCATGCCTCTTGATATTCCTAAGATTTCTTTCCAAAATCATATGGAGGTAGCTGTACGCACTCCACGTAATAAGTACTTGCCTTAAAATCAAATTCGATTTTCTTTTCTAGCAATTCATTTATTGTGCTCACGTGATCTGCCTGTATTTCATACACATTATACATCAATGGATCATTAGATGGAGGGCTAAACATTCCCTTCAATTGCTCTAAATCAATAGAGTCAATGTTAATCTCCTCCTTTAATCGTTCCGTATCATTGTCGAAAACAGTTATCAGCCTTTCAATTTTCATTGTACATGCAATTTATTTTGGTGTTGTTCGGCATGGAACTTTAGAATCAGGTTTAAATTCACCTGTTTCCGGATCTGCCGCGCCTTTGTGCCTTCCTTGTCCATCATAAACTTCAACTTCTCCGTGTTGTGAATCCCATTCTAAAATATCGCCATTGCCATTAACCCACCTCGCTCTACCGGCTTTTCTTTTCACTTTTTGTGCGCCGGGGAATCCCGGAAGGGTTTTTGGAGGTACGGTATATTGAGCGCGCATCTTCTCTAGCGCCTCCATCTCACCCTCACCCGCCCCTGCAGCAGGAGTGAAGACCAGTGCAACTGTCAATGCTACAGTACCGGCTGTAGTAGCGCCTATTGCAATTAGGGGCTCAGCCTGAGGCATACTCATCACCAATGTACAAGCAAGACTTGCAGTACTCATTGGTGGTGCTGAAGTCACTTCCACCTCTGGAAGAAGTACTGATACTGTACCATTACCCGGATCATAGAAATAGTTTGTATTTGGATCGTCGATGAAAGGTTTAAAATCTGGTGTATTAGGACAACTTGGGCACGTTGCCACACTTCCCGATTCATTTGCTGATAGTGCATCCATTCCCGCTGGGTCCAACATAGCAACAGGATTATTCTCGAGAAAACTATACGGGGAAAATTCAGAGTACGATTCCGCGTGCGGATCGAGAGTAGTCGTCCTGCCAATCACTGGATCAAAATACCTTGCGTCAAAATCACAAAAGATTCAAACCAAGCTCATCCTGCAATTCAGTTTCTTGAAATAGGATCTGATTAGGAACGGTATTTTCTCTTGAGTAACTATTGAAAGTAAGCCCGAATGGATAATAATCCGAAACACCGACAATGGGCGATGGCGTATGAGTCACCGTAACATCATCAAAGTATAGATCCACATAGAACGGATGCTCGTTGCTCACAAACACGTATGCATAACCAGCCTCCGGAGCTTTAGCGCTCACTGTCATCACATCGTGAGGCGGCTGTTTCACCGTTGCACTTGTTTGCGCGCCCGGCGTTCCTACCTGGTCCCAGGCTGCATCAATAAGGTTATAGTCCTTATCGAAGAATATGATCGTTACAAATGCTTTCGGGACTGTTTCTAAGTCAGCGTAATGATCGCCCGCAGGCATCGTTGCGGCGTACGAATTTAAACCATTGTAGATCTTCAACGCTTCACCTGTGGAGCCTGAGCTCACGCCAAATGCCGCGGCCAACGAATTGATGAAAGCATTGGGATTCCCTGTACTACCCAGATTCATGTACTTCGCGTATGCCGTTATGCTTACCTGATCGCCTGGCATCACCGCCAGCGACTTGGCAAGGCCGACGCGTCCATTAACCCCTCCATTCAGCCATTGTACCTTTTAGTATACCGCTCCAGCCGCGTCGGTGTGATCAACCAGGTCGAAAGTTGTGTTGGTGTAGTTCTGGAAGTTCCCATCCGTAGCCGCTTCGAAATTGGTCGTGTAGTTGGTGGCGGTCTGTGTTTTTGCCGTGAAGGTCACCCGCACATTGCCCAGGTGATCCTTGATGAAGTACTGATACTCCCAGCCGGCACCGTCGGGAAGCACACGGCCCTCACCCTGCTGTAAGAGCTTAAGCACGTTGTTCTCGTACACCATTTCACCGATATAATCAGTCGTTGGTTTAATGTGGGAGTCCTGAGATGTCGCCGACAACGGCTATGAACGAGCACGCTTTAATCAAGGATCAGAGCCTATTATGTCACAACAAGCATTCAACGTGGCGTATTTTGCCGACTGCAAAAGGAGACTATATGTTTGAGGAGAAATCGGAGTCAGCCCACTCTCAAAGACTCCCCTTACCATTTCAGCACCTGAGACCCTCAGTTTACATCATCACATTGTCTGACAAGGTGAGTAAGAACGCCTAGATTAGCAGTTTCAGCAAAGTTCGGAAAAGGTATGAACAGTAGCCACCAGATTTTGGGTTTGGTCAATATCCACCGGTGCCCGCGTTGCACTTCGATGAGAAGCAACAATAGCTATTGGTTTGTGGATAGATTTGAAGGGAGGGTGTCTTATCGTTGTGGAAGGGGCAGGATAGCATCCCATTCTTGTCAACCAGCAAACCGTAGTGGTCTAGCACCTGCGTGATCGTCAACCGTCGTTTAATCTCAGCAATCTCCATCATTCTTAATGTTTCGGTTAGTATGAAAATATTTTCATAGAACTAATCCGTTTCAAAAATAACTGATTGCTTCTAAAAGTCAAGCACTTTTAGTTTTTTGATAACACTCATAGGTTCCCTATTTTTGGCCAAATGGCATTTTTGCCGTTTTAATCAACACTTATGAGTTTCGGTAAAAGGCTTTTAGAGGCAAGAAAACGCAAAGGTATTTCTCAGGACGAGCTCGCGCAGCACTTGGGAACAAAGGGACCAGTCGTCGGCCGTTATGAACGCGATGAGATGAAGCCATCCATTGAAGTGGCCGCAAAAATGGCTGAGTTGTTAGATGTTTCGCTGGATTTTCTAGCCGGAAAAACTGATGTGCTAATCGATGGCAAAATTCTTACCCGCATAACAGAGATTCAGAAACTCTCCGCCGACGAACAAAAAACCGTCTTCTCCTTGCTCGACGCTTTTTTAAGAGATACTAAAACACGTAAGGCTTACGCGTCTTAGTGATCCATCGATCCATCAAATCATAAAGCTCTTTGTGAAAAAGTTACTTCCGCTCAAAAATTGCGCAAGAGGCTGTGCACTCAAACAGCTAAAATTCCTAGAAAACTTCAACCGGAGACAAAAGTCACATCTTTTGCTCTCATGGGTGCTTTCTTCGCTACGCATAAACTCAAGACTTTTTTGCAGTGAAAGCTCAGTTAACGGCCGACCAATCGTCCCAACGAGATCATAGGGGTTAGCGCCGGATATTATGCATATAAATCTAAATCAAATTCAATATTGAACTCTTTCAAAAAATCGATGTGATCTTTATTTAGATGCACCCATGGCAGACTTTTGTCTTCAGACTTTTTAAATATTGCGCATGACAGTTCACAGTAATATTTCTCTGATAGTTGTTTTAAAATCTGGCTTTTGCTTTTCAATAGTGAAACCAATTCAGTCATTTGCTTCTCAAATGACTCGGTCACAATTTTTGAATGCACAAACATCCATCCGTTTTCTTGGGCTATAGGTAAAAATTTAGGATTAATTCTCTCACCGAACATGTGAATTTTCGCTGGCTGCAAATCAAGCATAGTAGTAATATCTTGATGCGTAATATCAGTAAAGCCCCAGATTCCTAAGGTTAAGTGTATTTCATTTTCCATTTCAACTTCTCGCGCTTATTCTAAGTCATTTATATTAACTCCTATGGTTCGCCCTCACCTGCTCCTCCCTTGACTTTTTGATAAATATTCCCTTGGGAATCTTTATACAAGTCAGTTCTCCCTCCACGTTTACCCTTATCACTATGATCCCAACCATTTCTTTTTAGCTTTTCAATTTCGCCACTAGTAAGTGGTTTATCCTGCGCTGGATTTCTTCCATGGGCTTTTAATTGCATTTTCTCAAGTGCCTCCATCTCTCCCTCACCCGCCCCTGCAGCAGGAGTGAATACCAGCGCAACTGTCATCGCCGCCGCACCCATGGTACTAGCACTAATGGCAATTAGAGATTGGGATTGTGGTATACTCATGGCCACTGTGAGAGCAAGACTTGCAGTACTCATTGGGGGTGCTGAACTCACTTCTACCTCCGGAAGCAGTACTGATACTGCACCAGTACCCGGATCATAAAAGTAATTTGTATTTGGATCGTCGATAAAGGGTTTAAATTCCGGAGTATTCGGACAAGTTGTGCATGTCGCAACACCTCCTGATTCATTTGCTGGCAAAGCATCCATCCCCGTTGGGTCCAACATAGCAACAGGATTATTCTCGAGAAAACTATACGGGGAAATTTCAGAGTACCATTCCGCGTGCGGATCCAGTGTAGTCGTCCTGCCAATTGCTGGATCGAAATACCTTGCGTCAAAATCATAGAGATTCAAACCAAGCTCATCCTGTAATTCAGTTTCTTGAAACAGGATGTGATTAGGAACGGTATTCTCCCTCTGATAACTATTGAAAGTAAGTCCAAATGGATAATAATCCGACACGCCAACAATTGGCGATGGTGTATGACTCAGGGTAACATCATCAAAGTACACATCCACATAGAACGGATGCTCATTACTTACAAACACGTATGCATAACCAGCCTCCGGTGCCTTTGCGCTCACCGTCATCACATCGTGAGGTGGCTGCTTCACGGTGGCACTCGTTTGCGCTCCTGGCGTTCCTACCTGATCCCACGCCGCGTCAATGAGGTTATAGTCCTTATCGAAGAAAATAATCGTCACGAACGCCTTCGGCACCGTCTCTGAATCAGCATAATGATCACCGGCAGGTACCGTTGCAGCATATGAGTTTAATCCGTTGTAGACCTTCAAAGCTTCACCTGTCGAGCCTGAGCTCACGCCAAATGCTGCGGCAAGCGATGTTATGAAAGCATTGGGATTTCCACTGCTTCCCAGGTTCATGTACTTCGCATATGCCGTGATGCTTACCTGATCGCCCGGCATCACCGCCAGCGATTTGGCTAATCCCACGCGTCCATTAACCCCTCCATTCAGCAATTGCACCTTTTGATGTACCGTGGCCGCGTCGGTGTGATCAACCAGGTCGAAAGTGGTGTTCGTATAGTTCTGGAAGTTCGCATCTGTGGCCGCTTCGAAATTGGTCGTGTAGTTGGTGGCGGTCTGTGTTTTTGACGTGAAGGTCACCCGTACATTACCCAAATGATCCTTGATGAAGTACTGATACTCCCAGCCGGCACCATCGGGAAGCACGCGGCCCTCACCCTGCTGCAAGAGCTTAAGCACGTTGTTCTCGT